>Ga0310695_10002870_pt1 | contig 35150 bp, 28 predicted proteins | sample RumenRJG_04DNA_FD_203882 | JGI IMG/M metagenome (GOLD analysis project Ga0310695, IMG submission 203882) | Bovine rumen microbial communities from Lethbridge, Alberta, Canada - RJG_04 (v2) (version 2) | ecosystem: Host-associated > Mammals > Digestive system > Stomach > Rumen | place: Canada... | reverse complement strand
GGAACTTGGTTATGACGATCTGGTCGAATTGTTCAAGGAGGAGCCTATGGTCGTCAATATCGATCGCAAGAACTATTGCAAGGAATAAACGGGGCTGACGCATAAATTCAAATTCCAATTTCAAATAGTATCAGGGCCAAAACCTAATGCATTCTATATCATGAAACTTGACAAAGAACAAAAAAAGACACTCAAAGGTTTGACTGTAGCCTGGCTGGGGATGGTTGCTGGAACACTCATCTACTATGCTTGTTCCGGCAAATTATTGGAAGATTGGGCCGATGCGCTAATCATATCGGCCATCCATCTTCTTATCGTTGTCGTTTTAGGCTCTCTCCTTATCGTCGGCTCCAGGATTCCCAAGAATTAATCCTTGCCGCGTCGCCACGTAGAATGCACAGAATGGCGATTTTTTTGGCAACGCGGCAGCGAAATTAGGCAAATCGGCCCATTTCCTTGCCGCGTCGCCACGTAGAATGCACAGGATGACAATTTTGTGGCAACGTGGCAAAACCAGCAACGTATTATCTATGTAGTACGCCCGTAACAATCTATCTGTATCATTGCGGAGTCAAATGATTCCGATATGAATACAGAGAAAGCCAAAAGAATCCAGAAAATCGAAATTCATTTCCCATGTCGCAGGTCAGAGTCCTTTCCGCCGCAGGTCTGTGTTTTTGGGCTGAACTGCGACGGAAATCGTGGGCTCAGAGCGTATAGCGTCGCAGGTTAGGTTTTTTTTGCAGACCTGCGACGATTTTGCGACCTACCGATAAATTCGTATATTTGCATATCAAGGGTAGATACCCAACCTCACTTGAAAACTACTTTTTTTCGCTCACTGATGGACTCGACAAAAAATGTCCCCGAACTCATTATGGGGACACTGCGGGGACAAAAAAATCGGCCCGCGACCTCGGCACGGTACAATGGCTCCCCGCCGACCTTAGCTTACTTCCGATCATTCAACAAGAATTAGCATAAGTATGGAATCCTTCAAAGAAGTATCCGGCCGCAAGAACTTCGGCCCCAAACAGGCGCTGATGACTACGCCTCAACCCTGTGTTATGATTGCCACGTGGGACAAAGACCACAACCCGGACGTCATGATGGCTGCCTGGGCCGGCCAGTACGACCACAACCAGATTGTCGTTTCCATGTCCAAGCACAAGACCACGGAGAACCTGGAACTCACCGGCGCCTTCACCGTCAGTTTTGCCGATATCCACACCGTAGCGGAGTCCGACTACCTGGGCATCGTGAGTGGCAACAAAGTGCCCGACAAAGTAGCCCGCGTGGGCTTCAGCATAAGCCCCAGCCCCAACGTAGACGCCCCCATCATCAACGAGTATCCCCTCACCCTCGAGTGCAAGGTCATCAGCTGGGAAGGCGGCATCCTTGTGGGCGAGGTCGTAAACCAGAGTGCCGATGAACGCATCCTCACCGACGGAAAAGTTGACCTTGCCAAACTCCAGCCCATCGTCTTCGACGCCGCCGGCATGTGCTACCGTTCCATTGGCAACAGCGTTGGCGGTGCCTGGAATGCCGGAAAGAAGTTTATGTAACCCATGCAAACACTTTCCCCCGAAGACCTGCCCAAGTACGAGGGCAATTACTCAGAAAAGGATTTCTGGGCCAAGCTAAGGCGGATTGCGGCCAAGGCGGGGTCCAAGTTGGTCTACAATGCGCTGGTGCTGTTCTATACCCTCATGGATCCTTCTACGCCCATGCAGTACAAGGCCATCATTGCCGGAGCGCTGGGGTATCTCATCCTGCCCATGGACCTAATTCCGGACTTTCTCCCTTTTGCCGGTTTGGTAGACGACTGGGCAGCTCTTGCCACGGCGCTTTACCATGTAGCCACGTCCATTACGCCCGAGATAAAAGAAAAAGCCCTCGAAAAGACCCGGTCGCTCTTTAAGCCATGAACACCGTTTTTACCCCCATGCAGCGTGGCGAGATCCGGGAAGCGGCGCAGGTAGCCGCCCGTGCCTTCCACAGCTACGAATACTTTACCAACTGGTTCCCGGATCCTGACGAGCGCTTTCGCATTACGTTTGCCATTTTATGGAGGGAGTTCAAGACCAACTTCAATGCATCCCGCTATCTGGTTGGGAAACAGGACGGGAAGATTGTGTGCGTAGCGCAGTTGAACCCGCCCTCTTACCGGAAACCGTCAGACCTCCGGTACATCCTAAACGGCTGGCTCAAGGTATACCGGGAAGGAGACCGCGCTACCATAGACAGTTGGCTCAAGATGGATGCCGATGCCGGTATTCCCTGCCACGAATACCAGAAAACCGGTCCGGGCATCTGGTATGCCAGTTCGCTCACGGTAGAACCCAGCGTGCAGGGCACGGGCGTAGGCTCCCGCTTCATCGCGTTCTGGGAAGAGTACATCCGCGAAAACGGTGGCCGCGAACTGGTCTTTTTCACCAACTCCGAGAAGAACATCGCCTTCTACCAAAAACGCGGCTTCGCAGTCTTTGACTACCGCACCATCGAATACGGTGGTGCCACCATGGGCAGCTGGAGTGTAAAGAAAGTACTCTAATACCGGAACGCCCGGTAGGAGTGAGGCGGGAGCGTGAACAAGGCCTTGGGTCGCAGCACGCCGCGATGCGCAAAAATATAGGAAAATGCACATCCAGAGATGCTGACGGGCAAGGCCGATGCCCCCGCTTTAGAACGTCACCTTAATGCCAACGCCCGGAGCCGGACGTACGCCGGTGGGCGTAAACGCATAGTTCATGGACGGCGAAAGCGACACGGAATAGGCACGGCGATACTGGGAAAGGTCTTCGGTGTAGAGGCTCTTGACCTTGGCCACGCGGTATGCGTTCACAATGGAGCAGACCCCATTGGCAATGATGCCGGCCGATGCCAGGACAGCGATAACCTGAGCTGCCGGAGGCGTGCTTATGCGCACATAATCACCGTCTCTGTAAGTGACGGAAGAGGACGCAGCCAGGCTGGAAGCGAGCGTACACCCCAGCGAAATGAGCAGATAGCGGGTACCCAGGCCGGGCTCGTCCATGCAGTACTGGCTAAGGCCCGGGAAAATGAGGTTGAGCCAGGGCATGCCAAGACCGTAACGGGGATGCTGCAGAAAAGCGTAATCCTCTCTGTTATAGTAATTCTTTAAGCTCTTATAACGAAGTCCGGGCTCTCCCAGCATGGAAAGGTCCGAGGTATAGAAACCGCTGTTCTGTCCATAGCCCGGGGAAACGACATTGAACACATGGTTGGTTCCGTTTTCAAAACGGATGATGAGAATGTCATAGGCTGGAAGAACAAACTCAGGACCTTCCAGGTTGTCCCATGCCTTGTAACGGACGTCCCGGACAGTAACTTCCAGGACTTTGGCCTGGATGTCGGTGCCGTCTTTCTTGGTAATGAGGTCCTGGGCATAAGACGGCAGTGCCAAAAGGCCCAGGGAAAGCAGGATAAATAGTTTTTTCATGTATAAAAAGGGTTAATTCTAATTCACCTCACATATCTTATTCACTCTCACAAAGTGCCGATACTCATTTCCCCACTGATTCCGGGAATACGAAGTTCCCACTTTCTGCCACTCCATTTCCTTGGAATTGAGTTTCACAATTGTATACGTAACATTGCTATAGTCCGACAGAGTGAGGTTGATTGTACCCTCCTCCAGGTTCAGGATATACGTGCCGTTGTAATCCTGCGAATCCCCCATCAGTATATTATACACATGCAAATGATAATGATTATCTCCGTCAAAGGTATATTCTGCATCTGAATCACTTGCAAAGGAAGCCGGATCATACTGCTCACACCAGCATCCTTCCAGCTTACTCATGTCAACTTGTTTCTCGCATCCGGAGAGCCCTGCCACCAGCAGCGCCACTCCCCAAAAAAATCTCAGTGTCTTCATGATTTGTTCACATCTTCTATTGTAACACTTGCGGCACCGAAATCTTGCTTCAGTAGCCATACTATTTTTTTACCACTAAGATACAAATTTTCTTTTACAATCCACGACCTCATGCAGGGTAGATTCTTCGCTTCGCTCAGAATGACAAAACAGAGCAGGAGGGTATCCCTTCCTCCGGAGGCCGTAAAGTGCACCCGCGGCTGGTTCGCGCATTTTTCCGTGGCACTTAAGTGGCTGTAATTCAACACATTAGAGTAACTGACGGGTATGTAAAACGCACCCGTCAGTTACTCTAACGCGCTGATAATAAGCGCGTTAAGCGCCACGGCAAGAGCGGAACGGGAGTCCCGAAGAGACGAAAGCCCCCAAAGAGGCCGAAGTCCCGCCTCGAAAGAGGGAGCGCGCCCACATTTTTCCTTTCCCTAATTTTTTTGTATCTTTGTATTCTATGCACGCATATGCGCGCACGTGAGTAGTGAACATGGATAAGACACAGGCAAAAAGCAGGATAGAAGAGCTCAGGGCTGTTCTTTGGGAGAACAGCCGCAAGTACTACGTAGAGAACGCTCCCACCATGAGCGACTATGAGTACGACCAGCTCATGCACGAACTGGAGGGCCTGGAAACCCAGTTCCCGCAGTTTGCCTCGCCGGACTCCCCCACCCGCCGCGTGGGCTCGGACCTCGAAGAGGCCGGAGCAAAAGGCTTTGCCAAGTTCCCCCACAAATACCCCATGCTATCCCTTGGCAACACCTACAGCATTGAGGAAGTGGAAGAATTTGCCGACAGAGCCGCCAAATCCATTGACACCGCCTTCACCTACTGCTGCGAACTCAAGTTTGACGGCACAGCCATCTGCCTCACCTACAAGGACGGCGTACTTTTCCGTGCCCTCACCCGGGGAGACGGCGTGCAGGGAGACGACGTCACCGTCAACGCCCGCCACATTGCCAATATTCCCCACAAACTCCACGGCACCGGCTGGCCGCAGGAATTCGAAATAAGAGGAGAAATCCTCATGCCCTACGAGTCCTTTGACCGCCTGAACCATGAGAAAGAAGTGGAGGAAGAGCCCCTCTTTGCCAATCCCCGTAACGCGGCCAGCGGCTCTCTCAAACTGCAGGACCCAGCAGAAGTAGCCCGAAGAGGCCTTTTCTGCACCCTCTACCACATTCCCGCCGGGCAGGTAGACTATCCCACCCACGACGAAGCCCTGAAGGCTGCCGCCGGCTGGGGCCTTCCCGTGAGCGAGCACAGGCAAATTGCAAGGAGCATCGAAGAGATCGAGGCCTTTATCAGCCATTGGGACACGGCCCGCAAAGACCTTCCCTACGCCACTGACGGCATTGTCATCAAGATCAACGAAATGGCCGTCCAGCGCCAGCTGGGCTACACCGCCAAGAGCCCCCGCTGGGCCGTGGCGTATAAGTTCAAGGCAGAGCAAGCCTGCACCCCCATCCTCTCCATCGACTACCAGGTGGGCCGCACCGGTGCCGTCACCCCCGTCGCCAACCTGGAGCCCGTTCTCCTGAGCGGCACCATGGTCAAGCGTGCCACGCTGGTGAACGAAGACCAGATCCGTTCCCTGGACATCCACGAAGGAGACTGGGTGTACGTGGAGAAAGGCGGAGAAATCATTCCCAAGATCACGGGCGTGGAAGAGTCCAAACGTACGCCCGGCGCGAAGGAACCCGAGTTCCCCAAAGTGTGCCCGGACTGCGGTACGCCGCTCGTAAAGCCTGAAGGCGAAGCCCGCTGGTTCTGTCCCAACACCGCCGGATGCCCCACCCAGATCAAGGGCCGCATCCTGCATTTCCTCTCCCGCAAAGCCATGAACATCCTGGCCGGAGAAGCCACCGTGGAGCAGCTTTACAACCTGAATCTGGTGCACTCCCCGGCCGATCTGTATTCTCTCACCGGCACGCAGCTCCTCCAGCTCGAAGGCTGGAAGGAAAAGAGCGTACAGCGCTTTCTGAAGAGCCTGCAGGAGTCCAGGAAAGTGCCCTTCGAGCGCGTCCTCTTCGCTATCGGCATCCGCTACGTAGGAGAAACCACCGCCCGCGACATCGCCCGTCACTTCGGCAACATCGACGCCATCAAACTGGCCACGCGGGAAGAACTTCTCGCCGTCCCCGACGTCGGGGAGGTCATCGCCGACAGCGTCCTCGCTTTCATGCAAGCCGATGCTAACCTCCGCGAAATCGAGCGTCTGTACGACGCCGGTCTCCAGATGGCGGTTGCAGGGAAGGCCGATAAAGCTTCCGATGCGCTGGCCGGCAAGACCATTGTCATCAGCGGGAACTTTTCCATTTCGCGCGATGACATGAAAGCGCTTATCGAGGCCAATGGCGGGAAGAACGGTTCCTCCGTGAGTTCCAAGACGACGTATCTTCTTGCAGGGTCCAAGCCGGGACCGGAGAAGATTAAGAAGGCGAACGAATTGGGTGTGCAGATTATCGATGAGAAGTACTTGTTTGATCTTATCGGTTCTCCGGAAGGGATTGGTTCCCTGGAAGGGATCGGTTCTCCGGAAGGGACGGTTTCCGCCGCCCCAATAAAAAAGGCCGATGGGGCGGCGGAACCCGCCCCTTCCGTCGAACCTTCCGAACCCACTCTATTCTAGTTATATATTTTTCTATAAATCTATATTTCTATATTTCTATATTTCTATAAATCTATATTTCTATATTTCTATAAATGTTCAGGAAGTTAGCGCATAAAATTGAGGTGATTGTCCGGTGGGTGTCCATCTGGATAACGCGGATTGTGCGCTTTCTGATGCATGATTTGTGGCTGCTGAATGAGAAGGATTTCTCGAGGTGGACGGCGACGGGGGTGAAGGACCTCAAGATTGTGGTCCTCATGATGAATACGTTCTCGGACCAGAAGATCGGGTTCCAGATTACGGCGCTGGCGTTCAAGAGCATGATGGCGGTGGTGCCGGCGATTGCCATCGGCATTTACCTTACCGACGGCCTGGGCCTGCGGGACAAGTTCGCGGAGGTCCTGTATGCGAACCTGGGCGAGCAGAATATCATCGATGCGCTGCTGAGGGCGGCGGACAACATTGTGAGGACGGCCGAGAGCGGCCTGTTCGGCTTTATCTCCATGGCTTCCTTCGTGTGGATTGTGCTGTCCCTGATGATCTCGGTGCGGCAGGTATTCAACAATGTGTGGAAGGTGGAGAAGGAGAGTAACATCCTCAAGATGATCGGCGTTATCATCGGCATAACCATCCTGGCTCCGTTTGTGGTCATCATCCTTTTCTCGGGCTCGGTGGTATATTCCCATGTGCTGGACCTCATTTTTCCCACCAAGGAGCTTTTCTCCGAGCACCTGAAGTCGCTGCTTTCCTGGAGCACGTTCGCGGGCATGATTGTCCTCATCCTCAGCGTCATGTACAAGTACGTACCGGGCACCAAGGTGCTGTACCGGTACGCCCTCAAAGCTGCCCTTATTTCCGGCCTCTGCTTTGCCGGAGTACAATACCTATACTTGGAAACCCAGGTGATGGTGGCCAAGCAGAGCGCCGTTTACGGTGTCATGGCCGCCGTTCCGCTGTTCATGGTCTGGATGAACATGGCATGGACCATCATCCTGTACGGAGCGGAGCTCTCGTTCGCCTTCCAGAACGTGGAGCGTCACCGGGTAACCGTCGAAACTATCGATAAACTCAACGAGGAAGCGGTGCGCACCCGCAGGAAGCGCTTCCAAAAGAACCTGTCACTATGAGCTTTTCACAGTTTACACCCCAGGACTACGAAGTCATTGAAAGGGACTACGCCAAGCTGCGTGAGTCTGCGGCGAAGCGCTGCGCCAGTGAGGCCGAGCTCGAAGTCGTCCAACGGGCCTTCGAGTTTGCCAACGAGGCACACAAGAACGTGCGCCGCCGCAGCGGTGAGCCCTACATGCTCCACCCCATCGCCGTCGCGCAGATTGTGGTGGACGACATCGGCCTGGGTTACAAATCCATATCGGCCGCCCTCCTGCACGACGTCGTGGAGGACACCGACTATACCGTAGAGGACCTTCGGGAGCACTTTGGCGACAAGATCGCCAGTCTGGTGGACGGTCTCACCAAAATCAAGAACGTCCTGGACACCGAGCAGAAGACGCACGGAACCGACCTCTCCCAGCAGAGCCTGCAGGCCGAGAACTTCAAGCGCATCCTCCTCACCATGAACGACGACGTGCGGGTGGTGCTCATCAAGCTGGCCGACCGCCTCCACAACTGCCGCACCATCGAGCACATGCCGGAGCACAAGCGGGACAAGATCCTCTCCGAGACCATGTTCATCTTTATCCCGCTGGCGCACCGCCTGGGCCTGTACAGCATCAAGAGCGAGCTGGAGAACATCTGGCTGCGCTACAAGGAGCCCGAGGCCTATGAGGACATCAAGGCCCGCATTGACCGCGAGGTGGCCGGCAAGGGAGCGGAGATGACGGCGTTCATCCAGCCCATCACCCGGGCCCTCGATGCCGCCGGGTTCCACTACGAGCTCAAAAAGCGCATCAAAACCCCGTACTCGGTCTGGCGCAAGATGCAGTCCAAGGGCGTGTCCTTCGACGAGGTCTACGACCTCTACGCCATCCGCATCATCTTTGACACAGACCCTAGTTCCAAGGAAAGCGAGCGAGACCAGTGCTACCACATCTTCTCCATCATCACAGGCATATACCGCTACATGCCGGAGCGCCTGCGGGACTGGGTGAAGCACCCCAAGTCCAACGGCTACGAAGCCCTGCACTGCACCCTCTTGAGCGACTCGGGCATCTGGGTGGAAGTCCAGATCCGCACCCGCCGCATGGACGACATCGCCGAGAAAGGCATCGCCGCCCACTGGGTGTACAAGCAGCACGGCATGATGGGAGAGGGAGACTACGAGATGGACAACTGGCTCAACAGCATCAAGGATATCCTGGTAAACCCGGATATCAATGCGCTGGAGCTCCTCGACATCATCCACAACGACCTCACCGCCACCGAGATCTACGTCTTCACCCCGCGCGGGGAACAACGCAGCATCCAGAAAGGCGCCACCGCGCTGGACTTCGCGTACCTCATCCACTCCGAGGTGGGCCACAAGTCCATCGCCGCCAAGGTAAACCAGAAACTGGTCAAGCTGGACCACGTCCTCAAGACCGGCGACAAAGTAGAGATTATCACGGCCGAGGACGCCCATCCCCAGCCGGAGTGGCTCAAGTTCCTCATCACCCATCGCGCAAGGACGCTTGTCACCGACTATTTCAAGGCGCAGCGCAAGCAGACGGTCGAGTTCGGCCGCAAGTCGCTGGAGCAGGCGGCGGAATCTATCGGCCTGGAACTGGACGAACGTCTTCTCCAGCGCCTGGAAGCCGCCTACAACGTGGAATCCCGGGACGAGCTCTACTACGGCATCGGCATCGGCAATATCTCCCTCGACAACTTCGAGGACATCATCAAGCGTTCCAGCGGAACGCGCATGTCCTGGATCCGCCGCATGCTGCGCCTCGACGCCCAGCAGCCCGAAAAGACCGAGGCACCCGCGGGTGAGACCATCATCATCGGCAGCTCGGACCCGAATGCCCCGCACTTCCACATTGCCACGTGCTGCAACCCCATCCCCGGAGACCCGGTCGTGGGCTTCAAAGCCCCCGACGGCACCGTCACCATCCACAAGAAATCCTGCAAGGTGGCCGAGACCATCGCCGCCACGCACGGAGACTGGGTGGTGGTCCCCAAGTGGCTGGAGCAGGCAGAGGACACCTCCTTCCTCGTGCGCATCTCCCTGAGGGGCATCGACCGCGTGGGCATGCTCAACGACATTACGCGCTACCTCTCCCTGGTGATGGGCGTGAACATGCGCCGGCTTTCCCTGCAGGCCGAGAGCGGCCTGTTCGAGGGGTACATAGACCTCTATGTGAACTCCCGCGACATCCTGGACAAACTCATCAAGAAACTCTCTTCCATCGAAGGAATCGACAACGTTACCCGCAGCGAACTATGAAGCTGACAAAACTCCTCCCCCTCATACCCGTATCGCTCATTCTGGCCAGTCTCTTCATTCCGGGAGGCTGCGCCAACACCACGCAGGCCCCCACCGGAGGGCCCAAGGATACCATTCCGCCCGTCATCACCAAGGTGGCGCCCTTCCCGGGATCCACCCGCGTAGACCCCGGCAAGGCCAAACTGGTGTTCACCTTCAACGAATACGTCAAGATCAAGGACGCGAACGGCGTGTACCTGTCTCCCCCGCAGGAGAAAAAGCCCAAGGCCGTCATCAGCGGCAAATCGCTGGTGGTTACGTTCGAGAGCCCGCTGGACAACAGCACCACCTATACCCTGGACCTTACCGGCGCCATCGCCGACAACAACGAGGGCAACCTCTTCCCGGGATTCACGCTGGTCTTCTCCACGGGCGAGCAGATAGACTCCATGTGCGTAACGGGCGTGGTGCAGGACTGCAACACCCTCATGCCCGTGAAAGGCGCCACGGTCATGCTGTACAAGGACCAGGCCGACTCCGCCGTGTTCCTGAGGCGCCCCGTCGCCGCGGCCAAGACCGACGACTGGGGATTCTTCTCCATCCGCAACATCCAGGATACCGTATACCGCGTGTATGCCATCCGCGACGAGAACAACAACAACAAATACGACCCCGAGAGCGAGCGCATCGCCTTCCTGGACTCCCTGTTCCGCCCGTCCATCATCTACAGCGACTCCCTGTACGAGTTCAAGAAGTTTGACATGAAGGACACGGCCCTGTGCCTGGCCCGCAAGGCCCAGCTGGAGCTCAACCTCTTCCGCGAGAAGCCCCACAAGCAGATGATCGTGAAAAAGGAGCGCGTGGGAGAACGCACCGCCTACCTCACCTTCATGGCGCCCGACACCCGCATCCGCGACATGCGCATCAAGGGCCTTCACCGGGATAAGATCATCTCCCAGTTCAATCCCCAGAAGGACTCCCTGGAGCTGTGGGTGAACGACCAGCGCCGGATGCCCGACACCCTGCAGCTTGTCATCCGCTACGACAAGACCGACACCACGGGAAAACTCAGGCCGATGGACGAAACCGTCAAGCTGGCCTATACCAAGGAATACAAGGCCGAGCTCCAGAAAAAGCAGCGCGACACCCGTAACCGCAGGCACGAGGACACCCTGGCGGTCATGACAACCAAGGCCGACCCCACCACCATCGAGCAGTATGGCTTTGACATCGAATTCCAGTACCCGCTCATCGAAGCCGCCTGGGATTCCCTGAAGCTGCGCATCCGCAACCCGCGCCAGCAGGAGACCATGGGAAAAGTCAGGCTTATCAAAGACTCCACCAACCTGCGCCACTTCCGCGTCATGCCCACAGAGCCTTTCCAGGTGGGTTACGAGTACTTCCTCAAGATTCCCCACCGGGGTTTCCGGGACATCAACGGCTTCTACAACGACTCCACGGAGCTCAAGGTGACGCTTCCCACCGACGAAAAACTCAGTAACATCACGCTGGAGCTCAGCGGCGTGCATAACAAATACATCATCGAGCTCCTCAACGAAAAGCGGGACAAAGTGATCCGCAGCTTCATCGTGAACCAGGACGGCCCGGTGGTCTTCCCCTACCTCAAGGCGGGCTCTTACTGCATCCGCATGACGGAGGACATCAACGGGAACAACATTGTGGACACCGGTAACCTCCTGGAGCACAAGCAGCCGGAGAAGGTCCGTTTTTATAAAGTGAACGACAAGTTCCTGATCAAGGTGCTGGAGAAGGCCGAGATGGTATGGAACGTAGACATGGAGGAACTGTTCCGATGAAAAAGATCCTCCTTCTCGCGGCCCTTCTTGCGGCCGCCTTCACGGCCCGGGCCCAGGTAGACCTGGACAAGGAGTTCTTCTCCCTCCCCGACAGCATCACCACCTCCTACCTGGACAGCGTGGACATCAAGATTGCACCGCCCAACAACTACTGGCTGGTGGGCGCGTACGGCGGAGCTTCCCTCCAGATGGGTTTCTTCAACCCCGACCGCAACACCACCACGCAGTGGGCCGGCCCGGTGGTGGGCTTTTCGATCATGCGCCACTTCACCATGTTCGGGCTGTTCCCCAACATGGGCCTGGAGTTTGGCGGGCAGCTCAACTACGAGGGCTACCAGTTCAAGACCAACCCCGAGACCGGGGCCCGCGCCACCGAGAGCGGCGCCTACAAGGTGGTGATGAAAGTGCCCGAGGCCTATCTCCTCTCGCATTTTCACATTGACATGGGCGAGTATTTCAAGATCATGGCCAAGGTGGGTCTCTACGGCGGTTACCGCATGAGCATCGAGCGCACCCTGGACCCCGACTACGAGACCTATGACGTATACAAGGAGCACCAGTACTCGTTCCAGGACTACGACCGCCGCCTCTCGTACGGACTGCAGGGCGGCCTGGGCCTGGGCGTAATGATTGCGCCCTTCGAGTTTCACGTGAACGCGCAAATCAAGTGGGGCTGGGAAAGCTTCTGGCGCCCCGACTACGCCAGTCCGTACTACTACCGCTATGCCTACCCGCTGGACGGCGTAGTATCTTTCGGCATCTATTATCAACTTTCACCCCGGCACGGACATACGCGCGGCCAGCTCAAGAAACTGGCCCGCAAGATGGTCGAGGAAGAATCGCAGCATCATGACTAAAGCAATAAAAACCCGGACGGTCCATGTAGGGAACGTCCTCATCGGCAGCGACCACCCCATTGTGGTCCAGACCATGTGCAACACCCATACCTCCGACGTCGACGCAACCGTCGCCCAGTGCGGGCGGCTCATCGAGGCCGGCGCGCAGCTCATCCGCATCACGGTGCCTTCCCTATCGGACGTGGCTCCGCTGAAGGAAATCCGCCGCAGGGTGCAGGCCGATGTCCCCCTGGTGGCAGACATCCACTTCAGCGCGGAGGTCGCCATGGCAGTCGTGCCGGTGGTGGAGAAGATCCGCATCAACCCGGGGAACTTCCATCCCAATCACGAAAAGGCCCGCGAGCTCTTCGGAAAATTCCTGGAGGAATGCAAGAAATATGACCGGGCCATCCGCATCGGCCTCAACCACGGATCCCTCGGAAAGTATATCGTCGAAAAATACGGCAATACGCCGCAGGCCATGGCGCTCGCGGCCATGGAATGGGTCCAGATGTGCCTGGACGCCCACTTCTATAATGTAGTGGTTTCCCTCAAGGCGTCCAACACGGTTGTCATGGTCCAGGCCTACCGCGAGCTCGCCCGCCTCATGCAGGAAAAGGGGGAAATGTTTCCCCTGCACGTGGGCGTCACCGAAGCCGGCAACGGAGACAGCGGCCGCATCAAGAGCTGCGTAGCCATCTCCACGCTCCTTTCCGAAGGCATCGGCAACACCATCCGCGTCTCCCTCACCGAGCCGCCGGAGAACGAGATTCCGGTGGCGCAGTATCTGGCGGGCCGATATTCAGCCGCACCGGCTCCCACTGCCCTTGAAGCGCGCGAAGAGGCCATCCTCAAGGCCGCCTGCGACTGGGGCGCTCCCCTTCTCAACCATGAGGTGGATGACATTCCCATCGGCGATGAGTACCTCAAGGACGAAATCCTGCAGGCCTGCCGCCGGCGTTTCTACAAGCCGGAGTACATTGCCTGCCCGGGCTGCGGCCGCACCCTCTACGACCTTGAGAACACCTTCAACAAGGTAAAGGCCGCGACGGGCCACTTCAAGGACGTGGTCATCGCGGTGATGGGCTGCATCGTGAACGGGCCGGGAGAGATGGCCGATGCCGACTACGGGTACGTGGGCGAAGGCTTCGGCAAGGTAACCCTGTACCGAAAAAAAGACCCCGTCCTGAGGCATATACCCGAGGACGAGGCTGTAGAAAAACTGGTGGAACTCATTACTGCCGATCGGGCAGAATAGCCAGGACGGTTTCCACGGCGCGGACTTTGTCTCCCACCTTTACTTTGACATCGGCTTCCAGCGGGACGAAAAGGTCTATGCGGGAGCCGAATTTGATGACTCCGCACTGGTCTCCGCGGTATTCGATCTTGCCGGGCTCGGAGTAGCATACGATGCGGCGGGCGAAGGTGCCGGCGATCTGCTTGAAGAAGACCTGACCGTAGGCGTTGCTCATGCAGCTGGAGGAGTGCTCATTGAGCTCGGAGCTCTTGGGATGGAAGGCCAGCAGATACTTGCCGGGATGATACTTATAGTACTCCACCTTGCCGGAGATGGGCCAGAAGTTGCAGTGCACGTCAAAGAAATCCATGTACACGGAAATCTGGATGCAGTCCTTCTTGAGGTATTCCTTTTCGTAGACCTTGTCCACGATGACCACTTTTCCGTCGGCCACCGACGTTACCAGCCGGTCGTCGTCCTGGAAGGGAGTCTCGCGGTTGGGGACGCGGAAGAACCAGGTGATGAAAATCATAAACAGGACCATCATGGCGCAGAGCGGGATGCTGAGCCAGAGGATGGGGACAAAACGAGCTGCCAGGAAGATAAGGACGGCGCAGACGCACCAGCTTGTGAGGATGGTTCCGTAGGAGTCGTTGTCAATTTTGATCCATTTCATATACTACACTAATTCAAATATCATAAGGTAAAAATAGCCGGTGGGGATAGCGAAAAGGGCGCTGTCAAAGCGGTCCATGAGGCCGCCGTGGCCGGGGATGATGTTGCCGGAATCCTTGATGCCGGCGGAGCGCTTCCACATGGACTCAAAGAGGTCTCCGAATACGCCCGCCACATGCATGAGGGCGGCCATCACCAGGCAGTGGACCATGGGGAAACTCACAAGGCCCGTCCAACTGAGGATGGCGCCGGCAAGGACGGAGGTGGCAAGACCGCCGACGTAACCGGCCCAGGACTTCTTGGGAGAAATGGAGGGGCACAGTTTGGCGGGCCAGATTTTCTGTCCCAGGAGAAGGCCAAAGCAGTAGGCGCCCACATCCGATGCCCAGATAATGCAGAAGAAGGCTAGCATGAGAATTCCGCTGAACGCCCCTCCCTCATGGAATACCACAAAGTTGGAGAGGGCCAGCGGAAGGCCGATGTACAGCATGCCGGCATAGAGGAAGCCGGTTTTCATAAAATCGGTATGGTCTTTCTCGAAAAGGGAGGCGATCATGACGGCCAGGGCAAAGATGAAGCCGCAGGAGAGGGCGGTTATACCCGATTCGCCGTCGGAGAGCTCGAAATTGACAACTACGAACAGGCAGACGGTAAGGCTGGCGGCCAGGCTTTGCAGGCGCCGGTAGGACTTGCCCATGGTCATGCGGTAGAACTCTTCCATCATGGTGGCGGTAATAAGCGCGAACAGGATGGTGAAGGGCCATCGGCCAAGCAGAAGTCCTCCCAGCATCACTGCCAGGAAGACGGTTCCGGATAGGGAGCGTTTTACGGTTGTATTCATGCGCTGACGGTATCGGTTACAAACTGATCATCGGCCGCAGGTTTAACCTTGGGACCCAGGATGCTCTCGATATCTTCTGCAAAGATAACTTCTTTTTCCAAAAGGAGAGCGCCCAGTTTCATAAAGGCATCCTTGTGGGTGTCGATGATACGGAGCGTGCGGTCGTGAACTTCCTTCACGATGGCTTTCACTTCCTGGTCCATGAGCTCGGCGGTTTTTTCCGAGTAGGGTTTCACGAGGTTGTAGCCCTTGGCGCCAGAGGAGTCATAAAAGCTGAGGGTTCCCACTTTGTCGCTCATGCCGTAGTACTGGACCATGGCGTAGGCCATGCCGGTCATGCGTTCGAGGTCGTTGAGGGCGCCGGTGGAGGGTTCTCCGTTGAGTACTTCCTCTGCCACACGGCCGCCAATGAGCATGCTCATCTGGTCCATCATGACAGATTTGGACCAGTTCTTCCTTTCTTCGGGCAGGCTCCAGGTGAGGCCGAGGGCCTTGCCTCTCGGGATGATGCTTACCTTGAAGACGGGGTCTGCGTAAGGGAGGAGCCATCCCACCAGGGCGTGACCGGCCTCGTGGTAGGCGGTGGTGCGTTTCTCGGCGGGGGTCATGATGGTGTTGGACTTTCTCTCCAGGCCGCCGATGATGCGGTCTACGGCATCCAGGAAGTCCTGCTGCATCACTTTCTCGTGGCCCCGGCGGGCGGCGGTGAGGGCGGCCTCGTTGCAGACGTTGGCGATATCGGCCCCGGAGAATCCGGGCGTGTGCTTAGCCATGAAGGAAACGTCGAAGTCGTCTCCCAGCTTGATGTCTTTCAGGTGCACCTGGAAGATTTCCTCGCGCTCCTTGAGCTCCGGCAGTTCTACATGGATCTGACGGTCAAAGCGGCCGGCACGCATGAGGGCCTGGTCCAGGATATCGGCCCGGTTGGTGGCGGCGAGGACGATGACGCCGCTGTTGGTTCCGAAGCCATCCATCTCCGTGAGGAGCTGGTTGAGGGTGTTCTCGCGCTCGTCGTTGGAGGTGAAGCCGCCGTTCTTGGCACGGGCGCGGCCCACGGCGTCAATCTCGTCGATGAACACGATGCACGGGGCTTTCTCCTTGGCCTGGCGGAAGAGATCCCTGACGCGGGAAGCGCCTACGCCCACGAACATCTCCACGAAGTCCGAGCCGGAGATGGAGAAGAAGGGCACATTGGCCTCCCCTGCCACGGCTTTTGCGAGGAGGGTCTTACCGGTTCCGGGAGGGCCCACGAGGAGGGCGCCCTTGGGGATTTTACCACCCAGGGCGGTGTATTTCTGGGGATTGCGGAGGAAGTCCACGATTTCCATCACTTCGTCCTTGGCGCCGTAGAGGCCGGCTACGTCCTTGAAGGTAACCTTGACCTCGCCTTTCTCGGTTTCACGGGCGGTGGATTTTCCCGTATTGAAGGGGTTGATGCCGCCGCCGGGGCCGCCTGCGCCGCGGTTCATGCCACGGAACATGAGCACCCAGAACACAATGAGGATAAGGAGCGGAAGGGTCATCTGAAGGATGTCCATCCACACGCGCTCCTCGTTCTTGATTACAACCTTGAACTGTTCCACGGGGCTGAGCTCCGCATTGAGGGCGGCAAAGCTCTGCTCGGGGTCAAACTTGGTGGAGACCAGGAAATAGAACTGCGGCGCACGCTTCGGGGGCATGCCGCCACGGAACTTGTCGGTGTATTTGGCAATGCGCTCGGGCCGAAGTTTTACTTCGCCCTTGAAGTCATTGCGCACGAAGGTAATCTCGGCCACGTCTCCCTGGCCGATCATCTGCTGAACTTCCGTCCATTCCACCTTTTCCGGGGCACTGCTCTGCCTGTTGTTGAACATCAGGTAGCCGATTCCGAGAAGAATCAGGAAATAGAGCCATGAAAAGTTGAAGCTGACGCTGAATATCTTGCGACCCTTGGGGTCTTTATTGTCTTGAGCCATTTAGTCTTGTTGTTTTTTTTCTTTTGCGGAGGACTTCCGTTCTTTATACTCTTTACGGGGGACATCGGCCCAGAGGTCCTCGAGCCGATAGAAGTCCCGGTACTCCTTGAGGAAGATGTGCACGACAATGTTGCCGTAGTCCTGGATGATCCAGAAGTTGTTGCCCTCTCCCTGGCTGCGGTACAGGGTATGGCCTTCCTCCTTCATCTTCTCTGCAATGTTGCCTGCGATGGCGCCCACCTGCGTTGTGTTGGAGCCGTCACACACCACGAAAAAATCCGTGATGGCCCCGCCCATTTCCCTCAGGTCCAGCGAAACCACATTCTCTCCTTTCTTATCGATGATAGCATCGGCAATCAGCCGAAGATCGTGTGTAATCATATAAATGGTGTTTATAATTCTCACAAATATAAACAAAAATAAAGCCATTCCCAAGCACGGCGCCCCCTCCCCCGCCCGCCCGCCATTTTCCTGCCATTTTGGCAGCAGGGGGCAGCGGCGGACGGGGCGGCGCAGGTTCCAAAACAAGGTCGGAACCTGCGCCGCATTTTTGCCTCTCACCCCCTTCCGGTGGCGCAGGTTTCGGCTCTAAAATGGAACCTGCACCATCCACCCTCGGCCCGCTGGCGTATGAGTTAGACAGAGCTGATGGCGTTACCCTCGCATGGCCCGGATGGCAGCGGCGGGGTTATCGGCCTTAAAGACGGAGCTGCCGGCGACGAGCATGGTGGCACCGGCTTCTTTTACGGCGGCGGCGTTGGTTGGGCCGATACCGCCGTCTATCTCGATGGGGACGTCGGGGCGGCCGATGGCGTCGAGCTGCTTACGGACGGCGCGGACACGGTCAATGGACTCCGGGATAAACTTCTGGCCGCCAAAGCCGGCGAACACGCTCATGATGAGCACAAAATCAACTTTGGGCAGCAGCGGAAAAATCTTTTCTACGGGGCAGTCGGGGTTGATGACGATTCCGGCCTTTACGCCCAATGTCTGGATCTGCTGCAGGATATCGGCCGATGCCTCACCGGCGGCCTCATAGTGGAAACTGATGTAGGCGGCTCCGGCCTTGGCAAAACGCTCTACGTATTTTTCCGGATGCACGATCATCAGGTGCACATCCAGGGGCTTGCGCGCTTTGCGGGCTATGGCCTCCACCACGGGGAAACCGTAGGAGATGTTGGGCACGAAGGTGCCATCCATGATGTCCAGATGGAAAAGGTCTGCAAACTCGTTCACCAGTTCCACATCTTTTTCCAGGTGCAGGAAGTCGGCGGCGAGCATGGAAGGTGCTATCTGTACCATATTATCTGAAGTTGAGTACGACGTCGTTCAGGTGGGCTACAAACTTGTCCAGTGAGGCCAGCTCCAGTTTTTCTCCGGGGGCGTGTACGCCGCGGAGGGTGGGGCCGAAGGAAATCATATCGAGATCCGGGAACTTCTCCAGGAAGAGACCGCATTCCAGACCGGCGTGGATGGCTTTGACTTCGGGTTCGTGGCCGAAGAGCTTGACGTAGGACTCGCGGGAGACCTCCAGCACGTGGGATTTGAGGTTGGGCTTCCAGCCGGGATACTCGCCGTGGTGCTCTACGTCGAAGGAGCCCAGGAAGAAGGCGGCTTCCACTTTTTCGGCCATGGCGTGGAGCTCGGAAACGACGGAGCTGCGCTGGCTGGTGATGACCTTGAGCACGTCTCCCTCGATGTGCGCGGCGGCCAGGTTGGTGGAGGTTTCTACCAGGCCGGGGATGTCGGAGGAGACTTTCTCCACGCCGTGCGGGCAGGCAAGGAGCGTGGCGATGAGGTTGGCGGCGTCTCCCTCGGCGATGGGCTTGTCCTTGCACTCGCAGGGGGTGCAGTCGGCCCGGACATCGGGATCCGAAGCGGCGTACTCGGCGGCGAGGAGGTCGCTGAAGGCTTTGACATCGGCCTGCATTTCCTCGGCTTCGTCGGCGGGAACGGCGATGATGGCCACGGCCTCGCGGCAGATGGCGTTGGGCTTATTGCCGCCGTCCAGGCTCAGGAGCTGGAAGTCGTATTGAAGCTCCGTGAACAGGAAGCGGACCAGTTCCTTGAGGGCGTTGGCGCGGTTTTTATTGATGTCGTCTCCGCTGTGGCCTCCCTGTGCGCCAAAGACTCTGACTTTCAGTGTTTTGTAACCTTTCCGAAGCGGCTCCCGGGTGAACTCGAAGGTGGCGGTGGTGTCCAGGCCGCCGGCGCAGCCCACGAAGAGCTGGCCCTCGTCCTCGGAGTCCAGGTTGATGAGCGTCTTGCCCGTAAAGAAGCCCGGCTCCAGTGCAAAGGCACCGTCCATGCCGGTCTCTTCCGAGATGGTGAACAGGCACTCCAGCTTGCCCATGGGCAGGTCGCTGTCCAGCAGGGCCAGGCAGGCGGCTATGCCGATGCCGTCGTCGGCGCCCAGCGTGGTGTTCTCGGCTACCATCCAGCCGTCTTTGATGACATAGGGGATGGGCTGCGTGTGGAAGTCGAACTCGAAGCCGGCATTTTTCTCACACACCATGTCCTGATGGGCCTGCAGCACCAGCGTGGGTACATTCTCTTTTCCCTTGGATGCTTCCTTGGTGATGACGACGTTGCCGGTTTTATCCGTTTTGCACGCCAGAGAACGCTTGGCAGCGAACTGCTGCAGGTACTCGGTCATTTTTTCTTCGTGTCCCGACTCGCGGGGAACACAGGTAATTTCCTGGAAAAACTTGAGGACAGATGCGGAATCCATAATATTCTTGGTTTATCTCACCAAAGATACACATTTTTCGGTGGAATTGCAACTGCAGGTTCGGCGCTGGGCGGCGCAGGTCCCGTGCTCGCTGGCGCAGGTCTCGTGCTCGCTGGCGCAGGTTCCGGGCTGGGCGGCGCAGGTTCAGCGCTAAATGGAGCAAGTTCCATTTTATGGTCGGAACTTGCTCCGCTGGAAGTGCCTGGAAGGCCGAAAGGCGGTGCAGGTTTCGGCCTTGTTTTGGAACCTGCACCACTCTCGGCCCTCATTCCCGCCATCGGCCCTCATCCCCACTCTCGGCCCTTCTCTCCGCATTCCCCCTTCTTGGTTTCTGCGTCAGCCTCTCCACTTCTTCCCGTTTCATTCTCATGCAGCGGGCGAGCTGTGGCACTGAGGTCCTGTAACAGCGGTAAATGTAGGGAACCAGGCGGATTTTCTGTTCCGGAGTGAGCTCTGCCGGCGTTTTCTGGAACCATCGGCCTGCAAGGTCGTTTACCGTGAGGAGAAACTCGGCATCGGGGCGCCAGGCCCGTAGGTTAGTGATGAGTTTTTGCTTCATTTCATCGGGATTGACCGAGCCGATGGTTTTCAGAAAAAACGCCTGATCGTGGTTGAAAGCGGCCTCCAGGTATTCCCAGTTGCTGCAAGTTGCGGGTACCAGATGCCCGTTGCGGTCCAGCATCCAAGGGACTTTGCTCAGGTCGGCATGGGTATGCATCAGATCTTCCTTCTCTCTTCGTGAGAGGGCGGCTACGGCCTTGTACCCATCGGCACTTTTCCCGCCCGCGAACATGGCCCGGTAACTGCACCATGGGTAATCTTCTATCCGGCATCCGATATCGGCGACGTTCCGGGGAATGTATGCCAGGACACTGCGGACGTACCAGTTGTTGTCCAGCATCTGTACGTCCACGGACGTTCCCAGCAGCACATTGTTTTCGCCATACTTTCGGGAGATATACATGGAACAGCGCCTTTTCAGCTCATTGGCTGCACGCCGGGCGGCCTCCAGGCTGGTAGCCAGCACACTCACATGCGCATGGTTGGACATGACTACGTGGATGATTACGTCGACACCACATTCCAGCGCCGATATGAAAATGTATTTTTCCACCACATCATAGTCTTCATCGTCCCTGCACAGCAGATTGCTCTCCAGACCCTCCAGGCTGATATGGAATGGAAAAAACCTGGCCGATAATCCGTTCGGAAGTGTCCGGGTTACAACTCGCTCGAATCCCATGGAGCTTCCTCCTCCTCTCTATATTCTTCCGGATTATCCTTCCTGTATTGGAGCACGATGTCCAGAATCTCATTGCCGAAGCGATCCAACTGATTGAACCCGAATCCCTTGATGCTCATCAGATCTTCCTCGGTGACCGGCGACAGGTTGGATATGGCAAGCAATACCTTGTTGGTGAGGATGATATAGGCCGATAAACCCAGCTCCCGCGCTTTCTCCCTTCGCCACTTCCGCAGAATTGAGGAGAGCTCCGGATGCAAGTTGACCGGAACGTTATTCTCCAGCATCGTGAAGAAGTCCGGACTGTTGACCGTAATCTGGAAGATGTCGCTTTTAGCCTGGATGATACCATTGTCATCCTGCGTGATAAGAAGTAGTGTTTTCATAAACTTTTGGTTTTAAGGTGTTATGTTGTGTTTTAGGTCGTGCGCAGGATAAGGCTGCGCGTCGTGACAAAGGAAAGAAGAATTATCCGTTTCACATGAATATGAAACGTTTAACTTTATTTTCGGCCTCTCGCTGCTCTGCAAGGCCGATTTTTCCGCCGACCGAAACGGATAAATGCAGCATTTTCATTTCTGGAAAGGCAAAAAACAGCCTCTGGCGTACGTGCAGGGCCGATTATCCGTTTCAATTTTCGCCCTGTTTTTCCGGCATGTTTTTCCGAAATGGCCATGGCGAGGGCCGCGGAGGAGTGTGATGAGGGTTGCGGAGGGGTATGGCAAGGTTGGCCGATGGATCTGGGCGGCGGGTATGGGCGATGAGTATGGCGGATGGTGCAGGTTCCATTTTATGTTCGGAACCTACGCCACCAGACTGGGGTGGAAGGCCGAAAAGCGGTGCAGGTTCCGACCTTGTTTTGGAACCTGCGCCAGATACAGCGAAACCTACGCGAAAAAAGAAGGAGCCTGCGCTGCCCTACTGCTCTACGGGAACCACAATCATGCCTTCGATGTCCTCCACCCACTGGCGGAAGAGTTTGTCGGTGGACATGAGGTCGTGGACGGTGGTGCAGGCATGCAGCACGGTGGCGTGGTCCTTGCCGCCCAGTTCTGCACCGATTGTGGAGAGGGAGCAGTTCTGGATGAGGTTGCGGCACTCGTACATGGCAATCTGGCGGGCCTGGACGATCTGGCGCACACGGCTTCTGGAGAGCATTTGCTCGCGGGTGATGTTGAAGTACTCGCAGACGGTGGAGATGATGGTTTCCATGCTCACTTCGGTCTCCTCCTCACCGACAATCTTGCCGGTAATGTTCTGGGCCAGGTCTACGTCAATGTTGCGGTGACCCAGCGTGGCATAGGCCACAAGGGAGGTGAAGGTGCCTTCCAGCTCACGGAAATTGGTCTTGATGCGGGAAGCCAGGAAGGAGAGAACGTCTTCCGACAGGGTGACGCCTTCCCGCTGGGCACGGCCGCGGAGCATCTCCAAGCGGGTGTTGTAATCCGGGCGGGACAGTTCCACAGACAGGCCCCACTTGAAACGGGAGAGCAGCCTTTCCTCAAAGTTCTGCAGGTCCACGGGAGCGCGGTCGCTGGTGAAGATGAGCTGCTTGCCGTTCTGGTGCAGGTGATTGAACACATTGAAGAAGGTGTTCTGGGAAGCCTGACCCACCAGGTCCTGGATATCGTCCACGATGAGAACGTCAATTCTCTGATAGAAAGCGATGAAATCCACAATTCGGTTGCCCTTGACGGCGTCCATGTACTGCGTCTTGAACTCGTTGCCGGTCACGTAGAGCACCACCTTGTCCTGGAAACGTTCCTTGATATCGATACCGATGGCCTGGGCGATGTGCGTTTTGCCGAGACCGGGGCCGCCGAAGAGGAAAAGCGGATTGAAAGGCGTTTTTCCAGGAGCATGCGAGATGCTCTCGCCGGCATTGATACCCAGTTTGTTGCACTCACCCTCCACCAGGTTTCCAAAGCAGTACACCGGATTGAGGCGCGGGTTAATCTTCACGCGCGTAGTGCCCGGGAATACAAAAGGACTGGGGCTGCCCGAAGGCTGGTAAGTGGGAACCGAAACCGGATTGTTGGTAGGTGTGGCGCTCTTGGCAGAGGGAAGGACCATGCCTTCGCGGTACTGCACGGGGCGAACCAGATAGAACAGCTGAGCATCGGCCCCGATGGCGCGGCGGATGGTGAGGCGGAGAAGATCCTTGTAGGCTCCCTCGATATACTCCCGGAAGAAATCCGAAGGGACCTCCACGGTGAGCTTGGCCTCTACCAGCGAAATGGGCCGGATGGGCTTGAACCAGGTATTGAACTGCTGCGGATCAATGTTGCTTTCAATGATCTGCAGGCAATTCTGCCATACCGCAATATGTCTTTCCTGGTCTGTCATGCCGGAATCTGTAAGAATACTCGTGCTGTTTATTGTGTTAAAGCGAATGCAAAAATGGCGGAAAAATTTTTCATAAAAAAATGATTTGACTATTGTTTTATAAAAAATTAATTGCTATAATTTAAGTAGCAAATGGCTAAAACCACACTTTTTCAAACAAGCTGAAAATAAGCATCTTACAAAGCAAAACATGCGCTCCAAGGGTCACGGGCCGACAACGTTATTTAGAATTATTCCAAATAATGAATTGCAAGATAATCGGCTCCTAAACTTACTGAATTTAAGGATTTTTACCGAACTGGACTAGAGACTCCGTTCTCTACTTTTACCAAATAAGAATCTTTAAAAATGGAGACCACTTTGGTATAAGATTTCTTGGCCTGCGAAAGATAGGTGTCGGGGCAGATGATATATTTATAAAGTTTCCCCACCTTGAGTTCCATGGGCTCGTATCCCTGGAAGAAAGGATCCTTCGGGTCCATCTTCTTGCCGATGGCCAGCACCTGAATACCGTACAGCACGCCATCCTTAGGGCCGTTGCGATGCTGAGGCTCTGCCGGGACCGCCGGCTCACCGGAAGGGGTCACCACCGGCTTCACATCCTCCACCGGTGGAATGGAGGCCGATCCGTCATAGCGCGTCTTGAACACGCAGAAAGCCTTGAAGATGTTATCGGCAATCCCCTGCCGGCCCGCTTCCGAGCGCATGACAGCGAGGTCGTCGGGGTTGGTCATGAAGCCCACCTCAATGAGAACGGAAGGCATGGCCGTTCTCCACAGCACCCAGAAAGGATCCTGCGACACGCCGCGCGAATGGCGGATGGGACCGCCCGCCATGGCGCCCGCCACGTCCTCTGCAAACGCCAGACTGGCCGAAAGATGCGCATTCTGCATGAGCGAGAAAATGATGGAAGACTGCGGGTCGTTGGGGTCAAATCCCTGATACCGAGTCTCATAGTTGTCTTCCAGCATAATAACGGAGTTCTCTCGCTTCACCAGGTCCAGGTTCTTCGAATAGAGGTCGTTTCCCTTCCGCTGCGACTGTCCCAGCACGTGGACAGAGAATCCATTGGCCGATGTCCCCTTCTCCACCGAATTCACATGGATGGAAATGAAGAGGTTGGCCGATGCTTTATTCGCAAAGACGGCCCGCTGCTCCAGTTCCACAAAATGGTCGTCGGTGCGGGTCATCTTGACGTCGACGTCGGGGTAGGCCGATGCAATCTTACGGTTCAGCCTCTTCGCAATATCCAGCGCAATGTTTTTCTCATAAGTCTTTTTGTCCCGGCTCACGCACCCGGCATCCCTGCCGCCATGTCCCGGATCAATGACTACGGTCTTGAGCTTGATAGGGCCCTGGGAAGCCGCAGGCACGGGGATTGCAAGAAAGGCGGCAGCAATGAGCATGAGCGAAAGTGGGGAAAGAAGCTTCATGGCTATGCAGTTTTGAAAATTGTGGAATTAGGCTTAAATTTGCATCTTATATTTTGCACAAAATTAGCAAAAAATATCCAAACTTGAGGAAGTTTTTGCAATATCTCTCCGTAGCTCTTTCACTTGCGGCCGCAACCATCGGCCCGCAGGCGTCTGCGCGTACGCTGCGCCAGCTGCCCGATTCCCTCGTCCTCCCCGCGCGCCCGGATTCCCTGGCCCGGCTGGACTCCCTGGCCCGCCCGGATTCCACGCTATCGGCCCGGAGAGATTCCCTGGACCTCCTCGGGAAGAGCTCGCTGGAGCGGCCGGCCTTCTCCACCGCAAAAGATTCCATCATCACGGACTTCTCTGGCGGAAACCGCAAGATCTACTACTACGGCGGGGCCACCGTGAACTACCAGGACATGAAACTCACGGCCGACTACATCGAGTATGACATGAAGACCAATACGGTCTATGCTACCGGCCGCAAGAATATCGCCACCGGAGAGATGGAAGGCCTGCCGGAGATGACCCAGGCCGGCCAGTCCTACAAGATGGACGAGCTCCGCTACAACTTCGACACCCGCAAGGCCCGCATCACCAACATGATCACCAAGGAGAACGAAGGTCTCCTGCAGGGAAAGGACATCAAGATGATGCCCGACAAATCCGTCAACCTCACCAGCGGCGTCTATACCGTCTGTGACCTGGAGGAGCCTCACTATTACCTCAAACTGAGTCTCGCCAAAGTCATCACCCAGCCTTCCCAGAAGACGGTATTCGGCCCGGCCTGGCCCGTGGTGGCCGGCGTGCCCGTTCCCCTCTTCCTGCCCTTTGGTTTTGTGCCCAAGAAACCTCAGCGCGCCACCGGCCTCCTCATGCCCACCTTCGGCGAGGAACAGGCGCGCGGTTTCTATATCCGCGACGCCGGCATGTACTTTGTGCTGGGAGACTACTTTGACATTTCCATCACCGGTTCCTACTTTACCCTGGGATCCTGGTCGATCGACGTAAACTCGCGCTACAAGGTCAATTACAAGTTCAACGGCTCCCTCTCGTTCAGCTATTCCAACGACCAGGCCGGCGAAAAAGGAAGCACGGACTTTGTCCAGAGCAAGAACTTCGGCCTGCGCTGGTCGCACTCGCAGGACTCCAAAGCCCATCCCGGAACCACGTTCAGCGCGTCCGTGAACTTTTCCAGCCCGTCCAACAGCCGTTACAACTCCCGCTCGGTGCAGGAAGCCCAGCAAAACCAGATTTCCTCCTCCATCTCCTATTCCCACAACTGGAACGGAAAGATGAACCTGAGCGTGAACGCCCTGCACAACCAGAACTCCCGCGACTCCAGCTACTCCATCACGCTTCCCAACATCACGTTCTCCGTCACGCGTTTCTACCCCTTCAAGCAGAAAAACCGCGTGGGTAAGGAGAAGTTCTACGAGAAGATTTCCTTCGGCTACAGCGCAGCGTTCCAGAACCGCGTCAACTTCAAGCTGAGGGACATGCAGGACTATGTGATGGACGCAAACGGAAATTTTGTCACCGACACCGACGCTGCCGGGAACGTCATCCGCGTCAAGGAGTTCGGAGACTCCCTGGCCACCAAGGCGCTGCAGCGCATGACCAACGGCATGACGCACTCCTTCCAGATTGGCCTTCCCAACTTCACCCTCTTCAAATACATCAACGTGACGCCCAGCGTGAGCTACGGGCAAAACTGGATGTTCTCCAAGGGCAGCCAGACGCTGGTGCCGGAGGTGGACGAGAACGGAAATCCCGTCCTGGTCACCGACAAAGAGGGCAACGAGGTCATCGCCCAGCGGGTAGAGACCGACCCAGGAACGGCCTTCAACGGCTTCGGAGCCACGCATACGTACTCCGGCAGTTTCTCCATGTCTACGCGTATCTACGGCATGTTCAACTTTGGCAAGCACCGCAAGGTGCAGGCCATCCGCCACGTGATTTCGCCGTCCGTTTCCGTGAGCCTCTCCCCGGAGAAAGGAACGGCCTTCAACGGCTGGCGCACGCTGGACGCCTACTACGACAAGCGGGGCAGCTACCACGCCGAGTCCATGTATAATATATACAGTCTCAGCGGCAACCACAATACGGCATCTCCGCCGTCAAGGGGCAAGAGCGCTACCATGTCCCTGTCCATCGGCAACAACCTCGAGGCCAAGGTGCGGGACATCCGCGACACCACGGGAACCGGCACCAAGAAGGTCAAGATCCTGGACCAGCTCAACATCAACACCAGCTACAACTTCCTGGCCGACTCCCTGCGCATGCAGAACATCGGCATATCGGCCTCCACCAACCTCCTGAACAAGCTCAATATCAGCGGAAACCTCAACTTCGACCCGTACGCCATCAACGAGCGGGGCCAGCGCATCAACAAGTTCCAGGTTACGCAGAACGGTCTCCTCGCGCGGCTGACCAACGCGTCGCTGTCGGCCTCCATCTCCTTCAACGGAAAGGGCTCCACTGGCGGTAACGACGGCCGCAAGGGCGGCGGCGGAGACTCCGATGCCAACTCCTACCAGCGCATCTACTACCATCCCGTCACCGGAGAGTACATCCCCGGCGGCTACGTGTACTATATGAACTCCAACGCGCCGTGGTCTGTCAACGCCAGCTACTCGTTCAACTACTCCAAGAGCTATACGTACCAGTCGGCCACCAAGGAGCTCATCACCAACAACCGCTTCACCCAGACCATCAACCTCAGCGCCAACATCAAGCTCACGCCCCGCATGAGCATCCAGGCTACGTCGGGTTTCGACATCATGGCCATGAAGCTTACCACCACGCAGTTCAGCGCCACCTATGACCTCCACTGCTTCAACATCGCGGTGAGCTGGGTGCCCATGGGACAGTGGAAGAGCTACAGCTTCAGGATTGCCGCCAATGCGTCGGCCCTTGCCGACCTCCTGCGCTTCAAAAAGAGCGACAGCTACATGGATAATATGCTCAAGTAGTTGTTATTTCAACAATTATTTGTATCTTTGCAGTGGCTTTCAGCTCTGGAAGCCACTTTTTTACCGGAAAATATACCATAAAAATGCCTCATAGCTTATTAGAATTGAATGCGATGAGCGAAGATCAGCTCAAAAGCATTGCAGAATCCCTGGAAATCAAAGGCGCCAGGAAAATGGACCGCGCCGCCCTGGGATTTGCCATCCTGGACAAGGAAGCCGTGATTGAGTCCCAGAAACCCTCCGAGCCCAAGCCGGCCGCCAAGAAGCGCGGTCGTCCCAAGAAAGAGGAGAAAGCCGCCGCCCCGAAGGAAGCCGCCAAGGCTCCCAAGGAGACGAAGGAGACCGCCGCTCCCAAGGAGGAGAAGCAGGCCGATGCTGCCCAGCCGCAGCCCAAGAAGCGCGGACGCAAGGCCAAGGCTGCACCGGCCGAAGAAGCGGCACCCGCCGCTCCTGCTGCTGCCGCCGCCGAAGCCCCCGCAGAGGCCGCCGTGGCAGAAGCTCCCGCCGAGGCCCCCAAGGCCGGCGAAGTGGACAGCAAGCAGTTCATCCACAACCTGTTTGACGACCTCAGGGACGACGAAGCCCAGCAGGAAGAGATCCAGGAGCAGAAAAAAAGTAAAAAGAAGAATAAGGGCCAGCAGCAGGGGCAGCAGGCCCAGCCCCAGTCCGAGAAACAGGAGAAGCCCGAAAAGCCGGAGAAACCGGCCAAGCAGCCCCGCATTGAGTTCGAGGGTTCCGTAGAAGCCACCGGCGTCCTGGAAATCATGCCCGACGGTTACGGTTTCCTTCGCTCCAGCGACTACAACTACCTCAACAGCCCGGACGACATCTACGTTTCCCAGCAGCAGATCAAGCAGAACGCCCTCAAGAACGGAGACACCGTCACCGGTGAAATCCGTCCTCCCAGGGAGGGAGACAAGTACTTCCCGCTGGTGAAAATCAAGTTCATCAACGGCCGCACGCCGGAATTCGTCCGCGACCGCGTGCCCTTCGACTTCCTCACTCCCCTGTTCCCCACGGAGAAATTCAACCTCCTCGGACACGGCCATGAGAAAGACCAGAGCATCCGTGTAGTGGATATGTTCACGCCCATCGGCAAGGGCCAGCGCGGCCTCATCGTGGCACAGCCCAAGACGGGTAAGACCATGCTCCTCAAGGCCATCGCCAACGCCATCGCCGACAACCACCCGGAGGTATATGAGATTGTCCTCCTCATCGACGAGCGTCCGGAAGAAGTGACCGACATGCAGCGCAGCGTCAAGGCCGAGGTCGTGGCCTCTACCTTTGACGAGCCCGCCGAGCGCCACGTCAAGGTGGCCAACATGGTCCTGGACAAGGCCCGCCGCCTGGTGGAATGCGGCCACGACGTCGTCATCCTCCTGGACTCCATCACTCGTCTCGCCCGTGCCTACAACACCGTACAGCCGGCTTCCGGCAAGGTGCTCACCGGCGGTGTGGACGCCAACGCCCTCCAGAAGCCCAAGCGCTTCTTCGGCGCCGCCCGTAACATCGAAGGAGGCGGATCCCTCACCATCCTGGCCACGGCCCTCACCGAGACCGGCTCCAAGATGGACGACGTCATCTTCGAGGAATTCAAGGGTACCGGCAACATGGAACTGCAGCTGGACCGCAACCTGTCCAACAAGCGCATCTTCCCGGCCGTGAACCTGGTACTGTCCTCTACCCGCCGCGACGACCTCCTCTACGACCCGTACACCAACAACCGCATCTGGATTCTCCGGAAGCTTCTCTCAGACATGAACCCCGTAGAGGCCATGACCTGGATGCAGCAGCACATGGACGAGTTCAAGACCAACAAGGATCTCATCGACAACATGTCCAAGTTTGGACGTTACGACTAGTGAAGAATCTATACACAGACACCATCGTTGCTCCGGCCACCATTCCTGGTACCGGAGCAATTTCCATTGTCCGCATCAGCGGGCCGGAATCTTTCCGCATCACGGACGCCGTAGTACGGCTGGCCTCCGGGACGGTTTCCGAGGCCGCCGGCTATACGCTTCACTACGGAGAGGTCCCCGGCCTGGACCAGGTGATGGTATCTGTCTTCCGTTCCCCGCACAGCTACACCGGAGAAGATGCGGTGGAGATTTCCACACACGCATCGGCCTACATTGTTGAGGAGCTGGTGCGGCTCCTTCTGGAAGCGGGCGCCCGCTTTGCGCAGCCCGGCGAGTTCACGCGGCGCGCTTTCCTCAACGGGAAGATGGACCTGGCGCAGGCCGAGGCTGTCGCCGATGTCATCGCCTCCAACTCGGCCGCCTCGCATCGGGTGGCCATGAATCAGCTCAAGGGCGGGTTCTCGCGGGAGCTCATCACCCTGCGGGAGCAGCTGCTGGAAATGGCTTCCCTCCTGGAGCTGGAACTGGACTTCTCGGAGGAAGATGTGGAGTTTGCCGATCGCAGACAACTCCTCAGGCTCCTCGAAGAAGGCAAGGCGCACATGGACAAACTGGCGGCTTCTTTCCGGCAGGGCAATATGATCAAAAACGGCGTTCCCGTTGCCATTGTGGGCCCGGCCAATGCCGGCAAAAGCACGCTCCTCAATGCTCTGGTGGGAGAAGAGCGCGCCATTGTGACGGACATTCCGGGCACCACGCGCGACACCCTGGAAGAGACCCTGAACCTGGGCGGCATCCTCTTCCGTTTCATTGACACCGCCGGCATCCGCGAGTCTGAGGACACCGTGGAAAGAATGGGCATCGAGCGCAGTTTCCGCGCCATTTCCCAGGCCGAGATTGTGCTTGTCATGCAGGATGCCACAAAGAAGGAGGCCTTCAATCTGGCCGATGAGCGCCTGAAGGACAAAAAGGTCTTCCTAATCTATAATAAGGCTGACTTATTAGAGTGTAACAAAAATGTTAATAGTAATAACATTTTTGTTATATCCGCAAAGTACGGCCAGGGCATCGAAGCGCTGAAGGAAGGGCTCCTCGCGGCCGAAAAAGACCTCATCCCCAACGAAGACTCCACCTTCGTCACCAACCTCCGCCACTTCGAAGCGCTGCGCAATGCGTCATCGGCCCTCGCCGACTGCATCGGCGCCCTCTCCCGCGGCATTCCCTCCGACCTCGTGGCCGAAGACCTCCGCCGCGCCCTCTCCTCCGTCAATGCCATCCTCGGCACCGACCTCCTGGATCCTGAGGCTATTCTGCAGAATATATTTGCGAAGCATTGCATCGGAAAATAAGTACACCGAAACACCCTCCACACACTCCGTACAAAAGGGCGTAACTCTCACATAATCAACTGAAATATGTTGAAAACTTTTCCCGGTTAGTTTGGTCTAATTCGGGATTTTTTTGCTATATTTGAACCACATTTGAACCACGTGTGGTTCAAGGTAGTGGAGGTGTTACGCCAAAGTGCAGAACCTTACACGGATTTACATAGATTTACAAACCTGTACCCAATTGGAGAGGTAAAACCGCATAACCGAGGTCCCAGACCTCATAACTGCCGAAAAGTTGTAAAACTTATGCACCCAGTCACGAGAAAATGCCCCTGCTGCGGCAGCGCGTTCACGACGGACAATCTGAAGCGGAAGTACTGCTCAGATACCTGCCGGAACACGCACCAGATGCGAAAGAAGCGAGCCCGTACTAAGGCCCGCAAGGCTAGCATCGAAACCTCCGCCGCTCGGGAGGCGCTCGAAGGCAAGACACATCTCTCTATTTCCGAAGCCGCAAAGTTTCTAGGAGTAAGCCGGCCCACTCTGTATGCCAGGATCGAGCAAGGGGAACTCACTCCCCTGCGCGTATCCACTCGTACCGTAAGGATTCCCATCGAACAACTCGAGACAAGCACCCAGATGCAGCCCAAGCCTACGAAAGGCGACTTCTCCTCGCTTATTTCAAAGGCCGATGTCCTGAGCAAGTACGACATATCCGAGCGCTGGCTGTACAAATGCCTAAAAGAAGAAGGCATCAGACCCAAACTCATCAAAGGCGTCTCCTTCCTGCCCAAGCCGGACATCGAACGGATGTTCAAACCCAAGCCGGTCTACAATCCGGACGAATGGATCGATGCGGAGGACCTTAAAAATAAGGAAGGGCTGGCCCGCAAATACATTTCCGATTTCGCACGTCGCAAAGCCATCCCCTGCCGCCGTATCGGACGGACGCTGCTTGTGAGCAAGAAGGAATGGGAGAAGGCGCACATCTTTCAAGGTGACAGAGACAAGAACTACCTCACCGTTGACCAGGCGAAGAAGCACTACCACATCGGCCAGCAAACCTTCTACGACAAAACAAACGAGGCCGGAGTTGACGGCATCCGCCAGGGCAACCGTGTCTATTACCGGATTGTGGACCTTGACCGCCTCTTCAAAGACAAAACCCCGAAAATCCCCGCTGAGATTCGCAAGAATTACATGCGCAGCGGCGACGCACTCAAATACTACCACCTCGGCCAGAAGCGCTTCAGCGAAGAAACACAGGCCGCAGGCGTGACCAAAGTCCGGACGGAAGGCAACTACGTCTGGTACAAGAAAGACGAATTGGATAAACTCTTCAAAAAGATAAGCGACAATGGGAGTAACTAAAGTAACACTTCGAAAGCGGCTGCTGCCAAGCGGCAAGATTACCCTCTATCTGGACTTCTACCCGCCCCTGAGAGACCCGCACTCACGCAAGTACGTCCGGCACGAATACCTGGGCATATACCTCGTAAACAAGCCACGTTTCCAGAGCGACAAGGACGCCAACAAAGAAAAGATAGCCCAGGCCGAAGCCATCCGGTCCGAGCGCGAGCTGGCCATCATCCGCGGCCAGTACGACTTCCTGGACAAGACCAAGCTGAAGATGGACTTCCTCGCCTACTTCAAAACCAAGCTGGACACGAAAGACCAGAAATGGATTCGCGTCTACGACCACTTCAGCAACTACTGCGGAGGCGTATGCAAGATGGGCGACATCACCGTCCCCTTCTGCGAAGGCTTCCGTGAATACCTGCTCAACGCCAAGCAACTCAAGCACCCCGACAAACAGCTCGCCCAGAACTCCGCAGCCGGATACTGGTCCACCTTCCGCGGCTTCCTCAAAATCGCTTATCAGGAGAAACTGCTGCAGGAAAACGTCAACGACTACCTGGAGACCATCGATGCCGTTGATGGCCGCCGGGAGTTCCTCACGCTGGAAGAAGTGCGCCAACTGGCGGCCACACCCTGCGTCACGCCCGATCTCAAGAACGCCTCCCTGTTCAGCTGCCTTACCGGTATACGTATCAGCGACATCCTCGCCCTCAATTGGAGCAACATTGTAAAAGCGACAGACGGAGGCTGGTGCATCCGCATCAAGACCGAGAAAACCGACACCGAGGCCACCCTTCCCCTCTCCCAGGAAGCCTACGAACTCTGCGGCAAGCCCGGCACCGGACTCGTCTTCAAGGACCTCAAGCGCCACTACACACAGAAGCCGCTCCAGGACTGGCTCAAGGATGCCGGCATCACCAAACACATCACCTTCCACTGCTTCCGTCACACCTTCGCCACCCTCCAGGTCAACGAAGGCACCGACATATACACCGTCTCCCACCTGCTCACTCACGCCAACGTCGGAACAACCCAGATTTACGCCGACATCGTGGACAAGAGCAAGAGAGATGCCGTTGAACGCATAAGGATAAAGGATAACAAATAACACGGACGCAATATGACAGACAAGATTGGCACCATCAAGGCTTGGACCTTGGACGATATGATCGATAATGACCCGATTGCTGAAGGAATCTATGAACGGTTTATTACAATCAATGGAATGAGGCAATGGTATTTTCGCAATGATGGAATTGAGGAGATACTAAAAATGGCTCGTATAATTATCGTTAAAGCATCTGAGGACAAGCATCCAGAAAGAAACTTCCAAAAGGACTACATAGAGTATGTAAGTAGAGTCCTCGGGCCGACACATACTCAACAAGACGAAACAGATACCTTTATGGCTGCTCTCGTTATGCTTCAATTGTGTACGGCTTTACCCAAGAATTTGGAGCGTTTCATGGAGTCTGTGGGCTACCTTATGAGCAATAGATGGTCGAGTGACCCTGGTTACAATGAGACTTTCCGCAAACTTGTTCAGGAACTCCGCGAAAAGCATTATTTCTACCTCGTCGATGACCTGACGCTTGAACACACGATCATCCAGGATGTCACGACCGTTGACTGGAAAATCATAACTAAGGGCTTCCAAGAAGACGAGGTCGAGAAACAAGTCAATCAAGGTGAGACACCGCAAAAACAGATGGAGATTCTTTCTGCTATTGAGGCCCGGTTTCATATGGACAGAGCCTCATCGGCCTTAGCGGACTTTGATATGCGTGATATGAAGACATTCTTCGCTAATCTGAAGAAGATTGTGGACATCCGGGTTAAGAGTGCAAATGCGGCCGCTAAACAGGAAAAATCAGCTTCATCCGATAAACTCAAGGAAGAAAACAAGGCCCTCAAAGAAGAGAACCAGCGCATGAAGGCTCATATCGCCAAAACAGATGCTGAATTGGATAAAATCAAAGGCATTGCTGATGATAATGAGAAGAAGATGGCGGAACTTGTGAAACAGGTCGAGCAATTGAGCGCGGAGAATCTCGACAAAGAGGATGACGCAGATGCGAAAAATGATGAAGTCGGCGTGAGGACGCGCAGGGTAACCGCTGCTGCTCTCCATGCTCTTATCAAGAAAGTTATGCCAGGACAGAAAGACTACACCTTTCTTGATGAGGCTAAACTTATAGCATACTTCACCAACTACTCTACGAATCGACTTCGAACTGACATTAGCGGTTCCGATACTTTCAATAGTCGTCAGGCAACGGAGATCGAAAAAGTCAATGAACTGTTCAAGAATCTGAGCATTGACATCGAGCTAAAATACCAGAAATAACAGGTTGCAACCGGTTGCAAGGGGGTTCACGTAACCGGTTCACGGTAACAAACCCTTGTATTTCAATCATCTTTGTAGCGTAAGTTGCAGAGGTGATTTAACTATTGCTGCTCCACCTTTGGTAACTTAATTCCCTACGAGGACCACCGAGTAGCAAGGAGAAGCCTGCGAAGGGTAATTATTATTGTAAGTTTTGCAATTCTTTGTATAATTAATGCTCCAGGGTCTCGGTGCGCTGCTTGCGGGGCCGTCCTCGCCGCTTAGGCTCCACCCTCTTGGAGCGATACTTCGGGGCGCAGCCCTCGGGGAC
>Ga0310695_10002869_pt1 | contig 35153 bp, 40 predicted proteins | sample RumenRJG_04DNA_FD_203882 | JGI IMG/M metagenome (GOLD analysis project Ga0310695, IMG submission 203882) | Bovine rumen microbial communities from Lethbridge, Alberta, Canada - RJG_04 (v2) (version 2) | ecosystem: Host-associated > Mammals > Digestive system > Stomach > Rumen | place: Canada... | reverse complement strand
GACAGTTCCAGTTCTGGGAAGAAAAACATAAGGTGATTGAAGAGGAACTGAAGCTCTGCGGCTATTTCAGCATTGTCACTTCAGAGCTTATGAATGCGAAGGAAGCCCTGAACCTGTATAAGAGCCGTGACGCATCAGAAAAGCTTTTCTGTGGGGATAAGAGCTATCTTGGGAACAAGAGTATGAGTACGGGAAAGAATGAATCCACGGAAAGCAAGATATTCGTTGAATTTGTCGCCCTGATAGTACGAAGCAAAATATATACCTGCCTGAAAGAAAAGATGAAAGAGATGGATAAGAAGCCGAATTATATGACAGTCCCGGCAGCGTTAAAGGAACTCGAAAAGATAGAAATGGTACGGCTCACGGATAATGTTTACCATCTTGATCATGCAGTTACTGCAATGCAGAAAACGATACTGGAAGCCTTCGGGCTGGATGTGGCAAACATCAAATACAGGGCAGTCGGGATAAGTAAGGAATTGAAAGAGGCAGGATCATGATAAGAAAAAACAGTAAAGATACCCTGGATCAGAAGATAGAGAAAGCCAAACATAAGGTGATCAGGACAAAGGCAGCACATGAGAAGGCAGTAGATGAACTGCAGGTTCTTCTTGATAAGAAAAAGGCGTTGCAGACGGAGGATCTGATGAAAGCAATCTCAAAGAGCAGCAAGACGTTTGACGAGATCATGCAGTTCATTTCGGAAGGGTGATCCGGAGAACTTTAGGGTGTCAGACATTAGAAAAGATAACGGACAGTTTGAGGCTTTAGGCGTAAAAGATAGGAAGTTCACATTTATGCAAAGAGTAGACAAAATATTATCAATCATAAAATGGAATAATTCCAACGCTATCATTTCAAGAGATTTAGAACGAGCTTTTACTATGATGTATAGCAAGAAATATAGTGAAGGACAGATGTTGTATGCGTGGAATGAAGCAGCTAAGAAGAATCCTTTTGTGACCTACTGTGTTTTTTCGAAATTTGATGAATTACACAAAGTTCGTGATAGGGATGAGATAAAAAGAATTATTGTTGAAGTATGCAATGATGAGATTTCGATTGATAGTAAAAAAATATCTGACATTATTTCTTTGAGTCCATTTATAGAAATCAAGAGCGAAGTATTGTTTTCAAGAATAACTGGTTCAGATGCGCAAATAGAGACTATATGCATTGAGACATTAAAAAACATAGAGTTACTTGGAAATCGAAATACTAATATATTAAGAATGATTAAAGTGTTATATGAACATGTTGAAAATGATATCCTTGAGGGAGTGCTATCAAAAAACAGGTATAGTTTGGTCATGTTGAATCAAATTGATCTTATTGATGGTTTGATCAAGCAAATGATTTATGATGGAGCATTTGTTTTAGCATATCTTGTTAAGAAAGCATATAATTTCAATTTTAGAGATTTATCTATTTCTGATGATACATTTTATAATAGTTTAGCAAATAGCAATGATAGAAATTTTTTTAGAGGTGCATTAATTTATAGAGAATTTTTAGGAGCAGATAAGTCATCTGAAGAATTAAAAAAATGGTATACAAAAGTGTCAGACATAGATACAAGTATTGCAAAGGATGAAAGAAACGGACTGGATTTTATGTACTTATGTTGGATGTTGCAAATAGGAGATAGTGATCCAGATACACTCTTAGGTGGTTTTGAATCCAGAATAAATGAGTTCTATAAAATTGAGATGAATCGTAAACAGTTTATTAGAGAGTATAGAAAAACTATATACTTTTTACTGTTGCGAAAAGAAATATGTCTTTGTTATAGATTATTAAAAGAAACAAATTCAATTAATATTGACAAGTACTATGCTTCGTATGATTCGAGATGGCCATCAGAGGTTAGGGCGCATATAGGTAATTACGATGTTGATAGGCTGATAGGTATATTATGTATGAATGATATTGATGAGAATGTTTTAGTATATATTTATATGAATTCATTCTTGAGAGGGATTATTGGATTTATAAAATTTATTAGTTGCCTTTATGAAACACATAATAGTCTATCGGCAGATATTTTTAAGGACTATGTTATTGGAGGGACAATCACATATGACAAAAATAGAAAGGTAAACTGCTTTCATCCAAATACAATAATTACCAATAAATATGATAAAATGTATATATTTGGATCTTCTAATAAACTCATAGAGAAACACTTAAATGATTTTGATTATGGAATTAGGTGGTTTCAAACCAAGCTCCATTCCTACAATCAAAAAACAAACACATTAAAATTTGATATTGTTGATAATGAAAATGTTGAATTAGATACGATTATTCAGGATTTAAGAGATTATTCCTCCATTAGTGGTTTTTCTGAAAAGATTGAAGAAAACATGAGGGTAACCAATATTGGATTGATAAATCATGATTCTCCTGAATTCATAGATTTATGTATAGAAATACTTGTAACTATGCTCCGATGCGCTCACGACAAGAATTTGCTACTAGACTTTATTAGAAAAACAAGGAATATAAACTACTATTTGTACAATTTTAAGAAAAATTCTGGCAGAGAGCGTAGTATTGATATGATTGAATGGGAGCAGAGATATAGAATTTACGACTGTTGGGACGAGATGCAGAACATATCCTTAAATGTTGACGATGCTTTTTTGATATATAGAAATTCTATTCTTAGAAGGATATATTGTTTATCCGAGTTTATAGAGTGTTATTTGGGAGAGACCAAAGAGTCTGTTAATGCATTTCTGAACAAGATCGGACTATTGACTGGAAGGATTCAAACTTTCTCTCGATCGAATGAGGATGAGGATTCTATGATTCTTCTTGTGGCCCCATCGGAATTCTATTTGAGAAATAGAAATACCAAATCATATGATAGATACATAATTGATATTCCTTTGTATGGGGAGTCAGCGACTTCAGTTAGAAATCAAAAGGGCATAAGGCAGAATACTCCAATTACATTTGAAATTGATAACTATTATGGACAGGGGAGATTTGAGGTTAAAAACATAAGGATATTAAGTTTTTAATAAAGCAGTTGGAATGTTTTTAATCCACTGTTTTTTTACTTTTCTTTGACTGTTGTATTGGTATTGCTGATATGCAAATTAATAAGGGGATAATATGAGAAGCAGAAGATGTGTGGTTTAGTAAGTGGATTTATAGTAGCAGTACTTGTACAGTTCTTAGCGTGTGTATTCCGATATTTGTGGAAAACGCCTTTTTCCAATTGGGGATATAACTGTACGAATGATTGTAAACATTCATTCTTGGTAAACATCAAACCATAATTGAACATAAAAGGAGCATTATATGGGGATACTTAATATGGTTCTCAATGCCATTGATCCTAGCCGTATAAATCAAGGAAACTCACAAAAGAAAGAAGATACACTTGTTGTTTCGAAAAAAAGCAAAGCAAAAAATCCGATAGAACGACAAGAAGAAAGACTACATAAAGAAGTAAAACGATATGAAGAAAAACAACATAATCAGCATAATGATGACCATAGAAAACTCATTGCCGATTTTTTTTCCGATACACGTAAAGACAAAGCACTTAACATTAGTTTTATTAGTCGCCGCAATTTTCTTTCTAGATACCCCAGGTGCAAGGATTCTATTAATAATGCGCAGTATTTTGTAAAAGTTTTGTATAAAAATGGGAAAACAGAGGTGGCTGCTCTCTCTATGATCAAGGAACGTCCCTATGTAAAGATTTCATATTGCCAACCGGAAGATACACTTGTTGTTTCGAAAGAAATCGAAGCAAAAAATCCGATAGAACGACAAGAAGAAAGACTACATAAAGAAGTAAAACGACATGAAGAAAAACAACATAATCAGCATAATGATGACCATAGAAAACTCATTGCCGATTTTTTTTCCGATACACGTAAAGACAAAGCACTTAACATTAGTTCTATTAGTCGCCGTAATTTTCTTTCTAGATACCCCAGGTGCAAGGATTCTATTAATAATACGCAGTATTTTGTAAAAGTTTTGTATAAAAATGGGAAAACAGAGGTGGCTGCTCTCTCTATGATCAAGGATCGCCCCTATGTAAAGATTTCATATTGCCAACCGGAAGATACAACATTGAATAAAAGACCTAAAAAGAAAACTCAAAAAGAAAAAAGAAGAGAAAAATTCGAACTGAAAGTTAAAGAGCTCTCAGATTTTAGAGATGGAATAATTCGTGTTGCTAACTATTTGAATAGGATGGCTAAAAAACTATCCAGCAATCAGTTGGCTGACAGTCTATGGATGAATAATGCCGAGGCATACGCTAAATTTAAGATGATTGGCACTACCAGCGATGGTTCTCCGGTTTCTTTAAATGATTTTTGTGTTAAAGGGCTTAATCTTAGATTAATTGACGATCTTAAGCATCGTATCGTTGCCTCTATGGTTGCTTTGCACGAAATTGATTGTGCATTGCGTAAGGAATTGGATCCTCAAATTGGTTTCAAGCTAGGCATTCACCATTATATATATTTGAATGCGTCAGAAAAGTATACTTTCCCTCTTCCCCTTAACAAGAAGGATAAGGAGGTAATGAATTGTGCCAAATACTCCTTGTTTGAATTCGCTAGTGTCCTCGAAAAAGATAGGGAAAATTTGCTTTCTTTGTATTCTGAATATCGTGCAGTTGTCCAAGGGGGAATAGGCGAGGAAAAGATTAGCACCTATTTAGAAGATATGGTCTTGCCCTCATGGAGGGTACTTAAAAATGCCATATTCCCTGCATATATAAAAAACAGCCCTTCAGACCACTTTGAATGTGACGCTGTTGTTATAACTGAAGAAAAGATTTTTATATTAGAGATCAAGAATTATGAGAAAGGCAGTATGAAAGTTTATTCAGATGGTCGTGTTGAACATTTTGATAGCAAAGGCAATAGAATCCAGGATAGCTGGAATATGTTGGAACAATGCGAAAATCATGTAACAAACTTGTCCAGGTTACTACTTAGAAAATATGACCAGGCTGTCGCTCAAAGAGTTACCGGGGTCATAGTCATTGCCAACGATCAATTTGATGTTTCTGGAACAGAAAACATAGACTACCCTATTGTTCGCAAGCCCATGTTAAGTGCTTTTATCCGTAAACATACGAGGACAGATGATGGTAAAATCATTCCTTCTGAAATTGCTAAATACTTATCAGAATACCTGCTGGAAGATAAACCAAGGCATTATTCCATAAACAAATTTATATTAACGAAAGAAAGAATTAAGAGCCTCTATAATATTACATATTTGATAAATAGTAAACTAGCTAAACGAATTATGTGCTGTGAGCGACCGGTAGTTCATCATTTTGACTCCATCTGTATAAGTGCAGAAGATAAGCTAGAAATAGATAAATGGGAGCTTTATGATATAAAAAATACAGATTATGCAGAATACTGCGATTATTCAATACTAAAACGGCCGACGACAGGGAATTATTGTAGAGAATTATACTTAAAAAATTTGATTCCTCTAGGGGAAATCATATGGAGCGAATCACCTTACAGGGATAAGCTTCATTGTGAAACTGGGTGGCTAGATGCGCTTGCAACATATGCCGAACTTTGTTGACTTCTGCATCTTCCCGTTTCATCATATACGGAACAGATGCTTATTCCATTATTCAGTTTTTTCTTCGGTAGAAAGTAAGCGAAACGTAAAACCCTGGATGTCAGTTTCCCAGGATCGTAAGCACTCATTCATGAGTACCACAAATTGAAAGAAACCGCCTATTTACAGGCGATTCCTTATAGATAGCACATTGAAATTTAAATCAGGATTTTTTCAGGATGGGACTGTTTTTTGCAAAGATGAAATGCATAAAATTGCAAAGGCAAAATGTAGGTTGTTGCAAAATGTCATTCTTGGGGGCTACACCCCCCAAACCCCTGTATAATTGCGGCTTAGAGATGGTTTGAAGGACAACCATCCCTAACCCACAATTCTGCAATTACCTACAAAACGACTTTGCAACTTTCTACATCAGAGTTTTGCAACAAACAGGATGGGACATTTTCCCCTTACATTATCAGACCAGGGAAGAAGATCCTTTATGAAAGAACGGTCAGTATCATCAGCGTGTATCACGAGTTCTTCGAGTACATAGTTTATGTAGTTATAGACGTGTATACCGTTGGCTTTCGCCGTTTCTACAAGGCTGTACAGGATAGCGCTTGATTCAGCGCCTCCCTTTGAGTTGATGGTTACCCAGTTCTTGCGCCCTATTGTAAATGGTCGGATAGCCTGTTCCGCAAGTTATCCGAACATTCGGATAATTTTCGGAAAACTGCGCTCGCCCATACACAGTCGGGCGAAAGAACTTTTTGTTCCACAATTCAGTGGAGGGGGCAGATACGAGCGCTGTTATTTATAGCGTTGTTGAGAGTGCAAAACGAAACGGGCTTAGTGTTCTGGACTATCTGACAGAGGTAATGGACGCGATGAGAGGGTGCGAAGATGTGTCCGCAATCATTGACGATCTGCTGCCCTGGTCAGAGAGAGTGCAGAGAGCCTGCAATCCGCAGAAAAAGAAGCGGAGTTGCAAAAATAGATTAGAAGATATGTTTTATTAGTTTGGACGTGTAATTACTTTTCGCTTACGGTAGAAATGGGATAAGGCCGGAACAGGGCAATGAGTCATTCCAAGATAGGGATGGGTTTCCCATTATCCATTCATACATACAATGATGGATAATAGTCGGATATTCGTGAAGGCAAATCAGTAAAAAATGGCGCAAAAAGGCCAGGGGTTCGAAATCCCTGGTTTTTTTGTGTGAAGCCTTTTTTATCATTTGGTTAATTAGTGGCTGCTAAATATATGACCTATTTTTTCTTCCTCAATTCCCGTAGATTCATCCGTATTGCAATGGATCAATCCCTATAGCTTCCTGTATACTGTAAAGCATAGAGAAGGTTGACCTATAAAGTGTCATCCGGCGGATTATAAGCTCCCGCTTCAGTCAGATTGTTTGGGCTTAAATGTGGGAGAGGATACTGTTCCGCTCAAGGATACGGGCTCCTTTCCGTCATACTCAGGGAACCTGAGAAGGAGCCAGACGAGGATTTTCTGATTGGTTGGAAAGAGGGTTCTTAAATGACGGGTTTGGTATCTTTATCCTTCTTAAACCACTGGGTTATTCTATTATCTTTTTGGGATTGATATACTGTCCATATTCGATCAGGACAGGAAAGACAAGAGGGAGGAGAAATATCAAGATGAAGGGACAGAAGAGAATAGCAATTATAACAGCAATAGCCATATTTGTTTTTTCACAGGCATGTTTTGCAAATGAGTTCGAGAGTACTGAACAGGCAGAAGTGTCTGAGGGAGAAATATGCTCATTGGTAGATATTGGAGATGGCATGGATTCTTTTTTCAAAGATGAAACTGCCGGTCTTTTTGGCGAATCCGAAAATGCTGTTGTACCAGTTACACCGGCTAATACATATGTGGCTGGTGTGAAAACGGATATCAGAAATCTGTTTAGTGATACCCCCGGGATTGCGGGATATCGCTCTAATAACAGATCCATTGCTTCATGCAGGAAAAACGGCATATTTAAGGGGAAGTCTACCGGAACGGTAGTGATTGAAGCATTTGATTCATCCAAAACCACGGTTTCTTCTGTGGAGATACATGTAATTAAGCAGAAACTTATTTTTCCGATAAATCCTTCTTCTGCGTCTTTTAATGCTGCAGATTATTTAAGTGATCCCGGATTCCGCCCCTCTGAATGGGTTAGTTCCAGGCCGTCTGTGGCTTCGATAAATTCGGCTACCGGACTGATTACAATAGGAAGTAAGGGAAAGACCAGGATCAGTGCAATATATCATGCGAATGGAAGTACAAAAAAGATTACCGGTACACTTAAGATTAAGAACTCTCAGTCCGGTTCTTTTGGGCTGGATGGAAAACATAGTATAACTATAGAGACTGAAAAAGGAAATAAAACCCTGAAGGTAAAATATCTGGCTTCTGAGTCAGGCAAGGTGTTTGATATGGTAAATGAATACAGGCAGAAGAACGGCTTGCCGGCATTTGAGCGTAATGCTGAGCTTCAGAAGGCTGCTGATCTACGTGCGGCGGAGCTTGTAAAGAATTATTCACATGAACGTCCTAACGGCACTATGTGCGTGGATATTTTTCCTGATTATTGTGCTGCAGCAGAAAATATAGCTATGGGTCAGAAATCTGCTTCGGCGGTTATGAAATCATGGAAGAATTCTCCGGGACATAATGCAAATTTGCTTCATGGCATATGCACATGTCTTGCAGTGTCCTGTGTTTCATATAAAGGGAAAAAATACTGGGTACAGTGCTTCTGTGAGCCGTGGACGGATCAAACTTTTCGGACTGAACCACTTGTTTATTCTATTCAGGTTACAACAATGATATAGTTTCATCTGTGGCAGAGAAAAATATAATTGGAGGGTATTAAGATGACTAAGAGAGTTAAGGGGATTATCAGTTTTGTAGTATCTGTAGTAGCAGTAATGGTAATGATGACAGGATGCGGGAAGCCGGATTCTGAGCTTATAGTTGGTAGCTGGAAATATGAAGGAAATGATGCAGGTGATTCATACTGGGATATAGGGGGAAGAATCGGGGCAAATGAAGATGATAATACCGTGCTGGCTTTTCATTCTGATGGCGGCATAGAGGTAATAAACGACGGATATGTGACGAATGAACTGGATTCCTTTTCGCTTGTTGATGGTCGACTTAAGTGGATGCTGCCACTGGGAACCACGCATTATGTATATTACAGCATAAAAGGAGATAAGCTTGATATTACCGATGAAGATGGAGTTACTGCGCATTTTAGCAGGGATAAAGGCAAATCAGATAAGTTCGCTTCAGGGAGAAATGATGATTTTGACTTCAGTAAAGGGGGAAAAAATATGTTTGGAGAATCAATGTCTAATTCAATAATCAGCGGAGTCGTAGCAGTTATAGCATTTCTTGTAACAATAGTTATTATTATATTGCTGTACGCTTTTGTATTACCTGACGAGAAGCGGGACGTTCTTAATAAGCCTTTTCGCGCAATACATGATTTCTTAAAGATCCGGAACCTGATGATCGAATCCATACTCCGGTTTGTATACGTGTTCTCAGTTGTGTCTTCAGTTGTGGGAGGTTTTCTTTCCTTGTTTGAAAACTTCTGGCTTGGGATTTTTAGTATCTTGCTTGGACCCATAGTCTGCAGACTGATATTTGAGGCGCTGCTTCTGAATATTATTCTTGTTAAAAATGTCATAGAGATAAATAACCATATGAAAGGGGTGGAAGGATCAACTGAGTTTTCATCAAACTTTTCTGCGCAGGCGATGAGGGTTCTGGAAGGGCTTGGAAAGAGAATTCAGGATGTTACAACCTCAACAGGAGAGGGAAAAGCAGATAATGGTAGTAGTGATAATGCAGGTGAAGGAAGCAGTGGGAAGGTTTGTCCAAATTGTGGAAAGACTATACCGGAAGATAGTGAATTCTGTATATTCTGCGGATCTCGGATTAACGGGTAGAATTATGTCTTTTCATAAGCTATTTGAATTCAGAATTGGGAGGTTTGTTATGACAAAAAAAGTATTTGCAATGATGATTTCTGTAGTTATGATTCTTTCAATGACTACAGCCTGTTTTGCAAGGGAGAACAGGAGACCTGTATATGATGCACAGGGCAACCTTCTCTATACCGTTGTCACATATTCATATACCGATGAAGAGCAGGCAGTTATTAATTATTATGAATCTTATGCTAACGGTCCCAGGGGAACAACCGACCAGCTGCGAATGGATGGATTTATGATAGGATTCTGGTATGCCGCGCTTGTTAATGAATCAAATTATTTTGATCCGAAGACCGGAAATATCATTGACGGTGAGTATTGCAGGACGCATGGAAAACCCGGAGTTCTTACAGGGGATGAGGGAGGAAAGGCATGGATAAAATATAAGGATCCTACCGGATATTCGATTCTTTTTCCCAATGGATGAGTTGGATGTTTCAGCGGTGACTTGGAAAAAGATGTATTGTATTATTGATGACATGATAGGAGAAGGTTATGTTTTGTAAAAAATGCGGTTCAAAAATTACAGATGAAGCATTATTTTGCGCTAAATGCGGATGTGATCTCAGGGCTGGCTTCGACGTTCGAAATACAGATAAGATGGAACCGGAATCCGGCTCGCCTGATATGGATTTTAAAGCCGATAGTATGCAGAATAAAGGAAAATCAGCTAATCATAGAATTATTATCTTTACGGCAATAGGAATTATTCTTTCTATTGCCGCTGTTTCAGCTGTTTTAATTATCAGGACAAAGCTGAAGAATTCTGATACTGATGAAATATCTGTATCCTCAGGGGCAGCTAATAATTCTCCTTCGTATGAGATGGATGTTACTGCTCCCTCATCAGATATGCATGATATGAAAGAAGCTCAGGTGGATAATAGCATTTCTCCTGTTTATAATGATGAAGCCGGATCAATGGATATTGTTAACAATACTCTTTCTGAATCCAGTGTTGAAGAATTTAAGGCTGATATTAAAATGGAGGATATTGAGGCAACGGAAGAATCAAATGAAAACGATAAAGAAAAAATCATAGTGGCCGACGGTTATTATGAAACAGATACTGACTTTATTGGCAATTTATCTGAGGACGGAAGGGAACTGACAATTACAACTGCTTTAGGTCATTTTGAATCCGATCAAAATTCGAGGGTCATAGATTACGAGAGGAATACTTTTTTATTACCTGTTTCAGAAAGCTGTAGATGCACAATTGATGTGGAAGAAACTACTCTGGCTGAAGTCCTTGATTATGTTATAGACGGGATAAATACACATGATCCAAAAAGTGGAGTGTCATTTGATCTAAAGGTTCAAAATGGTGAGATTGTGTTTTTAGGCTTATATTCATAGGAGCACTTATTTTCCTCTAATATTCTATAGTATGCAAGGGTTGTATGGTATCCCTTAACTATTTCTTTAACCAGAGATCTTGGCTCCAATACAACCAAAGAAGAACCATATCCCCTGAGCCATCTGCGGAAGTCCTGAATTCCGAGGATATCATCTTCATAATACCAGGAACCATTTTTTATATATAGCTTAGCGGTTTCTGATCTTAAGATGATATCCTTTTTTAATTTGTTTATTAGATTACGGGTTTCATTTTTGATCCGGATCTTTACATGGATCGGTTTTTCGTTCGTATTATTCTCTGAATAGATCTCTTTATTATCCACCGCCCAATAAAACTTTCTCAGAGAATTGGACGGAGAAGATTTGGTGGAAGATGTTGATGTATCAGACACTTCCTGAATACCGATCTTCACTTTTCCATTGGCATCAAAACTGCATTTAATTCGATCCAGTCTATAAAGGGTATTTTTGGAATCTTTCAAGTATATATGGTGATGCGTAGTATCCTGAATGATTTCAGCAGGAGTGCAAGTACAAGATATAGCCTTTTTGGCCGGTGAAATATACCTCAGTCTGACCTGTTTATGATATGTGATTGCTGTTTGGAGTTTTTCTTCTATGGCGAGAATATCACTTGACATCGAACCCCAAATATCCTTTATTTCAAAGGTGCCGGAGTCGGTTTCATCGATCATTCCCGGGTAATAATTCTTCATACATTCGTATTCAATTGCGGAAAACGGCAGTAAAAAGAAACCCGGTGTTAATCCTTCTATTTCATCAAAAATAATCTCAGTGTTATCATACACACCTTTTAATAATTCCTCGAATAGATCATTGGAAGATGATTGCTCCCATTCATCGTCATCTTCATAATCGGGTCGCCCGGAATTCAGGAAAATGTGTGTAGAGAGAAGCTTGTTTTTAAGCAGATGAAGCAAATATGATCTAACTATCGGAACCGGCATTTTACATTTTTCGGAAATGGATGTAATGGTGGCTGTAAACTCATTAGAACATATCAGGCAGAAAATGTATCCGATAGTATCGAATACTTCATAAGTATCCATAGTTTTTACTCCTCATAGTTCGCTAGGATCTGGTCACAGGTTTCTTTCATCATTTTTTGTAGTATTCTAGGCTTGAGAACCAATGCACTACTCCCAAAACTCCTTAAAAATCTGGCAAAATCAGAAAGCCCTCTTATTTCGTCCTGGTACAATATTGTGTGGGGAATTCCATCTATGGGATCAAGAATGGTTATATTGGAGTTGGTACGTCTGGTGCTTAGTTCCTCAATACGTTCCTTAATATTACCAAAATCCTGAAAGAGAACTTCCACGTGATAAAGAACTTTTGTGTATGTAACGGAGAATATTTCATTGTATATTTTTCTTATCTCCGGAGAATCATAAAAAATATGCTCTTTATCTGTTGATTCTATTGACCGAATTTGATCTATACGCAGCTGGTCAATCTTTTTGGAGGATGGACTCCGGCAGAGAATATAGAAGGCAGCGGTTTCTGTACTGTAAAATACAAGTCCCACCTGAATCTCACGTTTTTTTCCTTTATAATCAATACGAAGCTGCTTGGACATATAGGGATACCTGATTAAAAGCTGCATGTGCTCCAGCTGTTCAGCATCGATATGATTGCTTTTTCCAAAGGACCTTATTAAGCTATTATCCGGATCCCAGTCATATAAGGAGTATAGTTTGTCACAAAAAGCTTTTAGAGGAACAGGAAAAGAGTCTCTGTGATTTTCGGAATAATAAAGAAATTCACTTATTTTCTCTGTATTTTGCCGTGTAGTCCGGTGTATCTTCTTATCACCTGCGGATGGTTTAGTATCGCAGTACTGAAGTATCCTTGGACTTGTATCTGAAAGATGATATACAGTGCGGGAATTATTTCCTTTTCCAGAGGCAATCCTTTTCTTTACCACATATCCTCTGTCGCACAGTTCGGACAGATCCTTTCGTAATGTGGGTATAGGAAGATAAGTGCACAGATCATCTTTTAATTCTATATTGTTATCTTCAAGATAGTGCAAAATATCCATATCTGTGTAACAGTTTTCGAAACTGATACTATCCAGATAGAAAGTGTCAAGTATTGACATTAGGAAGGATATGATTCTTATAAATGAAGATTCTTTTGAAACTGAAAGAGAAAGAATAATAAGCCACTGCCGTATGGCTTTTGTTGTAGACTCTCTGACTATTTTAGATGCGGAGTCCAGGCGAACAATGCCGCTTCTGTTGGGGGTTACTATGGGATAACCGTCGGATCTTAGCGAATTGATAAGTTCACTCAGTCTGGATTTCGATATCCCGGTATCTTCAATGATAGCAGCCCTTGATAAATCTTCGTTTAGGTGGGCGTTTAAGTATTCAATCAGCTTTTTTTTCGAAGCACTCTTTTTATTCATACTATATTATATTTCGAAAATTTGGTAAATAAGATAAGTATAGTATAAGACCAATGATCCGGAACATCAAGAAATGTGTGTTATACTAAAGAATGAAACAGGAAACAGGAAGGATAACCTATATATGTCTGACAAAAGAAAGATAAAGAATATCAAAAAGAGCACGTCGAAAGAACGGGCGGAAAAAATAGCAAATGGCACCTGGATGTCGAGAGGTGCTGTATTCGATGATAAAAGGAAAAAAGAGCGATATAATCCTAAGCATAAGAAAGATGAATACACTGAATGAATCCCTCTGAACTAATCCAAGATGGAGCAACTTGGCAATTTTATTCACTTGTATTATTTGATTTTTTCTTCTTTCTTTCTAGTTCTTTCTTCTTCAGCTGTAAGTCGTATTTTTGTATATCACTATAGACAAATGCAATGAAAAGAATTGTACAAACAATAACATAAACAATCTGAAACAGTCGCATATCTGATAGAATATATAAAAGAATTGATATAAGGCTCATTAGATGGTTGTCTCCTTTCTAAGAGTTGCACTCAAAGCAAGTTTCATTACTACTTAAACGGTATCATCTTTTTTCCCCCATTCAAATATACCTCTAGTTTACCTTCACTAAACTAGAAGTGTATGTCCTTTATGATGATAGACCTGTATTATTATATTCCAGAGAAAAAGTGGAGTTGAAAGCAGAGAAATAGGGAGGAGAATTATTATGTCATGGACACCATGTGGGGAAAACGCAATAAACGAAGATTACAGAAACGAAGCCGAACTGCAGAGTATGATTATTACAGGGGTGATTTGGGCCATAGTTACACTCTATTTTGATATAACTTCTTATTTTTGCATGATAGCTTTGGGGAAAAATATGAAAAATATTGAAATATGTCAAAGACATAATAAGAATTACATTGTTCCTTTGATAGGTGCATGGATATCGTTCCTCGGTGTTTGCAGGTTATTTTTGCTGCCTTTTATTATTTTGGGGTTTATGTTGTTGTAGGGGTATGGTTTAATGCGAGAGATAAGAGATGATGTACGTCTTTATTCCTTGGATGTAGAATGGTCTAATAATGACGATTGTATCCAGCCTTTAGAGATCGGGATCCATCACATTGGGAAAAATGGGGTGGAAATATTTAGTTATATTCGGCCTTCAGATGAGAACAAACTTGGACATACTATCTTTCATTTTCTCAGGGTCAAAAAGAAGACTCTTAAGGATTCGCCTGATTTTGAACGTGTATTACGGGATATTACCAGAAAGATAAGTGTGTTACCTGACATCAAAAATGTTGCTGTGGTGTGGCATCCTGATTCAAGGGAATACTTTATCAAGTGGTGTAGAGAGTATTGCATCAGGAATCCATTCCACAGTATAGTTTCTCTCAAAGAAATCATTCTTCGGGTACAGGATCGTAGTGGAATGAAAAATGATTTTGAACATTTGCTGATGGAATATGATGTGAAGTATAGTCCCAATAATTTGAATAATTCCAGATATGATTCGCGCTATCTTAGCAGTCTGTTTTTGGAGATAAGGAAAAAATTTGACCGGGAAGAACCCTGGAATTGGCTGGTTTCAAATGAGAAAACTGAAATCACACATATTGAAGATTGTCCACGCATAAGAATAATGGACAACCGATATCGGAAATTTAAAATAGAGGATCTGTATAGAGGGTACAGGTTTTGTAAAATATGTGGAGGAAAGATCTCTTCCTGGGTTAAAGCACCTTCGAATGAAGAAAAAAGGATGGTGGAGATAAAGGATCAAGCAAAAAGAATTCCAGTTAGCGATCAGTTCCTGGACGAATCTATTGCTGCAATGTGTATTAGTTTTGGTTTCGAATATGTGATCCATGCTGGATTTATAGAAATACATTCTTCTTGTGGGAGGTGGAGAATTTATCATGACGGGAAAGAAGTGACCAATATATTTCATGGTAATCATATTGGAAGAATGTGCGTGAAAGGTTTTCACGAGCAGAAAATTTGTGACAAACAACTGTTTAATGTACTGAAATATATTAACCTACATGATTCCTGTATTTGTTCGAAGAATGGATCGGGAATATCCGGCAAAGGGCTTGTTAGGAAGGTAGCTCAATCCAGAAAGGTATCACATCGCGGGACAAAGCGAAATTACTACCTGGATAAGGATGAGTGGGAAGACTACTATGATTGATAATGGTTTAAATATAAGAGCTGCTGTCATCTGTGAGGTGATAGCAGCTTTATCAGTATCAGGTATGAGCATACCATATATTAAATTCATCGTTGCTATTATTTTGATAATGAGATTAGTGTCACCTCTTTAATGAGAGAGTCTGCGGCTTGAAAGCTCATTGTAGCCATACCCATATATTCGTCGGAAAAATCAGTATAGCGTGAGGCCATCGGAAATACATATCTGTGATTGCTTGTTTCTATTGCAATATCGCCATTTTCGTTTTCAAGTATTTGGGCTGATTCCCCATTCTCTGATGATATAAGAGCAGGGTTCTCAGATAGAATAGTTGAGATCGTATTTAAGGATACAATAATTGCATTAACAGTGCGAAAAGTATCCATAAGTCTCGCATGTTTCATAATACTTCCGGTACTGCATAGGAAGGGTAGCCGGAATGACAGGATAACTCCGGCAATCACTATAGCGGCGGCCATGATAATGGAAATGACTGGACTTGCTCCATATAATGAAAAGCCGCAATATGCGCAGAATCCGAGACCAAAGCATACGAAAAATCTGGTTGTCATTTCTGCCATCATCCATCTGGCTTCAATTTTTCCGTGTTTCTGGCATTCAGTCATTAGATATACCAGTTTTTCTCTCGCTTTTTTTGCATTTTCAACTGTTTCTGTCGGACAGATCATCTTTAGCTTCATATTATGTACTCTTTCACTGTTTTAATTATGAATTAACTGATTCTAAGCGTCAAAGGCTCTATCCCTATTTACACTTAGCTGTTACGAAAATATTATAGGCTTGTGGAAAGGAGAAGACCATTTACTTATGGTTTAGAATCTCAAGGCAATATAATTCGATATATTTATGAACTTGATGGTATAGAATACGATTATCACAGAGAGACAAACACAGACTTCTACAGGAGGTAGACACATGCAGCTTTTTATCATGAATATGCCGGCAATTGGAAACAGGATTAAGGAACTTAGATACAACAAAGGAATAAAGGTCAGGGATATTGTAGAAAACATAGGAGTATCCGAGAATTCGGTTATGAAATGGCAGAGAGGCGATTGTCTTCCTTCTATGGACAATCTGTATTTGCTATGCAAAATGCTCGGGACGACAATGGAATATGTCATTGCAGGAGAAGAAAGAGAGGGTGAGAACCCTCTCCTTCCTGTTATAAATCAACATTTAAGTGTATGTTGTTTTTGAGGTTAAACATTTTGTTCATTCCAAGTTGTTCATTCTTGAAAAACAATTAAAAAAGGAGACCAACCATGAGAGAGATTTTTTGTAAGGAACTTAGAAACAGAGTACAGGAAATAAGAATAATAGAAAAAATGGGAAAGACAGATGGGGCGTATCAAATTAGTGAAAAAGGAAAAATGCTTTTGGATACCATCTATATCATAGAGGAGCTCTCAGAAATAAGCCGAAAGCATGGACTTTTGGAATTAGAAAAAAGAGTATGTGAAATTTATTCCATTCCGGGAGAGAGATATCTTAAACAACTCATATACTATGTTGTATGCGGAAGTGATCCTGAACTACTTATGGAACTGGCAGAATTAAGATACTATAGCGCGTCCTTTAGTGATTACAATGCGCTGCAGTATTTGATTATGGTTAAGGGGGTAATTGAAATACAAAAGGGCACAAATCCTATAGTGATAAGGGAGTTACTTTTTAGTATGCTTCCCGAAGAGTTTTGTGATCCGGAGATTATTAAACCATAGAACAGAGAACTTCATTTAACTGGGGGCATCCAGACTCGGTATGATGAGATGGAGAAACAGAGAGTACAGGATTTAAGGATAATCAGTAAAATGCCGATGCCTGAATTCTCAATAGATAATCCAAATCTAAGTGTCTGAGTGATAACCTAAACTACCGGTTCATTCTATTATTAATCTTCGGGTGGTATTATTGATGTTGCCAAACAGAAAAGAGCAATATCATAAAGGGGAGATGAAGAGATGAAGATACGCTTGGGATAAACTATTCCATGGCGCGATCTTCTTTAACGGAACCGACAACGAAGTACCGGAGTTTGTAACGGTATACGGTGTTTATAAAAATGATTCTGGGGAGGAGTATGTTGATCTTGCAGACGTTCCTGCGAAAACCAGGCTTACAAAGGCCGGTTTAAGGTATTTAAGCAAAAACGAGAAAAATCCGGACATAGACATAGATGTATTGAGAAAAGCCAATAATGAGTGCATAGTCTGTTTTTGTGGATGATCAAAGTATTGGGAGGTAAAGAAAAATGTTTGGAAGACCAGTAAAAGGCGGGGTAGACCTTAATATTGGAGAAGAAGAATATGAGGTGAGCTACCTTACGGATATCCCGAGAGATTTTCTTACAGCGATGATCTTTGCTCTCAAAGAGGACAAAGATTTTTGCGTGTGGGTAGAATTGGAATATGATACAAGAATGAAAATAATTTCAGATTACTATGATACATATTTGATCATTAATGAGAATCTTACAGTGGTCAAGGACATAAATAAATGGATGCTCGCTATGGAAATGTACGATGACTTCCATGATTTTTTTGACGAATGGTGTAACTTGCAGTTTTATAAGAGTGAAGAAGAACTGGAAAGATTTCCGGAGAGTTTTTTAAGGCTTCTTGAAAACCTGTCTGCTATTTTACAGAACGCGAGATTATATCTGCAGAATACTGAAATGTATGATAAAAGCAGACAGAAGGAATTTTATCGTAATTTGGGAAAAAGGAGAATGTGAGGTGTGTTTAACGAAGATGGATCTATTACACATTCATTTCATTTTTAATCTTCGCTGTAAAACAGTTATGTTGCAGATATAATATAATTTTTTGCCGTATATGCCACGGGAAAAGAAAGAGTGCGTTTTGCGGCCTCCAGCGGTCGGCGATGCGGTGGTCAACGGTCGGACGGCGGTGACGAACGGTCGACCTTAACCGCGTCAGATTTTGTACCATCATGGAAAATCACTGTCAAGGGCAAGTCCTGTGCTATGCACCCTTGACAGTGATTCTCCATGCCAGTCAGAATCCATTAAGCGGTTAAGGATAGGTGTGCTGCCTGCGGCCGCTGGCAAACGCGCTACGACCGTTTGGCTCCGCAAAAGTGACCGTTTGATAGCGCAATATGCAAAGAGCCCCTGTCGAGAGGCGGGAGCTCTTGGTAAGGCAGAATTGTATGTCCGGAGGTGATTATTTTCAGCTTTTTTACAGAACATGATTTGATCTATCCTTGCGGCTCTTTTCTGAATTATCCTGATCCCTATTATAAGCGTTTTCTTTGGTATCAATACCAAGATACTCGGTGATATTCCGGTATTTCTGCTCAAGTTCACGTGTTTCATTCCTGGCAGAATCATATTCTTTTTCAAGATCGGATTCTCTTTTTTCCAGCTCCGCAAGGTCGTTTTCAACCTGCTTGAGTTCAGAAATATTAGGCTTAATTCCCAGCTGTTTCAGCTTGTTTCTGGACAGTCAAAGAGGGTAAGCGGTTCGTCATGCTTCATAGCGTAGGCCTCTTTATCCTTGGCGTTATTGTATCTCTGCCGGTAGGGTGCAGTTTCCTTATACTGCAGGAGATAATGCCGGATTTCTTTCAGTTCCTTTAGTTCTCTTCCAACTGCATTGAGCTCTGAACGCATATTGTCCGCTTCATTGGATTTCTCACATATTTTTGCTTTGAGATCCGTAAGATTTCCGGCCTCTGCATAGGCGGCCGCGGCGGTCTTTAGGTTCTGGATATCTGCCCAGTATTTAAGCCCGGGGCTGTTCTGAAACTTGTCTGTCGAAGTATCAATAAGAGTCTTCTGCACAGCCGTCCTTTTAAGAATATCCTGTTGGTGCGGACGGACAGATTTAGGAGTGTATCTATCCCTTTCGCTGATCCTTATCTTATTGTGTGCTATCACAACGGCCCATTTTTTGAAAGCTTCCGGTTCCCTAAGAGATTTGAGATTTTTATAAACCTCCAGATAGGTTTCCTGCAGTATGTCATCTAAAAGATCGGCATCCTTAAGTGACATGCGTATTGAGTAGTTTATATACCGGATGGAGTTATCATATACAGCCTGAAACGCTGTTTCGTCACCATCCTGGAATTTTCTTATGGCCTCGATGAGTTTTTTTTCAACAGTGAATTTATCGCTCATGTCTTATTCCTTTCCTGCAGTTTCAGATTCTTCCACCGCTCCCTCTCCATAAGAGAGAAAAAGTTCAGCGGCAAGTGACAATGATTTTGGGTAATCTGTTTCACAGATACCATTTTCCTTTAAGTATTCTCTTAATGACTGCCTGGCACCGGTCAATACTTTATATATATATCCGGGACTGGCATTGTTAATCTTAGCGAGATCCGGTATTGATAACTGATTATAGTAGTAACCGGTGAGGATACTTTTATATCGTGGATCAATAGTACTAATTGCTCTGATCAGTAGTTTCCCAATATGATCGTCAATCATTGATATGTACCATTTTACAATCATTTATGTTTTACGTATACATAGGGGCCATATATCTTGAAAAGAGTAGGCATTGATAGAGTTACTTACTTCGAATACTTTTTTTTATGGAAACGGTAAACCATACTTGTGTCTTTTTCCTCTCCTTCGTTGTCCGTATACTGCTGAGTTAATACAAGCTCACCGTCGGTGATAGTCACCCTGTGCCGCTCCTTTCCGAGAAGATTGTTTAGTATTTCTACTTTGTCCTCACTGTCCTCTGCTCGTGACCATTGCCCTCCACCCATCCAGTAATAATACGAACTGTAGGTTCCGTAAGCTTTGAATTCCAGGGTATCCTTGTCATTTGTCCATTCGCCTATCAGAGGATCCTTCGATGCAGACTTGCCGCAGGCTGAAAATGATGCAGCAATAACAAACAATAAAACTAATGAGACGAACCTTTTCTTAAACATACTTTTTCTCCTTTTCTTTTTAGAGATTTGTCAGTTACATATACACAGAGTCAGATTTTCTTAAAAGGTTTCACCTTCTTAAATTTTTTTTCTATTTTTTCGATTCTTTCTCTTAAAGGAATACGGTGGCTGTTTTATACTTGTTTTTCCGATTATATGTTTATTAAGGACACGCTGCTTCTTCAGTTGTATTATTGCATCTTGACATAGGAGATACTTTGCTTATGATTAAGGAAATAAATGATTACGGAGGAATAACCGTATGGGAAGCAAAGACACTTTAACGAAAGACTATCTGAAAAGACCGGAAATATTTGCAGATGCATTTAATTATTTCCTGTTCGACGGAGAGAAGGTAATAAAGCCCAAAGATCTTAAGGAACAGGATCCCACGGAGATCGCTGTGATGAGAAAGATGGGAAAGGCTTTTCCAAGCCAGAAAATGCGAGATATCCTCCGCCTATGTACCATACGAAGTAGTAAATATGCGACCCTTGTATTGCTTGGTATCGAAGGGCAGTCAGATGTGAGCTATATCATGCCGGTGAGAGACTATCTTTATGATGCTCTGAACTATGCTGATCAGCTTGAGACCATCAGGAAAAAACATGCGGAGACAAATGATCTTAAAGGGGCAGAGTTTATTTCCGGGTTTTTAAAGAAAGACAGAATCGTGCCGGTGATCACACTCTGTGTGTGCTTTGATAAGAAACACTGGGACGGACCCAGATCCCTGTACGATATGTTCGGGGAAATAGATCCGAGGATAAAAAAGTATGTCAACGATTACACGCTGAACCTCATAACTCCTGATGAAATCGAGGATTTCACAAGATTCTCCTCAGAGCTGGGAATAGCTATGGAGTTCATACAAAATTCAGATGACAAGAAAAAACTACGTGATATAATTGAGTCAAGAGAAGACTACAAAAGCGTAGATGTCAGCACGATAGACATCATAAATACATATACTGCAGCTAATATATCAAAGAAACAGGCGGAAGGAGGTCGAGTTAATATGTGCACGGCGATACAGGGAATGATTGAAGACGGAAGAATAGAAGGAAAGATAGAAGGAAGGATAGAAGGAAGGATAGAAGGAAGGGAAGAAGGAGAGAATATGCTCGCAAAGCTTATAAAACTGCTTACTCCGGGTAGCAAGGATTTTGATAAGGCACTTAACGGAACAGCTGCGGAGAGAAAGAGGTTATATAAGAAATATAAGATCATAGATTGATGATACTCTGGATGCCCCGGTGTTTTGCCGGGGTATTTCTATGGAAAAAATATAAGATTTAAGATTATTTGTGAAAAACGTGAATTGAAATAGTGAATTCCGTATGAATGACGTAATCCTATATGTACCTTGAAATCCTCATATTCTTTTAAGGTTTAGACGGGGGATGTGACGAGTAGTAGTATTTCGTTCGTTGGTTAGATAAGACTAAACAGCATTAAATAAGACATATAAGATATAGGAGTAAAACGGGTATGATCAAGACAACCATAAAAATAGATGGGATGATGTGCGGTATGTGTGAGGCACATATATCAGACACCATAAGAAAGAACTTTCCGGGAGCAAAGAAGGTATCTGCATCCCACGGGAAAGGTATAGCAACTTTTCTTTCAGATGAAGTGCCGGATGAAACGGAATTGAAAAAAGCGGTTAATGATACAGGGTATCAATATATTTCTTCCGAAAGTAACGAGTATGTTAAGAAAGGTCTTTTCGGATTGGGGTGATATGTGGGAAATGTCAAAGAAAAGGCTTCTGAGCGATGTGGGGAAACTTCCTTGGTAAAATATAGAAAAATAGTATCCGAAGCAGATGGACAGGATCAAAATCAATAGAGGGAGAACTGATGAAAACTATTTATTTGGCCGGAGGCTGTTTTTGGGGTGTCCAGAAGTTTATTGACCAGTTCGACGGCATAATCCGTACCGAAGTGGGATATGCAAATGGAGAAAAGGCAGATCCAACATATGAAGAGGTGTGTAATGACAGCGGACATGCAGAAACTGTAAAAGTTGAGTATGACGAACGGATAATAAGCACCAAAGAGCTTATAGGTTATTATTTTATGGTCATAGATCCTCTGTCCGTAAACCGTCAGGGCGGTGATACGGGAATACAGTACCGTACAGGGATATATTATGAGGATGAAAGCCTCTTAAGCGATATCAGATCGTCAATAGAGAAAGAAAGTGAAAAGTATGATGGACCTCTTGCAGTTGAGGTAAGGAGTCTTAAGAACTTCTATTCTGCAGAGGAATACCATCAGAAGTATCTTGATAAAAATCCAACAGGTTACTGTCATATAAGCCCTGCCATGATGAATATAAATAAACAGAAATAGAATATTCAGGTTTGAAAAAGGGATCTGAAGAGAATCAGGTACCATATTAACTCTGAGTCCAGAGATACTTGCGTAGCAGAGTTTGTTCCCGGCATAACTTCCGAGGAAAAAAAGACAGATGAGAGTTTCAATGTCAGGGACTATTTATCCGGTAATGATGCTTCATCAAAAATAAACCATCCATAAAAGGAACATGGATGAATCACAACATGGTAAAGTATTACATGTGTCTTTTGTAGATATCAAGCATGCTTTCTATTTGGTATTGCAGCAGCCACGCTGTATTATTGTACTCCAGAGTTGATTTCAGTGATTTTAAGAGGGATGGATAGTATTCCTCAGTTTCCTTGATCATCCTGTAAATACGATCTCTGCTCAGTCCCCAGGACATGGTGGTTAAGTTATTACATCTGTCGATACATTTGATCAAGGCTGCTTTATTTGGCATAAACTCGGTCATTGTGATATTATTCAGAAGATGGTTGTTTTCAAATGATTTCACAATAAGGAGAATATGATCTTATGGCTGATGAGAAGAAGGTGGAATACACTGCAGAACAGAAGGAAGCAGTTCTTAAGCGCGCAAAGGAACTTGGCAATGTGAAGAAGGCTGCAGAAGAGGCTGGTGTTTCATGGCAGTTGGTTTCTATGTGGAGAAAGGAAGCTGATCCTTCGGCTACAAAGGCTGCTCAGGCTGAGAAGAAAAGGGCAGAGGCTTCCAAGAAAGGAAAGAAGAGCAACAAGAGTACTAAGAGCGCCAAGTCAAAGACTGCTACTAAGAAGACTGAAACCAAGTCAAAGGCTGCAGCTAAAAGTGCTGGAAAGCCTGTTGCAAAGACAACATCAAAGAGCACTTCAAAATCTTCTACAAAATCTGCTTCAAAGTCCAAGCCGGCATCAAAAGCTGCAAAGGCATCAGCTAATACAGCAGCAAAGAAGAGTGCTAATTCCAAGACTAATTCAAAGAACCTGAAGTCTTCAGAAGCCAATGCTAAAAAGGATGTTCCCGCATCCAGGCTTCAGATAGAGAATGCAGTATTAAAAACCGAGAATAGCGAGCTGAAGAAACAAGTTGCAAGACTCCAGAAAGCAGTACGCGAGCTTATGTAAGACTCACGGCAAATTAAGCAATGCAAAAGATCCGCTGTGTTGTCGAAAGAATCACATACCAGAATCCGGAGAACGGATATTCTGTTCTGAAATGCAGGGTGAAGGACTATAGTGACCTGATCCCTGTAATCGGCAACCTCATAGATGCGAATGTCGGCCCTGTTCTTATCATCGAAGGAAACTGGAAGGTTGATGCAAAGTACGGCAGACAATTTGTAGCGGAGAACTGGGAAGAGACACTTCCTGCAACTGTATACGGAATGGTAAAACGTCCAGTGGACGTTTTACGGGCACGTTTTGCCGCACTGAGTGCGGCAGTGCCCCGGTAAAAGTATTTAGGATCCGGCCTTATCAAAGGCGTGGGTCCTAAATTTGCTAAGAAGATTCTGCCAGAAGCGGGATCTTTTAATGGTTAGAGAAAGATAAATGGACAGAATCAGGGCGGAACGGATCTTCAGGGATTATTCGGAAAAGTACGATACTTCCGATGTGAAGATCACTTTGAAAATTGATCATACATTTAGGGTTGCATGCATTGCAGACAGGATTGCGCTAAGTCTCAAGGCTGACCGTGACTTTGCATGGTTTCTCGGGCTTCTCCATGATATAGCCCGTTTTGAACAGCATACGAGATATGGCACATTCAAGGATGCGAAGTCTGTGGATCATGCAGAGTTTGGTGCGGATCTTCTTTTCAGGGGAGACAGGCTTATTGATGCTTTTCCAAAATACACAGGAATTCCCGACTGGGAAAGTGTGGCTGAAACGGCGATAAGGCTTCATAATAAACTTAATCTCCCGGAAGGACTGGATAAAACCACATATCTCTACAGCACCATTCTCCGTGATGCGGATAAGTGCGACATATTCCGTGTGCTTACGGAACCACCGTTTGATGAAAGGAATGTGCGGATATGTGAAGCAGCAGATCCTGTGAGGGATGTGATTATGGACTGCGTAAGGGGACATAGATGTGTTCCGAGAACATTTGAGCGTACCGAGTTCGAGTCTTTAATGTCACAGTGCTGTATGGCTTTTGAACTTGTGTATCCCGAAAGCAGGAAGATCGTATCTGAGCAGGGGTATCTTGATAAGCTTCTGAGCGTAGGAACCGACGGAGTGGCAAAAGACCAGATGGAAATGCTTAGGGTGGAGATTAAGAAAGCATGGGAGGAAACGGAATGAACAAAGTGTACTGTTATTCAAGATGTACAACATGCAAGAAGGCTCTTAAATGGCTGGACGATAATAAGATCAGCTTCGATGAGATCGACATCAGAGAAAGAGAGCAACATGTTTGAAATAAAGGATTGTGTGGATTACGAAGTTGCGAAGAAGCTTATAAGGGAATACTCAGAGATTAAAGGTGCTGAGAGCTGTTTTGTATCGTTGGATAAGGAATTAGCTGATCTCGGCACATATTATAAAGATGGTGCCTTGTTAATTGGATTTGAAAATGAGAATCCTATGGCTACTATAGCAATCAGGCGAATTGATAAAGACACGTGCGAAGCAAAAAGACTGTATATTAAGCCTGATTATCGTGGCAAAGGTTACGCGAGAGTTCTTATGAATGAGATGTTGGACAAAAGCAAGGAATTAGGATTTAAGGAGGTCATATTTACTACCAAACCAGAAGTTATGAGTGTAGGATATGGACTTTATAAGCGTATGGGCTTTGAAGAGGTTGGAGAAAAAGACGGAATTTTTAGCATGAGGATGAGCTTATTAAGAACGGAGTGACAAAGTAGATGTTTTTTATCATGGGGATTACAGATGGAAGGAAAGATTTTGATTTTAATCAGCTGATCACCTGTTCCATCTGTGGGAAATATGGACGTTTCAACGTGTTTATGACATATACAGTACTGTCTCTTTTCTTTATACCGACTTTCAAGTGGAACAGACATTACTATGTGCAGACAAGCTGCTGCGGAACTGTTTATGAGCTTGATTCAGAGATTGGTAAGATGATTGCCAGGGGCGAGGAAATAGAGATTTTGCCAAGCCATTTGACTCAGGTAAGCGGTGGAAGAGGATTTGCTGCTGACTATAAGAGATGCAGGCAGTGCGGATATGAGACAACAGAGGACTTTGATTTTTGCCCGAAATGTGGAACGAGGTTTTGATATACGTAGAAGAATGGGGAAAAGGAGGAGATGATCATGCAATTTCTTATAAGAGCATATGATGGCGAAGGAAAGCTTGATAAGCGTATGGAGGTTCGTCCTCGTCATCTGGAAGGAATGAAAAAGCTGAGCGAGCATATAATCAGTGCCGGTGGGCTGCTGGATGATAATGGAAAGATGAAAGGATCAGCCCTTATCATGGATTTCGATAGCCGAGGGGAGCTTGATGATTATATTGCTAACGAACCTTATGTTGTTGAAGAGGTCTGGGAGAAGATTGAGATTGAACCAATAAATGTTGTTATTGCAAACAGCTTGGATAAGAAGGATGGAAAACTGTAATGGTCATAGCTGTTAGCGCAAGGTGCCGCTTTCAGGCTAACTGAGGAGTATTATTGATGGATGTTAAGTGTAAGCTATTAGCATATAGTAAAAAGAGCATCACACTTGAGGCTTTGACCGATTTACTGAAAGCAGATCCGGCGGACACAAAAGCCTTATTTGATATGGTTTCCGAAGTGGTTGACGCTTCTATTTTGGAACCAGTGAAGAGCTCCGGCCAGAATGGAAATCGTAAATATCCGCTGTTTAAGAAGTATCGGATCCTGATAAAAGAAGAGTCGAGTGAAGGGACAGACAAACAGATTCGACAGTTACATCCGGCTTTGCAAAGGACCGGATACCTATGAAGAAGATGTCCTGCAGAGTGCAAAGCTTTATCAGCAGATACAGGAAGCGGATAGCAAGATTAATGAGCTTAAAAAGCTTATAGAAGATAGAGAGAATCATTCCGAGGACGCGGAACGGATTGCAAATCTGAAGTATTCTGTTCTAGTCAAGGCCAGAGAGGCGGAAAGTGAGCAGGAGAATAGAAGGGCGGAATTGGAGGAAACAATCAATAGGGAATCCGCAACTGTAAAGGAATGTGAGGCCGCAAAGGAAAAGGCTGAAGAGTCTCGCGATAGTGCAAATAAAAGATATACTGAAGCGGAAGCGGCACTTAATGCAAGCAAGAGTAATACAGATAAGAGAATTAGCAGTCTGCAGATAGATGCAATCAGAAGATTTACGGGATTTTACGCTGAAGAGGAACTTGAGGCTGCGAAATCACAGAGAGTGGAATCGAAAAAGGAGCAAGAGACCCGGCTGGCGGATATTGATAGACGCCAGGAGGAAATTAAGAAACGAGAAGACGGGATTCCTCAGGAAATTGCGGATTTAACGATTGATATTAACAATGTTTCTCGATCTTTGGAAGATGCGGAGAGTGAGTTAGGAGAATATGATTTTATATTTGAACAGATTGAAAGAATCTGTGAGAAGTATAGCCATGAAAGTACTGCAGCCTTCACGGGTGTTTTGAGTGATGAAATCCGCAGGGATATTGAGACGACTGAGGCGGATATTACGACAAAAAAACGTAAGCTTGATAGCCTCAGAGAGAAAAGGAAAGCGGCAGAGTCCGGCTATTTGCACATACTTCCGGAAATCATGGATTATGTGAATTCAACGGGATTGAATCCAACGACCGGTGAAGAGTATATATGTGGTCAGATTGAGGCTGGCACAGTATCCGTGGAAAGAGCAGAGGAGATCCTGAGTGTTTACCCGGAGATGGCCTATGCACTATTGTTCAATAATGAGAAAGATATCAAGAAACTATTGTCCGCCGGAAACATCGATTGGCTTCCGGCTGTAGTCCCTCTGTTTACGATGGCACAAATTGATCATATCTTTGATGGAACAAAGGAAGCAGGTGCTTTCCTAACCGCGCATGATAAAAGTTTCTTCGCTGACAGAGAAGGATATTTTGACCGCTTAAGCGAGGAAATATCCAACCTGGAAAACCGACTGAATCAACTTCAAAATCATCTGCAGGAAGGAAAGGAAGATCGGACTGTGGCAGACCGGTTTACTTATACTGAAGATTGGAGAAAAACGCAGGAAACTCAGATCGCGAGTTATAAAGATCAGATTTGCGGACTTGAAACAAAAAAGAAAGAACTCGAAAGTGAGCGTGAGATGCTTCAAGAGGAAGGAAACAAGCTGACGGAGAAGCAGAAGGAGTGTACTGATTTCATTCAGAAAGTCGATAAATGGTTGGATTCGTTTGACGAATTATGCGAAATGATATCTGAAGAGCAGGAAAAGTATAAAGCTAAGCAAGATCTGTACACGGCCAAAAGTGCTACTGAGGTCGATTATAAGGCTGCATGCGATTCGGTAGAAAAGCATGCTAATGAATTAGCGTCATTGCAGGATAAAAAGAGAAGTGTTGATGGTTTGATAGGTGATATCCGTGTCATTCTCCAAAATGTCGATAGTGCCAGGAATGCGGAAGTGCTTGATGGTGATTATTCGACCCTCTTTGCGCAGTACAAAGCACTTTTGAGTAATATGGACGAGAGCCTGGGAGGATTAAGAAGCACTCTGGAATCAGAACAGAATTCGAAGCAGAAATATGAAGAGGAACTAGCTGGCTATTCTTGCATGGAGAGTGAATACACGGATCCAACTCTTTCATTGGAAACATTATCTAGAGTAAGACAAGAGAGAGAAGCCTGCGAAGGGGCTCGAGATTCAAGACAGGAGGAATATACAGACAAGAAGGGGAGCTTTGCTGCCGCAGAGCAGGAAATGAAGCATGCCCAGGAAGCTCTGGCTGAACATGAGGGTATACCTCTTCCGCAAGAAGAAATTGGAGAAGCTTTTAAGGAGAGATTATCAAAAGCACGAGAGGAGATAAAGAGACTTAAAGATCGCCTTAATGCCTTAGAAAATGAAAAGAGCTCTTTGGAAAAGATCTCTTATCAGGTTAATAGCGAACTTGAGGGTTATTCAGAAGGAGTTATTGCTGAAGGCGTTGGCCTGAGCGAGAACCCGGATGAGCAATGGAAAACACTTAAGGGAAACCTTATCTCTAGCAAGAAGGAATACTCTAGAAAGAGAGAGGAATTATACAGAAAGATACAGGTCACCGTCACAACCTATAAGGACATCGCCCTGGAGGAGATTGTAAGTAAATTGAATGCGATTGGCGGGATGATTGACGATACAGAGATTAAAGGAGATCGACTGTTTACCATAAGTGAAAGTATCACCGCTATGATTGAGTCTATTCGTAAGATCAACAGTAAGATCGAAACCGATCTTAAGGAGATTACGAATGACTTCAATGATTTGATTGAACAGTGTTTCTTACAGGGAAAACGAGTGTATGAAGATCTCAGAATGATCGCCAGTAGCTCAAAGGCACATATTTATGAAGGAAAGCCTCAAATCCCGATGCTGAAAATGGATCTTCCGGAAGAGAAGGAATTGTCTGAGGAAGCATCGAGAGTGTCTATTCGAAATGAAATAGAGAAAGGTGCTAGCGAAATCAAGGAGATGCTGGCTAATAACTTTGAGGAAAAGCAGATCCAAAAACGGGCGAAGAGTATTGTAGGAAGTGAAAGGCTCCTTCACAAATACATCATTAGGGAAACTGTTCCGGTTAAGGTTTACAAGATTGATCTGAATATTGCGAATTCGTCGTATAAAAGATGGGAAGACACCTTGACGCAGAGCTCCGGCGCAGAGAAATTTGTGGTGTTCTTCTCGGTAGTGCTTACTCTCATGAATTATACGAGATCCACATCCGGAATCGTAAGTAAAGAAGCCAAGAGTGTTCTTATCCTGGATAATCCGTTTGGAAAGATTACCTCTGCTCATTTGCTGAAGCCTATGTTTGACATCGCAAAGCACTTTAATGTCCAGCTTATATGCCTTTCGGATATTAACAAAAGTGATGTTACCAGTTGCTTTGAGTGCGTAATCAAACTCGTAATAAAGCAACAAGCTTTGAGCAATTTCGAGATTATGACACACGAAGGCAATGAGAGAATAGAGCATGGCTACTATAAGATTATGAATGGGCAGATGAGTCTGTTTTAATTGCATTGCTATCAGAATTATTTTAACGAAAAGCATGCATAGACAAAGTTGAAGGAGATCATTATGTCGGTGACATCTCTGACAAGATGACTTTGGAGGCTTTTGCAAAGCATGTCATAGAAAAGTACGGGCATATTGATTATCTGATCAACAATGCACTTCCGATGATGAAGGGAAGATGAAAGGCTCTGCCCTTATCAAGGATTTCGAGAACCGTAAGGAGCTGGATGACTATATCGCTAATGAACCTTATGTTGTTGAAAAGGTTTGGGAGAAGATCGAGATTGAGCCGATCAATGTAGTTATCGCAAACGGGAAGGAGTAAGGTACGACAGAATGAAACAGTATATAGTTGATGCATTTACAAATAAGCCATTTTCAGGTAATCCGGCCGCAGTATGTGTGATGGAGAAGTGGCCATCGGAAGAATTCATGAAAAACCTGGCAATGGAGAATAATCTGAGTGAAACAGCGTTTATCGTGAAGGAAGAGCAGGGGTATCATCTCAGATGGTTTACCCCGGGATCGGAGGTCGAACTCTGCGGACATGCCACACTGGCATCATCGTTTGTGATCCTGAACTATGTTGAGCCGGAAAAGGATATCGTGGAATTTCATACGCTGAGCGGGAAACTGACAGTCAGGAAGAAGGACAACCTGTATGAGATGGATTTCCCCACATATGAACAGAAGGAGATCACTGTGACGGATGAGATGGAGAGTGCTTTTGGAGTTCGTCCCGTCAAGGCTGTTCTGGGACCGGATCTTTTATGCATATTTGATTCCGAAGAACAGATCCGCAACATGAAGCCTGATCAGAGTAAACTTGCCGGGCTTCCCGGGCGCGGGGTGGATGTAACGGCAAAAGGAGAGGATTCGGATTGTGTTTCCAGAAGTTTCTTCCCGAAGCTCCTTGTGGCAGAGGATCCGGTATGCGGTTCGGCGCACTGTCAGATAGGGGACTACTGGTCAAAAGAGCTGGGCAAGCTCAGGATACACGCATATCAGGCTTCTAAGAGAGGCGGGCATTTGTACTGCGAGATGTTAGAGAACGGGAGGATAGCAATAAGCGGAGAAGCAACCCTCGTGGCAGTTTCAGAGATAGTAGTGGGTGATTAAAAGCGGCGCATAAGAAAGGACAATAATCACAGATGGAACTGAAGAAAATAGAGCATAAGTTGTCTGTCTGTAAGGTGACAGATATTTCGGATATAGATTTGACTATGGATTTCTACTTCATCGGAAAGACAGATGAAGAACTCTCGCTTGTATGCAAGACTGAAAATGTTCCATATAATACGATAGAACGCGATGATGGATGGCAAGGATTTCGGATCCAAGGAGTCCTTGATTTTTCTTTGATAGGAATCCTTTCTAAACTATCCGGAATACTTGCGGAGCATAAGATAGGAATCTTTGCTGTTTCGACATATAACACGGATTATATTCTTGTGAAGGAAGAGAACTTTGAACGGGCTTTGGAAGCGCTGGCTGCTGAAGGATATGCTGTGGTATAACTTCCGGGATAGACTATGACAAATACCGATTTCACGAGGTGAATGAATTGAAATTAACAATGTTAGGAACGGGTAATGCGCTTGTTACAGAGTGCTATAATACCTGTTTTGTTATTGGGGATGAAGGAAAATATTTTATGGTTGATGGTGGAGGAGGAAGTACCGTTCTTCATCAGTTAAAGCATTCGGGATTGGACTGGATGGATATGCGTCACATTTTTGTGTCACATAAGCATGTTGACCATCTGATGGGAATCATTTGGATGGTCCGTATGATCTGCCAGTTTATGAATCATGGTGAGTATAAGGGCGATGCATATATTTACTCTCATAATGAAGTTTTAGAGCTAATTAAGGACATGGCAGATAAGTTATTGCTTCAGAAAGAGACTAGATTTATCGGTGATAGACTTCATTTAGTAGAGGTTCATGATGGTGAAACAAAGAATATCATAGGTCATGATGTAACCTTCTTTGATATTCAATCGACAAAGGCTGATCAATATGGCTTTTGCATGGATATGGGAAATGGAAAGAAGCTCACTTGTTGTGGCGATGAACCATATACAGATTATGAAGAAAAATATGCCAGGGACAGTGAGTGGCTTCTTCATGAGGCCTTTTGTCTGTATTCAGAGAGGGATATCTTTGATCCGTATGAGAAGCATCACTCTACAGTGAAGGATGCCTGTGAGCTGGCTGAGAAGTTAAATGTAAAGAATTTGTTGTTATACCATACAGAAGACAAAAACATATTGAACCGAAAACAAAGATATAGTGAAGAAGGTTCTTTATACTATAACGGAAAGCTTTTTATTCCGGATGATTTAGAAATTATGGTACTTTGAATTTCAGCAGGATAATGGTTTATGGAATTAAGAAGACTTAGAGCCAATGAAATAAAATTGTTACAAGATTTCTGTATGAGGCAATATTCATTCCTGAAGGAGTGGAGCCACCGGCCAGAGAAATCATTGAGCTTCCGGAACTGAAGATATATTATGAAAATTTTGGGACAGGCACAGCAGATAACTGTATTGTTGCGGATGATGACGGGAAAGTAATCGGGGCAGTCTGGACCAGGATCATGAATGATTACGGTCATGTTGATGATGATACTCCGTCATTTGCAATATCGCTGTACAAGGAATATCGAGGACGGGGAATCGGAACATGGATGATGAATGAGATGCTTGCAATACTCAAAGAGAAAGGTTATAAGCAAGCGTCTCTTGCTGTGCAGAAAGCAAATTATGCTGTTCGGATGTATGAGAAGGTAGGATTTATAACTGTGAATGAAAATGAAGAAGAGTTTATAATGGTGTGCAAACTATGATTGTTATTATTACCGGGGCATCACATTCAGGCAAGACAGTTCTTGCTCAGAGGATGCTTGAAAAATATAAATACCCTTATCTTTCTATCGATCATCTGAAAATGGGACTGATTAGAAGTGGTAATACGGATCTTACCCCGGAGGATGATGACGAACTTGAAGGTTATTTATGGCCGATCGTTCGAGAGATGATCAAGACCGCAATTGAGAACAAGCAGAATCTTATTGTAGAAGGCTGTTATATTCCTTATGACTGGCGAAGGGATTTTACAGATGAGTATTTGTCAGAGATCAAGTTCATTTGCCTCGCAATGACGAATGAGTATATCGATGCGCATTTTTCTGATATAAAGGGGCATGGATCTGATATTGAGAACAGGCTGGACGATTCCTATTGCACTGTCGAATGGATAAAGGAAGGAAATCGAAAGGCTATAGATGGATTCCGGAGCATGGGAGAGCCAATTACCCTTATAAATGATGATTACGTGAAAGTGATATCAGAGATCCTGAGTGAATAGAATACTGCCTATGCTGTTGTACTCATGACGGGCCTCCTTTCTTCTAGCTATGTATCAAGTCCTGCTTTATGTGCCTGAGTGTGCTGCAGTTTTCTGGGTATGTCGTATAGTTTTCCGTCTTTTATAAGCTTTGCTCCGGTCTGATGGTAGTTGAAGCTTATCCCGTTTTTGATGCACTGTGCATGAACGGCCTCTACCCAGGAATAATCACAGAGCCTGGCTCCGGGACCGGATTCTCCGCCCACGGATACATGCTTGATGACAGAGCTTCCGTCATATGAGCGGTATTCTTCGATATATGGCTGCAGATCCACGGCGGTCAGCATCGGTTCAATCATTACGGAGTGGTGGAAGAGTGGGAGAGATAGATATACCGGGAGCCTTTTGTCAGCCATTTCCTGATTTTCACAGGTAACAGCTATTGTGACATGCTCCCAGCCATAGCCCCAATTCTTTGGCAGATGGTCTGCAATCCGTTCCGGTCTCTTGGTGATCATGAAGAAAGAACAGTCGGAACGTTCGTGTATCATATCCCAGGCGTCTTCTCTCCATTCATCTGCATCGGGATGAAAGAAATCGGATGAAAAGCATGTCCAGATGTGTGAACCACAGGGAACCTTATATCTGCCTTTATATTTGCCGGACCTTAAGATCTTAACCGGAAGGTCGAAGATTTCTGTCTTTTGTAAGATGGAAGGATCCTTTCCGATGGATTCATCCCGTCGGTACATATAGCAGTGCAGGCATCCGGTACTGGCCTTAGTGCATCCGTGCCACAGATTCCAGCCTATCGATTCCGGTGGTCTTGGATCGGTATTTTCTTCCGGGAATAAAGACAACTGTTTCATGGCGTATTATCATCACACTTCCTACGTGGTATGTTCTTCCTCCAGATGGAAGATATCTTCCACAGAGACTTTAAAATATGCTGCAAGGCGAAGAGCTGTTTCAAGGCTGGCCGGATTCTTTTCAAGCTCGATGTTGCTGATGCTTTTTTCACACATACCGACAGCTATTGCAAGATCAGCCTGCTTTAAGCGTTGTTCCTTGCGCAGCTTCTTCAGATCATTTTTGACTGCCATATAACCCCTCCTTTTGGGTTGACCTGATACGGGGAGCAATTATATTGTAGCAATCAACATGTACAATAATCCGGACGCTAACTCACAACCCGGCCAAAAGTTTTAAATGTTTCTCCTTCGGCAATCTCAATAGGATCGTACTTGTCATTCAGCGAGATGAGGTACGTTCCTTTTTTATTGCATAGAAGCTTCTTACAGTAGGCGTTTCCGTTGTAGTAGAAGATCCCGATCTCTCCATCATTCAGTTCATCTGTCTTCTGGATCCACACGATCTGTTTATCCAGGTATCTCGGCATCATGCTGTCTCCGCTGATGCGTACTCCAAAATCAGCTGTCTCCGGAACTTCAGGTCCGACTTCGACTTCTTCATAGCTGTCGTTGTCAAGAAACTGACCGGTTCCTGCGGATACAGGCATATCATACAGATTGAGTATCCTGACAGGCTGCAGGATACGGACGGGAGCTGCCTGATACTTTTCGGAGCTCTTCAGCAGGTCAATGTAATTAAGCGCCATCGTCCTGCCTTCCTCATTGAGCTCGGCCATAGGATCGTCAGGATTGTATCCTCCTATAAACTGATTGAAGATATCCGTGATCCCGAGGATCTTGCACATCGCAAGAAACTGTACTGCGTTCGGAATGCTGTTACCGGTC
>Ga0310695_10002866_pt1 | contig 35173 bp, 47 predicted proteins | sample RumenRJG_04DNA_FD_203882 | JGI IMG/M metagenome (GOLD analysis project Ga0310695, IMG submission 203882) | Bovine rumen microbial communities from Lethbridge, Alberta, Canada - RJG_04 (v2) (version 2) | ecosystem: Host-associated > Mammals > Digestive system > Stomach > Rumen | place: Canada... | reverse complement strand
GGGCCGTTCTACGTTTATGCGAGCTACGGTTTGTCGTATGCGTATGCGTTCTGCGGATCCCGCTCTGCGGCGTAGTCAGTACGGAAGAGACGGCATGAGCGGATGGCCGGAAGGTCGAAAAGGCCGGAATAATTCGTCTGCCGCCAAAGGCGGCATAGTTCGTCCGCCGACGCCAGTCGGCGGGAGCATGGCTTGAACGAGGCGGAAGGCATAAAAATGAATACAAGCTAAAAATAGATCATGCGGATACACGCCTATTGTGCGGGTGCCTGCGTTTGCGCTCGCGGCGGCAATGCGAACAACGGCGGGAACGATGGGCCGTTCTACGTCAATGCGAACAACGGTTTGTCGAATGCGAATGCGAACTACGGATCCCGCTCTGCGGATTAACAGGAACTAGATCATAACAGAATATATCGACGGCGTGTTTTCGCGACCACTTAATGGTCAATGGACGGACAATTAAAAAAACGTCTTTGGTAAGTTCTAACTGAAGAAGACGGTTTTCCTGACTACGCCAAAAAGACAGGAATGAATGACATGAAAAGAATAGGACATCTTACGGAGCTGACGGCATCGCCGGAGAACATCTACGGCGCATGGAAGGACTCCATGAAACGGAAGCCGAAGAACAGGCTGCGGCGTTCGCAGGTGAAAGCGTTCAATGCTGACTTGCCAGCGTCGCTTTCCGAAGTCCAGAACATCATACAGACCGGCGAATGGAACATGACACCGGACGACTACGGATTCTTCACTCGCCCCCAATGCGGGAAGATCCGCGATATATGCTGGAACAAGTCATACCTGAACAACGTCGTCATGCACGCCATTATCCGGACAGACGGGAAGGTATTGGAAGACACGCTGATCGCTGACACGTTCAGCGGAATCAAGGGCAGGGGGCCGGTCGCAGGAATGGAACGCATGAAGGAATATATTCACGAATATCCGGACGATATGCCCATCTATGTTCTGAAAATCGACATTTTCCACTACTACGACAACATCCAGAAGCATAAGCTCATCTCGATGATCGGATGCAAGATTAAGGACAAGACATCCCTCTCGCTTCATTCGACGGCGATCTTCAGCTGCCCGCGTCCAGGCGTCCCGAAAGGCAATCTGACATCCCAGCCATACTCTAACTTCTACCTCTCGCCACTGGATCACTACGTCAAGGAGCGGCTGGGCTTCCGCCACTACGCCAGATACTGCGACGACATAGTCGTCCTTTCCAGCGACAAATATGCTTTAGTCGAACTGCTGGAGAAGATAAAGGTCTTCCTGGCGGATTACGGCCTGACGATCAAACCGAATGCACAGGTCTTCCCGATCGAACGGAACGGGATCGACTTCATGGGCTATGTATTCCACCGGCATGAAGTCCGCCTCCGCAAGCGGATCGAACGGAGCCTCCGGCGTGCGGCTAGATTATTTAAGGCCGATCCGTCGGAGAAGCACTACAAGACGCTTGCCGCCTACTGGGGATGGGTGAAGCATATCACGCGTCCCATGGCGTTGTGGAATGCCGTCGTCGGCAAGCCATTGAAGGAACTCCGTCCAGCGAAGGAGGCGGCCGCATGACAATCACCCTGGAGGAATTACAGAGGATGGAGCTGAAAGGTATCCGGAAGTCAATTCCGGCAAAACCAGCAGTGAAAGACCTAAAAGGCATCAATTTCCCCATCAACTCCCTGAAGGACAAGAAGATCATCGTCATTGACTGGCTTTATCTGGAGAAAGGCAGCACGATTAATCCAGAGAAGAGATGCGTAAAGTTCCAGTTCTATCTAGGCGACATGCTCGGCGTCTGCTTCACATCGTCCGGCGACTTCGTGGATTCGCTGGAGGCATTCTATCACTTGAACGGCGACAGGATCGTCCCGTTCCCCACCATTATCAGATTCGACGGCAGAAGATACACCATGGAGGACATCGACCAATGAACGAAACCAACATCCCCGCAGGAATCGGCCTGCAATATCCGGAAGAACACGGGGCGGAATCTCCGAACATCCATCTGGAAGGAGGCGAGATCATCTTTCCCGCGTTTATCCGCCAGGACGCCGAAGGCTTCGTCTGGATTCCTGTGGCGATCCCGTACAAGGGGCAGGATCTTGACGACTACGACAAGCTGAAGAAGCAATGCTACGCGGAGCTACGCGGCTTTTTCTACGGCACGCCGGAGCAGCAGATAGAGCTGCAATACAAGGGAAAACTGAACATCCACATCAACGCCATCAGAAAGGCGTTCCCGAATCCCTACAAGGTGGAAAAACGGACTGTCTTTACCCGTTTTGAAGTGCTGAAGGCGTTCACGACCATCCAGTCGCTGTATGACAGCGTCGTCTCCGCATATCAGAATAATATCCAGGTGCAGCTCTACTGGAACTCCGTCGATGACATCGACCTGAATCATCCGGACTGCATCGCCATCCGCCAGCTGCTCGGCATCACCGACGAACTGGTCGATCAATTAGTGGAGATCATCGAGAATGCCTGAAGATGATCTGGATCTGGAGAAAATCAAGAAGGAGATATCGTTCCACGCTCTCTGCAAGCCATACCGGAACTGCGGGGAGTGCGAACGGATCCTGGACATCGCATTGAAGGAACGGCGGGAGGATCAAGGGAAGCCACGGCCCTGTGAATCCTGCCATTTATAAATCAAAATCAAAACAAAAGGAGACAACATGAAGAAAGCATTCCATTACCTGCTTGTTTTGGTAATCACGACGGTCTTTTTGCTTGGATTGATATCCACCGTCGGATGCCAGCACACCAAAGGCACCAATTTCATCGATTCCGTCAAGAATGTAATCGTCGGTGACGATTATTACGCGGCCGGAAAGACCGTCGGCAAAGGCAGCGTCATCGCATACTACGCGTTATTGGGCAATGACAAGCATTCCGATATCACTGGCAAATGCCAGGAGCTGTGGAAGGAGCTTGACAACCAGGAGGGCGACTTCAGCATCGGGACGATCAACAAGATCGCGATCGAAGTATGCCGGAAGGCCGTGACAGATCGATATGGTTTTCTCGCCGGTACGGCAGCCGCCGACGCCTTGAACGTCGCAGGCGTCGTCATCGATCGCAATCTGGCCAAAAAGATCGACGCAGTCGCCACCTCTCAATTTGTCAGCGGATATCATGATGGAGTGGATGAGGAGCTGAAGAACATTCCGGCCGACGCCTTGACAAAACCGGAGAAGGATGACAAGAAACCATTTGAATGTACGGATGGTAATTGCGAAGTGACCATCACGAACCGGAAGGTAAGTCATCAGATCGCCGTCGCGCAGGAGCTTCTCGACGGAAATTACGCCGACAATTCTGAAACCGCTCCGGACGGCGAAGTGTCGAAATACGACAACATCACGCACTTCATCGAACGCTGCAAGATTTTACAAAAATACAAGGTCAAAAAGACAGACCTGTATATCAAGTCGTTCAAGATCGAAGGAGGCGTCCTGAAGACGATATCGTTCAAAATGATTCTGGACGACGGGAAGGAGTTCGACGTGTCCTGCGTCGGCTGCATGGACATTCCGGAGATCGTTGATCTCGAATAAATCAGGTACAAGACAATCCCGGCAAAGTTTATCCCAATTTTATCCCAATTTTATCCCGAAAACGGACGAAAACGGACGAAAACTGGATAAAAAGACAAAGGCTTGCGACGTGGCGAATATTCGCAAGCCTTTGTCTTTCAAGTGATACGAGAGATGGGACTCGAACCCACACTCCTCTCGGAATTGGAACCTAAATCCAAATCTCTGTACTTGATCCAGTCGGTTTTATCCAGATTTTATCCGGATTTTTCCCACATACCGGCGGGAAAACTGGCAAACGGACGAAAATGCCATACATTACCTTCGGAGGTAACTGCATGGCAATCTACCGAAACGGCAAAAACAAGACATACTATAGCCGATTCTGGCGAAATGGCAAGGATCACCGCGTCCGATTATTGAACACGAACGGCGAACCGGTCAGGACAGAATCAGAGGCGAAGGCGGCCGAACGCCGTCTTTTCTCCGTCTATCTCGAAACCGACAAGGCGGAGCAGATGCGTCGCGTCAAACACGACATCGAAGACGCGGAGACGGCAGCGAAGGACGCGGCGACGGAACTGGCGAACGACAAGGCACTGGCGGCCGACATCTGGCCCCTTTATCTTTCCTGCGACGGACGGCTCAATTCATGCCGCCACTGTACGACGGAACGGCCAGACGTCAGAACCACAGCCTATCTTTACTGGCATATCTGCGACGTCTTCGGGAAGTTCATGGAATCGCAGAAGATCCGTCGCCTGTCGGACGTCACGCAGGCGGACGCCGAAGCCTATCTGTCGCACTGCCAGTCCTCCAACACCCACGGGAAACATCTCACCTTCCTGAAGCATCTCTATGACGTTCTGATCCAGGAAGAGAAAATAGTAGGGAAGAATCCATTCAGCCGGATCCATCAGCTACCGAAGGATCCGCACTCCCGAAAACCATTCCCGAAAGACCAGGCAATGGCCATCATCCACGCGGCCGAAGGCGACATGAAGGGCCTGTTCGTAATTGGATATTATACAGGTCTCCGCCTGGGAGACTGCTGCACCCTTCGATGGGAGGACATCCATCTGGATCGCGGCGTCATCGAACGCATCCCGAACAAGACACGGACGCGGAGCGACGCCGTCGTAAAAGTCGGAATATCTGCACCACTGCGCCAGATATTCGACGCCGTCCCAGAGGACAGGAGGAAGGGATATCTTCTCCCCAGGCTGGCGGATCTTTACACATCAGGGCAGGACACGAAAATCGACAAGGAGATCATCAGGATCTTCACGGCCTGCGGCGTCCAGCAGCATGAAGAAGGCACCGGCTATAAAAGGAAATGGGACAAGGAGAACCAGTGCCAGGTCAGCGCGAAGAGACCACGCGCGATCACGAACTACTCCTTCTACTCCCTCCGCTATTCCTACATCACCCGCCACGCGGAGAAGGGGACGCCGCCAGCTGTAATTCAAAAGAACGCCGGTCACAACAATCCGGCCATGACGGAGCATTACATCAACATATCAGACGAAGCCGCCATCGAGTTCGCGAACAGCTTCGCAGACGCAGACGGGGCGGAATTGCGCGCCCGCCTGCGTTCGCTTGCCTTGTCATTGCCCATCTCCGACATCCGACGCGTTCTCGACTTCATCGACGGGAATCAGTGACGATTCAGGGATCCGCACCGTCTGGCCGAAGCGGATCACCTTGATCTTCCCCTGCTGGATGTAGTTCTGAATGCTCCGTTTGTCGATGCGGAGCCATGCGGCGGCCTCTTCGACCGTCAGGCAGAGGGGCATGTCCCGCCCCTTGTAGTTCCGGATCGCGTCCACCAACGCCGTCGGCGTCAGATCCGGACAGCTTTCCTGGAGCAGCAGCGTCGCCGCCTTCAGGATGGACTTGCCTGGATTTTTCATTTTCATGGTCTTCTCTCCAATCTTTTCAGATCTTCATCCTCTTCCGCCGCCTTGAACACGATATGGGCGAAAATCAATACAGCCACAAGCATAATTACCCCCCCCCGCAGCCATACCGCACAGAAAAGCAATAATCACATCAGTCATTTTTCACCTCTTGCTTTTTGGAGAACCTTCAACCACTTCTGGACAAAGCATTTTCCGTCTTCATTCATGCAGACTTTCTTGTCCGCATCCCAGAAGTCGCACTTCAAATCGTCCGCCGTTCCATTTTGGTGACACATTTCATGACATGCCTCTTGAAGTGCAAGATACATCTCATAGGCTGTATCTTGCAATGCTTTATCCACCTTCTTCTTATATTTCTGATACTTCTCATATTTTGTCATTTCTACTCCTTCGTCCATTCAGCCAAATGCTTCAGCATCATATCAACATTGCCGCCGTTTACATTGTTTCCTTTCTCATCCATAAACATCATTCCAAGAGATTCAGTATAACCTACAAACGTATACATCTTGTCTCTGAACTTCAATTTAGCATTAGGAACGAAGCCGAACGTGATAAGCGTATTGAGTGACGTCGCTGTAATGGAGTTACAAACACATGCATATCTTTCAAAAACGTCATTCACTTCTGCAACACTGTCTTGAAAATCCATGAGAACACGACTAAACTTTTCTTTAAGTTTCTGAAGCTCTTTTCCCAGTTCTTCGTTTGTCATTTTTTAACCTTCCTGTATCCGCTATATGTTATATGACACACTTCATGTAATAGATCCGCGTTCTTATTGTATCGTCCCTTACATTCTTTTCTCAAAGAGCATTTGTCACACGGATCCACGAAATCCCGCGAACCTTTGAGAAGCCGATGCCTCTCACCTTTGATCTCGATCACAACTCTCATATTCACTCCTTACGCTGCCAACGCCGCCAGATACAACGCCTTCGCCAGCGGAGGCGGCACGGCGTTCCCGATCTGCTTCTTCCCGTCCGAATCGCTTCCTGCGAAGATGTAGTCTTCAGGGAATCCCGTGGCGTTCGCCAGTTCCCGAAGCGTCAGCATCCTATGGGTTATGTCCAGCTTGAACTGCTGGCCATCAGGAAGCGTCAGGATCCTGCCTTGAACCAGTCCGAAGCGATCCTTCGTCGTGATCGTCGGACATGGCGCATCGACGGCAGACGATCCGCCGTTCCCATAGTATTCCATCAGGAACGGCCGAACGACGCCAATGGCCCCAGATGTCGCGATCGTCGGAAGAGGGCATCCGGACGGCTTGACGGTTCCCGCCGACTGCTGCGGTATGACCATCGGCTGGACGACTCCGTATCGATTGCTAGTGTCGATGACTGGCATCGGGGACTCCACGCCGTGAATCCTGTTCTCGCCGCCATTGTATCGCGTCAGGAACGGCATGACAATCGCATGGCTCCCATGAGAACAGGTGATCGTATTCAGAGGCGTGTCAACCGTCCCATTAACGGCGGATCTGTTCTGTGTATGGGAGATGTCCGTCCAGAACGGCCTGATCAGCATCATGTGTCCGCGATTCGCCGTCAGCGTCGGAAGAGGCCGCGTCAGCGGAATGGCGGATGAGACGATCTGCTGATCGCCAGTCCCGCGAAGGACGACAAGGAAAGGCTCCGCCCATTCGCCCCAGAACTTACGGATTCCCGCCTCGATCCGGCGGAGCGTGTTTTCGCACAGCGGCTTCTTTCGGTCGAAGATGGACTCGCCTGGAATCGACCAGTCGATGATTTCAGCGGCAGACCGCCAGAGCGGATATCCGAAAAGACTGGCCTTTTCGCTGTGCGTCTGCTCCGGCCAGACGATCTTCTCGCCGGAAGACTTCCGAACAGCCTGGACAATCAGACGCCGACGGCTTGTCGCCGCCCCATAGTCGGCCGCGTTCAAGATCTGCCAGTCAACGCGGTATCCGCTGGCCTTGATTTCTTTGATCCACAGGTCGAAGAAGGCCCCCGCATGTCGCGGATCCGGCTGGCCCGCCCGATGACGTTCGCCTTTGTAGGTGATATCCTTGTCCAACAGCGGCCCCCATGTCAGCAGCTCCGGCACATTTTCCACGAACATCCTGCGGCACTTCGTCAGGCGAAGATAGGGCAGAAGGTATTCCGGCTGGGAGCGGAGCTGATTGCTCCGTGGCTTGCCACCGGCCGCCACCGAATGATGGGTGCATGACGGCGAAGCCCACAGGACATCGAGACGCGTCGGATCCGTCGCGAAGATTTCATCCGGCATGACCGACTCAATCGTCGAACAGGCCCGATCGATATCTGGAACCATCTCCGGATGGTTATTCTGAATGGTTTGAATGGCGACGTTCCAGTGATTGAAGCATCGCCCCTCATAGGCCATCCCAGACTCTTTCATGGCGTCAATGGCACCCGTCACGGATCCACCGCCGCCACAGAATAGATCGACAAATCGGAACTGCATCATTTACCTCCCAGAATGGCCTTGATTTCCTCGTCCGACAGCTTGACGATGCGAATCTTCATATCATCCAGCGAATGGGAGGCCCTGCCGGTCTTCCCGTCCACGACCAGACGCATTTCCTTCTTGATCTCGACAAACTTCACGACACGGACTTTCACCTTGTCGAAGTGGATGTAGGGGCTTCCCTTCGCGTCGATCATGACGCTGCTTTTCGGGATCCAGACGTCGAAGGCCACGCGGTACAGTTCCGATTCAGGCTTCCCATGGCCGAACGCCACGGCCGCCATGATGATGGTGATAATTGCAAGTGCTTTTTTCATTGTCTTCTCCTTTTTTTCTTTCACTCTTGATCCTTCACGATCTTCCATCTATCCTGACGATCTAAAAGAGACGCCAGATCCTGCTTGACAATCTTGTATTTATCTTTATCATCGGACAGGATCTTGAATTGAGCCAAAATATCATGATTCCATTCAACGAATCCCTCGAAGGCATATCGTCTTTCGCCATCGATCTCGATCATGGCACCTGGAATAAGCCCATGGCCGATCAATACGTTCATATCAGCGAACGGAAGCTCTCTGCTTTCCTCTTCCTCCTGTTCTGCGACCTCTGATTCCAAATCATCCACGGCAGATTCAAGTCGTGTTATGGATCGCTTCAATTCTTCAATCACATCTTTCATGCTGCTCATGCCATGCCTCGCCTTACTTCCACGGCAGCATCGGAACGTCCGCCACTGCCAATTCTTTGTCCACCTTCGCCTCCAGGACTTTCGCGGCCTGAAGGGCCGATTCCGTCTTGACGCGATAATACAGTTTCTGCGCCGCCCGCATGTCGCGGACTAGCTGCTGGAACTCCGCCTGTGTCATGTCGCCTCCTTATTTTCTCACGATGTGAAGAAGATGGACATGCGGGACAGGGCGGGGCAGAACTTCCGTCGCCTCTTCCGGCCTGCCATACGTCAGCTCCGCCTCCAGCTGCTCACGGCAGCTTCCGCAGATGTGATCGACAGGGCATCCGCCCAGCGTCTTCAGATTCAGCACCATGTCCCGAACAACCAATTCATTGTCATGGACGTCCAACGTCCCGCCACACACATCACACTTCTGCCGCATCTTCTACCTCCTTTTTTGTCAATATCTGCACTTTGGCCTGTCTTGCAAAATACCTTCTGTATTTGCCGTTCTTCAGCCATACGCCGAATCCGGCCATATTGTAGAACTCCAGCTTCGCCTCGAATCGCGGCCCCTTGTCTGGCACCACGACGACCATCTGGCCGACCAGCAGCTTCTTCATCCGCTCATCCATGACCAGATCGCGCATCCACTGGTCGCAGTCGTCCAACCAATCGCGGCCGTCATCCTCTTCGTCGTCCATCGGTTCGGGTTCCTGCCGCGCCTTCCTCTCCGCCTCACGCTTCGCGGCCCGCCTTTCGGCGGCCCTCACATCGTTCCACGCCACCCATGCGCCCCTCAAAGCACCATCTTCACTCATGGATTCAGGGATCCGCCAGTAATAGCTGACACCTTTCCCCCACTTGACCTCCTTCTTCAGCAGTCCGACGTCTTCCGCGAACGCCATGAAGGTCTCATAATCCGTTGACAGTTCGGAGACCATCCCCTTTGTCGATGTCCATCCCTTGCTTGCCATCCGCTGCGCCTGCGACTTGACCAGACAGGGGAGGGCGGGATACAGGGCGACGCGGCATCCGACATGGTTCACCACCACCTTCCGCCATGCCGCGGCTTTTATGCCGTTGACGCGGATCCGCATCCGGATCGCATCCACGGACACTCCCCCCATCTCCGCCAGTTCCGCCTTGCTATACAGTGCGCTCATATCACCGGCTCCTGCTTGACGGGTTCCGGCTCGTAGGTCAATTCCGGAACGGTCTGTTCGTTGTCCTTCACACGACGGATCCGCTCGATCATCTGGCGGAGTTCCCGCATCATGCCGTCCGCCTCCACATCGATGTCTTCCGCTTCGAAGACCAGCCCCTGCGCGACCGTTCGCGACAGTTCCAGCAGAAGTTCATGATATGCCAGTGCCTTTTTTGCTTTTTCACCCATTTTTTGCTCCTTTGATTTTTCTGTGCAACCTATCATACAAATTATATAACATTCTGGAATCAATCCCGATCCCGTCGGCCTTCCAGCCTTCTATCTGCCTGTCCCATTCCTCCTTCAGCTCCGCCACGGCCGCGATCGCAACGGGGCAGGCGATCCTGTCGGCGTCGTAGTACATCTCGCTCTCACGCTGGAGCGTCGCACGCTGTTTTATGTACGACCGCCTCTTCGCCCTGATCGCACTTCGCGCGGCCTGTCCGCACCATGTCAACCAGCCACCCTTCGCCGGATCCCATTTTTCACGGAACCTCCAGACGATGACGCAGGCGTCCTGTGTCACATCCTCGACGTCCGACGGCTGGATCTGGCGGCCGGAAGCCGCCCCCCTGACGATGCCCTCCATGTATTCGCGCGTCCGGATAAACAGCGAATCGACCATCGCACTGTCTTCCTCTCCGAAGACGATGACCGTCGTCGCCAGCGCGTCGATGTCTATGTCATCCAAGCATCGAGTCATACTTCCACTGGTTCTCCCGCAGCTTCGCCAAGGATTCCTCCGTCAAGTCCCATCTTTCCGTCGCGTTATCGTTCATGGTCGTCACGACCACGATCCCGCCAGCCTCTGCGGACTTCACGAAAAGCGACACGTTCGGGATGCTCTTCACCGGCCCCCATCCCGCCCGTTTATACGACCAGCAGGCAGCCTTGCAGTTATGCCGGAAAACGACGTAGATGTTCTTCCCCTCCTGCTCCGCCATGCCATACAGGTCATGCCACCTTCCCTGGAGGGTGCAGTATGTGTCCATCGACATCTCCGGCGGAATACTGTCGTCGCTTCCCTGCGGCATGTCCGACATGATGATCTCATGCTCCATCTTCTGCGTCTCATCCGCCTCGCCGTCGAACGGGAGTTTCAGCTGCAAGCCGCCGACATTCGTCCGAAGTTCCGGCTTCACGCTCCGCCGGATGCGGATCGGCCATGACATCTCCTTCATTTCCACGTCGTAGGATCCGCCGATGCCCGGGCGGATGCAGAAGATCATGTTCAACTGGATGCCTGGGTTCTTCTCTTCGTCCGTCATGAAGTCCGCCTGCCGTTCAAGGTCATCGACCATCGCCTGCGCGTTCTCCACGATCGCCGTCTCCGCCATATTGCAGAGGCTCCGCACGATCTCGTCTCTGTCTTTGCTTTCCATGTCTTCCTCCTTATGGCACCAGCCGATATCTCTCACGCGGATCCTTGAAGTCCCGCTCCGACAATCTGTTCAACGCAATCAGGACGCTGTCCGATTCGCTCATGTCCGCCGGTCGGTCGATCACGATCGCCAACCGCATCGCCGCCAGCTTCAGCTTCCTCTTCGGCGGGATTCCCGCCCCGAAGCCTTTCGCCATCAGCAGATAGCTTTTCCGCACCCGCTCCGCCTTCGATTCAGGCTGTATCACAACATCTTCCATCGTCACCACCTTATGGCCCTAGCCATTCCTTTCTTGCCAATCACCCACAGCACGGCCTTCGTCACCATCGCGGATGCCGGAATCGCCATGCACATCGCCACTGCCCAGATCAAACCCATGAGTCGCCTCCTTTCAGATTCGTCAGATTCGCCTTGATATGCAGGCCGACGAACTGCCGCCGCCGGTCTGCCTGTGAAGTCGGCGTCGCCCTGACGCCGAAGTTCCTGTAGATCTCTTCCTGGAAGGTCTGTGAATTACGGATCTTCATGCCGTTGTCCTGTAGGTATTCCTTATACATCTTATAGGCATCGGCCAGCAGGATCCCGCTGACCGCGTTCGGAGTATAGACGAAGTTCTCGCGGATCCATTCGCCCGTCTGGTCGCACCGCGTGATCCATTCCATCTTCACCTTCTCGCACCATGCGGAGGCGACGAAGACGTTCCGCTGTGACGCGCGGAGCCGCCCCAATGCCGCCAGCGCACGATTCAGGATGCCTGGAAGTTCGGGCTTCAGGACGTTCTCGAAGTCGTGGATCTCATCGTCCGTTCCACGGATCACCGTGAAGAACGGGATCACGACCGTCTTCTTCCAGCAGGCCCCGCTCTTGTCGAAGAACTCCGGCAACTGATTGCAGGCCCAGACATTCGTCGCGATACATCTGGCCGCGTAGGAGTTCTCGTATTTCTTTTCAGCGGAGATCACTTCACCGCTGACCACCTTCTTGAACGTCGCCTCGTATTTGCGCAGCGTCCCGCCGTCGCCGTAGTCGCTGAAATCGCTGTCCACGTTGACAAGATGCTCCGTCAGCTGCCACAACTGGTTATTCGCCTTCCCCTCGTCCCACTGGGCCATCGGCACGGAGCAGACGTTCTCTCCGCCCATCATCATCTGGAGGACTTCCAAAAACGTCCCCTTGCCGGTTCCCTGCGGGCCGAAGAGGAAGAACGCTCGTTCATAGCTTTCAGGCGTCAGGCAGACGCCCATCATCCGCAGAAGCGTCTCCCGCGTGTCAGCGTCTGGGCAGACCTTCTCCAGATAGGCGTCGAACGTCGTGCATCCGGCCGTCTGATCGTATTCATAAGGTATTGAATAAGTCACCATCACATCGGCGGACAGCGGCGTCAGCGCATCCCCCAGATCGTCCACCGATTCATCGGCCTCCAGGCGACGCTGGATCTCGGCGGCCTTGTCGATGTCCAGAATGCCGTTCGCCAGCGGGAGGACGTTCCCGCAGTCCGAATCGTCGCTGATCCGGAAGGGGGCGTCCTTGTCGGAGCGGATGCCGAAGAACTTCGTGGAGCGGAGATTCATGACAAGATTCCGCAGGGCATTCGCTGACGGCTGGACATGGGCCAATGCCGCCGCAGGAGACGTCTGGATCCATTCCATCAGCTCGTTCTCGATGACGCTCTGCGAACGGCGGACGTATTTCCCGCCGTCACCGTCATAGCACCACCACGCCTCATGCCAGTGCCGCCATAGATAATTCCCTTCGTCGTCCATGTATTCGGACGCGAAGCATGTCGCCGCCCGATAATAATCGGCCTGCGGACGGCCGCCTTTGTCAGCGTCAGGAGCCTTTGGAGATCTGCCGTTCTCTGGAGACGTCTCCTTCCTCTTGTCCTCCCATTGCTCCGGACGGCGGAAGCCGTCGGCGGGGGCCGCGTTCTGGATCGCGGCGTCAACGGCCGAACGGAATGCGCTCTTCACAGGATTCCCGCTCCACAGGGCGGAGACATCCTTCGCGTCTTCACGATAGAGAGACCAGAAACGCATCTTATGGAGCAGCTTCGACGGCTGCCGCCGGTCGTCGCCAGCGAAACGCGTGAACATGGTCTTCCCGCCCGTGTCAGGCTCGCAATAGACGAAGATGACGTCGAACTGGTCGAGAATCGGATCGTCTCGATCCGCGTTGTAATTGGCCGCACCTGGCACGCCCAGCGCCTGATAACCATTGATGACCAGCGTCTGCGTGTCGCTCTCGCCTTCCACCAGGAGGACGCTTTTCTTGTCCCAATGGGACGTCATCCACTGCCCGTAGAGGCAGAGATGGGATCCTTCCTCCCATTCAAAGCGGAAGTCCTGCTTCCCGTTCTTATGGGCGGCCTTGCGGAAACGCAGCCCCATGACCGTCTGGCCATCCGGCGACCAGTAGGGGAAATCGACGGAATCATACGGTTTTCCGCTCTTCGTCTGACGCTTATGGTCTTTAAGGCCATACATGGCAAGTGATTCGACGGACAGCTTCTTCAGGCGGGAATACTCCGCCAGCGTGATCCCGAACCGGCGGAACTCTTCCTTGTCTTCCTTCGGCGGGAACATGTCGGACGTCTGCCATCCGGCGGCAGCGACGATGTCCTTCCACTGGCATCCGGCGAAGCATTTCAGCATGATGCCGCCGTCGTCCATCTGCTTGACATGCAGGGACGCGTTCGAGTCGGCATGGGCGGGACACTTGCAGGTGTAGTCGCCTGGGCCGTTCTGCCGGACGTCGTGGCAATGTAATATGAACTCTGAAGCAGTGATCATGATTTACCCCCCCCAGACCGATTTTCACGGCCTGGGGAGCTTCCCACATCATGCGGCCTTTTTGCTTCTCTCACGCCATGAAGAAACTCGTGCATGGACGATCGCGGCCAGATGCTTTTTCTCTTCCTCAAATCCCAATCTTACGGCCTCTGGGATTTTCAAGCCGACCGCCTTGTATGCCTTCTCCGTCTCTTCCCATGCCGCCTTCGAAGCTTCATCTTCTTGTCGCGCATTCTTCAGCGTCTCCCATGTCCCCCAGTCCCATGATTCAATCCCCCAATACATCCGAACCATCTCTTCATGCGTCAGCATTTCATCCTGTCCCCAGCGCATGTACGTCGGTTCAATCTCATTCAGGTACATGTTCGGATCGCATTCAGTGTATCCCAATTCAGCGGCAATCTTGTCGAACTCTTGCTTCATCATGGCGGGCAGCTCCTATTTTTCTTAAAACGTTTTAAGGATTTTTTATAAAAAAATTACATGACACGCGGACGGACACAATCAAGAATCAATTCCCGAAGCGTCACGCCTGCCTTGACGGCGGCAATTTTAGCCGCCTTATAGACGTCCATCGGCAGGACGACGGTAAAGGACTTGATTTTTGCCTCTTTCTTCTTTTGATTTTCCATGCGAACCTCCTTTTTGATGTTATGTTTTGACGTGAAATGTAACGGAAACACAAATAATCTAAAATCGTTTTTAGACTTTTCAAATCAAAAAGGCAAAAAAAATGAAAAAAAATTACACTGAACTTGGAATCACTATCGATGACAGTGTTTTGGCCTTATTGAATCGTGCCGTTCAACTGGAGGGGAGGCAGAGCAAATTAGCTCGCGTCTTAAATGTTCCAGAAGCCACATTATCCATCTGGAGAAAAAACACACAAGCAGAAACCACTTCAATCACATGGGATCAATGGAAAAAGGTCAGGGCTTATCTGATCAAAGTGGATCTGATCGACGCGGACGATCCGAAGTGGATGCTCCCGTCGCAGATGCGGGAAAGGCTTGTCGCGATCGGCGGAGGGCGGGGCGACGATGACGCACGCCGCCTTCTCTATCTCTTCAGCCTGCTGAATGACGCTGGCCGTTCCGCCCTGCTGAAGACCGCTGAATCCATGTCCACGACGCCTGGCCTCTCAATTTCAGATTCAGCCTCCCAAAAAATACGGGAGGCTGAATGACACAGCCATAAAAACAAAGGAGAACCAATGAAGAAAGACATTTATCTGTTCAGAATGCTGCTCCAATCACTGGAGGCGTACAAACTGCCGGAATATAGCAGCAATATCGCCGGTCTTGCTCATAGTCATTCAACAGACGAAATCTACTTCCATCTTCAATTACTGAAGGACTGCGGATTCGTCGAATATACGAAGATCCTTCCGCCAGCCCCTGTCTGTCTTGTCACTCAACTGCGGATAACAGCCAAGGGGCTGGACTTCCTTGAATCGATCCGCGACGATACCGCTCTCAAACGTGCGCTTCAACTTGCAAAGGAGAAGCTGCCGGATATCGCCGTCGCGTCCATCGTGTCACTTTTTGGATGATTCATTTTCAATTTTTGAAGGAATATAAGGCAGGCGGGCTTCCTCCGCGAATGTCCGCCCGTTCTCCCTGGCCTTCCATAATGTCAATACAAGTATGGCATAATGCAAACGACTGGGATGGATTTCAGAGACAGGAACCATGTCAACCGACTTCACCGGTTCGGCTCCGTCTCCCATACCTATATTGCCTTCAGCCATGATGCACAGTCTTCCTGTGGCATCGGCGACCAGTGAGAACTTTTCAAACTTTGTCAGGTGTTCAGCCATGGCAGGCTCCTTTGTTTTGGTGTTTGTTTCAGGGCGGGCAAACATCGATTCTATATGCGGAGGCTGTCTCAACTCTGGCATTCCTTGTCGTTATATTCCAATTTCAATATAACGACATGACCGACTCTCTTATTTTGGGACGCGTTCTCTTTCAGAATCTTCACAAATCATTGATATTCATGATGATAAAGCCTGTCCCAAAAATCCCATGAGTTTTTAGAACCCTATAAGAAACACCTAATCCATTCACGCGCGCGTACTAATTATAACGCGTCCGCGCGCGCATTGAATAATTAGTCACGCACGATGCGCGTATCGCGCGCACGCGTGGATTCTGTGCGCACGCGATCCCGCGCGCGTTTTTCTTTTATGTACTGGTTATGATATCGGTGCTTTACAATACATTAATTTGTACGCAGATATTATAAAAAGGGCGGGCCGACCGGCGAAAAACGGGGCGGCACCCCCGGCAGGCGGGGGCGACCACCCCCCTCATAGGTACTTTCCCGACTTTCAACATTAATCGAGGTGGGCGCCGCGCCGCGTTTTGTTTCTGCCGGAAGAAAAAAACCGAAAAACTTAATTAAGGGCAGTGCCCGCTCCGCATATAGATTAAGTGACAAGATGTTAAACCACACTTAATTATTAATTTGATTATGGAGCAACCACAACTACTCCAACTTCCGGAGCCTGAAAAAAAGGAAGACGCATCACCGAAGAAGTCACCACCGATCACCGTCAGCGGTGCGGAGCTTGCCGAATGGCTGGGAGTGACGGCGGCAGCCATCACGCAGGGCAGGAACACAGGATTCTTCGTCATGAGCGACGACGGAAAATACAAACTGAAGGAATCCATCAGACGATACGTCTCTCTCCAACGCGGACGAAAAGGCAAGACGGAGGCGTCCGCCGACCTGAAGAAACAGATCGACTACTGGAATATCCAAAACGCGAAGCAGAAGAACCGTGACTTCAGGATCCAATATGGACAGGGGATCGCCATGGCCATCATCGACCAGCTGACCGACATCTTCATCAACGCGAAGCACGCCATCGCGAAATCGCCGGAAGTCCTGAAGTTCTTCGACGACGCCATCGAGTCATTAAGCAATGCGGACATCGATCTGGCCATCATGGAAACAGAAGACATAGCAGAAAATGAGATCGCAGGAAGTAATCCACAATAACTGGGACAAGAACATCATCAGGAGCGCAGTCTGCCGATTCCTGCGTCTCGCGCGTCCGAAGGAGAGGCTTCCGATCGTCCCATGGGTGCAGGAACGCGTCGATCTGAAATACGACGCGACATCAGCTGCCGCAGGAAAGATCGAACTCTACCCATACCAGATTGAACCGCTCATGGAGACGGAGAATCCGCTGTGCCAGCAAGTGACGCTGGAATGGGCGCCACGACTGGGCAAGTCAACCATCTGGAAGCTATCCATGCTGAAACGCGTCGCGGACGGCGGCCTGTCTGGCCTGATCATCTACCCGAACATGGAGATGGGTGTCAGAACCAATAAAGACACGGTTCAACCTTTACTCATGACACTGCCGGAGGCACGGAAAGACCTGGCGACACGCGGAGGGAAGATGAAGGACTCCTACCACATCCCGTCACTCCAGTCCGTCATTTACTTTCTGGGCGGCGGATCGCAGGTCATCTCCTACACGGCGAATTGGTGCGTCGTGGATGAAGCAGACAGAATCCTCATCGTCAAAGCGGATGCGGAATCACAAAACACCGACCAGATCAAGGCCGTAAGGATGCGTATGCAGACATTCAAGGAGAGAATGTTCATTGTCTGTTCATCTCCGACGCTTTTCAGCGGTGCCATCCATGAAGAGTACATGAGAGGGAGCAGGGGGAAATGGTGTCTCCGATGCCTCAACTGCGGGGCGTTGTCACCGACCAGTCAGCTGGCGTTCCCTCTAGGTGACGGGACGTTCGCCGGTCTGCAATGGGAGAAGGATGAACGCGGAGTCATCATCGCGGAGAGCATCCGCTGGATCTGCCCGCACTGCCGGCATGCCCATATCGAAGAGCAGGCGAAGGAGATGAACCAACAGGGCAAATACGACCACGCCGTCGGAAGCAATATCCGACATAGATCCTACCACTGCGGGGCATTGGGCAATCCATGGATCTGGTCATGGTTAGAAATAGCGGAACGTCAGGAGCTGGCGACAAATCCGGACGCGAAGAAGGACTTCGCGAACAACGTCATGGGCATTCCGTATAAATACACGCGGGAAGGCGACGCCAGCGTCTCCATTGAACAGGCCATAAGGGGGAAGATGGTGGACTATCCGAAAGACCTGTCCGAACGTCTCGCCGTCGTATGCGCAGGCGTTGACCAGCAGCGGAATGAATTGGCAGGGCAAAAATACTTCCCATGGGTGGTTCGCGGCTGGGACGAAGAGGGAAACTCATGGCTGCTGGGGAGCGGGACGGACAATTCACTGGAGGCCCTGCGGAGCCATCTGTCCATGGAATATTACGGCCATCGCGTCATGTTGGCGACCATCGACCAAGGCGGATTCGACAACGCGCAAGACATGGATCCATTCATCCGAGAGATGGACAACTGCGTCTATTATAAAGGTGAAGACGACAAGACCTTGAAAGGGCGGATGTGGATGCCGTCGCAGACGCAGAACCGTCTCTTTCTAGCCCATGCCATCCGCTATCAGGTGAAGCTGCTGGGCCTCATGTACGATCCGCCACGACAGAACGGATACCACTGGTATCTGCCGGTCGATGCGTCGGCCGACTACCTGACGCAGATACAGAATGTGGGGCCGAACAACAGGATCCTCAAAGACGGCAATGGGCAATTATATCAGAATTGGTGCGCAACCGGCACGAACAGAAGAGACTTCTTCGACGCAGAAAAAATGGTACAGGTCGCTCTGGACATCGTCTTCAACTATGCGCAACCGTCGGCGTTCGCCCATAAGAACAAGCCGAAGTTCCTGCGGCTGGAAGTGCTGAACGAATTGCGACGGCAGGGGAAACTGTAACCTCCGCATATAGATAAAATAAAACACATTATGGATACGGCACTCCAAAAACTAATCGAACGACGAAAGAAGCTACAGCAAGCCTATGACGATCTGATCGCGGCTCCCGCCAGCTACAACATCCAGGGCAGCGTCTCCGCGCAGAACCAGAAGCTGTCCGACCTTCAGGCAGAGATCGATAAAATCGACCGCCAGATCGCGCAGCTGTGCGGAGGCGACGGAATCACTCGTTCATATCCTAATTACAGACACTGACCATGGGCATCATAAAAAACACTCTTAAAAAACTGGCAAACCACGGGAAGCAGTTCCTGTTCTTCCGAATGAACAGCGGCCCGAAGCAGAGATATGACGCACTGCAAGGCGATCCGCTGCGGGAAGAACCTGTCATCCGGACGGACGCGACAGAGACGGAGCAGATTTTCACCGCTGACAAGCGGGTGAAGTCCTACGCATGGGCGGACAATCTCTACGACAACGACAGCATCGGATCCACGCTGGAGACGATCATCCGCCTCACGATCGGCGTCAAAGGTGGCGTTCCCGTATTCACCGGAGAGGGGGCAATCGACGCGCAGGCCGCCTTCGACAAGTGGAAGAAAACGGCCGGATTCAACGAAAACGAACACTGGCAGGATATGCTGGCGTTGATTCTGCGGACGATCCTGCTGCATGGCGACTGTCTGATCATGCTGGACAAGGATTTCACCGACGGGAAGCTCCGCATCTGGGACGCTGACCAGATCTGCAATGTCAACGATTCGCAGTTCAACCGAATGGCGAAGGAAAACGGATGGTTCGACGGCGGATCCTTCAATGAGAAGACACGCTGGCGGCAGGTCGAAGGCGTCGTCACGGATACGGAAGGCCGCGTCCAGGGATATTTTGTCACATCCCTCCGAAACCGCTACGCGGTCGAAGCCGATACGGCGACATTCGTTCCAGCGACTCTCGCCCGTCGCGTCTCCTTCCATCGGAAGATCACGCAGTATCGCGGCGAATCCGTCTTCCTTCCGAATTGCGAAGTCACAAGCGACACGAAGGATCTGGTCAAGTCCGCTGTGTCTGCTGCCAAACTGCTGGCGGAACACACTCTTGTCCATAAGCGTCCGTCGTCCTTCCTGGCGGGTGCATTGGAGGGCATGTCGGACAGTCAGATCACGGACGGCACGCCGATCTCCGAAGAACAGGTCGCTGCACTGAAGGCGAAGGTATCAGGGACGAACGAGTTCAAGGCACTGGCGGGAAAGGCAGCCATCGCGGAGATCTCCAACGATGAAGAACTCACATCTCTGGACAACGGGAACCATCCCGCCCCAGCCATCCGCGAATGGATGGACAAGATGGACGACGCGAACGGGAAGCGGCTGGGCGTCATGTCCTGTCTTGCCAGAGGCCGCGCGGACAATTCCTACTCATCCGGCCAGATCGAAGTCACCATCTCCTGGGCTTCCTTCGAGGAATACCAAAAGCTGCTTGAAAGGAAGGTCGTGGACTACGTCTGCGGGCTTCTCTTCCCGAATGTCCAATATACCGTCGTCTGGCCGAAGGCGTTCGAGATCGATCCGCAGAAGGCGGAGGCGACGAAAGATGCGCGTCTTCGCGGAGGCCGCACCACATTTGAAGAAGAACTGGGGCCGCATTGGAAAGAAAAACTTCAGCAGCTGGCCAGCGAAAAGAAGTATCTGGAGAGCATCGGCCTTGACAACCTCTCATTCTTCCAGACGGTCAGCGGAGGTAACGCAAGCAACACGAACAGCGAAAACAATGACGGAGAAACAGAACAATGGCAAAAGTGACGGCAAGAATCAGCGGCGTCATCGTCGATAACTTCTACGATGATCTATTCTTTCAAGACCTCATCGACAAAGGCGTCATCACACCCGCCAGTCGATTCATCTTCCAGGTCGCGCAGGCGACGGACGAACTGGAAGTCCGGATCAACTCCTACGGAGGCGACGTCTTCAGCGGCAACAGCATGATCATCGCCCTCCGTTCATGGGCCTCCGCCCATCCGAAGGCGAAGCTGTCCATCGTCGTGGAGGCCATCGCCCTGTCAGCTGCCGCCAACATCCTGGCAATGGCTCCGAAGTCCGCCCATGTCAGCGTTTACGAGAACAGCCTGGTCATGTATCATTCATGCTCGACCTTCACGGCCGGAGGCCCAGGAGCGCATAAGGACGCGGCGGCCCTCATGGAGAAGGTCAACAATAGCATCATCTCCATGCTGGAGGACAAGACCACGCTGGACATGGCGAAAGTTACCGAATGGTTCCAGGAATCCCGCATGGGCTGGCTGGACGCGAAGGAACTTGTCGAATGCAAGCTGGCGGACGACATCATCGACGGCGAATCCGCCCCAGCTCCGCATATAGATGAAACGATTGAAGACTCCAAATTAGTCGCATTTTATCAGGGCCAGCAGCAGCTGCTGGCGAACTTCACACCGGCAGCAACAAAGGAGGCATCCATGCCGAAGCAGGAAGAAGAAAACAAAGAAAAAGAAGAAGAAAAGAAAGACCAGCAGCCGACGCAGGAAGACGAAGGCAAGAAGGACGAAGGCGAAGGCAAGAAGGACGAACAGCCGACGCAGGAAGAAGGCAAGAAGGACGAAGAAGACAAAAAGGAATGCGAACAGCTGAAGCAGGAAAACGCGCAGCTGAAGCAGGAACTCGATGATCTGAAACAACAGCTTGCGGCTTCGCAGGAAAAAATCCAGAAGCTGACGGCAGGCTTCCGTCATACACCTTCCGCGCAGACGCCGACGACCTTCCAGCAGAAAGTCGAAGCCCTGAAAGGCAAGTCCCCCGCTGACTGGGACGCCGCCTTCATCGCCCTCATGAAAGAAGATCCCGAAGGCTACAAGCAGTACATGAACAAGAAATAACCATCACCAAAAGGAGCCAACCATGACCAAAATCCGCAGACCAGATCTCGAAGCCGCCCCCGTCAAGTTCCCCGACTACATCGGCACCAAGCTCTTCCCCTTCCTGGGCAAAGCGCAGCAGGGCGGAACCATGTATTATCAGGCATTGCAGGACGACATCACCGCGCAGTATAACCGCAATACTGCCGCCCTGGCGTCCATCACCGCGAACACAATGGCCGCAGCGACCACCACGTTCGCCTGCAAGGAAATCCGCGGCCGTATGCAGATGTCCTATGACCAAGTCCGCGGCTACTCCGACCAGCAGAAGGCCGACCTTGCCATGGGCCGCGTCGCGAAACGCGCGTTCTACAACAAGATCGAGACGCTTGTCGCGAAGGCCGCACTGGAAGACGCGTCCGCCATCGATGCCACTTCTGACATCATCGCCGGTATCGAGAACGCCGCCGTCGCCTTGCAGGATCTGGCGAAGGGCGACGTCTGCATGGCGATCTCCGCCTACAACTTCGCGCAGATCAAGAAGAACACAGACATCAAAGACCGCATGAAGAACACCGGCGTCATCCTGGGGCAGGGTGGCGATCCGCGATTCGTGACGGCCGAACAGCTCGCCGCGATCTTCGGCCTCCGCCGCGTTTACGTCGGCAGCGACGACCTCTGGCGCACTGGCGTCAGCGGTGCCTACCGTGGCAACATCGCCCTCTTCGTGGAAGCTGATGAAAACGAAGATCCGGCCGAGACCTGCCAGCTGGGCCGCACGGTCTATTTTGAATGGGATTCCGCCGTCAAGCACTTCGTCATGGAATCATTCCACGACGACACGGCCGACGCCGACGTCGTCGATGCAAAGGGCCAGGTCGATCTGAAGGTCTTGAACAGCGGCCTCCTGAAGACCATCCAGATCTTTGAAGGCTCCAGCGACAGCTCCACCAGCTCCGGCGAATAATCATGACCGACTGGAACAAAGTCAGGCAAATGGCGCAGGGCATTCTTAATCAGAATACCCTGCTCACATCGGCGACATGGAGGGGCAAGACCCTCCGTGGCGTCCGAACCGTTTTAAAACGGGAGGCCGTCAACACGGACGACGGCCTTGCCGGAAGATACGCTTTTTCGCTCCGCGTTCCGGCGAACCAGTTCGAAATCGGCAATTATCCGGATCCACGGAACGACAAGCTCACAATCGACGGCAAGGACTATCGCGTCCTCTCGATCGAAGGAGACGCCATCGTCGCATCCATCCTGATCAATCTGGGGGACGCGACAGCATGAGCGACGCAGTATCCATCACCATCGACACGAAGGATCTCATCGAGACTTTTGCCGCCATGAAGGGCATCGAAGTCAAAGACGTCCTGAAACATGCGGCGAAGGACTTCGCGAAGGCCGCGAGACACGCGACGCCGAAGGGGCAAGTCGTCAAATCCGACTACTCCCGCCTGTTCTGGGGAGGGAAGTTCCATTACGTCAAGTATTCAAAGTTCATGATGATGCGTCCGACGCGTCGGTATCATCATTATGTCCGGAACAGCAAGGGGAAGCTGAAGGCCGTCGCGACAAAATACGGCTGGGCCTACAAAAAACGGCTCATGGACAAATACCGCGTCCGCGTCCTGAGAGGATGGTCGCAGGCTTCATGGATCGGCATCTACCAAATGCTGGGCATGACGGCCGGAATGAACACAGGCCGACTGCCTGGACAGGTCAGAGAAATATCCCGCGTGAAGATCCCGTTTTTCGGAAAACACAAAGGAGAAGTCACGCTGATCGACGACATCCGTTTTGAATCCAGCCAACAGGAAGGAGCGGAGGCCAAGATCATCCGCAGCGGCTTCCAGGCTGCCGCGAAGCCTATCGTCAGAGAGTTCAACAAAATGGTAAAACAGGCATTGAAAGGAAAGGATTGGAGATCATGAAAGAACCAGCACCGCAGATTCAGAGATGTCTGATCGAACTGCTCAAACAGTCATCGCTTCCGTCGATAGATCCTGACGACATTCGCGGGACGCTGGACACATCCGGCCAGCCGAAGGGCTTCACAGGTGTCACTGTCCATGTCGTGGACAAGGGAAACCACAACGGCATCCCAGGGCGGATTCTTGTCGATGTCGATGTCACGATCGACGTCTATTCCCATGTCAACGAAGACGCAGACGGATCCGTCTGCTCCAACGCGGTCTCCGCCATCCGCCCGCTCATGCCGTCTCTGTCGAAGATGGGGACAGACTGGACGCTTCCACCGCTGGAAGGCTGGCGAGTCCGCTATCCAGGCAACTGGGAGACGGAAGGGCCAGTCCTGTCACCGGACGCCGCATATAGAGTCTATACAATCAGCGCAACGTTATTTTTACAGAACATAGGAGTTTGAACATGCCAGAAGAATATCTTGTAGGTGTCATCACGAAGCCGGACGGAATGTCGGAGTTCCTCTGGCAGAATAACAATCTGGGCATCGATGCCGACGACTACGAAGCAAAGGACGAAAACGGCAACGTCAAGCAGACGGATCGCCGGAATTATCGTCTGACAGGCCAACTGACGGCACTCGTTCCCGTCAAGACGAAAATCCCAGTCAAGGGCGAAACCATCGATCTGACCGGTATCAATCTTCCGACCGTCGATGCACAGGGCAATCTCTCCGGTGACTTCAAGATCAATCCCGATTCATCCACGAAAATCCCTGTCATGGTCAACGGAACGTCGAACGTCACGCAGAACAACCAGGGATATCAGGAAGTGACTCTGGACATCATCCGCTATCTCGTCAACGGAATCCCGACATCCGGCAGCAGCAGCAGCGCATCATGACCAGGATCATCGTAGAAGACGCATTCACGCCGGAACAGCTGGCACTTGAAACGATGCTCGTCACGGGCAGACGAAAACACACCGTCACCCTGGCGGGCTTCGTGTCGCTTATAGACATCAACTCCCCATACATCACGGAGAAGGAGATCTTTGAAGTCGACAGGAAGCTGGCGATCACGACGCTGGGCATTCCCGATTCATTGAAAAAAATGGGGGACGAAGTCCTTGACGATTTCATCCGTTCGGAGCTGAAGGCGGTGTTCAGGGCGTTCGGCATCATCGTCTCTGCGCCGCAAAGCACCGGCCAGAAGTCGGACATGCCGCCCTTCGGCCCCGAATGGATTACAAACATCATGGCCGCAGCCGCCGACGCCTTGCCGTCGCTGACGGCGGACGACATCCTGAACAGGCTGCCCCTTGTCCTGATCGCGCATCTGGCGGCCGCGTCGCATCGAAGAAACGGGGGAGTCACGCGGAGGCCGTCCAACGCGAAGAAGGCACTTGAACAACTGGAGAAAATGAAAAATGGGCCTAAACGAGAAGGGCAAAATTGAAGCGACAATCGCAGCCAATGCGGAGCAGTTTGTCTCCGAACTGGACAAGGCGAGGCTGGCCGCGCAGGAAATGGCCGAGAAAACCAAAAGCGAGACGCAGAAGGCATCCAACGCCATCGAGGAAGCCGGAAAGAAGATGAAGGACGTCTTCACGACGGGGGCGGGACAATTCAAGATTATTGAAAAGGGCTTCAAGGCGGCCATGGACATCGCCAAGCACTTCGCCTGGGCGGCCGTTGAATCCCTCCAGATGACGTCAGACTTCGCGAAGGACGCGGCGGACTCCATCAAGGAGGTCTCCGCCGTCTATAAGGACGCGAAGGACAAGACGGACAACTATTTCCGCCAGCTTATCGAATTGAACGGCGAAGACAAGCTCTCCAATGAGCAGAAGGCGGAGCAGATCATTCTCCTGGAGAAGCTGAAAGACAGATACACGGAACTGGGCGACGCCGTCGTGGGAGCCAATGGCAAGATAGAAGGTCTCGACGAAGCCTTCGCGAAAAAACTCGAACGAGACCAGGCCGTCCAGCTCAACATGATGGACGCGCAGATCGCGGCACTGAAGGAAGCCTACAGCGCACAACGGGAAATCGTTGACAAATCGACAGGCTGGCGTTCATGGGTGCCTGGACTCAACGCCATGGCCAATTCAAAGGCGGAATCAGCCGCAAGAGAGCAGTCCAACATCGGGAACCAGCTCCGCGAACTTCAGAGGCAGAGGAACGAACTGGCGAAGGAGACACCGGCGGAGGACTTCCTGCGACGCCAGAAGGCCAAACAGCAGGACGCCGACGAAAAGGCGGCCAAAAAGAAGGCGGAGGACGAAAAGAAGGCCGCAGAACAGGCCGCGAAGGCCGAAGAGGAAGCGTCGAAGAAGCGCATCGCGGCGGAAAAGGCCGTTCATGACGCCGTCAAACGTTACATCGACGTAAAGAAGAGCATGGCGAAGGCGCAGCATGACGAAGAGATCCGTCAGGCGAAGTCTGCGGCCGACGCGGAGATCGCGCAGCTTCAACGCCGTCGAAGCGCACTACAGAAGCAGCTGGGAAGTTTTGGCTTCAGCCTTGACATCAATCCGGATGAATCAGCCTCCGAACGTCGCAGACGCGTCGCCCGTCAGAATCTGGACGCATCCATCGCGGAGAAGCAGGCGCAGCAGGCGGAAGGAAAACGCGTCCGCTACACATCGAAGGAAGAGGCCCGCATCAAAGAATACCAGGCTACACAGTCCCGCATAAAGAAAACAGAGGCGGAGATCGCGCAGATCGAAGCGGCAAACAAGGCGAGGGACGCGGCAGAAGCGCAGAAGGCGTCCTCCGAAAAGCTACAGGACGCGACAGCGAAGCAGATGGAGGCTGCGACGGCCATCACATCCGCCGTCAAGTCAGTCCAGGCCCTCAATTATACGTCAAAGTTTGATTCTTTAATCACAGCCGTCAAAGACATCGGCACGAAAGCATTTTTTATAAGATAAAACTTTATGGCAATTATCGCACAATTCATCCAGACCACAGGCGGCGTCAGCAATTACGAATACCGCTATCGGCTGGTAATATCCGGCAACAGCATCACATCCGTCCGTCAACGCCGCCCCATCAATTACCAGATATGGGAATGCACCGTCACGGACGACCATGTCGTGTCCGCCACGCCGGAAAACCCTGGGAACCTCCCAACGACAGGGACGCATCCATGGCACTGTGAATCACGCATCTGGGATCGTCCGAACGCCTATTCATTGAGCCGGAAGATCAGGGAAGTCTGGACACAGAAGGGAGCCTGGGAGGTTGACAGCTAATGTTCGACGATCTATTCCCATTATTGAAGGAAAACGAACTCCCTGGGCCGAAGCTCTGGAACAATCTGGCACTTCTGATCCGTGGGCTTCAATCACGATCGGAGCCTTATTTTACAATCAACGAACGGCCCGGAGGCGGCATCTTCTTCGATCTCGACATCGACGAAGTCCGCGAAGTGGCCAAAACCACCCTCTGGTTATCCCTGGACGAAGAAACAGCGACATGGGCATTATCCGCCGGATCCATCCGCATCGCACCGTCCACCGTCCTGTCCGTCGCTGACACATCCGGCCAAGTGGCGACGACCACCTGCATCTGGATCGAATGGAACGCGTCGTCCGCCACCGTCCAGACAGGGGCAAGTTTCCCGAACCTTGTCAACATGTCGAACAAGAAGATCAGGACGCCGATCGGCCAGATCAATGTCAATGACGGCGTCATGACGCTTGCACATCTCCACCCAGGCGGGGACATATGCGTCTATGACCGCCCGTGGGTTCTCGTGGAAAACTACGACAGCGAGACGCGCGGCTACCGCATCACGACAACCAACGGAATGGAATCCTACACGACGCCGACAGTCTGCACGCAGCCAAGCTCCGAATCGTCAGAGGGCATCTGATCATGGCCATCTGGGAGAAAAACGGACATATCATCGAAGACCAGAACGGCCATCCGATAGAGTGCGCATGGTGTCCATGCGGCGACATGACATGCGACGACATCATCGCGCAGCAGATCGCCGTCTGCGAACAGGCGGGAGCATACTACCTCCATCAGACGGGATTCCTCTATTCGCTGACGGATCCATCGGCGGAAGTCATCCCGTCCATCTTCCACTGGATAGAATGGGAATACGACGCAGGCCGCCTGATATACGTCTGCCATCTCAAATATCTGGACTGCGGCTGCGAAAAGGTAACTCTGGCGACGGCGGAGTTCGCGGCACCACCCGCCACGCTGGATCTTATGGGATATGCGTTCCTGGCAAGCTCCGCAGCCTGCGAAGGCACCTGTGACACGCTGATCGCGACGCTGATCGCGCAGGCCGTCGCCAGCGGATGGACGCTTCATGGAGAGGGCGTCCTGGTCAGGAAGACATCGACGGATTATCCCTGCTATAGATTCGACTTGAACAAAATCACGGTCATGATCTGCGCGGACACGGGATCGTCGTTCATTTACATCACCTGCGACTGCTACAGATCCGACATCACCGAAAAGAACTACCCGTTATACACGCATCTTGAATATTCAGGATGCGCGTGCCTTGACATCCGCGAACTGATTCTGACATATCCGGACGTCTTCGGAGTGGATGACATCTCCTTCGGAGACGACACGGTCTATACATACGACCGCACGCAGTCAGGCGGATCGATTTACACATATATGTGCATAGAACACTCGACGTCCTATGATTCATGGTATTGCGACTACCGGAGCCTCTACGTCATCTTCGACAACACGCGGATCGGGATGCCGACCATGAAATATATGTATAGCTACGTTCCGGACATGTCCATCCTGAAGTTCGACACAGCTGGCGACTACTACGACGGCGGAAGCTACCCGCTGTATTACGAAGACATCACTGGAGGGGAGCTGTATTTTGAAGGCCATGTCCAACCATTCACATCGTCGGAGGAAAATCTTCTTATCTGGCCTCATGCTTCCAGTATCAACTGGAAGGGCCTGACAATCCGATGGTCTGCCGACACAGGGCCGGATCATGGGATGGAAGAATACGGAACCTATTGGTCACAGGCAGACGCGCAGGCGGCCGTCAACAATCTGAACAACAACGCGGACTATTATCGCTACAAGAGATATATAGCATCACGATCTACCCAGACATACTTCTTTGAGCCTATGGCGTCCATCACGCCGCCGGACTACTCCGCGACGGCCATGCCTGCCCGAATGGAATATGATCAGGACGACGGGATGTGGCACGTTTACGAGCCTTATTATGATTTCCCGAACAACGGCATCATCTATAATCTCAACTTTGTGCAGACGAACAAGGGATTCCTGATCAACGGCCAGAGCGGATTCCGCGACACGCTGGATGTCTATGGCTTCACGGATTCGCTGTCACACTGGACATCGCCTCCGTCAGAAGCGTCCATCATCCAGGATTACCGGCTAGAACTCACTAGATGTTACAATCCTGAAGACGGATATGAATCCATTCCATGCCCTGAAGGAACGGAGAAGGCCATCGGGAAGGGCGACGCCGTCCAGACCATCCCCATGTACGACATGTCGTTTATCATCACGCCTGACGAATCCATGGGCGGGTGCATGGACGCTGAATGGTGGAAGACCATCATGGAAGAGGCCGAATCGTCTGAATCGTCGGAGGAATGACATGCCCTGCGGATGCAATCACGAAAAAACGGCCGAAAAACGGACGAATCGGAGCAGCCCCCTGTCGCAGTGCATATTCTGCGCACAGAAGCACTGCGACGAAGCATACGTCGCCATGAACGAGTTCACCTACACGACGGAGAACCGCAGCTTTATCCATGGATCGCTTCGCGCGGTCGTCAATCACACATACAGGAACTGGCCGTCGATCGCGTCCATCGCGCGGGACGCGGCCATGCACTGGCAGACGGCCGACATCCAGAAGGCGAGGGACATCATCGTACAGCTTATCAAGGCAATAGACGGCGAGATCCGTCGGCAGAATCCCGAAATTGACAAGAAACTGAAGGAGCTAGAATGCTAATCAAGGACTTCCGCGAGAAAAAAGTCGCCGACTATCTGGACAGCGGCAACTACAAGACCGCCCTGATCATCTTCCATCACGGTCTGGGGGATCTTATCCAGTTCCATGGATGCTGCTACATCCCGCTGGTCGCCAGATACGCGGGAAAGATCGACATCGAATTGAGCCTTCAGCGAGACCAGCAGGAGTTCATCTACAACAAAGACACGGATCCGTCGCACTACGACATCGCCTTCGAGATCAAGTATTCATGCACCGAATGGGGGACGGAGCCGATCACAAAGGCGCAACGGTGCGCACGCGACGAACTGGGGATCGATTTCAAGAAGGAAGCCTACTATCTCACGACCGGCAGCCGTCCGTCGCTTGTAGGTTTGCACATGTTCTCCACATGCAACCCGAAGATGAACTGTCCGGAAGACATATCGAAGAAGCTGTGGGAGCAGATACAGGAGGCGGGATTCATCCCCATCGAGACGCACATGGTTCACTACAACGCGAACCGGTTCCGGCCTTATGCGCATGAGACGCAGAACGTCGTGTCCGAGAAGGCGACGATCCCCAAGCTCTTCGGCCTTATCAAATCCTGCGCGGGATTCGCCGGAGTGTCATCTGGCAATTTCTGGGCGGCACTGGCCAGTCTTTTCCCGCAGTACATCCTGTTTTTACGGACTGACTTCAGTGTCAAACGGATGACAAGCCTGCCCGTCTGGGAGATGGATGTCCGACGCGGATATGACGATATATTGGTCGCTGACTGGCTGGACACGGTAAGGGTATGACCATGAGAGTCTTCATTCAGGATCAGCACTGCCCAGGCGACACGCTGGAGATCACGGCGGCAGTCCGCGACCTCTGCGTCTCACATCCGGACATCCGCGTCAACGTCAGGACGACCGCCCAGGAACTATGGGACAACAATCCCCATCTAGACAAGTCCGTCACGCGGCTGGACAACGACATGAGCCTCAATATCGAGATGCCTCTGCTGAAGAACGCCAATTCACACTGCTGGCATTCCATCGACATCGTCCGCGATTATCTTGCCGACCAGCTGCATGTCCACATCCCACCAGGGCCGCGTCGCGTCGATCTGCATCTCACGGAAGAGGAAAAGGATCCCGCATGGCCTTCTCGACGCTACGGGATCGAAGGCCCGTATTCCGTCATCTGCGCAGGGGGGAAGACGGACTTCACCGTCAAGATCTGGGAGTTCGACCGGTTCCAGAAGGTCGTCGATGCCACGCCGGACATCCAATGGATCCAGATAGGGGCCGCAGAGCATCGCCACAAAGGTCTCCGCAACGTCATCGATCTTCGCGGCAGGACGACACACCGCGAACTGGTCAGGCTCATGTATCACGCGAAAGGATGCCTCTGCGGCCTGTCATACCCCATGCACCTGGCGTCGATGCAGACGCCTTATGGCCATGTCCGCCCCTGCATCGTATTGAACGGCGGACGGGAGCCTCCGCAGTTCTCCGCCTATCCAGGACATGTCATGCTCCACGCGATCGGGACGATGTCCTGCTGCGCGAACGGAGGCTGCTGGAAAGCGAGAGTCGAACGCCTTCCGGACGGCGATCCGAAGAACCTGAAGCTCTGCGAACATCCTGTAAAATGCGCATCCGGCCAGACGATTCCCGCCTGCATGGATTCCATCAAGGTGTCGGACGTCGTCTCCGCGATCCGGCGTCTTCAGCGCGTCTCCCGCATATTTTAGGGTAAATCTTTTACCTTAATGATTAATGCGGAGATGCAATATGGACAAGGTCAAATGCGAGATCTACGATGACAACGGAAAGACCGTCATCCGCCTGACGAAGTCAATTATCTTCGTCGGCAATGACGGCCGCAAATACATCATTCCTGAAGGATACGTCAGCGACGGGGCGTCCGTTCCGCGATTTTTCTGGCGGATCCTTTCCCCCTGCATCGACGGACGGACGCTTCCTGGATCCATCATCCACGACTTTGAATACAAGCATAAAATCGGCACCCGCAAGGGAGCGGACAAAGACTACTACAGACGGCTGGTCGCTGACGGATACCCGCGAATCAAGGCGGCCGCGACATACATCGGCGTCCGCATCGGCGGCAGAAAGCACTGGGGGGACGAAAAATGAAGAACAGCACATGGTGGACACTTTTCGCCGGAACATGGGGCATCTTCATCGGCTTCGCGGTATGGGCCGCCCGTGAACACAACGTCATCCGCGAACGGATCGCGCAGATTGACAAGGAGCAGTCCGTCCAACTCATGAAGATCGAGACTGAATTGAAGCAGGTAAATCTGACGCTGGTCAGGATTCAGAACTCACTGGAGCATCATCAATAATGAGAACATACAGCTACTACGTCAACACGGCCTCACGCCTTCTCTGCCCGCCCAACTCACAGGAACCGATCACAAGCAGGGCAGCTCTCCCGATTTTCATCTTCGGGGAGGACATGAAGATCGCGTTCACATTCCCTGCCAGAACGCTGGCGGAAGGCGAGACGCTCATGATCGGCGTCGATACCGACATGTTCTCCGGCGGGGACTACGCCAGCATGATTAATGAGCAGCACACCGTCACGACGGAGGAAGCGTCTGGCCAATCTCCCGTCGAAGTGACGCTTCACTGCAATTTTGCATCATTCCTGGACAAAGTCAACGGGATCCACGGCCTTGTCGATGTCTTCTTCGCCGGTTACGTCGTGCATCTTGACGGATCGCAGGACTGCCTCTTCGACCAATACTACGTCAAGGCATACGCGCGGGGCGTCGTCGTCCTTCCGGACGATCCGCGAATCGTCCTCCCGAACACAATTTACTACAACCGTGAACAGATCGACCAGATCGTCAACACGATGAACACGCAGGCGGGGGCCGCCGAACAGGCGAAAGTGGACGCCATCGCGGCGAAAGATGCGGCCGTATCCGCGAAAGAAGCAGCTCTTCAGGCGAAGTCCGACGCGGTGGATGCGAAGAATGCCGCCATATCAGCCAAAGATACCGCCGTCTCCGCGAAGGATGCGGCAGTGCAGGCGAAGAACGACGCAGTAACGGCGAAAAACGACGCAGTTTCCGCCAAAAACGCGGCAGTTTCCGCCCGTGACGCGGCACTTCAGGCAAAATCTGACGCGGTGGACGCGAAAAACGCGGCAGTTTCCGCCAAAGACGCGGCCGTATCCGCGAAGGAAGGGGCAGTGCAGGCGAAGAACGACGCCGTATCTGCCAAAGATACCGCAGTTTCCGCCAAAAATGCAGCCATCTCCGCCCGTGACGCGGCACTTCAGGCAAAATCTGACGCGGTGGACGCGAAGAACGCGGCAGTTTCCGCCAAAGACGCAGCACTTCAGGCAAAATCTGACGCGGTGGACGCGAAGAACGCGGCAGTCTCCGCCAAAGACGCAGCACTTCAGGCAAAATCTGACGCGGTGGACGCGAAGAACGCGGCAGTAACGGCGAAAAACGCCGCCGTAACGGCCAAAGAAGGGGCGGAAGCGGCACTGGACGAGTTCCAGTCCCGTCTTTCATCATCCTACATCTACGGCATCGACTGGAAGGATGCGGATCTGACGCAGGACAAGGCCGGAAAATGCGTCGTCTTGAACAATATCTACGACAATGTCCAATACGACACCAGCCTCCGGTACATGCAGGTCGAAGCCCATGGCGTTCTGCCCGCCCATAACTGGAGACGATGCACCATGCGGACGGCCAGAACCGTGAACTACTATCTGCATCAATCCAACTCCAACCTCAAGGCGGACGGAACGGCCGCTGTTCTCACCGGTGCCGACGGCGACGTCATGGTGGACATCGACATCGTTTACTTCAGGATCGACACCTACACGGACGACCAGGACGTCACACATTATGTATGGCTGTGCAGCGACAAGCCGTTCAACGGCTCCCGCCCGTATCCCTTCTTCTACGTCTCCCCTGACGGCAAGACACTCCGCAAGCAGTTCGTCTCCGCCTTTAGGAGCTGCATCTGCGACGCCGACGGCAACACCTTGAACAACAACCGGACGGCGACAGCGGACACCACCTACCAGGCGGACAAGACATACTACAGCCGATCCGAGAACGTCTTCACGAAACTGACGCCTGGAACAGACTACACCGTCGGAGGAACCATCACGCAGGGCCAGACCGTTGACACCAAAATCTACGAAAAGACCGTAGTCTCAACACCTACAGGCTACTCGGCGGGAAGAAAATGCCGATCCGTCGCCGGTGCGATTCCATCCGGAAACATCACCCGCGCGAACTACCGCGCGGCTCATGCGAACAATGGCTTCGATTCCATCCACTTCCTGTTCGGGAGCTTCCTGGGGATGATGATGGGCATCGAATACGGCACGATCTCCGCCCAGGCGAAGTTCTCCGTCGGTTACTCCAATTTGTCCGCCTGGGATTTCAGATCCATGCGTCTGACAGGGCGGACGGCTGTTTTCGGCAACAATTCCGGCGAGATCATCGCTGACGACATCGATTCCAACGGCGAAGACTACGATCTTCTGATCATGAAGAGCGGCGGGACATCCCTCTGGAACTCTACGGCGCAGTCTAACCACGCGCAGCGCGTCGTCCAATGCTCCTATCGCGGGGTGGAGGATCCCTTCGGCAGTCAGTTCACGCTGGACGAAGGCATCCAGAAGAACCAGGACGCGGAGGACATTTCCATCACCTACGACGGGAACGTCTATCTCCGCGACACTGAAGACGATCCCGTCTCCATCGATCTCTACTGCTGGAAGAACCCGTCATCGACTAAGTTCTACACGACATCCGCCACGCCTTCCGTCGGTCTTAACCTGTACGCGAACGTGGCCATGTCAACCGTGACGGGAACCGTGGCGTCAGTCGGAGAGGACACCATCACCGTCGGGACAACCACCTATACTCGAAGCTCCACGGACGACACGACGGGACACTCCTACGCCTGGAAGTATGGATCATCCGTCATCTACTCCCATGTCGTCAACCCTCACACGGACGCGAACACGCGACAGGTCTTTTCCGACGCACAGCTGACGGTTCTGCTCGGCAACGTCACGGCGGTCGCTGACGACTACAGCGAAAGTGGCTACTGGTTCACGACATCAACCACGAAATACTCCTATCTGGATACTAATCGCGGAAGATTGAAGGGGAATGAATACGTCTTCCCGCCTACCGGCTTCACTGGAGAAGAGGCCGTCTGGGTGCATCAGGAATGGCCCAAATACGACACTTATCCCAGTGACTTCGACAGAGTGACATTCCTTCCTAAACATAGATCAGGAAACTGGGGAAGCACCACGAAGGGATTATGCGATCGATCCTACAACAACGCAAACGCGGGTGCCTGCGTGTGCGCTCGCGGCGGCTATGCGTACAGCGGCGGGTACGATGGGCCGTTCTCCGTCAGTGCGCACTACGGTTTGTCGTTTGCGAATGCGTACTACGGATCCCGCTCTGCGGCGTAGTCAGTACGGAAGAGACGGCATGAGCGGATGGCCGGAAGGTCGAAAAGGCCGGAATAATTCGTCTGCCGCCAAAGGCGGCATAGTTCGTCCGCCGACGCCAG
>Ga0310695_10002865_pt1 | contig 35176 bp, 20 predicted proteins | sample RumenRJG_04DNA_FD_203882 | JGI IMG/M metagenome (GOLD analysis project Ga0310695, IMG submission 203882) | Bovine rumen microbial communities from Lethbridge, Alberta, Canada - RJG_04 (v2) (version 2) | ecosystem: Host-associated > Mammals > Digestive system > Stomach > Rumen | place: Canada... | reverse complement strand
GTCCGTAAGGAGTGCCATCAACATTGCCGAGGGTCAGGAAGGAAACCTCGGTGATGTCGCCATCGGCCATCTCAGCGAGCATGTCGGCAGAATAGATCATCTGGGTAACACCCGGGGTGTCATACCAGAGACCATAAACGGGAGCATAACTTGACTGATACTCACCCTGGCATACAGAGAGAACATTAGCCTGAGCAGCGAATGCCATAGCGGCAACTGCAATCAAAGTAAAGAATTTCTTCATAATAAAAACGAAATTAAAGTTAATAATAAGGGGTTATAATTATCTAATTGTATACATATATTAAATACAACCGCAAAAATACATCTAAAAAAAATAATAAACAACTTTCTTGAAGAAAATAAATAAAAAAACAGTATAAAAGATTGCCACTGACATTTATAACATCCTAAAAACAAGGCGGCCTGCCATCCACGATGACAGGCCGCCACTATAAGGATTACTCAACCGATATTACATCGAGATGAAGTAGTACTTGCCCAAGATGTCGTTGAAGACGATGCGATAAGAACCGGCCTCAACGGGGATGTTAGCGCCATTCTGTACGCCAACGCCCACGGGGAAGGTGGGACCACCCCAGTTCACAGTCCAACCACCGTCGGCAGCGAACTTGAGTTCGGTGTTCTCCTCGAAGGTCAATACAGCCATCCAGTCATGGTTCTCAACCACGGTGCTCATGGGATCCATGAGGGTGCCACCGGGGTTCCAATCCTGGTAACCGCCAGGCATACCCATCATGCTGTAAACGCCAACGATGCCGTCATAGGGTTCGACGGTCAGGGTCTCGTTGCCCATGTTGTAGGTTACCATGTAGTAACCGTCGGCAGGAACCTCGATGTTGCTGCTGCCGCCATCGTTCTTGACGAGTTCACCGTCCTTCATACCCCACTGCTCGTCCCAGTTGCCGGGCTGGTGGATCAGTTTGAAGCCCTGTCCGGCGGGGAAGTAGCCAACGTAGGTCAGAACCGTGAAGTCCTCGGCCTCGGTGTACATCGGGATAAGAGCGGTGCCGACGTTAGCGGGATCATTGCCCCACGAACCGTCACCAATGCACGAACCTACGAGATACCACAGGTCGGGCTTAGCGATAGGCTCAAGAATCACCGTGAGTTCAAACGGCTCACTCTTGATAGCGGAGGCAGTCTTTCCGTTGGTCATCACCCACTCTACGACGCCAGTGAATACGCGGGGCTCGGGAGCCTTGCCATAGAGTGCAATCACATAATCCTTCAGTTCCTGAGACGCGATGGTACCATCCACGCCCATAACAAAAGCCTGATCATTGAGGTAGAGGGTATATTGAGCCTGATAAGCAGTGTCACTTGTTGAGGGTGCAGTAATGTCACACACCTTGACACGCTCGCCAGTCTCCACGGCAAAGTCAATGGTGCCCACAGGGTCCACCGAGCCGTTACCGAAGGTGATCACATCACCCTGAGGATTGCTCTGAGGCTCTGCCCAGTCCTTGAAATCCTCGGTACAACTAGCCAGCAACAAAGCAGTTGCTGCAAAATATAAAAACTTCTTCATTTTTCTCTTAATCAGTTTTAAGTTGTAAGTTTTAAGTTGTAAGCATTGTTACTATCGCCTGAAAAGAATTGAGACTGAGGTATCATTACTTAAACTAAAAACTTAAAACTTACAACTACATTATTAATTTACTCAACAGGGACAAAGTTGTAAGTGCCCAAAATATCGTTGAAGTACACGTGGTAGGTACCGGCTGCAACAGGAATGTTGGCACCGCCCTGGACGCCCTGGCCATAGGGGAAGCCAGATGCACCCCAGTTCACATCCCAACTATTGTCAGCAGCGAACTTGAGTTCGGTGTCGTCATAAGTCACATTCTTCAAGTACCAGTCGTGGTTCTCGACAGTAGTGCTCATGCCAGTCATGAAGTTGTCACCAGTGTTCCATTCCTGATATGCACCAGGCATAGAAATCTCGGTGTAAACACCAACGGTGCCATCGTAAGGCTCGATAGTGAGTTTATCGGTTGCGGTGTTCAGGTGGATCATGTAATAGCCATCACCTTCAACAGTCAGGTTGCCGCTGCCGCCGTCGTTCTTGACGTAGCCAGCGTCGCCCATACCCCACTGGTCATCCCAACTGCCGGGGTTCTTGATCAGTTTGAACTGCATGTCGGCAGTGAAGTAGCCCACATACTGAATCTCACCGGGCATCACGCTGCCGTCGGTGTCAAAGACGGGATACATCGGGATCAGACCGCCGGAGCCGACAGCATTAGCGTCGTTGTTCCAGTCGGCAGAACCGATACCGGCACCAACAAGGTACCAAATCTCGATCTCATCGCTGACTTCCTGGCTGGCGTCAACATAATAGGGATTCACGTCAAGGCTTACAACATTGGAGTAAACCGGCTCAGCGCCATTGGTGATAGCGCGGCAGCGCACATAGACGGTCTGCTTGGCGGGAACATTGTCTTCTTCCCACATGCAGATCTTATTCAGAGCCTTGTTCAGGTCAACGACATCCATGTCGCCAGAGCAACCTGCAAAGACTGACTTCAAAGTAGCAAAGTTAGCGATAGTGGCACCGGTAGTGTCGGCATCGGCCATTTCGGTCGAAACGGTCCACTCATTGGTGGGCGATACCTCGAACTGGTACTCACAGGCTGCGGGCCAGCCACCGAAATCGGGCTGTGACCAGGCAAAGGGGATAGCCGTCGAAAGTTCCAGGTCAACCAACGTGTTCACGGGGTTGTTGAGCGTGAACGTGGTGGGCTGCACCAGCGTGGGATTGGAATCACGGTCATCCTCGCATGCGGTGAACACGAGAGCCATGCTCAGCAGCATCAGTGATGATAAAAATATCTTTTTCATATTCTTATTGTCATTTAGTATAGTGTTAGACATTGCGGTTGCATTAATAACCGGGATTCTGTTGCAGTTTGGAGTTAGCAATCAGGTCATCGGTGGGGATGGCAAACACATTGCGGAATTCCTCGAAGTCACGACCGGCATAAGCGCCACCCTTCCATTGCCACTGGTAGTCGGTATTGCCACCGAACTTGCCAAAGCGGATCAGGTCGACACGGCGACGGCCCTCGAAGTAGAACTCACGGCCCCACTCGTCCAGAATCTGGTCGAGGGTGTAGCGGTTGCGCTGCAGGGCATGGGCACGGCCACGGATGGCATTCAGGGCTGCCACTGCCTCGGCAGGAGCGACACCGCCGTTGAGGCGGGTCAGAGCCTCGGCATAGTTCAGGTAAGCCTCAGCCACACGCATGTAGAACAGGTGGGAGTCGGCAAAGGTGTTGTCACTGCCCTTGCTGCCATCGCACTTGAAGTTGTTGAACTTGGCAATGGCATAGCCATACTTGAAGTTGGACTCATCATCCACGTTGAGGTAACGGCCCTCGGTCTCGAACAGAGCGCGGTCATCCTCGGCAGCGAATGCCACTGCGTAGGCATGGCCCGAAGGAGCGTCATCGTTGGGGAAGAACAGACGGATCAACTCGGGACGTGCACGGTTACCACCCCAAGTGCTGTTGTTGTACAGGCCGTTCACCTCAGTCTCATCATAGGGATAAGGATGAACGTCGGCGTCAACAGTCGAGCAGATCAGGAAGTTGGTGCCACCCCACGAAGTGGTGCGCAGACCGTCTTGGATAATGGGGAACACGGCCTCATAGGCAGCATCAGTCTTGCTGTTGTCGCCCATGAACAGCATCTGGTAAGGGGTGAACTCACGGTAAACACCGTCAATACCCGTGCCAGCATAACCGGTGGTGAGCAGTCTGTAAGGCGAATCCATCACCTTCTTGGCATAGTCAGCAGCCTCTTGCCAGCGGGGAGTGCCAGTGTAAACAGCACTGTTCAGGTACAGGCGCGAGAGCAGCATCCAGGCGGCAGCCTTGTCGATGCGGCCATAACCGGCCTCGCCATACTTCTTGGGCTGCGGGTCGTTCAGGATGGTAGCATTGTCGCTGGAATCCTCACCGATGATGGCCTTGAGTTCCTTCTCGATGAACTCACACACCTGAGCACGGGTGTACTGCTCGGGGTTCTCACCCGAAATGGTGGTGGTGAAGGGGATATTGCCAAAGGCATCGGTCAGCAGATAGAACTGGAAGGCGCGCAGGAAGCGTACCTCGGCAGTCATCGTGGCGTCATAGTCACCATAAACCTCAAGATACTGGTTGCAGAAGGTGATACCGATACACAGGCCATAGTAGTAGCCGCGCAGCATCGGGTGGCTGGCATCATAACTGTTGTGGCAGTAGGAGGGAATACCCTCGTCTCCCCAACCGCAGATAGCCTCGTCGGTGGTCAACTCGTTAGAGTTCCACATCTGACGGTACTTGTGCTGGAAACCACCATCAAGACCGTCAACGTCAACGTTGTCGTCACCACCATTGTTACCCGAGGTGGCGAAGACCGAATAGCACTTGTTGAACAACTGCTCGGGAGTGACATCGCTCTGCAGCGAGGGGTCAATAGGCTCCACGTCCAGGTCATTGACACATGATGAGAGTCCACCAGTCATCAACAGGACTGCAGCGCACAAGATATATTTGAAAAACTTATTCATTGTGATCTATCTTATTAAAATATGAATGTGTCAACGCAATTAGAAGTTCAGGTTCAAGCCAAGGATGAACGAAATGGGACGCGGGAAGATGTCGCCGCCGATACCCTGGAAGACCTCGGGATCGATACCGTCATACTTGGTGATGCAGAACACGTTGCTGACGGCAGCAGAAATACGGCCGCCAACGCCATTGTAACTGCCATGCTTGAACAGGCCATTGAAACTGTAACCCAGGGTGATGTTATCACACTTGAGGAACGAAGCGTTCTGTACCCAGTAGTCGCTGAAGATAGCGTGGTTGTTATAGGTTTGCCAACCCATCTCGACCGAATTGCGGGGACGGTTGTTCAGATAGAAACCTGAAACCTCCTCGAATACGGCTGCGGGGCTCACGTTGTGATAGCCCTGCATCACGTTGTTGAACACGTAGTTGCCGATGCTGGCACGCAGGCTGAAGCCAAAGTCCCAGTTCTTCCAATCCAAGCGCGAGGACAGACCCATGGTCACGGGAGCCCAAGGCGACTTGTACAGATACTTGTCGGCATCGCTGATCACGCCGTCGGCGTTGCGGTCAACCACCTGACCCTCGATGGGCTTGCCAGCCTTGTCATAAACCTGCTGGTAAACATAGAAACTGTGTGAGGGATGATCCACGAAGTGAGCCTGTGCAGTACCGTTGATACCGATGCTGCCGGTGGTCACGAAGTAGTCGGGATCGTCACTGATGAGTTCAGTGATCTTGTTGCTGTTGTAGGTCAGGTTATAGTCGATGGTCCACAACAGGTCAGTGGTGGAGATGGCCTTCCAGTTCAACGACAACTCGATACCGGTGTTGCGCAGCGAACCGATGTTCTTGTAGAACGCGTTGCGGAAGTTGGTCATGGCCGAGAAGGTGGCCCAGTTCAACAGGTCGGTGGTCTTGCGATAGTACCAGTCGATGCTACCGCTCAGGCGCTGGTTCATGATACCCCAGTCCAAACCGATGTTGGTCGTCGTAGTGGTCTCCCACTTCAACTCGGGGTTGTAGACGTTGGGCTTAGCCTTGGAGCCGTCGCCGCTAACATCGTAGAAGGAACCGGCACTACCGTTGCTCATCACGTAGGTGGCAAAGTAGTTGTAGTCGCCGATGCCTTCCTGCTGACCGGTCTTACCCCAACCGAGACGCAACTTCAGGTCGCTGAAGGCGCCGTCCTTCATGAAGTCTTCCTCGTTGATCTTCCAAGCGAAGGCTGCCGAGGGGAACAGAGCCCAGTGCTTCTTGAAGCGCGACGAGCCGTCATAACGGGTGGTGAAGGTCAAGAGGTAGCGGTTGGCGTAACTGTAATTCATACGGCCGAAGAAGGATACCAGATAGTTCTCGGTGCGGTAACCCAGACCGTTGTTCTGGCGGTAAACGCCCTCGGCACGGATGGCACCAGCCTTGCTGTCGCCCACATTGTAACGGGCAGCGGGAATCCACTGGCCGGGAGTTACGATGAGCGCGCCGTTCTCGGCGTCAGCCTCGGTGAAGAAGAGGCCCGAGTTGGAGGGATAGGTACCCCATGACTCGTTGTACTCCTTGCGCCAGTTGTGCTGCCACTCGTAACCTACCATAATGTCGAAGTGGTGCTTGTCGTTGAAGTCCTTGTAGTACTGAGCGTAGGTGCTCAACTGCAGGTTCTCCTTGCTCTGGGTGTACCAACTGTTGTTGCCCCAGTAGTTGGAGGTGTTGGAGATATTGGCACTGATGTTGTGGCCATTACCGCCGGTGAAGTCACCACCCAGGGTGAGGTGCAGTCTCAAGTCCTCAAAGCCGTGGATCTTGTAGTCGATGTCGGCACTACCGATGAATGAGTGGGTCTTACCACTGTTGTCATGGTTGTCGAGCATAGCCACGGGGTTGTAGGGTGCGTTGGTGTTCTTGGTGTAGGGCCAAGCGGGATCCGAACCATTCACCTGGAGCCACTCAAAGTAGCCACCCACACCGGCATACATCGGGTCATTGCTGCGAATGGGCTGCGTCGGGTCCATGCGGACGGCGTTGCCCACAGCACCGGTGTCGGCCCAGCGTGACTTGGTCCAAGCCAACTTACCGTTCAGGTTCATGGTCAGGTGGTCCTCAAAGAACGAGGGATTCAGGTTCAGGGCTACGGTGTAGCGCTTGAAGTCCGAGGTCTTCAAGATACCTTCCTGGTCGGTGTAACCAGCCGAAACGCGGTAAGGCAGGATGGTGCCGATCGAGCCGGACACGGTCAGGTTGTGGTCGTGGCTCAGGGCTGTGCGGTAGATCTCGCTCTGCCAGTCGGTGTTAGCGTCACCCAGCAGAGGATCAACAACACCTGAGTTGCCTTCACCCTCTAGCCAAGACCAGCCAGCGGGCAGTGCGATGTCAGCTACACCGTAGCGAGTCAACTTGCCGTTGTTCACGGTATTGATCATATCGACACGCTGAACTTTACCATCTGCATCAGTAGCGTTGCGCCATGCATATCCCATGACATTGCCTGCACGAGTACTGCCCTCAAAAATCTTGGCAACAAACTCACGGTACTCGTCACCGTTCATCACGTCGATGGTCTTCTTCTTCATGCTCCAGGTCACACTACCATTGTAGGAAACGCTGGGGCTCTGGCCACGACGGCCCTTCTTGGTGGTGATGATGATGACACCGTTAGAACCACGGCTACCGTAGATAGCGGTGGCCGATGCATCCTTCAGCACGTTGAAACTCTCGATGTCCTGGGGGTTAACCAGTGACAGGGGGTTGGACAGACCGCTCACGCCGTTGTTATCCATGGCGATACCATCAATAACAATGAGGGGGTTGTTGCTCGCGTTCAGTGACGAACCACCACGGATACGGATGGTTGCACCGCCGCCGGGCTCACCGCCGTTGCTGGTCACGCTCACACCGGCAACCTTACCGCCGAGCATGTCCTGCGCGCTGACAACGACACCCTTGTTCTTGGCATCGGGCTTCAATGCCGTTACCGAACCGGTCAAGTCGTTTTTCTTTACTACACCATAACCGATGACCACCAGATTTTCAAGCATCTGAGTGCTCTCGGCCAGAGTGATGACCATTTCGCTGGATGCGGTGACCTCGTGGTCCTCGTAACCAACAGACGAAACCAGGAGCTTGGCGCCCTGAGGCACGCCGTCAAGGGTAAAGAGACCGTCAAAGTCGGTGGCTGTACCCATCTGCGTGCCAACGACGCGAACAGTCGCGCCGATTACAGGCTCGCCGGTAGCATCCTTAACAATGCCGTTCACAGTAATCTGTGCATAGGCTCCCAATGACAGGAAAAGTCCCATCAAGAGGGTAAGAATCCTAAACGGAATTCTGATGTTTACCTGCTTCATTTTTTAATGTTTAAAGTTAATATTATGTTGATAATCAATGATTTGATTTTTCCAGTAAAGTCCGGGCCGCATCAACGGCACTTCAGTTATCTGTTTTTCATTGCCTAATAGGGCAATTAAAACATGGCAAAAATAGAATTTTTAGATTATTTCTTCTTTTTTTATAATGTTAAAAATTTGTATAAATAAATGCAATCGTTTGCGTAATCCGATTTTTCGATATATCTTCGCAGTGGATTACATCGTTTGCAATCCCGTCGACGACTTTAACCACCATCAAAAAGAAAAGACCAAATTCACAATGGATGATAAACGACAAATGACGATGAAAGACATAGCCCGCGAATTGGGCGTGTCGGTTGCCACCGTGTCGCGAGCACTGAACGACAGCCACAGCATCTCGCGAGAGCGGCGCCAGGCCATCCAGCAATATGCACGCGAGCACAACTACTTTCCCAACGTCATCGCCGAGCAACTGCGCCACAGCCGACGCAATCCCTCACGCGCCATCGGCGTGATTGTGCCCGAACTGGTTCACTACTACTTCTCGTCGATTCTTGACGGCATCGAGAGCGAGGCCTCGGCACGGGGCTATCAGATCATTGTGGCCAAGAGCAACGAGAGTTATGAACGCGAGGTGCAGATCTGCGAGGCGATGCTCAAGAACAAGGTGTGCGGCATCATCGTGTCACAGGCCAAGGATACCGAACAGTATGACCACTTCGAGCACCTGGAGGCCGCGGGTGTGCCGCTGGTCTTCTATGACCGCATCTGCCCTGCCCTGAATGCCAGCCGCGTGGTCGTCGACGACTATATGGGCACCATGAATGCCGTGTCCCACCTCATCGAGACGGGCTGCAAACGCATCGCCTTCTATGGCGCCCCGATGAATATGATGATTGCCAAGAACCGCTTCAACGGCTACCGCGACGCCCTATACAAGCACGGACTCGAACTGGACGAGGGGCTGGTGCGCATCTGCGACAACCGCGCCGACGCCGAGCGCATCACGCCGGCAATGATGCGCTCCAATAACCGTCCCGACGCTTTCTTTGCCGTTAACGACGAGACGGCAATCGGCATCCTGACGGTGGTTAAACGTCTGGGCTTCAACGTCCCCGACGAGGTAAGCATCTGCGGCTTCACCAACGGTTTCCGCGCTACGGTATGCGACCCGATGCTCACGACGGTCGAGCAGCGCGGCTCCCAGGTGGGCAAGGAAGCGGCCGACATCCTCATCGGCCTGGTCGAGGGCACCCTGCCACGAGGCCATGCCGAGAAGCGCATCGTCAAGACGCGCCTCGTCGTCCGCGGCACCACCCGCCACTCCTAAACCCCTCAACAAATAAAAAGAAAACAACTTGCATACTATTTTTGAAAACAAGAAATACAAATAATACAATTAAATTATGATTGACATCCCTAAACTCAAAGAGCACGTCTATGACGTTGTGGGGGCTCTCTACGAGGTCCATAAAGAGTTAGGTGCCGGATTGAACGAATTTTGTTATCAAGAAGGTTTACAGATTCAACTAGAAGAATCTGGTATTCAATATGATAAAGAACTAACTTTTCACCCTAAATATCATAACACGGTGATGCAAACACATTATCGAGTGGATTTCCTTTGTAAGGGTGACATAGTTCTCGAATGTAAGTCTGTTGATGAATTGAACAACAACCATAGGGCACAGTTATACAACTACATGAGGCTATTGAATCTACCTTGTGGCATACTAGTGAATTTCGCACCCAAAAATGTCGTGGTCGAAAGGTATTTCTATGACACCATAAATCGAGACATAATAGATGTCTATGGCCGTCTTGTTCACAAGTATAGAAGATAATTATTGTGTTTCTTGTATTTCTTGTTTTTTAAATTCGTTACAAAAGGATTTGTTTTGATATGGAGAGAATGAAGAGATTTTTAGTTGTTGTGATGGCTGTGGTGGCGCTGTGTGCCAGCGGCCAAGTGGAGAGGCCCAAGTTGGTCGTTGGGCTTGTTGTGGACCAGATGAGGTGGGACTACCTCTACAATTACGAGTGGGGCGAGGGCGGCTTCAAGACGTTGCTCACCGACGGCTACCATTGTAATAACACGATAATCGACTATGTGCCCACCGTGACTGCTGCGGGACATGCTTCCATCTATTCGGGCACGACCCCTGCCTTCCACGGCATCGCCGGCAACAACTTCATGCTGAACGGCGAGAACGTGACCAGTGTGCAGGACGACAGCGAGCGCGCCGTGGGCGGCAACGAGAAGACGCGAGGCAAGTCACCGCGCAACCTCATCACCACCAACATCGCCGACCAGTTGATGCTGGCCACCGATTTCAAGAGCCGCACCGTGGGCATCGCCCTCAAGGACCGCGCCTCAATCCTGCCGGCTGGCCATCATCCAGTGGGGGCCTACTGGTACGACAAGGGCAGCACGTCGTTCGTCACCAGCACCTATTATATGGACAAGTTGCCCAAGTGGGTGAGCGACTTCAACAAGAAGCACCGCGAGGAACTTGCCATGGACCTCAACAACTTGCCCATGGGTACCATCATGACGTTTGCGCTCGCCGAGCAGGCCCTCATCAACGAGAAATTGGGTCAGGGCGACGTGACCGACATGCTCACCATCAGTGTTTCCAACACCGACATGTGCTCCCACTACTACGGCACCCATTCCCCTCAGGTCAATGCCATCTACATGCAGTTGGACAAAGAAATCGCCCATTTCATCGACGTTCTGGACCAGCGCATCGGGCGCGGCAACTACCTGCTGTTCCTCACTGCCGACCACGGCGGCACCCATAGTTACCAGCGCATGACGTCCAACGGATTGCCCAGCGGCTGCTGGCACAACCCCGACGCCATTATTGCGGCCAACAAACTGTTGAAACAGCAGTTCGGTGTCGACAGCCTGCTCAAGGCCGAAATGGAATACACCTTCTACCTCAACCGCGAGGTGATCGAGGCTTCACGACTTGACTATGACCAAGTGATGCGCGCCGCCTGTCAGGCTCTTGAGCAGCCCGAGGAAATCCAGTGGGCCATCGATGTGAGCCGCATCGACACCTACCCTATCCCCACCATCCTGAAGGAACGCATCAAGTTGGGCTATTTCCCCGAGCGCAGCGGCGAGATTTACGTCGTGCCCCGCACGGGCGTCTATGCCGGCAAGACCGAGTGGGCTGGCTCTAACCACGGCTCATGGAGCCAGAGCGACTCCCACATCCCCCTCGTCTTCATGGGTTGGCACATCACCCCGGGCGAGACCTCACGTCTGACCCACATGACCGACATTGCCGCCACGGTGTGCGCCATGCTGCACATCCAGGCCCCCAACGGCTGCATCGGCACCCCAATCTTCGAGTAAGCAGGCTTTGTGCCACGTCAACAAATCAAGGATATCCAGCCACATGGCTGAATATCCTTGTTTGCTGTATGTCGCCAGATGCAGGTCGGCTATCGCGACAGATACTCCTTCACGTCGATGGCGGCGCGGCAGCCTCCTGCGGCTGCGACGATGGCCTGGCGGTAGTGCGGGTCGGCAACGTCGCCGGCAGCGAATACGCCCTCGACACTGGTCGCGGTATTGTGCCCCGTCAGGCGGATGTAGCCCTGCTCGTCGAGGTCAACCTGGCCGCCCAGGAAGTCAGTGTTGGGACGGTGGCCGATGGCCAGGAAAAATCCGTCGATGGCGATGTCGAACAATTCCTCCTTGTCGGTGCCCTTGAAGCGCACCAGATGGGCACCCTCCACGCCGTTGTCGCCGAAGAGGCCCACGGTGTTGGTGTTGAACAGAATCTCGATTTTGTCATTCTCCTTGACACGCTGCTGCATGGCCTCGCTGGCACGCAGGTAGTCCTTGCGCACGATGAGGTAGACCTTGCTGGCCAGGTGGCTTAGGTAATCGGCCTCCTCACAGGCGGTGTCACCGCCGCCCACCACGGCCACGACCTTCTTGCGGTAGAAAAAGCCGTCGCACGTCGCGCAGGCCGATACGCCCTGGCCCGCGTATTTCGTCTCGTCGGGCAGTCCCAGATACTTGGCGGTGGCGCCGGTAGCGACAATGACGGTATCGGCAGTCATTTGCTCTCCGCCGTCGAGCGTCACGACAAACGGGCGCTGGCTCATGTCGATGCCGGCCACGAGGCCCGATTTCATCTTCGCACCCAGGTTCACGGCCTGCTGGCGCATATTTTCCATCAACTGGAAGCCCTCGATGCCCTCAGGGAAGCCCGGGAAATTCTCGATTGTGGTTGTCTGAGTCAACTGGCCGCCCACCTGCAAGCCCTCAACGAGCAAGCAGTCGATAGCAGAGCGCACAAGATAAATGGCTGCCGTATAACCGGCAGGGCCGGAGCCGACGATTAAACATTGAGTGTGGTTCATATTTGTCAGGAATTTAAATTAAGAATCAGAAGTTTGAAGTGAGAAGTTTGAAGTGAGAAGTTAGAAGTGAGGAGTTAGAAGTGAGGAGTTAGAAGTTACAACTGTTCACTGTTAACTATTAACTATTAACTGTTCACTGTTAACTATTAACTATTAACTATTTCAGGACCTCGTCGAGATAATCGTAGAAGGCGGGATCCTCGCCGACAATGATCTTGGCGATTTCACCTTCGGGGTTAATAACAACCTTGGTGGGGAATCCGCGCACGCCGTACATATCCACGGGGTTGTCACCATTTTCCTTGTCCCAATAGACATGGAGCCAGGGTATCTCATGCTTGGCAACAGCGGCTTTCCACTTCTCGACGGTGTCGTTGCAGTCCACACCCAGGATTTCAAGTTTGTCCTGATACTTGGCATAGTATTCCTTCATCTTGGGCATGCCCTTGATGCACCAGCCGCACCATGAGCCCCAGAAGTCGAGAATCAGCCACTTGCCACGCAGGCTGCTCAGTGTCAATGGTTTGCCGTTGATGTCGTTGAGCGTGAAGTCGGGTGCCAGATTACCCTCGAGTCCCTCTTGGATTGACTGACTGGCCTGTTCCTTCTCAATGGAAGCAAGAATGCCCTTGTACATGTTGGCGGCAACGCTGTTACGGGCACGCTCGGTCAGCAACGCTGCACCTTCCTTGATGTGGTCGGCATCATCGCCCAAATCGGCGAGCAGCATCGCCGATGCGTCAGCATCGGGATGAGCCTTGACATAGCCCAGTACTGCATCGGCCAAGGCCTGCTGCAGAGCAGGATACTTCTCTTCGAACTCCTTATTGATCTCCTCCTCGGGTACTCCTAGGCTAAACTTGTTCTGGCATTCCTTCATGAAGGCCCGAGCCGCCTTTTGAGGGGCGTCAATCAGTTGAGAAGCCTCATGATAATCGCAATAGAACTGTGAGCCGCCAAGGGTGTAATCGTCGCCTGCGCCCTCGATGACCGCATGTTCACCAGGTAAAGCAGGAATGGAAAACCCATTCTCAGCACTCAAATGGCCATCCACTAAGCCGAGCACATAGAGCATCCCCGCATCATTCAGGTCAAACGTCATGTCAAGTTGGTCACCAGCGATAGCGCGGCTCTCCTGAACCAGCATCTCACCGTTGGCGTCAACAAGAAAGATTCGCACCGAGTCGCCCAGCCCCTTATAGGAGCCGCTAACCGTGAATTTACCGTTCTGGGCCATTGCGCCCAGCATCATCATGCCCGTGAGCATGGTTAAAACCAATTTCTTCATATTTAGTTACACTTTTTTACTGCAAAATACATTTCAAACATATTGGCTCTTCATCAAAAAGCCGATTACTGCATGACCGAGTCGAGGTACTCATAGAAAGCGGGGTCCTCTCCCACGATGACCTTGGCCACCTGACCCTTGGGGTCAACGACGACCTTGGTGGGGAAGCCTTGCACACTATACAGGTCCAGCGGGTTGTCGCAGTTCTCGTCGTCCTTGTCCCAATAGACATGGAGCCAGGGTATCTCGTGCTTGGCAACGGCGGCTTTCCACTTCTCGACTGTGTCGTTGCAATCCACGCCCAGAATCTCGAGTTTGCCCTGGTACTTGGCGTAGTATTCCTTCATCTTGGGCATGCCCTTGATGCACCAGCCGCACCATGAACCCCAGAAGTCGATGACCACCCACTTGCCGCGCAGGCTGCTCAGCGCCAAGGGCTTGCCGTTGATATCCATCAGCATGAAGTCAGGAGCCGGGCAGCCCTCAAGGGCATACTGCTTGGCATCTTCCTCGGCCTCTCGTTTGGCTTTCTCAAGACCTTTCCTATACAGATTAGCGGCCGCACTGCCACGGGCGCGCTCGGTCAGCAAGGCGTCAGCAGCCTCAATAACCTCGATTTGTTCGGGGAGTTCAGCAATCAGAGCGGCAGCGGCATCCTGATCGGGATGGGCTCTGACATAGTCCATCACGGCATCAATAAAGGTCTGAAGCAAAACCGGCACCCTTGCCTGATACTCTTCCATCAACTGCTCCTGAGGAACGCCTGCGACCATTTTCTGCCGGAGTTCCTCAATAAACTCTTCACCGGCCCTATTGGCAGGCTCAATACTGTTCATGGCCTCTTGATAGTCCACATAGAACTGCGAGCCGCCCATCTGAACCTTGCCATCAGCACCCCTAGTGACGATGAGTGTTTCGCCCGGAATGGCAGGAACAGTAAACCCTTCGGCATCTTCAGCATCCGCACCATTTCGATACTCACTCACCCTGAGCGTTTCAGCGTCCACGAGGTCGAATGACACTTCAAGCATCTGGCCTGTGACCGGCTTGCATTTTCCAACGCGGAGTTGCGGGAAGTAGAAATGCACCGAGTCACCCATTTCTTCAAACGTACCTTTAACCGTAAAAGTACGATTCTGGGCCATCGTGCTCAACGCCATCAGCCCAGCAAGCAGAGCCAAAAACAATTTCTTCATAATTGTCTTGATAATAATGTTTGTATTTCTTGCGGCAAAGATAATAAAAAGGCCAGAAAAACAGCAATACCGATAGTAAAATGCACATAAAAATGGTATCCGAATTATAATTTTCCTTAACTTTGCAGATTATTCTATAACCAATAATGTGAACATGAAAAAAATTAATAATGTGAACATGAAAAAAATTGCAATACTATTGACGATGATGACGGTAGCGTTGATGGCTACCGCACAGATGGCTAATCCTGTCAAGTTTACTTCCCAACTGAAGACCACCAATGGTTCCAGCGAGGGCGAGATTGTCTTCACCGGCACAATCGACAAGGGTTGGCACGTGTATTCGACCAACCTGGGCGACGCGGGCCCCACCGAGGCCAGCATCACGTTTCACAAGAAGGACGGTGTGGAGCCTGTGGGCAAACTCAAGCCCGTGGGCAAGGAAATCTCACAATACGACGAGATGTTCGGTGCCAAATTGCGCTTCTTTGAGAACAACGTGAAGTTTGTGCAGAAGGTGAAATTCACCAAGCCCAACTACGATATCGACGTCGATCTGGAGTATGGCGCTTGCAACGACCAGTCATGCCTGCCGCCATCGAGTTCGAGTCTGAAGAAGTCCGGCAAATCACCCGCCGTTGACGGCGAGACCGACAAGAACAAAGAGGAAGAGGACAAGGCAAAAGCCGAGGCTGAAGCCAAAGCCAAGGCCGACTCGCTCGCTGCCCTGCAAGCCGCTGCGGCCGACAGTGCAGCGATGAACGCCCCTGTTGACAGTGCAGCCCTGGCCGCTCTGGACCATGATGCCTTGTGGAAGCCTGTTGTGGGCGACATCCAGCGCATCGACGGTACCGATGGCGGCAGTGGCAGCCGCTCGTTGTGGTACATCTTCCTGTTGGGCCTGTTGGGCGGACTGGTGGCGCTGTTCACACCGTGCGTGTGGCCCATCATCCCGATGACGGTAAGTTTCTTCCTCAAGCGTGCCAAGAATGATAAGAAAAAGGGCATCAAGGATGCTATCACCTATGGCATCTCGATTGTTGTCATCTACCTGCTGCTGGGATTGATCGTGACGGCGATCTTCGGCCCCAGTGCGCTGAACGCCCTCTCGACCAATGCCGTGTTCAACATCTTCCTGTGTCTGTTGCTGGTCGTGTTCGCGCTGTCGTTCTTCGGCATGTTCGAAATCAAACTGCCCAGCAAGTGGTCCAATGCCGTCGACAACAAGGCCAGCAGCACCAGCGGCCTGCTGTCCATCTTCCTGATGGCCTTCACGCTGGCATTGGTGTCGTTCTCTTGCACAGGTCCCATCATCGGTTTCCTGCTGGTTGACTTCGCCACCAGCGGCAACTTCTGGGGTCCCGCCATCGGTATGCTGGGCTTTGCGTTGGCCCTGGCACTGCCGTTCACGCTGTTTGCCCTCTTCCCCTCGTGGCTGAAGTCGGCGCCCAAGTCGGGCGGCTGGATGAATATCCTCAAGGTGGTGCTCGGCTTTATCGAGTTGGCCTTTGCCTGCAAATTCTTCTCGGTGGCCGACCTGGCCTACGGCTGGCACCTGATGGACCGCGAGGTGTTCCTGTGCCTGTGGATTGCCATCTTCGGTCTGCTGGGACTCTACCTCATCGGCAAACTCAAGTTCCAGAGCGACGTCGTCATGCCCGGCGATGAGACCAAGCCCATGCCCGTCATCTGCATCATGGGAGGACTGATTTCGCTGGCCTTTGCCATCTATATGCTGCCGGGCCTGTGGGGCGCACCGTGCAAGGCCGTGAGTGCCTTCGCACCGCCGATGAACACTCAGGACTTCAACCTCAACACCAAGGAGGTGCGTGCCGCCTACACCGACTATGAGCAAGGCATGGCCGCTGCCGCCGCTGCTGGCAAGCCCGTCTTCCTGGACTTCACCGGCTTCGGCTGCGTGAACTGTCGCAAGATGGAGGCCGCCGTGTGGACCGATCCCAGCGTTGCCGACAAACTGAACAAGGACTATGTGCTCATCTCCCTGTTCGTCGATGACAAGCGTCCGCTGCCCGAGCCCATCGAGGTGACCGAGGCTACCGGCGAGAAGCGCACACTGCGCACCATCGGCGACAAGTGGAGTTACCTGCAACGCTACAAGTTCGGCAGCAACACGCAGCCGTTCTACGTGTGCGTTGACCCGCAAGGCAACGCCTTGAGCGGCTCCTTCAGTTACAAGGAAGATGTACCCGCCTTCCTCGAATTCCTGGACGGCGGCCTCACCAAATTTAAAGAATAAATTTGAGTTGTAAGTTTTAAGTTTTTAGTTGTAAGTAATAATACTATTGTCTCATCGGTTTTTCAGGCGATGGTAATTGTACTTAAAACTTAAAACTTAAAACTTAAAACTTAAAACTAAAAACTAAAACATAATGATTGAAGAGAAGATTAGAGAGCAGATTATCGCGTTGATGAAGCGCGAAGTCGTGCCGGCTGTGGGCTGTACCGAGCCCATGGCTGTGGCATTGTGTGTGAGCCGCGCCACCGAGGCGCTCGGCTGCCGTCCCGAAAAAGTCACCGTCCTGTTGAGTGCCAACATCCTCAAGAACGCCATGGGTGTGGGCATCCCCGGCACGGGCATGATAGGCTTGCCTATCGCCATCGCACTCGGTGCCCTCATCGGCAAGAGTGAGTATCAACTCGAGGTGCTCAAGGACGTTTGCCCCGAGGCCATCGAGCAGGGCAAGCAATACATCGACGAGGGCCGCATCGACATCCAACTCAAGCAGAACTGCTGTGACAAGTTGTATGTCGAGGTCATTGCCGAGGGCGGAGGACATACTGCCACCGCCGTCATCCAGGGTTCACACACCCGGTTCGTGCGCGTCACCCGTGACAACGAGGTGTTGCTCGACGAGCAGGCGGGCAGCAGCGACCGTGACGACAGCGGTGACATCGCGCTGAACCTCAGGCTGGTCTATGACTTCGCCATGCAGGCGCCACTCGACGAGATACGCTTCATCCTCGCCACCCGCGACTACAACCTCAAGGCTGCCCAAGAGTCACTCAAGGGCAACTACGGCCACTGCTTGGGCAAGACGATGGACAGGCCGTTGAGCCACGGCGTGTTCGGCAACACCATCTTCTCACGCATCCTCTCCAAGACCGCGCTGGCCTGTGACGCGCGCATGGGCGGCGCGTTGATTCCCGTGATGAGCAACAGCGGCTCGGGTAACCAGGGCATCTGCGCCACCAATCCCGTTGCCGTCTATGCCATGGAGAACGAGAATACCGAGGAAGAGGTCATCCGTGCCCTCACCCTGAGCCACCTCACCGCTATCTACATCAAGCAGAGCCTGGGTAAATTGAGCGCCCTGTGCGGCTGCGTCGTGGCATCCATCGGCAGCAGTTGCGGCATTACTTACCTGATGGGCGGCGACTATACCCGCATCTGCCACTCGGTGAAGAACATGATCGCCAACCTGACGGGCATGATCTGTGACGGTGCCAAGCCCAGTTGCGCCCTGAAGATTTCGTCGGGCGTATCGACCGCTCTGCTCAGTGCCGTGCTGGCCATGGAGGGCCGTCATGTCACCAGTGCCGAGGGCATCATCGACGATGACGTGGACCGCTGCATCCGCAACCTGACCATCATCGGCGCCGACGCCATGTGTGCCACCGACGCCATGGTCCTCGACATCATGACCGGCAAGAAGTAAACCACCATCCAGTCCCACGAATCTATTTTCTCTTCTACATCTTATCTAATACAGACATCCGCATTCCTTTGCCAGGAATGCGGATGTCTCTCTAAACTCTAAACCCTAAACTCTAAACTGCGAGCGCAGCGAGCATAAAGTCGGACGTCTCTCTAAACCCTAAACTCTAAACTGCAAGCGAAGCGAGCATAAAGTCGGATGTCTCTCTAAACTCTAAACCCTAAACTCTAAACTGCAAGCGAAGCGAGCATAAAGTCGGATGTCTCTCTAAACTCTAAACCCTAAACTCTAAACTGCGAGCGCAGCGAGCATAAAAACAGCGAGCATCAGTTACTGTTTCAGGATCTGGATGGCTACGCCACCACCGGGGGCCAGGTGCAGGCTGAGCACCGATGTGCAATCCACCTCAAGGCGGCGGATGGTCATCGGATAAGGATTAGTGCGGTAGTCGGCATCGGGGCCGTCCTCATAGATGACTGCCATGTAACGGCCGTCGCCCAGGAAATCGAGCGACAAGTCCAGATTGCGGGCCTCAGCATCGTTCACACTGCCGACGTACCAGTTGTCGGTACCGCGCTCCTGGCGCGCATAGGTCACATACTTACCCATTGCAGCGTGCGGAACAAGCGTCCGCTCCCAGTTGGTAGGCACTTCCTCGATGAACTTGAAGGCAGGCTGGTGCTCGTAGTTCTCAATCTGGTCGGCTGCCATGTGGCCTGGGCTATAGATGACGATATACTCGGCCAACTGATGGGCCAAGGTGTTCTGCGGACGTGTGCCGGGCACCGAGTCGTTGCGGTACTCAAAGATGCCGGGGGTGAAGTCCATCGGGCCGCCCAGGCCGCGCGTGAACGGCAAGATGCTCTCGTGGTAAGGCGGATTACCGCCCCTGCGGTCAAAGGCATTGTACTCCTGGCCACGCATACTCTCGGTGGCGATGAGGTTGGGCCACGTGCGCTGAATGCCGCTGGGGATAGCACCCTCATGGTTGACAATCATCAGGTGATAGCGGGCAGCGGTCTCGATGACCTTGCGGAAGTGCTGGATGCCCCACTGCGAGTGCTGCAACTCACCGTTATAGAAATGGGAATTGACATAGCCGGTCTTGACCGTGTTGATGCCCAGCGACTCATAGAGGCGGTAAGCATCTTCCAACTGGTCCTCGTAGTTCTGGGCTGCGCCGCCCGTCTCGTTGTGGGCAATGATGCGCACACCGCGGTCGGCGGCATAGCGGCACAAAGCCTGCAGGTCGTAGTCGGGATAGGCCTTGGTGAACGAGAAACCGTCGCCATGCTTGGTCCAGTCGGTATCCCAGCCGTAGTTCCAGCCCTCGACAAGCACGCCACCCAAGCCATACTTAGCAGCGAAGTCGATGTAACGCTTGGTGTTCTCGGTCGTGGCACCGTGGCGCTCGCCCTGTGACCAGGTCCAGCGCTGTTTCTGCAACGCCCACCAGATGCCCACATACTTGGTGGGCTTGATCCACGAGGTGTCATCAATCTTGCACGGCTCGTTCAGGTTCAGCGCCATGCGCGATAGCAGGATATCGGCAGCCTTGCGGCCGATGATGACGGCACGCCAAGGGCTCACGCGGGTGTCCCCCACCCTCACTTTATCACCATTTTTCCAGGGCACGAGGTCGGCCTTGAGGGTTGTTCCCTCATGTGAGAAATTCATGGTCGAGTAGTCGGTGAGATTCGCGTCCATGATAGCCATGTAAAGTCCATCGTTCACCTCGAGGGCGACTGGACCCGACATGCTGCCCTTCTGGCTCACTGGCTCACGGGTGTAGATGCCCTCATAGTAGGGTGTCAGGGCGGGAATCGACCAAGCCTGTGCATCGGTGGGCAGGGCAAACTCGGTGGCCTCGTCCATAATCACAAAATCCTGGAGGCCACGCTGGCGCGGGAACTCATAGCGGAAGGCCACACCGTCGTCATAGGCGCGGAACACCACACCCAACTGGCGTTTCTGGCCCCCCTTCTCCTGCAGGGTCACCTTCATCTCGTTGTAATGGTTGCGCACCTGAGCATCCTCGCCCCACGGCTGGCTCCACGTCTCGTCAAGGCTCGAGCGCGTCACCTTACCCATCTTAAAATTGTCCTTGAAGTCACCGTCCTTGAGCACCAGGCCCAGCGCCGAGCGGCCGATGACGGTTTCACCGCCACGCATCACACTATACCAAGCCTTGCCGCCGTCAACGCCAACGGTCACCGTCAGCGCCCCGTCAGGCGAACTCACATACACATCCTTGGCACTCGCTACAAGACTAAGTGTCAAGCACATAAACACAATACTACAAAATTTCTTCATCATATATTGTTTCATTTGTTAATTATCTGTTTACAAACGCAAATCCCATGTTCAGCCTTCGATGGCTTTGACCTGAGCCTCAAAGTCGTCCTTGTTAATGGCACGGGCCTTGAGTTTGGAGCGGTAGGTATAGATTGTGGTGAGGCTGGCCCGCAGGATGGCGGCGATGCTCTGGTTGTCGGTGATGCCGATGCGGATGAGCGCCAGCACGCGCGACTCGGTCGTCAAGCGCTTGCCTTGCTTGACCTCGATTTTGCCGTCTTCCTGAAGGAGTTTGTTCACCTCATCGACAAAGTTGGGGTAAATGTTCAGGAACGCGTGGTCAAAGTTCTCGTAGAACAATTTGGCATTCTCAGCGCCGAAGTGGGTGCTCTTCAATTCACGCACCAGATCTTCGGTCTTGCGGTCACGATACAGGCGGTAGAGGGCCTTGCGCTGCTCCTCGCCCCTGTCGACGAAACGGCTCGACAAGGTCAAGAAACGTGCGATATACTCCTCTTTCAGTTTCTCGCGCTCGCGCAACATCACATTGCTCTCGTGCAACTGCTCGACCGTGTCGCCCAACCGGGCATTGACCTGGCTCAACTGCTCGTTGATGGCCTTCTTCTGCTCATTGAGCCGACGGTAGCGTTTCAGCAACTGATAGATGGCAATGACTCCGCCAACGAGCAGCAGGGCGATGACCGAGATGATGCCAAGCAGCCACATCATGTTGCGGCGGTTTCGTTCCTGCTTGGTCTGGTAGGCATCCAGGATTTTAGGCACGATGCGCGACGATTGGATATTGCGCAGGCGCGTACCATAGAAATTGGCATCGTCGACCGCCACGCGCATGTAGCGGTAGGCGCGGTCGATGTCACCCTCGTCAAACAGGATGTCGGCAATCGCACGCAGTGAAGTGTTCTCGCGGATGCAGCCCTCGAGGTCGCTTTCGGCACTCTTGACCAGATACTGCATCTGCTTTTCCTTATCGCCCAACTGTCCATAATGGAACGACATTGTGCTGGTGATGATGGAATACAGGCGCTCGCCGCTATGGTAGTGCTGCATCAGACCCTCCAGCAGACTGATGGCCTGACGGGACTGGCCGCTGTCGGCGCGGCACTCGGCCAGAGTGAGCAGATAGTTCACGTCGTCATGCGGGACGTTGAGGGCTGCCGTGCGCCGCCTCAAGTCGATGAGTTGCTGCACCGCCTCGGCGGCATACTGCGTCCCTTGCATATACTCGGCCTGATAGATGAGCAGGTCGGTGCAAGTGCGATAGTATCGGATTAGTTGGGTGGCCGACAACCGGGTAGTGTCAATCTGTCCCAGCAACAGGCGGGCCTGGTCCATCAGGCATGCGGTGGAGAGGATGTGTGCCAGGTCCAAACGGCTCTCGTTGAGCAGACGGTCATCGCTCATCTGCCGGGCAAGGGCCAGACACTGGCTGACATAGGCATAGGCAGAGTCGTACTGATAGGCGGCATATTCCTCATACAGTTGCTTTATCGTGCCATAGCGGTCGGCAGGAGCGCTCTCCCGTGACAGCCTTTCCTTGAGTTGCGACAGGTGAGCCTCTTTACGGTCGATGATGTGTGACTGCTCGGCTATCAGGCTATCCAGCCGACTGAAGTCGACGCTCGAAGCCGCCGATGTCGATATGATCCCGGCAAGCGCCACCACTATGGCCCACAATCTCCTCATCATAAAAACTCCCAACTCCTAACTCCTAACTCCCAACTCCTAACTCCTAACTATTAATGTCCCCTTAACAGTATGTCAATCAGCGCCGTAACATCGTTGATGGAAACCTCGCCGTCATGGTCAATATCGCCACGCATCAGCAATTCAGGCTCAACAGGAGTCCTACTCAAGAGGAAACTGATCAGCATCGACACGTCATTGATCGAAATCTCGTGGTCATGGTCGATATCACCATTCTGCCATTCGGGGGTTGGTTCACCTTTATAATACACCTTGTAGCCGCCTGCAGGCAACGTGATGCTCTGCGTTGAGTTAAGGGTGACCGGAATGGCGGTCAGCCCGGCAGCGATGTTGTCCACGTCTATAGCCAGTTTCCACTCGCCGGCCTCGAGGCCTGTCACGACAGAGTTCACTGTGCTGGAGCCCAGGTTGAGGACGATGAGTGCGGTCTGGTCGTTATGATGGCGGGTGTAAGCGACAAGGTTGTTGTTGCCCGTCGAGAGGAAGGTCACCTCGCTGGCGCGGTCGCCATTGTCGATGAGGGCGTCGCAACTGTGCTTGAGGGCAGTGAGCGCCTTGACGGTGTTCAGCATCTTGTTGTCGACACTGTTCCAGTTGATGGGCGTGCGGTTGAAGTAGTCGAGTTTGCGCGACATCAGGTAACCCGTCTCCTGTCCGTTGTAGAGCATGGGCATGCCATACAGGGTGAACGTCAGCACCGTGAAGGCATAGGCGTTGTTACCGTATTGTGTGTTCATCGAACTGTTGTAGTTCTGGTCGTGGTTGGTGAGATAGACCATACGGCTGATGTCGGTGAAACGCAGGTCACCCACCAGGTTCTTGCACTGTGCCAGCACGCCAGCAGGATTGTTCTTGTTGTTGACCAGCGCGCTCTGGAAGCCCCACGCGTAGTCGTAGTCCCATCCGCAGACGAGCAGACGCGGCACACTGTTGGCCATGTCGCCCTCGCCCAGCATGGTGATGGTCTTGTCGGGTTTGTATTCCTTCAACGCCGTGATGGCACGGGTCCAGAAGGCCGTGGGGATGGTGTTGCTGCTGATGTAGTCGCAGCGGAAGCCATCGATGTCGGCATTGTCAATCCAGTATTCCATGGCATTAATCATCGCCACCTGGGTGGCCTCCTTGCTGTAGTCCAACTGATAGACATCGTTGTAGCCGTTGGGACTGGTGAGCGTCGAGTTGTAGTAATCACGGTGCTGGGTAATCCACACGTTGTCCTTGGCGGTGTGGTTGGCCACCCAGTCGAGCCATACCTGCATGCCACGGCTGTGGGCGGCGGCGACAAACGCCTGCAGGTCGGCCAGCGTACCGAAGTCGCTGTTCACCGCGTAGTAGTCACGCGGAGCATAGGGGCTGCCCAACGTGCCGATGCGGCCCAAAATTCCGCGCGGATGAATCGGCATCAGCCAGACGACGTCGACGCCCAGATCCTTCAGATAGTCCAGGCGCTGCTGGGCAGCGGCAAGGGTACCCTGGCTGGTGAAGTTATACAGGTCAAGTTCATAGATGACATGATGGTTGGGGACAAAGGTGCTCTCGCCCACCCCGATGACCTTAGTCAACTGGCCCATGACGTAGTAGCCGTGGTTGGTATAGGAGAGGTCAACACGTCCACCCTGGTTGTTCCAGGTGAAAATCAGGCCTGTAGGCATCGCGAGGGAACCCGTATAGGTCCATTTATAGATCTTGTTACCGCTTTGGGTGTCACCCATGTAGGTCATCGCGGCACCCGGCCAGTCGGTACCCACATAGAGTTTGCCGTCAGTATTTCCCGCCCACACCCAGATTTTGGGCGTATCGTTCACCGTGCCGTTGGCCTCAAAGAACACACATACCTCGCTATCACTCGTCAGTGACGGCTCATAGACGGCCGACATGGCTGTCAGCGTCGTCACCATCATCATGATGGCAAAAAACAATCTACGTCTCATTCTGGTTATCATATCATAATAGTTTTGCAATGTTTTCACAAAGGTACACATAAATCCCATACACGCCCCTCCATCAAACCAAAAATCAAACATTCTACAGACGATAACACCCTAAAAACCAAAAATCTATCATTTTCCATCAGTTTAAAAAATCTAAACCCGTTTCGTGGTTAAAAAAACAGGATAATGCGATTTTGGGGCCCGACGAACGGCAATTTCCATGCCCATAACACCTGCGACAGTCCACCGCAGCCACCCAGTCCGAACCCGTCGCTCCACAATATAAAAAATGAAAAAGTGGGCTTATTCATTTTGTTCTGTCGGTGGCTTTCACTATCTTTGCAGATTGGAAACCCGTCCGGGGTGCCACTTGGCATTCTGGACACAAAATGCAACATGGCTTATGAACAGATTTGTTGAACTGATTCCGAAGCAGTGCGCCAAGTATGGCGAGCGTGAAGCGCTGCGCTTCCGCGACTACGAGACACAGGTGTGGGCCTCCATCACGTGGCAAGACTTTGCCCACCAGATCGACCTCGCGGCAGGAGCGCTGCTCATGGGCGGAGTGGAGCCCCAGGGCCGCATCTGCCTGTTCACACAGAACTGCCCCGAGATATTGATTACCCACTTTGCAGCCTTCTATAACCGCGCCATTCCTGTCCCCATCTACGCCACGAGCAGCCGTGACGAGGCGGCCTACATCGTCAACGATGCGGGTGCCACCATCCTGCTGGTGGGCGACCAGTGGCATTACGACATCGCACGGCAAATCATCGGCGACTGCCCCTCCCTGAAGTTTATCGTCACCCTGAATCCCGCCGTCAAGCGCGACAGCGACGACAAGTCCACGCTCACCTGGCAGGAGTTCCTCTCCACAGGCGACAAATTGGGCAAGGAGGTGCTCGGCGAACTCGAGAAGCGCAAACAGGACAGCAACCCCGACGACATCATGTACCTGATCTACACGTCGGGCACGACGGGTGTTCCCAAGGGCGTCATGCTCATGCACCGCAACATGAATGCCGCGATGGACGCCCACATCGAGCGCTTCAAAGACATCATCGACGACAAGACCGACGTGTCGTTGAGTTTCCTGCCTTTCAGCCATGTGTTTGAATTGGGCTGGACCATGGTGTGCATGTGCACCGGTATCCGCGTGGCCATCAACTACAACACCAAGGAGATACAACGCGCCGTCAAGGAGGTGCAGCCCAACTACATGTGCAGCGTGCCCCGATTCTGGGAGAAGGTCTACACCGCCGTCAACGACAACCTGCAGGGTGCCAAGCCCGTGGTGCGGATGCTCGTCAAGCGGGCCATCAGCGTGGGCAAGACGCGCAACATGAAGTATACCCGCCTAGGCAAAAAGGCGCCCGCCATCATCGAGAAGCAGTACCAGTACTTTGAGAAGAAGGTCTTCAAGAAACTGCGCGGTGCCATCGGCGTGACCGACGGCAAACTCTTCCCCACTGCCGGCGCGATGCTCAGCGACAACATCACCGAGTTTCTCCACGCCGTGGGCATCAACATCTGCATCGGCTACGGCCTGAGCGAGACCAACGCTTCGGTAAGTTTCTTCAAACCAGGCGAGTGGACGCTGGGCACCATCGGCATGCCCATCCCGGGCATCCAGGTGAAAATCGGCGACAAGAACGAAATCCTGATCAAGGGACCCACCGTGATGAAGGGCTACTACAACAAGCCCCAGGAGACGGCCGAGGCCATCGATGCCGACGGCTGGTTCCACACCGGCGACTGCGGCGAAATCGCTCCCACGGGCGAACTCATCCTCACCGAGCGCCTCAAGGACCTGTTCAAGACCAGCAACGGCAAGTACATCGCACCCCAGGTGCTCGAGACCATGCTCGGCCAGGACAAGTTCATCGAGCAGGTGGCCGTCATCGGCGACGGACGCAAGTATGTCTCGGCACTCATCGTGCCCGACTTTGAGGAACTCAAGGCCTATGCCGAGAAGAAGCATATCCAGGCCAACCGCGTCGAGGACCTGGTCAACAACCCCGACATCCGCAAGATGATTGAGGAGCGCATCAACGACTACCAGAAAGGGCTCGCCAGTTACGAGCAGATCAAGCGATTCGTGCTGCTGCCCAAGGCGTTCACCATGGAGAGCGGCGAACTGACCAACACGCTCAAAATCAAACGCGCCGTCATCAACAAGCGCTACCGCCCGCTCATCGACGCAATGTATGCCGCCGACTTCCACAAGAAAAAAGACAAAAACGAACCCGCAAACAACGAAAACTAGAGAATAAAAACTAAAAACTAGGGACTAAAAACCAGAAACTAGGGACTAAAAACTAAAAACTAGGGACTAAGGACTAGAAACTAGGGACTAAAAACTAGAAACTAGGGACTAAAAACTAGAAACTAGGGACTAAAAACTAGAAACTAGGGACTAAAAACTAGAAACTAGGGACTAGGGACTAGGGACTAAATAACAATGATTACACAAGAACAACTCAAGGAATTACTGCAACGCAAAGAAGACCTCAAGCGCTATCTCGATATCGACGGCAAGAAAATCGAGGTCGAGGAAGAGGAACTGCGCACCCACGTGCCTGACTTCTGGCAGGACCAGAAGGCCGCCGAGGCCCAGATGAAGAAAATCAAGTCGCTGCGCAACTGGATCAACGGTTGCGAGGAGGTGGAACTGGCCGTCGACGAGGTTTCTACCGGCTTTGACTTCGTCAAGGAGGGCCTGGTCGAGGAAAGCGAGGTCGACGCCCTCTACAGCAAGGCACTGTCGATGCTCGAGAAACTCGAACTGCGCAACATGCTGCGCCACGACGAGGACAAGATGGACGCGATACTGAAAATCAACTCCGGCGCCGGCGGCACCGAGAGCCAGGACTGGGCATCGATGCTGATGCGCATGTACCTGCGCTGGTGTGAGCGCCACGGCTACAAGACCGCCATCGAGCACCTCATCGACGGTGACGAGGCGGGCATCAAGAGCGTCACCATAAGCATCGAGGGCGACTTTGCCTACGGCTACCTCAAGAGCGAGAACGGTGTGCACCGCCTGGTGCGCGTCTCGCCCTACAACGCCCAGGGCAAACGCATGACCTCGTTTGCATCGGTCTTCGTCACCCCGCTGGTCGACGACACCATCGAAATCACCCTTGACCCGGCACGCATCTCCTGGGACACCTTCCGCAGCGGCGGCGCCGGTGGCCAGAACGTGAACAAGGTGGAATCGGGTGTGCGCGTGCGTTACCAGTATAAGGACCCCTACACGGGCGAGGAGGAGGAAATCCTCGTCGAGAACACCGAGACCCGCGACCAGCCCAAGAACCGCGAGAACGCCCTGCGCAACCTGCGTTCCATCCTCTACAACAAGGAGTTGGAGCATCGTCGCGAAGAGCAGCGCAAGGTCGAGGACAGCAAGAAGAAAATCGAATGGGGCAGCCAGATACGCAGTTACGTCTTTGACGACCGCCGCGTGAAGGACCACCGCACCAATCACCAGACCAGCGACGTGGGCGGCGTGATGGACGGCGACCTGGACGACTTCATCAAGGCCTACCTGATGGAGTTCGCCGAGAGTTGACCCAGCAGCCATTCGCACGCTATGACGCTATGTTATTTAACTGCTGCAATGATTATTCAAACCATAATTTGATAAATGTGCCGTGCGCAAGCACGGTTAAAGCAACCGTAGAGCAATGAACGAAAAATTTACCATTGTCAAAGTCAGCGGAAAGATTGTCGAGAAAGCCGACGAGTTGCGCACCTTTGTCAAGGCCTTTGCCGGCATCAAGGGAAAGAAGATGCTCATCTTCAGCGGCAACATGATGGCCCAGGAAATCGGTAACAAACTGGGTATCAAGACCAAACTCATCGACGAGCGCCCCGTAGTGGATAGCGGAACGCTCAAACTGCTCACTATGGTCTATGGTGGACTGGTGAGCCGCCTGTTCGTGTCGCTTCTGCAAGGCAACAAGGTTAACGCCCTGGGTGTCACCGGTGCCGACATGAACCTGATCACCAGCGCCAAGTTGCCCGACGGCAAACTGGGCGACACCGGCCAAGTGCGACACGTCAACACCGCTGGCATTGCGCAACTGCTCGACGCCGGCATCGTGCCCGTGCTCGCACCCATCACCCATGACGGACGCGGCAACCTGCTGTTCAACGAGACCGATGCCCTGGCTGCCGAGATTGCGCGCGCACTGGCTCTGCGCTACGACATCACGCTCATCTACTGCTTCGAGAAAAACGGCGTGCTCCTGAACCCCGACGACCCCGACAGCGTCGTTGCCGAGTTGCGCCGCACCCGCTATAAAGCCCTGCGCGAGATGGAAATCATCACCGACTGGTTCGTCAACAAGATCGACAACGCCTTCACCGCCATCGACCACGGCGTCAAGGAAGTCATCATCACGAGCCCGAGCCACCTGAACAATTCCGACAAGGGCACCCACATCAAGCGCTGAACCCGCCCTCACGGCACACATTGCCGCGGCAAGGAATCGGCCTCCGCCCGAGAAATCAAACATAATTGATTTTAAACTATTCGTGCAACGCACGATAATTGTTCCCGGCAAGGTGAGTACAGCCACACAACTAGGGACTAAGGACTAAGGACTAAGAACTAAGGACTAAAAACTAGGGACTAGGGACTAGGGACTAGAAACTAAGGACTAGGGACTAGAAACTAAGGACTAGGGACTAGGGACTAGGGACTAAAAACTAGAAACTAGGGACTAAAAACTAAGGACTAAGGACTAAGGACTAGGGACTAGAAACTAACAACTTAAAACTTAAAACTCAAAGAAATATGAAGGTTGCTATCGTTGGCGCCAGCGGCGCTGTAGGACAGGAATTTATGCGTGTCCTGGATGAACAGAATTTCCCAGTTACTGAACTCGTGTTGTTCGGATCAGAACGCAGTGCGGGCCGCATTTTCACTTTCCGCGGCAAGGACTACGTCGTCAAACTCCTGCAGCACAACGACGACTTCAAGGACATCGACATCGCCTTCGTCGCCATGGGCGCAGGGCCCGCCCGCGAGTTCGCCCCCACCATCACCAAGTACGGCTGCATCATGATCGACAACAGCAGCGCCTTCCGCATGGACGACGATGTGCCCCTGGTGGTGCCCGAGGTCAACGGTGAGGACGCCCTCGTCACCCCGCGCAACATCATCGCCAACCCCAACTGCTCAACCATCATCATGGTTGTGGCCCTCAAGCCGCTCGACAACCTGTCGCACATCAAGAATGTGCAGGTGGCTACCTACCAGGCTGCCAGCGGTGCCGGCATGGAGGCGATGTACGAACTCGCTCTGCAGACCAGCGAAATCGCCGTCGGCAAGGAAGAGTTGACCGTGCGCCACTTCCAGCACGAACTGGCATACAATGTCATTCCCCACATCGACATCTTCCAGGACAACGACTACACCCGCGAGGAGATGAAGATGGTTAAGGAAACCTGCAAAATCATGCACAGCGACATCCGCGTGAGCGCCACCTGCGTCCGCGTGCCCGTCATGCGTGCCCACAGCGAAGCCGTCTGGATTGAGTGCGAGAACCCCATCACCCCCGAGGAGGCCCGCGCCGCCCTGCAACTCGCTCCAGGCGTTGTCGTCGTCGATGACCCCCGCAGCAACCGCTACCCCATGCCCATCGACTGCTCGGGCAAGGATCCCGTCTATGTCGGACGCATCCGCGTCGACACCAGCAGCGACAACGGCCTCACCTTCTGGCTCTGCGGAGACCAAATCAAGAAGGGCGCAGCCCTCAACGCCGTCCAAATCGGCCAATACCTCATCGCCCACCGCAAAAAATAACTCCTAGATAATAGGAAAACAAGAAACACAACAAAGACTATAGCATCCGCCTACTTTTCAGTTTTAAAAACAACTAAAACAACAATACACAACTGAATCAACCCTCACGCTAAGGCGCTAAGCCGCCAAGTCATCAACTAATCCATCTTCGCGCCTTAGCGCCTTAGCGTGAGGCAAAAACAAAACCATAACCACTATGAAACAAATCCTCAAACTCACGCTCCTGTTGCTGGCACTCCTCCTGCCAGCCACCGCCCACGCCCATGACTTCGAAGTCGATGGCATCTACTATCGTATTGACGGCGACAATGCCACTGTGACCGACGCAGATGGTAATTGGCAGACTCCCGACTACTCTGGCGACGTGACTATTCCTGAAACAGTCACTTACAACGGCACGACCTATTCCGTCACTGAAATCGGCTACAATGCGTTCGAGTACTGCAGCGGGCTGACCAGCATCACCATCCCCAACTCCGTCACGACAATCGGCTACTCTGCGTTCCGTGGCTGCACTGGGCTGACAAGCGTCAACATTCCCAACTCCGTCACGGAAATCGGCTCCAGTGCGTTCTTTAGCTGCAGCGGGCTGACCAGCGCCACCATCGGCAACTCCGTCACGACAATCGGCTACCAGGCGTTCGCTTACTGCAGCGGACTGACAAGCATCACCATCCCCAACTCCGTCACAAGTATTTTAGAAGGTACATTTGCTAATTGCAGTAAACTGAAAAGCATTACTATACCTAGTTCAGTCACATCCATTGAATGTTCTGCATTCCATGGATGTATTGCTCTCAAAACACTCAACTTTAATGCAGTACTATGTAGTAATTTTACTTATAGTAGGCCGTTTCCATTTGAAAATACAGGCATCTCAACTATCAATATAGGGGACAGTGTTCAGAGGATTCCTAGTTATTTTGCTTATGGTTTGGAAAGCCTTTCCAGTATCGTCATCCCCAATTCCGTCACAGAAATTGGTGAATCTGCCTTCGATGGGTGCCTTGGATTGGCAACCGTCACCATGGGTAATACCGTCAAAACCATTGGTAACTCTGCATTCTATGGATGTGAGGAATTGACAAGCATCACCATCCCCCGTTCTATCACAGCCATTGGCGACAATGCCTTTGAAGACTGCCTGCAACTGGACGAAGTATACAGTTACAAAACCAACCCATCAGCAATTAACATGGGAACCGATGTATTTGCAAGATCTCCCAGCAACTACGGTCAGCGCACCTTATATGTACCAATCGGTTCTCGGGCAACATACCAATCCGACACAAAATGGAGCCAATTTTTCGGCCAAATTGTAGAAACCGAGTCTGTTGTTCTGGCAACTTCTATTGAATTGAATGAAACAAGTGCGGAATTAAACACAGGCGAGACTTTGCAATTGACAGCAACGGTATTGCCTAGTAACGCAACGAACAAGACAGTGACATGGTCAACAAGCAACAGTTCGGTCGCAACAGTCAACAGCAATGGGCTAGTGACGGCGATATCACTGGGTACTGCCACCATCACTGCCATGACCACTGATGGCAGTAACCTGAGCGCATCGTGTACTATCATAGTCAGAGATAATTCAAGCAGTAATCTTGCGATAGGTGAATGGGCAACTCTTTCTGATGGTACACCCGCAATGGTTGGCCAGACAACAAACGATCATTTGTTTGTCCGTGGTGACTATAACGACAATGGCATGATGGAAACCTACGACAATGTTGTGAGCTTTAAATCCGGAGAGATCCAGACTGTTTGGCTATGGCTTGATGATGATGAGTTTTATCTCAATGACAAGGTGCAGGCCCTAACCCCCACCCTGATTGACAACAATGCAGAACCCTACAATGAGATTGCTTTCAACTCGTTCCAGTGCGATATCTATTTGCCTGAGGGTATTCGTATGGTAGCCATAACTAATGACAACAATGTCAAAGTTGCTTATGTTCAAGGGGACCGTATGCCAAACTCTGCTGAATTCAATTGGGGTGAAATAGATTACGTATCATCTTATAGGGATAATTACTTCGATGTATTCAGATTTACGAGTGAGGATGGTGAGAATTTTGTCGACTGCTGTATTTATCCTTTGGATGATCGGTTATCCAGTATAAGCAATGATGCATTTACCCAAAACACACGAACCAAAGTAATAGATGGTGTTACATACAACTATTATAGAATCATTGTTTCAAATAAACACAACAACGGTACACACCTAAGCAGTAGAGACGCCTATATGTATAGAACTCATGGTGCCTTGAAAAAGGATGACGCTCCAGTGCTCGGCCTATTTTTTCAAAATGACAATCAAGACGTTGAGCAGGGTCGCCTTGCCGACATCATTTTAGCCAACCAAGAATTCGGTTTTCGTGAGGCCTTCACCGCTAATCCCCAGTGGGAACCCAACGACTATCGTTTCATCTATGGTGAAGGCGGAAACAACGAGACACAGCGCTTCCAATACTACAACCGCGTTGCATTATACGGAAGTAAGGGTATTGAGATGGATGAAGTATTGGCAACGGACATTACAATCAATCTGTCACAATTGAATCTTTTACCCGGAAACTCTTCACAGTTAGTCGCTTCTGTTCTACCTGAATCGGCTACAAACAAGGTCGTGGCTTGGGCCTCAAGCAACCCGAGTGTTGCGACAGTCAACAGCAATGGATTAGTGACGGCGATATCTCCCGGTACGGCTACCATAACTGCAATGACCACTGATGATAGCAATTTGAGTGCCTCCTGCGAGGTTATAGTAAATCAACAGGTCATTGCCACTGCTATTTCACTGAACAAGACCAACGCTGAATTGACTGAAGGCAACTCAATGCAGTTGACTGCGACCGTGCTACCCAGCGATGCCACAAACAAAACAGTGGCCTGGTCAACGAGTAACAGTTCAGTTGCAACAGTCAACAGCAATGGTTTAGTGACAGCGATTTCACCGGGTACTGCTACAATCACTGCCATGACCACCGATGGAAGTAATTTGAGTGCCTCCTGTATGATGACCGTAAATCAACAGGTTATCCTTGCCACTGCTATTTCACTGAACAAAACCAGTGCTGAATTGACTGAAGGCAACTCAATGCAGTTGACCGCGACCGTGCTACCCAGCAATGCTACCAACAAGACAGTAACCTGGACATCCAGCAAAAGGTCGGTCGCAAACGTTAACAGCAACGGATTAGTGACGGCGATATCACCGGGTACGGCTACCATAACTGCCACCACTACCGATGGCACCAATTTGAGTGCTTCCTGCGTGGTTACTGTAAATCAACAAGTCGTCCTAGCCACTTCCATCTCACTGAATCAGACCAACGCTGAATTGACTGAGGGAAACTCAATGCAGTTGACTGCGACTGTACTTCCTAGCAATGCCACAAACAAGACAGTGAACTGGTCAACGAGTAACAGTTCGGTAGCAACTATCAGTAGCAATGGATTAGTGACGGCGATATCACCGGGTACTGCCACCATCACTGCCATGACCACTGACGGCAGCAATTTGAGTGCTTCGTGCTTAGTGACGGTAACTGAGGACTTAAATGATTATGAGAATTACCTGTCGATTGACAATATTGAGGCATTCCATGGCGACACGATTGTGATTCCTGTTAAGATGTTCAACGAGGCTAGCATCATCTCGTTCCAGACGGACATCTTCTTGCCCGAGGGTCTAGAACTGTTGCAGGAGGACGGTGAATACGTCATCGACCCGTCGGAGCGCATGACGCGCACACACACCATCATGAGCAATGATATATCTAGCGGCGCTATACGAGTCATCTGCTATTCGTCGAACTACAAGTCCTTCACGGGCAACAGCGGCGATGACCTGTTCTACCTCACTGTAAAGGTGGCCGACGATGCCGAAGGCGACTATACCGTTCAGATGCGCAACACGCTACTGACGACCAGCGACTTTGAGGAAATCGCCGCTCCTGACGTAGCCGCCAACGTAAATGTGAAGGCTTACTTGCTGGGTGATGCCAACAACAGCGGTACCGTGACGATTACCGACGTGGTGGTGACCTCGCAGTATGTGCTGGAAATGAACCCGCAGCCGTTCGTGTTTGAGGCGGCTGACGCGAACTTCGATGGCAACATCACAGTCACAGACGTGTCGCGCATCGCTTGGATGGTGCTGAATCCTGATGAGGCGAATGCGCCGATGCGAGCCTCCGTTATCATGGACTGCAGCGATCACATGAGCGGTGAGGGCATCACTCTCGCCACTGGCGAAACCCGCACCGTGAGCATTGCTCTCAATAATACAATGGACTATACAGCCTGTCAACTCGACCTGAGGTTGCCCGAGGGCCTGACGGCAAGCAACTTCAGGTTGACCGACCGTGCCGGCAGCCACGCCTTAGACATCAACACCCTCGCCAACGGCAAGACACGCGCCCTGTGCTACTCACCCGCCATCGAGGTCATCGACGGACACGACGGCGCGCTGTTGACCTTTGATGTCACCGCGACCGCTGCCATCGAGGGCTGCATCACCATCGACGGCATCGAGTTGGTGACCGCCGATTGCCAAACCGTGCATCCCGACGCCTTCACCATCGGCGTGAATGCCGCCACCGGCATCAACGAGATTGCCGGCAGCAAGACCGTGGCACGCGTCGATTACTTCAATGTGGCAGGCCAGCGCATCGACCGTCCCGACAGCGGCGTGATCCTCGTCGTCACCACCTACACCGACGGCACCCGCTCCACCACCAAACTCATCCGCTAAACCTTTACCGCCCTGTAGGCGGGAAATTAAACAAAAATTATTTTTAAAATTTAAATAATCCTAAAATCCGCAACTATCATCCAATACACGATTAAGGGTAGATTTATGAGTCGTTAGTAGCAGCTTTCAGTAAAAAGCAACAGCACAACATCAATATGTAGCCACCATCCCCTTACCCCA
>Ga0310695_10002864_pt1 | contig 35180 bp, 32 predicted proteins | sample RumenRJG_04DNA_FD_203882 | JGI IMG/M metagenome (GOLD analysis project Ga0310695, IMG submission 203882) | Bovine rumen microbial communities from Lethbridge, Alberta, Canada - RJG_04 (v2) (version 2) | ecosystem: Host-associated > Mammals > Digestive system > Stomach > Rumen | place: Canada... | reverse complement strand
ATCCTTACAGTCCTGCCGGATCGGTTCGCGAAAGATCCGAATGCAGATATCGAGGATCTGCTTCCTTGGAATGATCAGATCAAACAGATCTGCAAACTTGGGGTGTAGATTATTTACCGCTTACGACAGAAGGGACAGTCACACTGTCACAGCCTAACGGCCATGACAGAATGCAACTGTCCCTCTGTCACATTCCCGCCGGGCGTGATGGGCGCTGGAGGCTTTTATCCAGGTAGAGCTGCAAGCAGGAGAATTCTGTGTTCTTTAGACATGTCAGATCTGCTTTTTAACTCAATTTCCAGAATTTGCAAAAAGTACTTTCAACTCTTTGATCCATCTGATATAATACGCATAACAAAGCATGGAATATCATATAAATCCCCCCGAAAACCGAAGGAGGATCCTTTTATGCATGGGCTGTATGTTCTGCTTGCCTGTCTTCTGAGCTGCCTGCTGATTCCTGGGGTTGCGCCGTGCGAAAGCAATCCGGAAACCAATCAGGTAACCAATCTGGATATTCAGGCGGAGCCGGGCGGGTTCCTGTTTGACGATACCTGGATGTATACCGGGTATACTTACGGCGGGGTGACCTTTGCGATCCCGAAGGAGAGCAATTCCTATGAATTGACGGATCAGTTCCGGGAAGCAGGAATTGTTCTCCTGATCGGCAATGATGATTTCTGCCTGCAGCTTCGGAAGTTTGATCCGGAGGTGCTCAGTTATGAGCAGTTTAAGGAAATCATCCAGGCTGAACCCACAGCGGAGACACGGATTACGGAACGGAACGGGAAGGAAGTTTTCATTTACCGGAATACTGATCCAAACCCATACGGGGAACTATACGGCATTGCTGTGACAGGATTGGACGGAAACACCTATAAAGTCAGTATCTTTACGGGAGACAGTGAAGCATACGGGAAAGACGATCCGGTATGGAAGATCGCTGAAATCATAGGACAGAGCTTTACGATCCGCGATTTTTCAGAGTGGGGAATACCGACAACACCGGATGAATAAGGCATTGTCTGATGCGTGTGATGAATCGGAAACAGACCTGCGCGCGGGTCTGTTTTTGTTGACCAAATGTGGCCTATCCTCTATAATAAAAAGGATAAAACAAGCCATTCATAACAAGTACAAAGGCGGGAGAATATATGGATAAATGGGATAAGCGGTTCATGCAGATGGCGTTTACCATTGCGGACTGGTCCAGCTGCTTCCGCGCAGGCCGGAAGATCGGCTGCGTGATCGTGAAGGACAAGCGGATCATGACTACCGGATACAACGGCGCACCGTCAGGAATTAAAACCTGCCGGGACAAGGGCGTATGCCTGCGGGACAAGCTGGGCATTCCCAGCGGAACGCAGATGCAAACCTGCTACGCGGTGCACGCGGAGCAGAATGCTATTGTACAGGCCGCCAAGCTCGGCGTGTCCATTGACGGCGCTACGCTGTACTGCACGCATCAGCCCTGCTCCATGTGCTGCAAGATGATTATCAACAGCGGCATCAAACGGGTGATCTATAAGGAAGGTTATCCGGATCCGTTTACGCTGGAACTGTTCGCGGAAGCAGGCGTGACGCTGGAAAGGTACGAAGAAGAGCTGTAAATCAATTAAGAATTAAGAATGAAGAATGAAGAATTAAATGTTTCCGCCCGATACTGTGATGGATCGGGAAAGATTGGAGTTATTTGAGTGAGATACCATATTGATACGATCCCGGTGTGGGATGCGATGAAACTGGACGGAGAGTGCCTGCTGTGCGCTCTGGAACGGAAGACGGAGCTGGGAGAAGCGGAACGGTACCTGGGCGCATCGGTCATGGAACCGGACGTGCGGGTGAAGGTGAATGACAGGGGCTTCTGCCGGAAACATCACGCGATGCTGTTCTCCATGAGCAACCGGCTGGGCCATGCCCTGATGCTGGAAAGCCATATGATTGAGAACCGGCAGAAGCTGGAAAAGATCTCGGCCAGCCTGACGAAGAGCGCCGCACAGCTGAAGGACGCCGGAATCGGTGACAAACTGAGCGGAAAAACCAAGGTGGCAACCGCGGAAATCCTGAAACAGGCCCAGGCCCTGAATGAAATGGCCGGCAGCTGCCTGATGTGCGAGACCATTGAAGAAAACATGAGACGGTATCTGCATACTTTCTTCCATCTTTATCAGAATGACGGAGATTTCCGCAGCCGCTTTGAGAAGAGCAAAGGCCTGTGCCTGCCGCATCTGGGCCAGCTGCTGGAAGTCGCGGCGGAAGAGCTGAGCGCGAAAGACCTCGGCCGTTTCGTTGAAACCGTGACAAAACTGGAGAAGGAGAACATGGACCGGATCCAGGAGGATATTTCCTGGTTCATTAAAAAGTTTGATTACCGGTATGAGAATGAAAGCTGGAAGAACAGCAAGGACGCCGTGGAACGTACGGTGAACAAGGTGCGCGGCTGGTGCGTGGGGAAAGAGCCGGCCGCAGATGCATAAATGCATCTGCGGCAATGCAGAATTCAGAATGCAGAATGCAGAATTATATAGTGTCTGACTGGCTGTAGTGGCATTGACGGAACAGATTGAAAGGGGAGACACCAGATGATGACGATCAGGGAAGTTATGGAGATCGTGGACGGGAAGGTGCTCATAGGAGAAGAACGGTTGGATACCCGGGTGGACACTGCCTGCGGATCCGACCTGATGAGCGATGTGCTCGCCTTTGTGAAGGAGAAGACTGTGCTGATCACGGGACTGATCAATCCCCATGTGCTCCGGACGGCAGAAATGCTGGACATTACCTGCATTGTTTTCTCCCGGGGAAAGATGCCCAGCGAGGAAATGCTGGAAATGGCGGATGAAATCGGAATTACGGTGATTTCCAGTCCGCTGACAACCTATACTGCGTGCGGAGAGCTGTATGTTCACGGCCTGCCCGGTACGAAACGGAAGACGGGCGTAAACGGGGAGGTGTAAGCGTTGGCGTACATCCTTGAAAAGAGCTTTCCTGTAGAAGCGGGTGCTTATACCACAGCCGGTGAGGCATCTACCACCATCAAACGGACGCTGAAACAGCTGGGGATCAGCGCGGAAGTGCTGCGGCATGTTTCTGTTGCCTGCTATGAAGTAGAACTGAACCTGGTGATTCACTCTCTGGGCGGAACGCTGACACTGCTGGTGGATCCGGAAAAGGTGACGCTGATCTCGAAGGATGTCGGACCGGGCATTCCGGATATCGACATGGCCATGACGGAAGGGTTTTCCACGGCCAGCGCGGAAGCGCGGACGCTGGGATTCGGTGCCGGCATGGGTCTGCCGAATATGAAAAGGAACGCAACAGAGTTTGATATCCAGAGCGAGATGGGTGTTGGCACGACGATCACAATGAGCTTTGCTCTTGCGTGAGGAGTAAGATATGGAAAAACGGTTTCATTCTGTGAGGCTGGAAGGCGCCAAGTGCAGAGGATGTACCAACTGCCTGAAGCGGTGTCCGACGGAGGCGATCCGGGTCCGCGGCGGGCGGGCACACATCATTGACGAGCGTTGTATTGACTGCGGCGAATGCATTCGGGTTTGCGGCTATCACGCTAAGGTGGCGGTGACGGATCCGCTTTCCGCCATCAGCAAATTCAAATATAAAATTGCTCTGCCGGCACCGAGTCTGTACGGGCAGTTCCAGAACCTCAAGAGCATCAGCCAGGTACTGAACGGTCTCAAGCAGATGGGCTTTGACGACGCGTTTGAAGTAGCAAGGGGAGCGGACGTGGTGTCCCGGGCAATCCGCGAACGGCTGAAGAATCCGGACCTGCCCAGGCCTGTGATTTCTTCCGCATGTCCCGCGATTGTACGACTGATTCAGGTCCGTTTCCCGGATCTGCTGGATCATATTGTGGATGTGCGTCAGCCGATGGAAGTGGCGGCTATGATTGCCAAGAGGGAATATGCCCGTTCGCACGGCGTGAACGAGGATGAAATCGGCTGCTTCTTTATCACCCCCTGTCCCGCGAAAGTGACAGCAATCCGCCGGCCGATCGGCCATGCGAAGAGTTCCGTGGACGGCGCAATTTCCGTACTGGAGATCTACGGCCTGCTGAGCAGCCAGATCCGGAATGCGCCGGTGGATATCAGCCTGGAAACCGCTTCAGACCTGGGCGTGGGCTGGGCCAGAAGCGGCGGCGAGTGCAACGCGGTGAGCCCGGAAAATTCCATGTCTGTGGACGGCATTGAAAACTGCATCCATGTGCTGGAGGAAATAGAGGACAACCGGCTGAAGAACCTGGAGTTCTTTGAAGGTGCCGCCTGCACCGGCGGCTGCGTCGGAGGCCCGCTGAACTTTGAAAACAACTATGTGGCCCGTTCCAATGTCCGCCGACTGGCAAGCCGGGATCAGAACCCGGAACTGAACGTGGACAACGGCATGATGACCAAGTATTCCCTGTATGACGATATGCGGATCCTGCCCAACTCCGCGATGAAGCTGGACGACGACCTGATGGAAGCTATGCGCAAGATGGAGCGCATTGACAAGATCTACAAGGAACTGCCGGGCTTCGACTGCGGAAGCTGCGGAAGTCCGACCTGCCGGACGTTCGCAGAGGACGTGGTGCAGGGGTTTGCCACGAAGATGGACTGTATTCATATGATGAAGGAACAATTGCGCGTGATGGCGCAGCAAATGGTTGATTTGGCAAAAACTACTCGAGAGTAGTTTTTGCCAAATCACCATTTGCAATGCAGAATTCAGAATGCAGAATGCAGAATGATAGAGTGTCTGACTGTTAGTGGGAGTATGGAATGAAGACAGACAATCCGATTGTTGACAAGAGCAAGACATTTGCAATTCGCATTATCCGTATGTGCCAGCATATTGAGACAGAGAAAAGGGAAATCGTGCTGTCAAGACAGGTGCTCAGAAGCGGAACAAGCATCGGAGCAAATGTCAGAGAGGCGACACGCGCTCACAGTAAAGCGGATTTTATCGCGAAGATGCAGATTGCTCTGAAGGAAGCGGGCGAAACAGAATACTGGATCGAACTGCTTCAGGAAACGGGATATATTACGGAAAAAGTGGGAGAAAGCATGCTGGCTGACTGCAGGGAATTGCTGAAGATGATCTCGGCAATTATCAGAACAGCTAAAGAGTAATCATCATTATGAATTACAAATGTGAATTTGGAGGAATATGGCCATGACGGTGAAGGAACTGTGTGAACTGATTGAAGCGAAGGATATGACGCCGGAAGCGGATAAGGGGACGGAGGTTTCCTGCGGATATACCTGCGATCTTTTGAGCTGGGTGATGGCTCATGGGGCGGCGGGAATGGCGTGGGTGACCGTGCAGACGCATATGAACGTGATTGCCGTAGCCAGCCTGATGGAAATGGCGGCGGTGATCATTCCGGAAGATATTGAAATGGAAGCGGGCTCCCTGGAGAAGGCACGGGACGAGGGAATCAATGTGCTGCAGACCGAACTGACAGCCTATGAAATCTGCGCACGGCTGGCGGCTGCCGGACTGCCGGGAAAGAGCCGGGACGCCTGAGACTGAACAGAACTGTTTGCGACGAATGACGGAAGAAAGGTGGGAGAGATTTGTTTGTTGATCTTCATATTCACTCCTGCCTCAGCCCCTGCGCGGATGATGACATGACGCCCGCGAATATCTGCGGGATGGCGCATATCAAGGGACTGGACGCCATTGCGGTGACAGATCATAATACAGGCCGGAATCTGCCTTATGTGAAGGAGGCAGCGGATTACTACGGATTGATTTTCCTGCCGGGAATGGAGATTACCACAAAGGAAGAAGTGCATCTGCTGGGGTATTTCCGTGACGTGGATACGGCGGTGGAGGTGGGGGAGATCTTCTCGAACCATCTGCCGCCGATGAAAAACAAGCCGGATTATTTCGGCAACCAGCTGGTGATGAACACGGATGATGAAGTGGTCGCGGTGGAGGACCGGCTGCTGATCGGCGCGACGGATCTGGACCTGGCCGAGTGCACGAAAATCATCCGGGAACACGGCGGCGCAGCGGTGCCCGCCCATATCAACCGGGGACACGGCCTGCTGGTCAACCTGGGCCTGTTTCCCGAAGAACCGGTCTTTCCGGTGGTGGAGGTACGGCCGGAGCTGCCGGTGAACGAGAAACTGATTCCCGGGAAGAAACGGCTGTGGTCTTCGGACGCGCATCACCTGGGGGACATTCTTGAAGCAGTCAGCGAACTTGATACTGACCGATTTTCACTGGGCGGGTTGTTTGATTTCGTCAGCGGACACAATCAAACGAATGCATAATGTATAATGCAGAATATATAATGATTGAATGATGCTCAGCGGTAAGAAAAAGTCGTTTTGAGTCAAAAGAAAAACAGACGATGAGATTTGTCTGATATTAGGGCATTTTTTTGAGGGCATACCGGAGAAATTCCGGCGTGCCCTCTTTACATGGCGGGAAGTTCGGGGAGCGACGATGGCTGAAACCGTTGAAAAATAAGGGAATTGTTAGTTTCAACTAACCAAAAAGTTTCAATATTCAACGGTGAAAACCCTTTTCTTTCAAGGACGAATATGATAAAATCAATCGGATAGCTGTAATGGGCAGAGTCTGCCTTTACATAAGTCTCAAAAACATCCCAAGGAGGTCAAGGACTGTATGCCTGACAACAAGGAAAAGTACGCAAAGCTGCAGGAAGTGATCGAGAAGCACAAGGGTGAGCGCGGTGCCGTGATGCCCTGCCTGCAGGAAGCCATGAACATTTTCGGCTATGTGCCGCAGGATGTTCAGGAAATGATCGCGGACGGACTGGGAACGACCCTGTCTGAAGTCTACGGTGTTTCCACTTTCTATTCCCAGTTCTCCCTGAAGCCTAAGGGAAAACACGTGATCGGTGTGTGCCTGGGCACTGCCTGCTATGTCAAGGGAAGCCAGAAGATCATCGAGAAGCTGTCTGAAGAGCTGAAGATCCAGCCCGGAGACACCACAGATGACGGCCTGTTCACACTGAACGCCACCCGTTGCCTGGGTGCCTGCGGTCTTGCTCCTGTTATGATGATCGGCGAAGAGGTATACGGCCGGCTGACGCCGGATCAGGTCCCCGGTATTCTCGAAACCTATCGTGCGTGACCTGAGTCTTCACCTGCTGGATCTGGCGCAGAACAGCATCACAGCCGGCGCAAGCCTGGTGACCATCCGCCTGACTCTCGGGGAGGACGGAATGCTGACCATGGAGCTTGCGGATAACGGAAAAGGAATGAGCCCGGAGCTGTTAGCCCGGGTAACGAGTCCTTTTGCCACAACCCGGACGACCCGCAAGGTTGGCCTGGGAATTCCCATGATGAAGGAAAACGCCGAAAGAGCCGGAGGCACTTTCCATCTGGAAAGCGAGGAAGGGAAGGGGACGACCCTGACCTGCTCCATGGACACCGGCAACATTGACTGCCTTCCGCTTGGGGATTTATCCGGTACTTTGCTGAGCCTGATGCTGACCAATCCGCTGTTTCCGGATTTCCTCTTTGAGGGCAAAAGCCCGAAAGGAGAGGGATCCTTTGACACGAGAGAAGTCAGAAATGCGCTGGGCAGCGACATCCCCTTTAACGAGCCTTCCGTGGCCGCATGGCTGAAGGAAGCGCTGGACGAGGAAATCAACTCAATCTTTGGAGGTGTATTGATATGAAATCTTTGGCAGATCTGGAAGCCATCCGCGCCAGAACCCTGGAAAGCATCAACATGCGCAAGGATAACGACGCCTGCCGCGTTGTGATCGGTATGGCCACCTGCGGTATCGCCGCAGGCGCCCGCCCCGTGATGCTTGCCTTTATGGAAGAAATCCAGAAGCGGAATCTGCAGCATGTGACCGTGAGCCAGACCGGCTGCATCGGTATGTGCCGCTACGAGCCCATGCTGGACGTGATCCTGCCCGGCAAGGAAAAGGTTACCTACATCCACGTGAAACCTGAAATGGTGCCGCGGATCGTAGCTGAGCACATTGTTAACGGTCAGCCTGTGGAAGAATATACCATCGGCGCCGCAAAAGACTAATTAACGACAAAGAGGAGGAAAACCCAGATGGAGCTTTATCGTTCTCATGTGCTGGTCTGCGGCGGCACCGGCTGTTCTTCTTCCGGTTCCGCGAAGCTGATTGAACGCTTCGAGGAGCAGCTGAAGGAAAAAGGCCTTGACAAGGAAGTCAAGGTAGTCCGCACGGGCTGCTTCGGACTTTGCGAAGCCGGCCCCGTTGTTATCGTTTATCCCGAAGGAACCTTCTACAGCCGCGTCAAGGTTGAAGACGTGGATGAGATCGTTTCCGAGCACCTGCTGAAAGGCCGTAAGGTTCAGCACCTGGTTTACGTGGATCACAAGACCCACGAGAGCAGCGTTCAGAAGAGCCTGAATGAAATCGGCTTCTACAAGCAGCAGCAGCGCGTCGCACTGCGGAACTGCGGTGTGATCGATCCCGAAAACATCGACGAATATATCGCCTTTGACGGTTATAAGGCCCTGGCTAAGGCCCTGACCGAAATGACGCCCGAGCAGGTCTGCCAGGAAGTGCTGGATTCCGGTCTGCGCGGCCGCGGCGGTGCCGGTTTCCCCACCGGTAAGAAGTGGCAGTTTGCCCGTGCCAGCCAGGCGGAGCACAAGTACTTCGTCTGCAACGCTGACGAGGGCGACCCCGGCGCGTTCATGGACCGCTCCCTGCTGGAAGGCGATCCCCACGCGATCCTGGAAGCCATGGCCATCGGCGGCTACGCCATCGGCGCTGACGAAGGCTGGATTTACGTCCGTGCTGAGTACCCCATCGCCGTAAAGCGCCTGGAGAAGGCCATCGAGCAGGCTCATGAATACGGCCTGCTGGGTGAGAACATCTTCGGCACAGGCTTCAACTTTGACATTCACATCCGCCTGGGCGCCGGCGCGTTCGTGTGCGGCGAGGAAACCGCTCTGATGGCCTCCATCGAAGGCAAGCGCGGTGAGCCCCGGCCGAAGCCCCCGTTCCCGGCTGTGAAGGGTCTGTTTGAGAGCCCCACCAACATCAACAACGTGGAAACACTGGGCAACATCGCCCAGATCATCCTGAAGGGCGCGGACTGGTTCAAGTCCATCGGTATCCCCAGCTCCACCGGTACAAAGGTTTTCGCCCTGGGCGGCAAGATCAACAACACCGGTCTGGTGGAAGTTCCCATGGGTATCCCGCTGCGCACCATCATTGAGGACATCGGCGGCGGCTGCCCGAACGGCAAGAAGTTCAAGGCAGTGCAGACCGGCGGTCCTTCCGGTGGCTGCATCCCCGCAAGCCTGCTGGATATCTCCGTGGACTATGACTCCCTGACGAAGATCGGCGCCATGATGGGTTCCGGCGGTATGATCGTCATGGACGAAGACAACTGTATGGTGGACATCGCCCGCTTCTTCCTCGACTTCACGGTTGATGAGAGCTGCGGTAAGTGCACACCCTGCCGCGTCGGTACCCGCCGCATGCTGGAGATCCTGGAACGGATCACCCAGGGCAAGGGTGAAGAAGGCGACATCGAGAAGCTGGAAACCCTGGCTGAGAACATCAAGAGCAGCGCTCTGTGCGGTCTGGGCCAGACGGCTCCGAACCCCGTGCTTTCCACCATCAAGTATTTCCGCGATGAGTATGAAGCGCACATCAAGGAAAAGCGCTGCCCGGCACATCACTGCCAGGCCCTGCTGAACTACAAGATCACCGACGCCTGCCGCGGCTGTACTGCCTGCGCCCGCAAGTGCCCGGTGAACGCGATCACCGGCAACGTCAAGGAACAGCACGTGATCGATCAGAACAAGTGCATCAAGTGCGGAAGCTGCATGGCGACATGTAAGTTCGGCGCTATCATCAAGGAATAATCGCGCGAGGAGGAACAACACAAATGGAAAATCTCGTTAAGCTTACGATTGACGGCGTCAGTGTTGAAGTTCCGGCCGGCACGACGGTTCTGGAAGCGGCGAAGAAAGCCGGGATCAACATCCCCACGCTGTGCTACCTGAAGGATATCAACCAGATCGGCGCCTGCCGTATGTGTATCGTTGACACCGGTGCCCGCGCTTTCGGCGCAGCCTGCGTGCTGCCCGTAACCAACGGCATGAACGTGAAGACCAACACCCCCAAGATCCGGGAAGCCCGCCGGGTGAACCTGGAACTGCTGCTGAGCAACCATGACAAGAAGTGCCTGGACTGCGCCCGCAACCAGAAGTGCGAACTGCAGCAGATGTGCCAGGACCTGGGCGTGGATGATGTGGACAAGTATAAGGGCAAGATGAACGAGTATGACATCGACGAGCTGAGCCCCTCCATTGTCCGCAACAACAACAAGTGCATCCTGTGCCGCCGCTGCGTTGCCGCCTGTAACAACACCCAGGCTGTCGGCGTGATCGGACCCATGGGACGCGGCTTCAAGACCAAGATCGGCAGCGCCTGGGAACAGCCCCTGAACGACGTGGCCTGCATCAACTGCGGTCAGTGTATCGCGGCGTGCCCCACCGGCGCCCTGTATGAGAAGGATTCCACCAAGGCTGTCTGGGATCTGCTGAACGACGAAACCAAGACAGTGGTTGTGCAGCCCGCTCCCGCGGTCCGCGCCGCCCTGGGCGAAGAGTTCGGTATCCCGATGGGCACCTCTGTGACCGGCAAGATGGCTGCTGCCCTGCGCCGTCTGGGCTTCAACAAGGTGTTCGACACCGACTGGGCTGCTGACCTGACCATCATGGAGGAAGGCACCGAGTTCATCAGCCGCCTGAACAACGGCGGTGTGCTGCCCTTGATCACCAGCTGCTCTCCCGGCTGGATCAAGTTCTGCGAAACCTACTATCCGGACTTCATTCCGAACCTGTCTTCCTGCAAGTCTCCCCACGAGATGGAAGGCGCGATGATCAAGAGCTACTGGGCGGAAAAGGTCGGCATCGACCCCAAGGATATCAAGGTTGTTTCCGTGATGCCCTGCACCGCCAAGAAGTTCGAAGCCCGTCGTCCTGAACTGAGCCACAACGGCCTGCAGGACGTGGACGAAGTCATCACCACCCGTGAGCTGGCCAAGATGATCAAGGAAGCGGGTATCGACTTTGCCAACCTGCCGGACGAAGACTTTGATCCCGTCCTCGGCGAAAGCACCGGCGCCGGCGTCATCTTCGGCGCGACCGGCGGCGTTATGGAAGCTGCCCTGCGTACCGTGTATGAAATCGTCACCAAGGAGACCCTGGACAAGGTCGACTTCACGGCGGTCCGCGGTATCGAAGGCGTGAAGGAAGCCACCATCAAGGTCGGCGACCTGGATGTGAACGTGGCGGTTGCCCATGGCACCGCGAACGCCGCCAAGTTGCTGGACAGCGTCCGCAGCGGCGAGAAGACCTACCACTTCATCGAGGTCATGGGATGCCCCGGCGGCTGCGTAACCGGCGGCGGACAGCCCATCGTTTCCGCCCAGAAGCGGATGGAATGCGACCCCAAGACCCTGCGTGCCGCGGCCCTGTACAACGAGGACGCGAACAAGCCGCAGCGGAAGTCCCACGAGAACGCCTCCATCATGGCGGTGTACAAGGACTACCTGGGCGAGCCCAACAGCCATCTGGCCCACGAGCTGCTGCATACCCACTATGTGGCACGGCCGAAGTACAAGAAGTAATCCGGAGTTTACTCCAGGCAGCGCATTTGCAAAAATGCGCTGCTTTTTTGTTTACTGACCGGAAAACAAACGCAACGCAGCCATGAGCGCTGAATCCGCTTTCGGAAAGACCGGGTTTAAAACCAGGGATATGCTTCTTCTTTTCTTGCCGGATTTGCATGAATCGTGTAAAATTTTATGTGTTCCATCATCTCCCTGCGGGCTCCGGGACCTGAAGCACAATAAGGGATGAACCTGGCACAAAAGGGGGCCGTTCTGTGGACCAGAGAAACGAATACTCGAAGAAAGCAATCCGCGAAGCGCTGATTCGGCTGTCCCGAACCAAGCCCTATACTGAAATTTCCGTCAGGGAGTTATGCCGGGAAGCAAAGGTATCACGCTCTACGTTTTATAACAATTATCGTTTTTTCAATGACGTGGTTGTGGAAATGAGCGAAGCATATATGGAAAAGCTTCGCGGCAGGCGCCTGACCAGGGAATTCTTTGATTCCCTGAAGGACGAAGGCGACGAGTTGAAGCTGCTGCTGGACAGCGGCATGTTCGGACGGGAATTCAGCCTGTATCTGCGTGAGATTGTTCAGGAAGAGATCACGGACAGGCATCCGCGTGATCCGGGGGATATCTCTGTCAACGTTGCTACGCTTTACCATGCTTTCGGCATCTTCGGCGTGCTGCAGAACCTGCTGGCTGTCCAGGGTGAGCCCCGCATCAAAGAGGAGGTCTACCGAAGGGGGATTGATACGCTGATGGAAATCATAGACAGCTTTACCGATCCGCCCTCTATGCTTCCGTAAACGCGGTTCGCGGCTGCAAGGGAGTATATTATCCGCAGTTATTGAACACTTTTGCGTATTTCGGTACGATAAAACCGGGATGGGTTTTGCTTCAATAATGAATATGATAGGATATCCGCATGAAGAGTCGAAACTGTTCGACGATTAATGCGGATTTTTTTGATGAATGATCGAGGGGTTCAAATGACAGAGACAAGGAATCAACCCATCTGGAAAAACTTTATCCACTTAATCCGACAGATCCGGCTGCCCGTTTTGTTCCTTGTATTCGCCTTCCTGTTCAATCTGGGCAGGGCCGCAATTGAACTGACAATCCCCGAAAAAATAGCAGGCCTGGCCGACCTGGAATTTACCGCCGCAAACAGTCCTGTGGTCAAAGCGGCGGTCAGTATCTGCCTAACGCTCTTTGCCCTGGCCCTGGTGGAGTTTGTCGGCGGACTTGCCTCGACCTATACTACCTATATCGCCAAGGCCCGCATCCATCGGAACTTTCAGGCGGTGGCCTCCCGCAAAGTGTTTTCCCTGACCGCAGCGGAGACAGAGGCACGCGATCCCAAGGAATTCATCTCCCGCATCACGACGGATACCGGCTTTGTAAGTGATTTTCTGATTGATCTGCTGGTCATTGAGATTCCGAGACTGTATTTCATCACAAGTACGCTTGTGAAGGTTTCCCGTATGGGCAACGGCTCGCTTTTGCTTGGCTTTATCCTGATCATTCCGGTCATTGTTCTCGGCGCCCTCTGGTCCGGCCGCGTAACATACAAAAGCCAGACCCGGCTTCAAAACTCCATAGCCCGCCTGACAGCCAGGCTTGCCGAAAAGGTGGAGCATGTGGAGATCATCAAGGCATACAACAAGACCGAGGATGAGATTGCAGACGGAGACGGCTTCATTGACGAGATGAAGGCTGCGCAGAAGAAGACCACGATGGCCGCCGCTTTCAACCAGCTGATCGCAAACATCCTGTACGCAGTGCCGACGCTGATCATTATGACGGCCGGTGCAATCCTGCTTCTGGGCGGGGATATCACTACGGCTCAGTTTATCGCATACTTCGGCCTCGGCGCGACCTATCAGAAGTATATTGCGGACCATCTTACCCTGTGGGTACTGGGCAAGAAAGCACAGGGCGCAACACTGCGTATTTCTGAAATCCTGACGCTCAATGAGGACAGCGGCGGTGAACAGAAGGCTGGCCGGCCGGATGATCTCAGGTTTGAACATGTCAGCTTCTCCCGCGGCGGAACTAAAACGCTTTCAGATGTCTCCTTCACGGTGAAGAACGGCAGCAAGTTTGCCATTGTGGGCGGAAGCGGAGCCGGGAAATCAACGCTGCTGAACCTGATTGAACAGTTTTACCGTCCGGAGCAGGGCCGTATCACACTGGGCGGCGTGGATATACGCGAATTTGAGATCAGCAGCTACCGGAACCTGTTTTCCTATCTGCCGCAGAATGCCCCGGGCTTTGACGGAACCGTGCGTGATTTTCTTTGCTACGGATCCGGGACGCCTCATTCCGATGAGGAACTGAACAAGTTCCTGAAGGAAGTCGATATGCTGGAGGCAGTCGAGCTGAACGGCGGCCTGGATTACGAGGTCGGGCCGGGAGCGTCGAAGCTGTCCGGCGGACAGAGACAGCGGCTGGCCGTGGCCAGAATGCTGCTGGCAGGGACTAAAATGGTTCTTGCGGATGAGGCCACGAGCGCACTGGATTATGAAGGGTCCGGGCGTATTGCCGCGCTGATTGACCGATACGCGGCAGGGAAGACAAGGATCATTGTTGCGCACGATCTTTCCACCGTGCAGGACGCGGACACGATCCTGGTGCTTAACAAGGGCCGTGTTATGGGCTGCGGATCCCATGAAGAGCTGAAGAACTGCTGTCCGGAATACCGGAGCCTGCTGTCGGCCGGAGAGGGGGCGAAACAATGAAGAACAAGTCCAGCCTTGCAATGGAAAACGTCACGATCAGGACGAAGAAGCCATTGAGAACCCTCTATCAGGGCGTGAAGCTGCCCGTGCTCCGTACCTTGTTCGGATCGCTGCTGTACCTGGTCGGTACACTGATTGTCGCGTCGCAGGCTGACACTGTGGCCGCGATCTCTGTCGGTAAATTCCAGAATTTTTCGCCCATTATCACCTATGCGCTGATGTGTATCCTCGGCTATGTGTTTTCCTATGCCAGCGTGGTGGCGGACCTCGGCTTTGTGGAGCTGGCGGCGGGGATCCGGAAAAAGATCTGGAAGAAAGTCATGCGGCTCCCGTTCAGCTATTACGACCGGGAAAGTCCCAACCGGGTCTTAAGCCGTGTCACCTCAGACCCGGAGTATTCCTACCTGCCCTTTAAGCTGCTTCAGCTCATTTTTACGCTGCTGGCTTTCCTTCCGATTGTCCTGGCGGGTGAGGCGGCCGTCGGTGAACTGACTCCGTACCTGCTCATCGGCTTTATTGTTACCATCGGAATTATGTTTTTCTCCGCCCGCTTCAGCGAGCGGGGGGCTGTGTATGTGGCCGGGAAACTGTCTGCTTTTACCGCGTTTCTCGCAGAACGTTTCGGCAGAATCCGCTTCATCAAAGCCATGAACAGCGAGGAAAAGGAGAATGAGGCCGGCCTTCGCTGCATTGAGGATCGCTACGAGGCGGACAAATACAACGCCATGGCCAATACCCTTGTGATGTTCGGCCAGACCTTTCTGATTTTCATTCTGTTTACCGTTGCTTTTCTCATCGGCAGCATGCTGATCCGGAACGGCCGTGTTCAGTCCGGTACGACGCTGGCCGCGTTCTACGCTTACGGCAACAACCTGGTGCTGGTGTTCCAGTTCTTCGCCCAGTTTCCGTCCGTATTCTCCGCGACAAAGGGCGGCAGTAAAAAGATCGTTTCCATCCTGGAAGAGAGGGAAGAGGATCCTGATCAGGGGAAAAGCGAGTTTACGGCAGCAGGGGATCTGTGTATGGATAAGGTCTCCTTCGGCTACAACGACAGGGAAGTCATCCACAGCGTCAGCACGCATATCCCCAAAGGAAAGATTACAGCCATTGTCGGCCCGAACGGCAGCGGTAAAACAACAGTGCTGCGACTGCTGAACCGCCTGTATCCGGATTTCAGCGGAGACATCCGGATCGGCGAGGCCGGAAACGAGGTGTCCCTGCGCGCCTGGCGTGACCGCTTCGGCGTTGTCAGCCAGAACGCCGGCCTTTTTGAGGGAAGCATCCGCGACAATATCTGCTATGGCGTCAGGGATGTTAAGGAAGAGGAGCTGCAGGCTGTCATCTCCCTGGCCTGCCTGGAAGACCTGATCGCCTCCCATGAGGGAGGACTCGACTTCAACGTCGGTTTCAACGGAGAGAAGCTCTCCGGAGGCGAACAGCAGCGCATTGCCATTGCCAGGGCTATGCTGAAGAATCCGGACTATCTGATCCTGGACGAAGCCACCGCCAATCTTGACCCCGTGACGGAGGAAAAGATCAGGGCAGGCATCCAGGCCCTTATACAGGGCCGGACAGCCATCATCGTGGCACATAACTACCGAACGGTAGCGGAAGCCCAGCATGTGATCGTGATGCGCAACGGAACCGTCGAGGATGAAGGAACCGTTGAGGAATTAAAGGACAGGAATGCATTTTTCAAGGCGTTTGCCGGGCATTGAGAGGAGAAGTCTATGATATTCAAGTATCTGGAATGGATTCGCCTGCTGTACGATATGAAGCGGTATCAGAAGGTGGACGACTATGACGGAACGGCCAGACCGGATCATCTTTTCCGGTTTTATCCGGAAGGCACCGTCTGCAGCGACGGCAGCCGCTATCACGGGCTGTTCCGTATGGGCAGGGAGAACAAACTGCTCATCATGCTGGACGGCGGCGGCTTCGCCTATGACAAATATACCGCTGCACGCCCCTCCGGCGATACATTCGATGAGAACAATCCGACCTTTTATGACAGCTGGTGCAAACCCAGCAAGGACGCCTATGCCCGGCTGGGCATGTTCCACGAGAAGTACAAAAAGGGCCCCTTTTACGGCTGGAGTCTCCTGTGTGTACCCTACGCCACCGGCGATTTCCACGGCGGGGCGGGGGAGTTTACCTATACGGATCCGGAAGGGAAGGAGCGAATCTTCCACGCTCACGGGAATCTCAATCTGCATCAGTGTATCGATTTTGCAAAGCAATTCTGCCCGCAGCCGGAGAAACTGGTTGTGCTGGGCAGCAGCGCGGGCGGTTTCGGTACGGCACTGGTCGGCAATGACATCCTGGAGAGCTTCCCTGACTGCAATGACTGTACCTGCATCGTGGATGGGGCAGCCATAGACTTTACCCTGAAGGAATGTGCCGAGACGCTCTGGCAGGTGCCGGAATCCATCGGCGCCGCGCTTCATACCGGCGATCCGGTGGCTGACGGGCTGGAATACCTCTACGCGCATCAAAAGGGCAGGGTAAAGATCGGCTATGTGATCTCCCTGCGCGACTACGTCCTGATGCGGTACCAGAACTTTATCGATACGAAAAAAGAAATGGGCTGGCCGCCGGAAGCTGGGGAACGTATGGAACGCATCATCTGCGGCACGGTGAAACGCCTGTCAGCCTCCATTCCCGACATCAGCTATTTCCTTTATAACTACAACTTCAACGATATCAAAGGGCGTCCGGTCGAATCCAACGGGGCGACTTCCCACTGCTGCCTCTGGATTCCGGAATTCATGCGCTTTGAGCGCGAAGGCTGCACCGGATTGCAGTGGGTCAGAAACGTGATCGACGGGGAAACCACGCAGATCGGCAGGAATCTGCTGACCTGAGCACCATCAGGGCGGAGGACCGGAACATGAAATATGTATTGAACACTGAGAATTATCATAACTTTGATATGATTCAGGACAATACTCTGCCTTCCAGAAGCTATTTCATCCCCTTCAGCCGAAAGGAACGGATGGAGGGAATAGAAACCAGGGAAAAGAGATACCGATCTGACAAGGCTGAGGTGCTGAGCGGTGAGTGGGATTTCCGCTTTTACCGGGATCCGAAGGAACTGCCCGCGGTGCTTGATACGGACAATCTGGCGTTTGACCGGATACAGGTTCCGTCCTGCTGGCAGTTTACCGGTTATGCAAAGCCATTCTATCTCAACACCCGATATCAGTTTCCGTTCAGACCGCCAGTGATTCCTACGACCGAAAAAACCGGCAGGATCTTCTTCACAGTGGGCGCAGATACCAGACCGGGATTTCATTGGGTCACACCGGAGGATGAATACAATTCTGTCGGCGTGTACCGCCGTTTTATCCACATAACGGACAAGCCGGGAAAGGCCGTTATTTCTTTCCTGGGCGTGGCCAGCTGCATTGACCTGTACCTGAACGGCGCATATGTCGGCTATTCGGAAGGAAGCCACAATACCTGTGAGTTCGACCTGACCCCCTTCCTTACGGAGGGCGCGAACGAGCTTGTCTGCGTTGTTCATCGCTGGTGCACCGGAACATACCTGGAGTGCCAGGATATGTTCCGGAACAACGGTATTTTCCGGGACGTGCTGTTGTTCCTCTGTGATGAAACGGATATTTTTGATTTCTCTTTCACGCCTTTTTATTCCGGGGGAAGATATCGCGCAGAGATCAGTGTACAGGGTATTGGCGCAGTATCCTGCCGGATCTCGCTGAAAGGTCCGGGCATTGAAAAAGAAGCGACGCTTGCCATCTGCAGAGAACAATCAAGTATTGTCAGCTTCGGGGACCTTGAACCCGTGGAATGGAACGCCGAATATCCCGTTCTTTATGATCTGCTGCTTGAAACCGAAAGCTGCGCGGTCAGCACGAAGGTTGGCTTCAGGCGCGTCAGCATTGAGGGAAAGCTCTTTAAGCTGAACGATCATCTGCTGAAGCTCAAGGGAGTCAATCATCACGATACCACGCCCGGCACCGGCTATACGATGACCGCCGCGGAGATCGTGAGGGATGTGGAGCTGTGCAAGGAGTACAACATCGACACGATCCGCACCTCCCACTATCCGCCGGATCCGCTTCTGCTGGAGCTCGCCGATGAACTGGGCATTTATATCATCGATGAGGCGGATATTGAGACGCACGGCGCCCAGACAATGACTTTTCCGCCTGATTTCAGCCGAATCAGCAAAGACCGTAAATGGGCGTCACACTATGTGAGACGGGCTGAACAGATGTTTGAACGGGATAAAAACCATCCGTCCATTATCATGTGGAGCCTGGGAAACGAATCCGGCGGGTCTGCCTGCCAGGATGAGATGGCAGCTTTTTTCAGATCCCGTTCCGGACTCCCGATACATTATGAAGGAGCAGTACACTCAAAAAGGGTTGCTTACGACGTAGCAAGCCAGATGTATCCACCGGCTGAAGACCTGCACAGGATCGGAGAGGGAACGCATAAACAGCGCGCGTTTATGGACAGGCCATATTTCCTTTGCGAGTATGCCCATGCCATGGGACTTGGCCCGGGCAGCGCGGAAAACTACTGGAAAGAAATCTATGCCTATGACAACCTGCTGGGTGGCTGCGTGTGGGAGATGAACGACCACGCAGTCCGGCACGAGGACGGGAGCTATACATACGGAGGTGATCACGGCGAGTATATGCACGACGGGAATTTCTGCGTCGACGGACTTTTCTTCCCGGACAGGACGCCGTCTTCCGGCGCGAAGCATATCAGGTTTATTTACCGGCCGATCCGGGTCAGCTATAGCGGCGGGAATCGCTTTGAGATCTTCAATACAACGGCTTTTTCTGACGGAAACCGGTATCTTCTGCGTTTCTCTGCGGGCGGTGCGCTTTTCCACGAAGAAGCATATTCCGTTCCCCCTCTCAGCAAAAAAGTCATTTCCATTCCGCTGCCGCAGCATGACAGCGAAGCCGACTTTTTTGTTGATACAGAGACGGTGGATACGCTTACAGGCAGGACTGTATCCGTTGAGCAGCTCATTCTGAACGAGTGCTTCCGAAAAGCCGGTGAGCTGAAAAGAACGGCGCTTCCGAAGGACTTTACCGTGGATAAGCAGGGCCATATTTCATTCGGTTCGCTGAACTCAGCACAGGAGGACACCCTGCTTTACCGGGCTGCTACGGATAACGACGCGCCTCTTGCGGGTATGATTTCCCAGGCCCTGAATGTTCAGCAGTTCTATCACACAAAGGAAAAGATTACCGGCATCGACAGGGGAAACGGACGGATCGAGGTCAGGAAGGTCCTTGCCTGCGGAAAGCTGCGCTTTGAGGAAACAACAGCCTATACCGGCACCGAAGACGGCGTCCTTGTACAGTGCACGCTTCACCCGGTGAAGGGCAGGACACTGCTTCCGAGATACGCCAAAGCGTTCCGTATGGACGAAACCTTTGACCGCGTATCCTACTACGGCCGCGACAGCGAAAGCTATGCGGACATGAAAGAGCATGCGCCAGTGGCTCACGTGGAATGCAGCGTATCCGATATGACTGAACCCTATATCCGGCCCCAGGAATCCGGAAACCGGGCGGATACAATGTTCGCCGCGCTCTCGGACGGCCGGGAGACTTACATTTTTGAGGCGGTCGGAAACGCGTTTGAACTGGGCATTAAACCCTATTCAGACCGGGAACTGATCTCAATGCGTCACCGGGAAGATATCGTTTGCAGCGGTACTTACGCGGCTGTTTCCATGTTCCAGGCCGGGATTGGAAGCGGGAGCTGCGGACCGATTGCCGGTGATTCATACCAATACCCCATGACAAAAGACTTTCATTTTTCCTTCCTGATCAGAAAAGAAAGCGCGCGTTCGATCTGAACGCGCCGCTTTTGTTTACAGCTCCTTTATGATAAAATAGATCAGATAGGGAAGGGAGCGTGACGGCATGATTCAGGAAGTAAGGATCACGACGCTGGAGGATCTGATGCCCCTGCTGTCGGAACAGGATTACAGGCCGGAGCTGAAACGGAACCGGTCCGGGTACCTGTACCGGGGGATGCCGAACTCGGAATACAAGATGGTCACCAGCCTGAGCCGCTGCTGCAAGAACAAGCAGAAGACGCTGGAACCGGCGATCCTGAACAACTTTGCCAAGTATGCCGTACGGGAGGATCCGACGGTGACGCAGAGCGTCTGGTACCAGATGATTACCGGGCAGCACAACGGTCTTCCCACACGATTGCTGGACTGGACGCATTCCGCCCTGGTGGCACTGCATTTCGCCATGACGGAGGAAAGCCTGGAGGAAATGGACGCCCATGACTGCGTGGTCTGGCGGATTGATATGAACGAGCAGATTGACCATCTGCCGGAGAAATACCGGCTGGCTATCGGCCGGGAACAGACCACCCTGTTTTCCGTGGAGATGCTGACGAAGATCACAGACAGCCTGTACCAGTACGACGAGGACATGGGGGACCGGTCCATGGTCATTATCGAGCCACCGAGCACCAATGACCGGATCATCATGCAGTATTCCTTCTTCTCGGTCATCCCAATGGGCATGACGGATATCGAAGCGTTCCTGGACGCGTATACCCACAATACGGTGAAATATGTGATCGACCGGCAACTGCGGTGGCGGGTGCGGGATATGCTGGACAGCCTGAATATCAGTGAACGGCTGCTGTATCCCGGGCTGGAAGGGCTCAGTAAATGGATTGCGCGGCATTACTATGTGAAATAAGATTTCACATAGTACCGCACAATCCATTTGCAATTAACAATTAACAATGCACAATGAACAATTATATTATGTTTAAACCGGAGGAGAAAACGGACAGATGAAGAAGAAACAGGGAGTGATAGGCGTTATCTGTCTGTTTGCTGTATGGTTCTTTTGCTGTGGCGGAGCTGCGCAGGCGGATGTAATTATCAATGAGGTGATGGCGTCCAACGGGTACTATGAGAGCGGACATGCCTGGGATTGGGTGGAACTGTATAACAACGGAGACCGCACGGAAGACATTTCCGGCTGGGGCTTTACGGACAGCAAAAAAGACCTGTACAAGTTCACTTTCCCGGACGGAGCGAAACTGAAAGCCGGGGAGTACCTGACTATCTGGTGTACGGGTGAGGTGAACAAAACGCCGGGGAAGGAACATACTTTTTATGCGGATTTCAAGATTTCATCCAGCGGGGAAACCCTGCGGCTGACGGACGAGGACGAGAACGAAATCCATAAGCTGAAAATGCCGGAACAGTACGGCAACGTCAGCTACGGACTGCCGACCGGAGGCGGGGAATACGGTTTCTTTGAAAACGCCACCCGGGGGAAAAAGAATGAAGCGGAAGCCTTTGCGCGGCGGCTGCAGGAACCGGAGATCATCACTGCCGCAGGCTTTTATGAGGGCAGCGTGACGGTGGAAGCCCGGGGCGAAGACGGGGCGGAACTGTATTACACCACGGACGGGGAGACTCCGACAAAAAAGAGCAAACCGTTCCCGGCTGACGGGCTGAAGCTGAAGAAGACCACGCCGCTGCGGGTGAAGGCTTTCCGGAAGGACGCGGTTTCCTCGACGGTTGCCGGGGCTACCTATTTTATCGATGACGCGCCGAAGACAGCGATTGTGTCTCTGATTTCCGATGACAAGTATCTGTTCAGCAAAAAGACAGGTATGCTGGTGAAAGGAACGGGCAGCGTACCGAACTATTCGAAAGGATATGAATATCCGGTTCATATTGAGTATTTCAACGGGGACGGAAAACAGGAAATCAGCCAGACGGGAACGATGACCTGTTCCGGGCACAGCGCCAGGATCAACAGCCAGAAGAGCATAGCCCTGTATGCCCGGAAAGCCTGGGGCGCGGATCAATTTGCATTCAATCCGTTCCCGACCAGGGATTATGCGGGATATAAAAGCCTGCTTCTGCGGGCGGCCAACAGCGATACCTACGCGACGCGGCTGCGGGACATTGTCGCCAGCAGCCTGGCGGAGGGGCAGGATATCCTGTACCAGGATCACGAGGTGATCCAGGTCTATATCAACGGACGGTACTGGGGACACTACAATCTGCGGGAGAAAATCAACAAATACTTCGTTGCCGCCTATGAAGGGGTGACGGAAGAGGCGGATATCGACAGCATCGATATCCTGGCGCGTACCGGAACGGACGAGTTTCTGCAGAACGGAGACAACAAGGACTGGCTCGAACTGTGCGACTTCTGCAAAAAGAACGATCTGAACAAGCCGGAGAACCTGGCCTGGCTGCAGGAACGGCTGGATATTGACAATATGTTTACGCATGCTGCCTATGAGATTATCCTGGGCAACGTGGACTTTACAAACGTGCGGGTGTACCGGGTGCCGGGCGGCAAATGGAAGTACCTGCTTTTCGATGTGGAGGCCTGCTGGCGCAACCTGGATCCCACGCCGATTGAATACTATATCAAGCCCCTGAACGCGAAAATCCAGGGCTTCCGGCATGAACCGCTGAACGCGCTTTTCAAGGTGCCGGAGATGAAGGCCCGGTTCCTGAACAGGGTGAGCGAACTCCTGGCGGGGGTGTTCCGCTGGGATAACGTGGAAAAGCATTTTGACGATGTGATCGACGTGCTTAAGCCGATTCTGCCCAGGCATATTGAGCGCTGGAAGAACATGAAGATGGAAAACTGGAAGAAGAATATTCATGCCACGAAGTACTATGCCAGGGTGAGGCCGAAGAAGATTCCGGAGATGCTGAAGAAAGCCATGAAGCTGACGAACGCAGAAGTGGAGGAGTATTTCGGGGAGACGCTGCGATTACTTGAAGAAACGAATAAGAGAGAAGAGTAAAAGTAAATTCAGAATTCAGAATTATTCGTCCTGCGGACGTAGTAAGGGACAGTGTCATCGCTTCAGCGATGACAAATGCAGAATGCAGAATGCATAATGCAGAATTAATCGTCCTGCGGACGTAGTAAGGGACAGTGTCATCGCTTCAGCGATGACAAATGCAGAATGCAGAATGCATAATGCAGAATTAATCGTCCTGCGGACGTAGTAAGGGATTCTTCGACTTCGCTCGGAATAACAACCATGTTCCTGCATCTGGAAGTTCCGGAGCGCGTTGTTATTGGTGAGACAAGAATTAATACTGAAGAATTGATGGTGGAACGGATATGGTGAAAAGGCTTGGGCATGTGGTGGATGACGGGGAAGCACTGTGGCTGCTTTCCTCGGCTTCGGAGATCGGGTTCCGGGTGAAGGGCGCCACGCAGGTGAAGCTGGTGCTTGGATCGGACGATACGGTGTTGGATCCGGCGGCGGAGACGGTGCGGCCGCGGTTTGCGGTGCGGCTGGACGGGGAGAAGATCCTGGACAGGCGGATGGCGGACAAGGAAGAGACCGTGACGATTTTTGCGGGGGAAGAGAAGCGGAACGCGGAAATCCGGCTGATCAAGCTGAGCGAATGTACCCAGAGCCTGATGGCCCTGAAACGGATTGAAACCGACGGCACGACGGAGCCGCTGCCGGAAAAGAAACTGAAAATGGAATTCATCGGTGATTCCATCACCTGCGGATACGGCGTGGAGGGGAAGAGCGAAGCGGAAACCTTTACCACCGCCACGGAAAACGCGGAGAAGGGATATGCCTGCCTCACGGCGCAGGCCCTGGGGGCGGACGCCGTGATGACCTGCTTTTCCGGGCACGGCATTGTTTCCGGCTATACGGGAGATCCCTCCGTCCGCAACGGCTCGGAGCTGGTTCCGCCGTACTACGAAAAGGAAGGAAGAAACGGATACCGGCTGCGGAACGGAAAGCTGCCGGAGGAAATTGACCGGGATTTCAGCGCCTTCCAGCCGGATTATATTGTGATCAATCTGGGAACCAACGACATGAGCTGGTGCGGAACAGACGGGGAACGGGGCGCACTGTACGCGGAAGGCTATACGCAGTTCCTGAAGACGGTCAGAAAGCATAATCCAAAGGCCCGGATTCTGTGTGCGCTGGGTGTGATGGGAACCCTCCTGAATCCGATGCTGGAGCAGGCAGTCGCCCGGTACCGCACAGAGACAGGGGATGGACAGATCCGGCTGCTGATGCTGGAGGACCAGAATGCGGCCCGGGACGGATACGGCGCGGACTACCATCCAAGCGAAACTACCCAGCGCCTGCTGGCGGAGAAAGTGACGGAAACGATCAGACAATGGACAAGACAATGAAACTGAAATATCCCTGCCTGGTACTGGACCATGACGATACCACGGTGAACTCCACCGCGACGGTGCATTATCCCTGCTTTGTGGAGTATATGGAGAAATACTTTCCCGACGTGCACCTGACGCTGGAGGAATACTTCCGGTACAATTTTGAACCGGGCGTCATTGATCTGTTCACAAAAATCTGCGGGATGACCTGGGAACAGATGATGGATGAGGAAAACTACTGGAAGGAATACGTGAAGCACCATGTGCCGGCCGCCTATCCGGGGATCAAGGAGATCCTGGAGGAGCAGAAGAAAAGGGGCGGGAAGATCTGCGTGGTGAGCCATTCCTTCGCGGATTATATCCGGCGGGATTACCGGCTGAACGGCCTGCCGGAGCCGGATCTGATCTTCGGCTGGGAGCAGCCGCCGGAACAGCGCAAACCCTCCGTTTATCCCCTGGAACAGATCATGAAGACCTTCGGGATGAAGCCGGAGGAGCTGCTGGTGGTGGACGACCTGAAGCCCGGATATGACATGGCAAGGGCCGCGGGGGTGCCCTTCGCCGCCGCCGGATGGGCCAATGACATCCCGGAAATCGAGCACTTCATGCGGGAAAACTGCGGCCTGTATTTCAAGAAAGTTGTCGAATTTGGAAACTTTTTGTATAGCTAACGACAAAAAGGTATACGATTTTTCTACCCGGGTCACCGAATGAAAACAAACCAAACCAATGAAATTCAACCTGCGGATCGTTGATCCGCATTTTTTCGTTTGTTATACTTTTGGTAAATCAAACGGACGGGTCAGATTCATACCGAGCGCCTTCAGTGAAAATGATCTGTCATTGTTTATCAGTATCATAAGGAGGACATAGTTTTATGAAAAAGATCATTGCTCTCGTTCTTGCTCTGACGATGCTGTGCGGCGTGATGGCCGTGGCTCACGCGGATGACAAGATCAAGATCGGCGTCTCCATTTGGAGTTCCACTGACACCCTGGGAAGCGAATGCAAGCGCCTGATTGACGCTGCGGCTGAAGCGCTGGACGTTGACGTTCAGTGGGTTGACCAGGCTCACATCTCCGAGCAGGTGACTGCTTCTGCTGAAACCCTGGCCATGGCGGACTGCGACGGTATCATCATCTGCAACTCCGCTTCCGCTGAAATGGGTTCCGTCATCAAGACCTGCGACGAGAACGAAGTATATGTTGCCCAGTTCTTCCGCGTGATCAACGAAGAAGCCAACCCCGATGAATATGCCCAGGCGAAGGCTTCCAAGTACTATGTGGGCGCTGTGCATGAATCCGAGTTCGACAACGGCAAGACCCTGGTGACCATCCTGGGCAACAAGGGCTGCCGCAAGATCGGCCTGGAAGGCTGGGAACCCGGTGACGCCACGTTCCTGGGCCGCTGGGAAGGCTACAAGGCCGGCGTGGAAGAATGGAACGCCGCCAACCCCGAAGACACGATTGAACTGCTGGAGCCCCAGTACGGCCGCACCACCACCGACACCGGCCGTGCTACCGCTGAAGCTATCATCGACGCGAATCCCGACATCGACGCCCTGATCGTTGCGGGCGGCGGCGGAGACACCCTGCTGGGCGCGATCGCCGGCATCGAAGCCAAGGGCCTGACCGGCAAGATCGCTGTGGTTTCCACAGACTTCCTGCCTGACCTGGACGCGAAACTGGAAAGCGGCGCGATGGCTGCTGAATCCGGCGGACACTATGCGGATCCCTTCTTCGCCTTCCTGATGGTTTACAATGCCATCAAGGGCAACTACGCCACCAGCGAAGACGGCTTCTATGACATGGTCTTCCCCTACATGTTCGTTGACTCTCCGGAAAGCTACGCCAACTACGCCGCGTACTTCACCGGCAGCGAACTGCCCTACACCGCTGACGAAATCAAGGCTCTGGCTGAACTGTCCTATGACGATCTGGCCGCTGCCTGCGCCGCGCTGTCTGTTGAAGACGTTGTGGCCCGTCACGCCAAGTAATTGTACATACTCCGGACGGCTGCCAGGCGCGGCAGCCGTCCCCGGTTTTTTCAAACACGGGCGCCTGACGCGGTGCCGGAATGATAAAAGGGAGCGAGGCTATGTCCACCAGACTTCAGAAACTGAAAGGAACAAAAGCATACGGCTACCTGATGCTGGCAGCACTGCTGGTTTTTTTCTATGCTGTATTTAAAATACTGACACCGGGGAACTTTGGTTCTCCGGCAAATCTGTATTCCTATCTGCAGTCGTCCATCATTTATTCTGTAGGCGGCTGCGGCCTGTACTTTATTGTCGTTATGGGTCTGTTCGATTTTGCCGTCGGCGCCAACATTGTGTTTTCCTCCATCGTCGGCGTGATCCTGTCCCAGCACTTCGGCTATATCGGATTCATTGTCGGATGCCTGGGCTGCGGCACACTGATCGGCCTGCTGATCGGCACGCTGTATAACCAGCTGAACGTACCCTCCATGATCGTTACGGTCGGCCTGATGCTGATCCTGGAATGCATCGCCGTGATCGTGGCAGGCGGCGTCAAGCAGACGCTGGCTCCGGAACTGCGGTTCTTCAGCGGGGCCCCCGGAAACATTATCCTGGCCGGGGCGGCCTTTGTGCTGATGTACTTTATCCTGAATTATACGAAAATCGGTACCTACTGCAACGCCATCGGCTCGAATGAGTTCACGGCGAAGAACATGGGTATCAACGTGAAAAAATATAAGCTGATCGGTTTCATGCTGCTCCACTTCTTTGTTGGTATCATGGCGATCCTGACGGTTTCCTACGGCACCACGATGACCGCACTGACCGGCATGAGTACCATGAGCCGGAACTTCCAGCCGCTGATGGGAACCTTCTTCGGCGTAGCCTTCCGGAAATACGGTATTCCGATCAGCGCCATCGTGATCGGTGAGTTTATCATCTCCATTATCTTTAACGGCTTTGTGGCACTGGGCGCCCCGACCACGATCCAGAACGTGGTTACCGGTGCGGCACTGCTGGCGATCGTTGCCCTGACCGCACGCGGCGGCAGAGGCAGCGTGGTGAAGTGAGGGGGATGGGCATGGAAAAGAAAACATTGCTGAAAGCCGAACATATAGACAAACGGTTCGGCATTACCCATGCGGTCAATGACGTTTCCCTGGAAATCGCGGCCGGAGAGATCCGCGGCCTGATCGGGGAGAACGGCTCGGGCAAGAGCACCTTCTGCCAGATGTTGTGCGGAATCTATACTATCGGCGGCGGCACCTTCACCCTGGACGGGAAGGAGCTGCACATTCGCAACCAGGTGGACGCGAACAACGCCGGCATCGCCATCATCGTGCAGGAAATGGGCACGCTGTCCGGACTGACGGTGGCTGAAAACATCTACCTGGGCCATGAGGAGCCCTTCATGCACACGGGCATCAAGGACAGCCGCGCCATGAACCGTGAGGCCCAGAAGCTTCTGGATTCCTACGGCTTCGGCCGGATCAAGGCCGGGGTGATGATCGATCACTACAATTTTGAAGACCGGAAACTGGTGGAGATCGTCAAGGCAACCTACATGAAGCCGAAGATCCTGGTCATTGACGAAACGACCACCGCCCTGAGCCAGAACGGGCGCCTGGAACTGTACAAAATCATGGACGCGGTCCGTGCGGACGGACGCACGGTGATCTTCATCAGCCATGACCTGGGCGAAGTACTGGCCCATACGGATACGGTTTCCGTACTCCGGGACGGTGAATACATCGACACGGTAAATGCCTCTGAAGTGACGGAGGATGACCTCAAGCGCCTGATGGTCGGGCGGGAAATCGGAACCGCGTATTACCGGACCGATTACGGCCAGCCGGTATCGGAGGAAGTCGTCCTGACAGTGGACGGGGTCAGCGTGCCTGGAGAACTTGACGGGATCAGCTTTGAACTGCACAAGGGAGAGATCCTGGGATTCGGAGGCCTGTCCGAGTGCGGCATGCATGAAGTCGGAAAAGCGATCTTCGGTGCGTCCTGGGACCGGAAGGGAACGGTGCGGCTGGCGGACGGAACAGAAATCAATGATATCCCCACCGCGATCAGCCACTCCATTGCCTACGCATCCAAGGACCGTGATAACGAATCCATTATCCTGAATGAATCCATCCGGAACAACATCGTCCTGCCTTCCCTGGAAAACCTGTCCAGCCACGGCCTGCTGAACGGCCGGAAGCTGACCCGATTCGCGGATGAGCAGGCGAAGAACATGCAGACCAAAATGCAGAACGTGGGACAGTTTGTTTCCGACCTGTCCGGCGGCAACAAGCAGAAAGTTGTCCTGGCCCGCTGGCTGGGCAAGGGGAGCGACATCCTGGTGCTGGATTCACCCACCCGCGGCATCGACGTGAAGGTCAAACAGGCGATCTACGGCCTGATGGCAGAACTGAAAACCCAGGGAAGATCCATTATCATGATCAGTGAGGAAATCCCGGAACTGCTGGGTATGGCGGACCGGATCTTCATCATGAAGGACGGCAGGATCAACGGTGAATTCAGCCGGGATCCGGATCTGGGCGAAGAAGACCTGATCAAGAAAATGGTGTAAAGGAGGCGGAGAAAATGGAAAAGAAGCATACAGAAACCAAAGAACAGTCCAGGCTCCGCGCGTTCCTGACCGGCGACCGTCTGAAGGCGGCCCTGCCGCTGATCGGTTTTGTGATTATCCTGCTGGTGATGCACATCGCTACAGACGGCAGGATCCTGACGCCGAAGAAGCTGCGGCTGCTGTTTTCCCAGATCTATTATCCCACCATTGTGGCCACGGGCGTATTTTTCATCATGACGCTCGGATCCATTGACTTTACAGAGGGCTCCACATTGGGCGTTGCCTCCATTGTGGTCAGCGTCCTGTCCTTCTATAGCATCCCGCTGGCCATCCTCGGCGGTATCCTGACCGGCGCGGCCATCGGCGCGATCAACGGGTTCTTCCATGTGAAGTTCAGGCTCCCGAGCTTTATTGTTACGATTTGTACCATGTACCTGTTCCGCGGAGTCTGCGCCTATTTCACAACAGAAACCGCGGTGCCTGCCAGCAATGCCATCAAGGCGCTGGACCAGGACTGGCTGAAGATCACCATTACGCTGGCGGTGCTGGCAGTGGCCTTCTTCCTGTTCAAATTCACCCGGATCGGCAACGACGTGAAAGCAGTCGGTTCCGGTGAAACGGCAGCCCGGTTCTCCGGCGTACGGACCGGAAGGGTGAAGTTCCTGGCCTTTGTGGCGGCCGGCGCTCTGACAGGTCTCGCAGCATTTGTCAACGTGATCAAGGTCGGTTCCATTACCGCGACGGCCGGTAACCAGCTGGAAACTCAGATCCTGATTTCCCTGGTGCTCGGCGGACTGCCGATCACCGGCGGCGCGAAGGTACGGTTTTCCAACATCATTATCGGTACCCTGATGTACGCGATCCTGAACAGCGGCCTGTCCATCCTGGGTTACGAACCCCAGGTGCAGCAGCTGATCAAGGGCATTGTATTCCTGATTTTCGTGGCGCTGACCATTGACCGCAAGGCGCTGAAGGTCATTAAGTAACGAATTTATCCTCCTCCTTTTTAGCTTCCTCCTGTCCCGGGAGGAGGCTTTTTTTGTTGCCGGATAAGGGCTGGAAGCCTGCGTTACTGCATAACGTTGCGGATCAGCGAACGCGTTGTACGTACTTAATTTGCAGGCATGTTAAGTACGTACATTTAAGCCGAAATCAGAAACGATTCGTTTTTATTTGGTCGAAGTTCAAATTCATTTGCACTTGTCCAAACCGGTAGATTTTTGTCCGAAATGTATGATAGGATACATACTGTTTAAGACAGGTTTCAATGCGGTGAATCCGCATGAAAAAATAATATTTTTTTAAGGAGACGGTATCATGAAGAAGATTCTCGCTACCCTGTTGGCTGCCATTCTGGTGCTGGGCTGCTTCAGCTTTGCATCCGCTGACGCCAAGACCTACAAAGTCGGCGTATCCATTTATCAGTACACTGACAACTTTATGACCCTGTACCGGAACGAAATCGAAGCGTACTTCAAGACCCTCGAAACCGATGACGTGAAGTATGAAATCACCATGGCGGACGGCAAGAACGACATGGCTGAACAGACCAACCAGATCCGTAACTTCATCACCCAGGGCATGGACGTGATCATCCTGAACCTGGTTCAGACCTCTTCCGCTGACGCTGTCATCGATGAAATCGTTGCGGCCGGTATCCCGCTGGTGCTGATCAATCGTGAGCCCCTGGCCTACGACGCTGACGGCAACACGCTGGATGAGCAGTACGAAGGCATCCTGAACAACGCCCAGGTGTGCTACGTCGGCGCTGACGCCCGTCAGTCCGGTACCTACCAGGGTGAAATGATCGCCGCTCTGGACAACAAGGGCGACATCAACGGCGATGGCAAAGTTTCCTACATCATGATCGAAGGCGACCCGGAAAACATCGACGCTCAGTATCGTACCGAGTTCTCCGTGAAGGCGCTGACCGACGCCGGTATCGAAGTGGAATGCCTGGATGACCAGGTTGGTAACTGGGACCAGACCAAGGGCCAGGAACTGTGCGCGAACGCGCTGAGCAAGTATGGCGACAAGGTTGAAGTTGTGTTCTGCAACAACGACGGTATGGCGCTGGGCGCTCAGACCGCCATTGAGGCCGCCGGCCGCAAAGTGGGCGAGGACATCTACCTGGTAGGCGTTGACGCTCTGCCCGAAGCCATCGACCTGATCAAGGAAGGCAACATGACCGGTACCGTGCTGAACGACCACATCGGCCAGAGCCATGCTGCGGTTGACGTTGCTGTGCAACTGCTGAACGGCGAAGCGATTGAGAACTACTACTGGGTTAACTACGTGAAGGTCGACAAGGCCTATGCGGAAGCTAACTATTGATCATCCGCTGAAGCAGATCAGTAAATGATTCGCAGGTGGGTGAGCCGGCTATTGGCTCACCCACCTTTTCGGAGTATAATGAGACTATAATGAATAAAAGCGCCTTTTGATCCGTGCCGGGGCCGGACCCGGATCAAAGGGCACTGAACAGAACAAGATGAGAGGAGGCATGCCCTCATGTCCGAATACGTGCTGGAAATGACAGGCGTCAGCAAGTCTTTCCCGGGCGTTAAGGCGCTGGACAATGTGCAGCTGCGGCTCAGGCCCGGCAAGGTACATGCCCTGATGGGCGAGAACGGCGCCGGCAAATCCACCCTGATGAAGTGTATGTTCGGAATCTACAAGATGGATGAAGGACAGATCCTGATGGACGGGGAGCCTGTGACGATCAGCGATCCCATGGACGCCCTGAAGAAGGGAATTGCCATGGTGCACCAGGAACTGCAGCCCATTCCTGCCCGGACGGTCGGGGAGAACATTTTCCTGGGACGGTATCCCATGAAAAAGGTTCTGGGCTTTATTCCGATGGTGGACCACGCCAAGATGTACGCAGACACGGAAGAACTGCTGAAGAAGGTCCGGATGCACTTCGACCCGAAGCAGAAGGTGGGCGAATTGAGCGTTTCCCAGATGCAGTCTGTGGAAATTGCCAAGGCGGTATCAGCCAACTGCCGGGTGCTGATCCTGGACGAGCCCACCTCCTCCCTGACAGCCAACGAGGTGGAGGCCCTGTTCCGGATTATCGAGGACCTGAAGGCGGAAAACGTCGCCATCGTATATATCTCCCACAAGATGGATGAAATCCTCCGCATTGCGGATGAGGTCAGCATCATGCGGGACGGTAAATATATCGGCACCTGGGAGGCCAGCGAGCTGACCACGGACCGGATCATCACCCTGATGGTGGGCCGGGAACTGACCAACCTCTATCCGAAGCGGGAAAATGTTCCCGGGGAAGTGGTGTTTGAGGTGAAGGATTTTACCTCCATTAACCCACGGTCCTTCCGGAACGTCAGCTTCCAGCTTCGCAAGGGCGAAATCCTCGGCGTGGGCGGCCTTGTAGGCGCCCAGCGGACAGAGCTGATGGAAGGCCTGTTCGGCATCCGTTCCCATACGACCGGCCAGATCTTCTACAAAGGAAAGGAACTGACGATCAACCGGCCGAAGGACGCCATCGACCAGGGCATCGCCATGCTGACGGAGGACCGGCGCGGCAGCGGCATCATGGGCGTGCTGAGCGTGGCGGACAATATCTCCATCTCCTCACTGAACCAGTACCTGGACTACGGCTATTTCATCAACGGCAAAAAGGTGGAGAATCTGGTCAAGGATAACGTCAAAAAGATGAACATCAAGACGCCGTCCTCAAAAACGCAGATCAAATCCCTTTCCGGCGGCAACCAGCAGAAGGTGCTGGTGGGACGCTGGCTGGCCAACAATCCGGACGTGCTGATCCTGGATGAGCCGACACGCGGTATCGACGTCGGCGCCAAGTATGAAATCTACTGCATCATCGCGGACCTGGCCAAAGAGGGAAAGAGCATTATCATGATCTCTTCCGAGATGGGTGAACTGATCGGCATGTCGGACCGGATCATGGTGATGTGCGACGGCCGGGTGACCGGTTTTGTGGAAGGAAGCCAGGCGACGCAGGAAAGCATCATGACTTACGCGACGCAGTTTGAATAATCAAGGAGGCAATACAGATGGAAGCTAACAAACAGCTCAGTTTCGGACAGAGACTGATCAAAATTGTCACCCGGAACCCCATCGTCTTCCTGCTGCTGATCGCGGCAATCGTGGTGGGCTGTTCGGTTGAGAACTTCTTCTCCTGGGGCAACCTCACAAACCTGCTCAGCAATACAGCGATCCGTTTCCTGATCGCCCTGGGCGTTTCCGGCTGTCTGATCACCAAGGGCACGGACCTGTCCGCCGGCCGCCAGGTTGGTTTTGCGGCGGTCATCGCTGGTATTATGTGCCAGCGGGGAGACTATAACGGCCGCCTGTGGAAGTTCCTGCCGGAAATGAACATCGGTCTGGTTTTCCTGGTCGTGGTTCTCTTCGGCGTGATCTGGGGCCTGATCAACGGCTTTATCGTGACCAAGCTGCACGTGCCGCCCTTCATTGCGACCCTGGGTACCCAGACGATCATCTACGGTATCTCCCTGGTGATCTCCGACGCACAGCCTATCGGCGGATTCCAGAAAATCTACACCACCCTGATCAACGGCCGCATCGGCAATGTGCGGGGATTCCACCTACCGTACCTGCTGTTTGTGGCGGCGGTGTTCGGCCTGATCTTCTGGTTCATCTATAATAAGATGCGGTTCGGCAAATACATGTATGCCATCGGCGGCAACGATGTGGCGGCGGAGGTTTCCGGTGTGAACACCACCCGGACCCTGATGCGGATCTATACCACGGCGGGCATCATGTATGCCGTGGCCGGTTATCTGCTGGCAGCCAAGTCCGGCGGCGCGTCCGCTTCCATGGGCCAGGGCTATGAACTGGAAGCCATCGCGGGCTGCACCATCGGCGGCGTTTCCACTACGGGCGGTATCGGTACAGTACCCGGCATCCTCATCGGCGTGCTGGTGTTCGAACTGCTGAAGATCATTCTGCAGTTCCTGGGCGTCAACCCGTATTACAACTATGTGGTGCAGGGCCTGGTGATTGTGCTGGCCGTCTCCCTGGACATCCGCAAGTATATTGCGAAGAAGTAAGGCTTATGGATAAGGAAAAGGAGCTCGAACAGCGGGAAAAAGCGCTGGAAGAGCGGGAAAAGAATCTGGAAAAAAAGGAAAAGGAGCTGGGATTCTTTTCTCAGACAGTAAAGGCCAAGAAGGAATCCTGGTACGACCGGATCAATGTCAGCGTGAAAACGATGGACCGGATCATCTGGGTTGTATCCGCACTGCTGACGATTGTGGTCATCCTGATCATCCTGGAAGCCATGGGTATATTCAAACTGTAAATAAGGCACACCTGTGCCGCACCGGCGCCTGTCTGAACAGGTGCCGGTTTTTCCGTACTTGGCAAAAACAGGAGAATGAACTATAGTGGTATCAATTCAAAAAGGAGATGCTGCAATATGAAAGGGAAATACAACACAGGGGTACATTCCGCCCTGCTGGCAGCGGTGGGAGCGTACATCCTGTACATTGCCTGGGTCCTGCTTGACAAATACCGGAGCAACGCCGGGGAAATGCCGCCGGCACTGAATATTATTGCAATTGTTGTCCTGGGCCTGGGCGGGCTGGGAACGCTGTATTACGCATGGCATATATACCGCCTTGGAAAGAAGCAGGAAAGCGAAAACAGGGACGAAGACAACCAGGACAATAATTGATAGATTCACCGACAAAAAGTGAAAACGTTTGCTGAAAAAGTGAGGAAAATCAATATTGTTTTCTTTCGGTATCGTTTCCGAAAATTTGCGTGAATCTATTTACAAACAGAGAGTGAAAGTGTAAAATATGGTCAGTTCATTTCCGGATGAGAAATCCGGGAAAAATTAAAAAAAGGAGTGTACCCAAACTATGAAGAAGATCCTTGCTCTGGTTCTCGCTCTGGCTCTCGTGCTGAGCCTGTGCTCCTTCGCTTCTGCTGAAGGCGCCAAGAAAAAGGTTGGTATCTCGATGCCCACCCAGTCCCTCGAACGCTGGAACCGTGACGGCACCTACCTGAAGGAACAGTTCGAAGCTGCCGGATACGACGCTATCCTGACCTACTCCGACAACAAGAACGATCAGCAGGTTAACGACATCGACAACATGC
>Ga0310695_10002861_pt1 | contig 35203 bp, 32 predicted proteins | sample RumenRJG_04DNA_FD_203882 | JGI IMG/M metagenome (GOLD analysis project Ga0310695, IMG submission 203882) | Bovine rumen microbial communities from Lethbridge, Alberta, Canada - RJG_04 (v2) (version 2) | ecosystem: Host-associated > Mammals > Digestive system > Stomach > Rumen | place: Canada... | reverse complement strand
AACCACTTCTTGAGCGTCTTGACTATACAGTTTCAGATTATGTTCAACAGTTGTACATTGAAATTGGCAATCATAACCACGCTTTAATTCCGGATTTTGTTTTGCTGCCAAGTAAATCGCATGGTCGTCAAATTGCTTTTGCAGTTTTAGAAGCGAAATTGAGTATTACAAATCAAAAACAACTGGAAGAAACTATAACTCAGGCTAGAAGTTACGCAAAGTTGTTGGGCGCAAAATATCAAATGATTGCGTCAAAGGAAAAAATGTGGCTGTTTTCTGAAGAGGATGATTTTGCAAAAGATATTTTTTCGGCAGATTGGTCAGGCTTACACGATCCAGATAAGTTTTTGCAATTGTATAAATTGGTGGGGAAAAAGTAATAAGAATGGATTTTTTGCATATAAAACACACCAAACAAACGCCTGACAATGTACCCGACTTGGTTTAATGAGGCAATGGGTTATGAAACAAAAGAAGTGCGCTGTGGTAAACAGAGAATTGTGCGTGGCCTGCGGAAGCTGCCAGAAGGTCTGTCCCATGGGAGCGATCCGCGTGTATAAAGGGCTTTACGCCATAACGGACGGGGCCCGCTGCATCGGCTGCGGACGCTGCGCGAAGGAATGCCCCGCTTCTGTAATTTCGCTGGAGGCGCCCCGTGAAAACTGAAAAGCGCTGGTATGATTATTTGTGGATTGCGGAACTGGTCTATTTCAGTCTGGGTTTCTTTAATATCCTTTTTGCCTGGGTTGGGCTGTGTATGTTTTTTATCCCCTTGCTTTTGGCGCTGGCAGGCTGGGACAAAGCCTATTGCAACCGGTATTGCGGCAGGGGCCAGCTTTTTGCCCTGCTGGGCGGCAGGCTCGGGCTTTCCCGGTGGCGCCATGTGCCGGGCTGGCTTCGCTCCCGTTTTTTCCGTTACGGTTTTCTGCTGTTTTTCATGGTCATGTTCTGCAACATGCTGCACGTAACGTGGCTGGTGTATGGCGGCGCGGAAAATCTGCGGCAGGTGGTGACGCTGCTCTGGGTTTTCAAATTGCCCTGGCATTGGGCCTACAGCGGAACGGCAACGCCCTGGGTCGCCCAGTTCGCTTTTGGCTTTTACAGTGTCATGATCACGTCTACGGTGTTGGGCATTATTTCCCTGCTGCTGTGGAAGCCCCGTTCCTGGTGCGTGTATTGTCCCATGGGTACCATGACGCAGCTGATCTGCAGGGCAAAACACCAGTGAGAGCGTGCTGGTAAAGTGCACGGCTTAAATACTGAAATGATTAATTTCCGATGAAAACCACATCGCGATGTTGCTTTCATCGAAAAAATAGTTTATTGTTATACAAAGTCCGAGTAACTTTCGAGTAGCTTACGAGTAATTTTCGAGTAGATAACGGGTAGATTGGAATGAGAGGGGCGGCAAAAGAAATGAACAACAAGGGATTAACAACCGCGGAAGCGCTGGAGAGGGCGAAAAAGGGAAAAAACGTACTCACCCAGGGAAAGAAAAAGAGTCTGTTCTCTGTGATCGTGGAGCAGCTTGCCTCACCGCTGTTGCTGTTGCTGGTGGTGGCGTCGGTTATTTCCATTATGACCGGGGAGATCGTCGACGGTATCATTATCATTATCGTGGTGCTGGCTAACGTTATCATCGGTACCGTGCAGGAACTTTCGGCGGAAAAATCCGTAGAGGCCCTGCGGCGGATCAATGCGTCCACGGCGGTTGTCATTCGCGATGGCGTGGAGACGGAGATTCCTGCGGCGGATCTGGTAGAGGGCGATTACGTGATCCTGGAGGCGGGCCGCGTGGTGCCTGCGGATCTTGCCCTGGTCCAGACCAGTTCCCTGAAGGTAAACGAGTCGGCCCTCACGGGGGAAAGCGTTGCGGTGGAAAAGGACTGCAACGAAACCAGCGACGAGAAGACGCCCCTGGGCGACCGCAAGGATAAGGCCTTCATGTCCACCCTGGTGGAATACGGCCGGGGCGAAGGGGTAGTGGAAAAGATCGGCGACCATACCGAGATCGGCAAAATTTCCGGCATGCTGCATCAGATCGAGAAGCAGGAGACGCCCCTGCAGAAAAATCTGGACAGCATTTCCAAGGTCCTTGGCATTGCGGGCGTGGTGCTGTGTATCCTGATGTTTGCCTGCCAGATTTTTATTTACCGTACCCCTGTCATTGAAACGCTGATGATTTCCATTGCATTTGCCGTTGCGGTAATTCCGGAAGGACTGGCTACCGTGGTAACGCTGGTGCTTACCGCCGGCATTCAGGAGATGAGCAAGCGCAACGCCATCGTGAAGCAGATCCATGCAGTGGAAACGTTGGGCGCGGTGAACGTGATTTGTTCCGATAAAACGGGTACCCTGACCCAGAACCGGATGACGCTGGTGAAGTGGTATTTTGCAGGCGAGGCGGTGGTACCGGAAGAACTGCCGACCGACAGCAAGGTGTTTCCTAAATTGCTGGAAGGGTTCCTGGCCTGTAACGACGCAAAATATTCCGAAGAGACCGGCGAGGAGATCGGCGATCCTACGGAAACCGCATTTATCAAGTACGCAAAAGATAAAAAGCTGGGTTATTACGATATCATGCGCGGTATCACCAGGTTTGATGAAATTCCTTTCGATTCCGGACGGAAGATGATGACCACTCTGGACCGGGTGGAACGGAATGGGGAGGTCCGGAATATTTCCTATACAAAGGGCGCCATTGATTCCGTTATCGTCCGCTGCGACCGCATTTTGGATGAGGACGGCGTTCGGGAAATTACCAACGAGGACGTTGTAAGGGCCACCCAGTCGGCGGACATCATGAGTTCCGAAGCGCTCCGGGTGCTGGCCCTGGCCTACCGGGAAGGGGATACGGTTCCTCAGGAAAAGGATATGATCTTTGTGGGGCTGGGCGCCATGATCGACCCGCCCAAGGAAGGCGTAAAGGAAACCGTGGATGAATGTCATCACGCGGGCATCGACGTGGCCATGATCACCGGCGACCATAAGATCACCGCCTTTGCCATCGCCAAGGAACTGGACATCGCTACGGACATTTCCCAGAGCATTTCCGGTGCGGAGATTGATGAAATGGATCCCGAAGAGTTCCGGAAGAATGTGCTGGATTACCGCGTGTTCGCCCGGGTTTCGCCGGAGAACAAGGTGCAGATCGTGCAGGCCTTCCAGTCTCATGGCAAAATTTGCTCCATGACGGGGGACGGCGTCAATGACGCGCCTTCCCTGAAAGCGGCGGATATCGGCGTGGCCATGGGCATCGGCGGGACGGAAGTGGCAAAGGATGCCGCGGAGATGATTCTGGTGGACGACAATTTCATCACCATTAAGAATGCGGTGATGGAAGGCCGGAACCTGTTCAATAACATCAAGAAATCGGTAGTGTACCTGCTGCGGTCCAATTTCGGCGAGGTGGCGCTGATGGCGTCGGCTATTTTTGCGGGCCTGTCTTCGCCTCTTTCCACTATCCAGATCCTGTGGGTGAACCTGCTGACGGATACGGCGCCTTCTCTGGCCCTTGGCATGGATGTGGGCTCCGATGCCGTAATGAATGAAAAGCCCAGGGACGTAAAGGCCGGCATTTTGAACCGGAGCGATTACCTGAATATCGTGATCCAGGGCTTCATCAGCGGCGGCGTGACGCTTCTGGCCTTCCTGCTTCCCGTGATTATGCAGTACGGAACGGGAAACATTCTGGCGACCCTGGACGGCAACGACGAACTGTTGAAGCTGTGCCGGACCTATTGCTTCAGCACCCTTGCCATCAATGAGATGCTGATGGCCTATGTGTGCAAGACCAAGGGCAGCCTTGCTTTTGCCACGAAAGAATCCTGGAACAACAAAGCCCTGAACATCATCACGGCGGTGGGCATTCTGCTGCAGATCGGCATACTGGTCATTCCTCCCATGCGCTCCCTGCTGAAACTGGCGCCTGTGGGAACCGTTGACATTGCGCTGATCCTGTTCATTGCGGTGACCGGCGTCATGATCAATGCGGCCATTACCCTGGCGAAAGAAAGACTGGATATCAAACGGGAAAGAAATCTGTAAGGAAATCTTTAAGGAATCTTTAAGGAAAGTTTTAAGGAAATCTTTAAGGAAATCTGTAAAAAAAGCTGTAAGGAAATCTTTAAAGAAAGCTGTAAAAAAGCTGTAAAGAAAGCTGTAAAGAAAGCTGTAAAAAAAGTTGTAAAGAAAGCTGTAAAAAAAGTTGTAAGGATTAGGTTTACGACATGAAAGCGTTAGTATTGTTCAGCGGCGGGTTAGACAGCAGCGTTTGTCTGGGCCTTGCGGTAAAAAAATACGGGGCGGATGAAGTGATGGCCCTTTCCGTTTATTACGGACAGAAACACAAAAAGGAAATGGAAGCTTCCGAAAAGGTGGCGGCTTTTTACGGCGTAAAACGGGTCACTCTCGATTTGGGAGAAATATTCAGGGGCAGCCGGTGCTCTTTGTTGGAAGGTTCGGCGGAAGAAATTCCCCATGAGGAATATGCGGAGCAGCTGGCGAAAACCGGAGGCGCGCCGGTGAACACCTATGTGCCTTTCCGTAACGGCCTGTTTCTTTCCGCTGCGGCCTCTGTGGGGTTAAGTAACGGCTGCGAGGCCGTTTATTACGGGGCCCACGCAGACGATGCTGCCGGTAATGCCTATCCCGATACCAGCGTGGCTTTTAACAGGCTGATCTCGGAAGCCGTTTATGAAGGCAGCGGCGGCGCAATACAAATTGTGGCGCCTTTTATCAATGCATCAAAAGCCCATGTTGTGGCCGTCGGTTCTGAAATCGGCGTTCCTTTTGCACTGACCTGGAGCTGTTACGAAGGACACGAAAAGGCCTGCGGTACCTGCGGAACCTGCCGCGACCGGAAGCGGGCCTTTGAAGAGAATGGGCTTGTTGACCCTGTAGAGTATGAAACGGCAGAAGAAAAACGGTAAGAAAAAATAAATCCCTGTCATGTTATAGCATGGCAGGGAATTTTTGTTTTGGTAGTTATTTTGTAAGCGCCTAATAACACAATAGCTATCGATGTTGGAAATTAATTATATGTAGGAAAAATCGGAGAAACGAAATAAAATATAAAAAAGATAAAATAAGTGCTTGACAAAATGAAAATCGTTTTATATAATGCAAGTGCTTGATGAACATAGAAAAATTTGTGAGTGTCTGGAAGAGAGGATACCATCAAAACAAAGGCTTCGGATTTATAAGCATCGTTCGTATGGATAGGTTAGCTATATCCATATGCCCAAGGTGTATAAATCCGAAGTTTTTTCTTTTGAATTTGGAAAATGCTTTTAAGGGAGTGTTATGTATAGTTACAGTAGTTAGTCATAGTGCCGCAATTAAATAAAACCGAATAATAAATCAAAATTAAATTCGTATAGTAATACTTTGATAAATTGGTAAGTGCTTGAAAGAGAGGATACCATCAAAACAAAGACTTCGGATTTATAAACAACGTAGAATGTGATGACAGGTATGTCTGTTTTCACAATGCCGAATTAACGAAATAGGTTTAGTGTACAAGTTTTGCTAAATGTAATCATTTGGTAAAACGAAATGATGTGAAACACAAAGCGCCGGATTTTTTATAGACGGACTGTTCCTATTATGCATTCTATGGTGTTGTAAATCCGAAGTCTTTGTTTTTTTGCTAAAATTTTACGATAAATTTTTATCAAGCAATCAAGCAAAAAATTGGACATTGAAAACTAAATAACGCTGTTCTTTCCGGAAAGACCTTCCTGCGAATATGTCAATCAATGATAGCGAGCGTGTTGAAACTGACGGAACGGCATGCGAAGACCTTACAGCATGGTTGCAAGAGAGAACGGGTGGAAATACTTTTTATAAATGAAACCTATTCATAAAAGGGGGAATTTTAATGTTTAAAAAAGCAAATTGGAAAATGATGGCTTTTGCCTTCATGGGCGTAATGATGATGGTTTTTCTTACTGCTTGTGGCAGAGATTTTACCGGTAACCCAACTATTTTTCCTTAAGGAAATCTTATTTTTGAAAAGGGTAATCCTATGGTAGCTAAAAAGAATTGCAAGAAATGATGAAGATGGAGGCGAAAAAAATATTTGATCTCGATGCATCTATTGAAAAAGAAGTAGCAAAAAAGGTAAAAAAATACTAAATTAGCAGGATGGAAGGAATGTGGATGGAAAAAAGAAAACGGAAAATATATTCGGTATTGGAAATTATGGAAAAAAGTTTGGAAAAATTCCCAAAAAATTAATTTACGAGTTTGTTGGGTTAAAGGCCATGCGGAAAATGAATTTAATAACCGTTGTGATGTAGTGGCGCGTATGGAAGCGAGATTGCGGGCATTGTGAACCAATCGTATAATCACTAAATCAGGAGGTAACATTATGAATAGCTGCTTGAAAGCGAAGAATAATAACGTATGTATTGACGAAAAATGCCAGAAATTATCTGTTGTGAATAGAAATGACGAGATGCTGCGGGAATTGAAATACAAAACAACTGATGTCCCATGCACACATGAAGAAGTGTGGCGGTTGATAAGAATGTTTTATGATTTCGAGCTTATTGATTGCGAAAACTCAGAAATAGAAAAAAATATGGAAGATAAACCTTTAGTTTAAAATTTTTACAGTGCTGTCCAATACAATATTTACATTTTTGTACATGTATAAAAACTATTATTTGGGGATTGCAACCTGTAAAAGTTTTAAAAAAATAGCATATATTATTTATTAACGCTAAACTTTTAAAAATAAAAACCACCCGTACCCATGCAGGCACGAGTGGTAAATCCATTAGTTTTCAGGTGTCCAACTGTTCAACAATGACCGGTGCAAAATCTTTTTCTGATAGGGTGTTAATTTGAAGTAGTTGGGTGCAAAAACATCTTCCCAACCGCCGTACATCGGGTTAGGTAAAACAATGTAGTTTATACCGAAATGGTTTTTCTGTGAATCAGTAATGCTAACCCGTTCTTCGTTTTTATGATTACGTGTGCCAATAGGCAGATCATTTAAATTATCTCCGATGTATAAAACCACATTATGAGTTTTCTTAATTTCGTTAAAGCGAAGTTGTTTGTCGCTGCTGTCGGTTTTTAGTAATACGTGCGTTTCATCCACATTAGGAAAGCCTGCCCTTTTCAGATTTTCCATTGTGCCTTTCAGTTCAGTTTTATTTTTGCGGTTGGGTACATAAAAAACTTCGCACTTATTTTTTTCTGCAAACTGCAAAAATTCTAATGCGCCGGGAACGGGTACTGCTTTTGCTTCATTAACCCATTTTTCCCAATCGGTTGAATTAAAACTTTTGCCATGCTCGATTAGGTAAGCCTGAAATGGACCGTCGAATAAAACCGTGTCGTCGCAGTCAACAACAACAGCCAAAGGTTTATCTTTGCGCTTATGTTTTGATACGGCTTGCTCCAGCTGAATGGTTGCCATATTGTAAGCCTGGTAACATAAAGCGCGATATTCTGCCGAAATGTTAGACCATAAAACAGCGATCATTTTATGGTCGCTCAATTCTTTTTCTGTGTAGTTTTCAGTGTTTCCGGCAGTTGGTAATACAAAAGAGAACAGAATGAAAAAAATAGTAACGATAACAGTATTCTTCATGTTACAGAAGCCTCCTCGTTTACAAACTATCATAGAAAGAATATAATATTTATATGGATTAGTCAAATATATGGGGTACAAGAATGAAAAAATTTATATTAAAACTTTTTATGCTGACGATGTTGTTTTTTTGTTTAACGCATACGGCAGATGCTGCGAAAATTTCAAATTCGGTTGCGCCAGTAAATAAAAATGTTGGTTATGTGGTATTTGATTTGGAAACAACCGGTTTATCGCCGTATAAAGATGAAATCATTGAAATTGGTGCGGTAAAGGTAGATAAAAACGGTCAGATTGTTGCAACCTTTTCAACATTGGTAAAGCCAACCAAGCCTGTGTCAGAGTTTGTGCAAAACCTTACCGGAATTTCAAATGAAATGTTAGCAGATGCGCCTTCTATTTATACAGCATTGCCGGAATTTGCTTTCTTTGCGGGTGACGCCGTTCTGGTAGGTCACAATGTTACGTTCGATATAGCATTTGTTCAGCAAAAGGCAAAAATTTATAGCGATATCGATTTTTTAAATCCTTACATTGATACGCTTCCGCTGGCAAGGAAAGTGTATCCTGGGCTTAAAAACTATAAGTTGCAAGAATTGATTAAAAAGTTTGATTTGAAAACGTTTGCAGCGCATAGAGCGCTGGCTGATGTTGTGGCTACGCAGCAATTATATGAGTTGCTGAAAGAAAGTTTATAAGTTAAATATGAGAGGAATTTATGCAAAGTAATACAGTTTTCAAAAAGACAGTTTTTTATGGTAGTATCTTTTTAATAGTTTTAATTTGCTTAATCCCATGGTTGTATTTGGTTGCTGGCCTTATTATACCTATTCCTTATGGGATTTTAATGACGGTCATAACTGTTGTTTTTTTACTTCTTTCCTGTAAGTATAGAAATATTTTTAATATTGAAGCAAAAAAGTATTTGTCTACCATCACAGTAGGCTCGACTATTACAGCTTTTATTTTAATTGCTTTGATATTTATGCTTGTTATCGTTGTTTTGGATTCACATAGAGATTTTGCGTTCAAAGCAGCAATCTTGGGAATTAGTATACTATGTGCAGTTTTATCTGCCGTTTATGGCGGTGCTATAAAAAACGAACCATTGGTTATCAATGGGGATAACATTCTATTTAAAATTCTTGCTATCTTTTTTAATCGAATACCATTTAAAATGGTATTAATGCTTTTGACTTTTGCGTTCTCATCAATTGTATGGATTATACTAAGTTATGGCTCATACTATAACGGCGTAGAGGTCGGTGCGAAACAAGCTGGAAGTATTGTAGTTGAAGAGGTTTCTAGTATTATTAATAGTGACATTGAAAACATTGATAAAAAAATTAAAATCAATGAATTCTTGCGAACAGTAAATAAAAGAGCGCAAATTCAAATTGAAAAAAACGAAAAACTGTTTGCAGAGTCCTACAGCGCAAGTGCAGTTCGTCCAGGGTATGATCTTTCTAAAAATGTGTTAGAAGAGCTTCCTAAAAGTAAAGAGGGAAAAAAATTACAGGAGAAACTACGAGATAAAGATAATAACCAATATTCGGTACAATATAGATTTCCCAACAGGCCCTTTTTAGCAGATGGACTTGGACGTGCAATTTCTTTTTCGATATTTGATACAAATAACAAAATCTATTTTGATAAGGCACTCTATCTGCGAAGCATGCATCTTTGGTGGGTATTTTGGTTATTATATTCTTTATCTTTGTATTGCTATTATTTTTATCAGGGAAAAGAAGAGGCCCTTTTAGAAAAAGAAGAAGCTTTTGCGGAGTTGGAAGACTATAAAATATTTTTTGATGACATTCGTAAACATATAGATGATCAAATCAGCGAGAGTAGAAATACGCTTCAGTTAGCTGATTCTAGCTGGAGTAAGATAGCACAAGACGCGAATCAGGCGGTTTTAGATGGCTATCAAAATAAAAGGCATGATACGTTTAATTATTTAATGGGAAAACTGAAAGGGTGGGGTAAAGAAGATTATATAAGGGAATTTGACACACCGGAATATAAGCAAAGATTGAACAGTTACATGGACGATATCCAGGCAATAGACCAAACTTATTATGCAGAGAAAGGGATTGGGAAATCTTTTCTGGCAGAGACTTATGATGTAGTACTTAATACCTGGCTGTTGCGTATTCGGCAAGATTTGAAAAATTTGGATGATATTTTCGATCTTACACCAACTAACATTGCTGTAGGAAAAATTGTTCAGGGGCTTACATCTGAAAAAACGTTGAAAAAGATTAAATGCCATGTTCATTTAGAAGGCGGTTTAAACAGGGAGGCAGAATGCTGTATTATACCGGATAAATTACAGAGTATGGTTTATAATCTTTTAGAAAATTCTACTCAGGCGGGTGACAGATATAAGGAAAGTCTACGAAAGATAGATCGTAAGCTTTCACGTAGTTTCAGACCAGAGATAAATCTGAATATAAACGAAATTGAAGTTGATGGAAAGAAATATCTTTCCATCATGGTTCAGGATAACTGCGGTGGTTTCCCAGAGGAGTTGGAAAGCAAAATTTATGTTGATAAAGTTAAGTCAAGCAAGGCAACCAATATAGATCATGGAAATGGAACTTATTTGATTGGTCGTTTTGCAAAAAGAATGGGAATTATTGTTCAGCATGAAACTATAACTCTTGATGGGAATCAAAAAGGTGCACAAACAAAGTTATTGATACCATATATTTAAATTATATCGAGAGGAGACAAACCATTTTATGTACAAGGTTAATCTGATTATTGCAGACGATGAGGAACATATTCATCAAGACATTCGAGACTCGTTAGACAGTATGAATGTTGATTACCAAATATTGCAAGACTTTGATAACACGGCTGATTTAATGGATTATTTATGGGACTTGGTGGATGAAGAAGTTGATGAAATTGATTACCCCGACATTTTAATTCTGGATCATGATTTTGCAGGAAGAGGTATTAATGGATTAGATCGGATTCCAGAAATTAGAGAAATTTTACCTAACTTACCTATACTAATGCTAACAGGCAGTGATTTCCCTATGTTTGAAACTTCACAAGAAAAATACAATTACAGTTATATTCAAAAGCCCATAAATAGCAATAATCTTTATTTCCAGATAAAAGATACTGTGAAGCGGATGAAAGATATGGATGTCTTGGAAGGGATGCTGCGTGAGTATGAGGAACAGTTCCAAAATATGGTGGAACCGGTAAAGGTTTTCCCACCGGATATTTTGCAATTGATTCAAAACGTATTTCCTGATTTGGAATTTTTGCCACGTTCGTTCCAATTACTAGCAAAAGCATTGAATAATAAGAAAGACTGGAATCGGATGTTCAAATGCTTAAAGTTGATTGATTGGAAGAATGAACGAAATGCGCCAGCTGGTGTCAAGGTACAAAAATATACACAGTCCAGACATGAAAATACTTGGGAATATCGTTTCTCTCAGGCTGGACGCATTTTTGTTCAACGTCGTGATAATGATAGGCCGCTGGTTTTACTTATTGATCCAAATCATTCTTATTCGGACATGCCTTCATTCTAATGGGACAGGAGTTAGCAATGACAACAAAATCTGAAAAGCGCGAAACGCAAAGTTTTAAGAAACGTTACGGCCCAAGGAGGCATAAAGTTTTAGGAATAAATAAATGGGTGCGGAAACAACGGGAAATAAAAAAGCAGAATCCTGAATCGTTAACTCCTACGCAAGAATAACAATTTAAATGTGCATCGCCCGTTTCTCTTTACTTCTAGAAACGGGCGACGCGCAAAAAAATTATTATTATTCATCAAATCTTCATAGATAATTTAATATAAATTTGCTACAATGAAATTGCGCAGGGCTTTACTCTGTTTTGTGTGCAGGCAGGGAAGAATAAAGCGTTGCGACGGAGGCAATCGTTCCTGAAAAATGAAAGGGATGATTGCATGAAAAAAGTTTTGAAGAAGGCACCTTTGAAGGTGGAAAACCTCAACCGCCTGAACGACGCGTTTGCCAAATTTATTTTTGCGAACGAAGCACGGAAGCTGCTGACGCTGGATTTTGTGAATAGTTTTTTCGAGTTTGAAGGAACCGATGAAATCACAGATTTCGAATTCAGTGACAGAGAGCTGGACCCGGACAGAAATCAGGGCAAAGGCGTGGTTTTGGATGTGGTTGGCAAGAGCAGCGACGGAACGCTGACCAATGTGGAAATCCAGTTGGAGCAGTATGCTTCCATGGATCGGCGTACACTGCATTACTGGGCGCAGTTGTATCATCGCAGGCTGGAGAGCGGAGAAGAGTATGTGAATCTGGCTCGCACGGTAACCATCAACGTATTGAATTACCGGTTGTTCAGGGATGATGTGTGGCCGGAGTACCACAGCTGTTTTGCGGTGCTGAACACGAAGGACCTGCAGCACCGGCTCACAGGTGATCTGGAGATTCATTTTGTGGAATTGCCGAAACTGGCCCGTGGTAAAACGAAAAACGCCCGGCATTTGGAGAGGTGGCTGCGGTATTTATCGCCGAAGACGAGCATGGAGGAAAGGAGGCAGTTGGCCATGGAAGACGCGAATATCAACACTGCGATGGAAGCGGAGAAGGAATTTGTGAAAGATCCGCTTTGCATTACTGCCTACGAACAGCACCAGAAGTATCTGCGGGATAAACATGCGCGGGAAGCCTTTGTGCGTGAGGAAGGATTTGCGCAGGGGATTGCGAGGTCTGTTATCGCATTGCGTAACAAAGGAAAATCGGATGCGGAAATTGCAGAGCTGTTGGATTTGGATATTGCTAAAGTCCGCAGTATATTGCAGTAATTTTTTCGCAGCCTAGTTTAAAAAAGATAATGAGTTACTATTTAAGGAAACGATTGCTTCCGTATGATTTATAGCACACATAAATATTCTTTGAACAAACTGGCAGGGAAACGGTAATCACGTAAAAAGAAAAAAATTTTTCATAGCCGTAGATTATGTAGTCTGCGGCTGTTTTTTGAATGAAAAAACAAGCTATGAAGTTCTCTGCCTGATTTGTGGCAGGTCTTCATAGCTTGCTGTAATAATCTTGTTTATTTCTCCGGCTGGAAAGGAACTACGGCCCCGCAATGGGGAATTACGGTAATGGTGTAATCATCCTTGCCTTCCCGTTTCAGTTGCGCTTCCGCCAGTTTCCAGGCTTCTTCAACGGTTGCCACGGGAATCTGGTTGGTCCGGCGTACCTCGTCGAAGTTTTCCGGTTTGGTCACCAGATAAATGGTGTAGCGGTGGGTCATGCAGAACAGGTTGAACGCCACGAAGAAAGGAATCGTGAAGCATTCGCGCAAGGCTTTTTCCATTTCTTCTTCCGTTTCGTATTTAAAGCTGTCCAGATAGGCAGGGGGTTCGTGAATATCCCTGGCTTCCATGATGGCGATGATGATGCCGCCCTTTTTTGTAGTTTCATCTGAAGGATCGTAGCATTTGCAGCCCTGGTAAAGGGAAATGTCCTTGGGATAGCCGCCGGCGCAGGCAAAGGTCACGTCGGCCCGGCCTTTAATGGAGACCTTCTGGTTTTCATACACGATTTTTGTGCCTTCCACCCAGGCCTTGTCCGGGTCGCCCCCGATCATGCAGCAGATCTTCCCTTCGGCGTTGATGATGGAGTTGACCATGAAAACAGGATTGACCATGTGCATGGCTTCGATCATATCGTCGCTTACAGGATTATCGTTGATGATACAGTTCCGGGTTTTAGGGTTGATGCCGTCGCCGAAACGGTCGGCCAGGGCGTGGCAGTGGTTCTTCTGGATGGTATCGAAGCTGGCTACGCCGGGCAGGATCAGCTTGCGGCCGCCGCCGTAGCCGGCGAACAGGTGCGGGGTGATGCCTCCTGCAACAATAATTTTATCGGCTTCTACCACCCGTTTGTTCAGAACTACCGGAGTCCCCAGCTTGGTGGTGCCTACCAATGTCAGTTCCTCGTTGTTCAGGCAGTCGTGCTGGTACATCCGGATGCGCCGGGCCACTTCTTCGCCAACGACGCGGACGTTTTCTTCCGGCGTATGGGCACGGTGCGTTCCCTGGGCAAAGACGATGTACATATCTTCGTCGGGAATGCCTGCCAGATTCAGTTCGTTGACAACGTGGATCAGAAATTCATGGGAGCGGTTCCAGATACGGGTCACGTCGGCCACCACCAGGCATACCTTATCGCCTGCAGATACAAGTTCCTGCAGCGGTTTGGAGGCAATAGGCTGGCGAAGGCAGCGCAGGGTGGCTTCTTTTACGTCCACCGCCGGCACATTGCGGCCGTGCAATACTTCCTGAATGTGTTCTTCCGGCAGTTCCACGCTCTGGGTGGTGTTGCCGAAACCAAATTCAAATTTTTTCAGACTCATTCGATTTCCCCTCTTTTTACATATGATAAAACACAAATATTATAATAACATTTTTTGGCTGCAGGTGCAATTGATGGCGGGGTTGCAGTGACTTTTCACTGTGATCGGCGAGAGGATGCAGTGACTTTTCGCTGTGGCTAGAAAATTTTGTTGCAGATGTAATCGGCGAGGGGCTGGGATGTTTTTCCTGCAGGCATAAAAAAACCGGATCGCAATGATCCGGTTTTAAAGTTTACATAAGTTGTTTTTGCAAATTTTTTATTTTGCTTCTTCTTTCACAATCTTTGCGTCCTGTGAATTCTTTTTAACGGAAGCAATGCCGTTGAGGCAGCTCTTCATGGCTTTGTAGCCTTCGCTTACGGCGATGATCTGGCCGTTGGTCGCTTTCAGGCGGAAACGGAATTCACCTGCCTTGTCGGCGTACACTTCGAACTTCGGATGCTTTTCAACCTTGAAGCCTTCTACGGTCTGGTCTTCGATTGCGGCAACCGGCGCATTTTTCATAACGCTTTCAATGCCGTTCTTGCAGGCAGCAGCGGATTTGTAAGTCTGCGATGCAGCGATAACTTCACCGTTGTTCGCTACCAGGTTAAAACGAGTGCCAGCCTTGGTTTCTTTTACCAGAAATTTTCCCATTTGAATTGCCTCCTTGCATATTATATTGTTGAAACAGAATCGTTTCCCTATGCTCAAGATATCACGATTCCTGATAAAATTCAAGCTTATAATGCTGATTTGAAAAAATATTTTACGAAAATATTTTTACACGGTTACAACAGGAATTATCCGGCGTGTATTTTCCGTCTTCAAACAAAAAAAGGCAGTCCCGCAGGACTGCCTTTTCCATTTTATTTTTTTAGTTTTAATTGTTTGTACAGCATGCTCTTGCGGCAATTCTATTACAGCATGGTCTTCCGCAGATCTGCCGGCGCTTTGGGGGAAAGCAGCGCGAACGGAATATCCAGTACGGTGAAGGCGCCGCATTTGCCCTGTTCGAAATGGATCCGGTACATGGCCCGTGCGAAGGCGGTCAGCACGCTGGAGGTAAACTGGGGATTGCTGTCCAGCTTCAGGGAGAATTCCATTACATGGCCGGTAGTGTCGTCGGTCTTGCCGTTGCGGAACACGAAGCCTCCGTGGGGAATGCCGCTGTGGTTTGCTTTGAATTCTTCTTCGGAAATAAAATGAACGATGGTTTCGTAGCCTACGAAATAGTTGGGCATGGTCTTGATGGCCGTTTCAATGGCAGCCAGGTCGGCGCCTTCTTCGGGAACCACGAAGCATTCACGCAGGTGCATCTCATTGCCGGGGGCATCGGTGCCTTTACCGCTGCGGACGGCTTCCAGATATTCTTCCTTGGGAATGGTGTACTGCTTGCCGTTCTTTACGCCGGGGATGCGGCGGATAGCATCGGAATGGCCCTGGCTTACGCCCTTGCCCCAGAAGGTGTAGGTTTTGCCTTCCGGCAGCACGCTGTCGCCCAATACGCGCAGCAGGGAGAACAGGCCCGGATCCCAGCCTACGGAAATAATGGCGGCGGTATTGTTGGCTTTGGTTACCGCTTCCATGTTGGCAAAATGTTCCGGAATGCGGGGATGGGTGTCGAAGCTGTCTACCGTTACAAAATGCTGGGCCAGCTCCGGTCCCTGGTCGATAAGATCCGTGGCGGAACCGCCGCACAAGATCATAACGTCGATTTTATCTTTATAGTCCAGCACGTTTTTTAAGTTGATGGCAGGAACGCCGCTGGCAGTGCCGGGCAGGTCCCGACGGGAGAATACCCCTACCAGTTCCATATCTTCTGCGCGGTTAACGGCCAGTTCCACACCGTGTCCCAGGTTGCCGTAGCCGCAGATGCCGATTCGAATTTTCTTTGTCATAATAAATTGCTCCCCTCTGAATTTTGTGAAGTATGTTTTTTGACTGCTTATTCAGTACCTATATAATTTACCAAATTTAAAAGAATTTGTGAATATTTTTGTAAAAAATTTACCAAAAAATCACGTCTGTGATATAATTACTTACTGACGTATTATATTGTTGCCTGACAAAAAGTTGCCTGATAAAAAAGTTACAGGAAACAAGTTGCAGGAAATAAGAAGCGGTTTCTGAGGAAACCAAAACAGAAAGCGATGGGGAAACGACGTAACGTTTCGGAATTGCGTTAACCGTCGCAACATGAGTAAGAAAGGGGTGAGGTCATGGATCTGGATTATCATTTCGGTACGGTGTACGTGCTGTCCCGCTGGGCGGATTTCGGCAGCTTCAACGCCCGTACCATTGCAGCCAGTTCCCAGCTTGTGGATGACAATTTTGACTCCACGCCCTTTTCAGATACAGAAGAAGAGAAAAATATTGCCAAAGGCGTTCAGGTACGGTATTCCTGCCAGAATGTGTGGGGCAATATTTCCGGGAAAGGAAACGAGGACATCTGGATCCCTTTCCACTTTCTTCCGGGGCTGGAGGGGGAAACCGAAGCAGCCAAGCTGGTGTGTAAAAAACACAGCGTGATGGCTAAAAAATTAAAATTCCGGTTATACAATACTACGCTGGACAATTCTAATTACGTGTTCCGTCTGGGGGTAGGCATGCACGTGCTGGCGGACACCTGGGCCCATCAGGAATTCGCGGGCATCAACAACGCGGTGAACCAGGTGAAGGACCTGCTGTTCTCAACCCAGGGCAGCATGGTGGAAAAAATGCTGGACGAAATGCTGGATTCTACCTTCCTCAGCAAGGTGCTGGACCTGGTGATGCCCTTAGGCCATGCGGCGGCGGTCCATTGCCCGGACATGCCCTACCTGTGGTGGAAAAGCGGTGAGCGCTTCACCGGCGGCCGGAAAAACTGGGATGAGTTTATGGACGCTTCGGAAGAACTGTATTCCATTTTGCAGCACGTAAGCGGCGTGCCGGAAACGGGACTCACCATGGAGCAGCGTGACAAGCTTTCCGAATGCTTCAAAGGATTCCAGTCAGATGATATTGACCGGCGCTACGGTCTGTGGATCGACCGGATCCGGGAAAACTTCTTCGAGTTCAAAGACTTCGACGAAGGGGATAAAAACATCGAATACAACATTGGCCTGATCTTCGACGATATGAACTGGCGCAAACAGATTAGGGAAAAAATATAAAGGGTATTGAGATAACAGATATTGAGATAAAAGGCGCTGAGATTAGAAGCACGATTTCGAAATTTATAAATGTACACGAATAAACACGCACCGGCTTGCAGAAACAAATGCAGGCCGGTTTTAATTTTGGATAATGCATTATCATTTAACGCAGTATCATTTGATTTTCCTGTCCTTGTTAAAAATAAATTAATAAAAAAATCTCCGTCTGAGGCAGGCGGAGATTTTTTTGATATGAACGTGGAAAAATGAATCTTAATTTGTTTTTTGTTATCGATAAAATTCCTAACGCATGCGTGAATTCAAAATCGGCACAGCTGCTATAATTAAAACGATGCCCAGCAGCTTCTTTTTTACTTTTTATCTGCAGAGCGGTTCAGAATCGGCACAGCTGCCAGAATTAAAACAATGCCCAGCAGCTTCTGCAGCGTAAAGGTTTCCCCAAGGAACAGAAAGCTTACAATGGCTGCCACTACAGGTTCAATAGTTGCCAGTATGGCCGCATGGCCCGCTTCCAGTTTTTGCAGCCCGTTCATGTATAAAACATTTGGCAGCACGCAGCTGATGAGCCCAATGCCCAAAATACCGCCCCAGACCTGCCAGTCGCTGAACAAACCGGTTTTACCGGCAAGGCCGGAAAAGGGGAGGGTGAATGCGGCAGCAAAAATAAAACACCAGAGACTGACGGTAAAAGGAGAATATTTTTGCGTGGCCGGTTTGCCGAAAATGCTGTACAAGGCATATCCGAAGCCGCTGCCTAACCCGTACAAAAACGTCTGCCTGCTGACGGCCAGGCTTCCGGAAAAAGCCCCGGTAATGCAGCCGCAGCCGATAAACGTCAGAATAAGCGCGACGATTTTTTCTTTTGTCAGCTTTTCATGGAAAAGGGCCACAGACATCAGCATTACGAACACCGGCGCAGTGTAAAGCAGCAGGGCCGCAATAGCCAGGCTGCCGCCGGCGATAGCATTGAAGTAACACCAGTTAAAGAACACAAGGCCGATGACCCCGTTCCCGAAAAACAGCCAGCTGTCTTTGGGCGCAATAGCAAACAGTTTTGCATCCCTGCGCCCGATGATCAGCCCGGTAAGGACCATGGCAGTGGTGACACGCAGCGTGGTGATCTGCAACGGGTCAAAACCTTTTCCGGCAAGTATGTGGACAAACAGCCCGATGAGGCCCCACAGAGTTCCGGCGCCCAATACAGAAAGTGCAGCAGAATTTTTCATTAGCGGTAAGTCCTTTAAAAAAGAATCAGAATTTTATGCATAAAATTATGCTGTCAGGCAAAGGCATCGCAAACCCGTCACCGATTGCTATTCCATGGACTCATTCGCCTGTGGCTTCGAAACTCGGGGCTTCGCCCTTCAAACAGTCTCGCCACGACGGCGAATTTCGTCTCATGGAATGACGCAATCGTTTCCGATGGTTTGCTCACGCCTTTACCTTGCCGCATAATTTAGGCACAAAAAATTTAAAACTTACATGCCTGGCCTGATACCACCTGCACGAAGCGGCACGTCCCCGAAGGGCGCGAGGAACTGTTCATTAAAGAAGGTTTATCAGATAAGGCAGCAATGCTTTATACGGCACTACGCGACGCGGGACACACCCGAAGCGTTAGTGCCGCAAGTAAAGGTTGTATCAGCCGGGCAGGATAACGTATAAACTTCAATTTACAAATCGTCTACTTCCTCCACCGGCGCAGAACAGTCATAATCGTCCAGCGTACTGTACCGCTTTCCCTTCAACTTATAATTCAGCACCACCGACAGATTCACATTCTCCATGGCGTGGAAAATATTATCCGGCACCTGCCTGTTCTCCGCAGACAATTTGGCAATCAGCTGTTTGATCTCCTGCCGCTTGGACGGGGCCGGATCGTCAGGACCTGCAGCGGCGATGCGCTCCGTAAAACGGCAGGCGCACTGCAGGAACTGCAAATGATTTTCGTCCCGCCAGTTTTTAATGTCAGCTTCCCGCACATAGTACAGGGGGCGGATCAGCTCCATGCCTTCCCAGTTGGCGCTTTTTACCTTGGGCATCATGGTACGGATCTCCCCGCCGTAGATCATGCTCATCAGGTTGGTCTCGATAATATCATCGAAGTGATGGCCCAGGGCGATTTTATTGCAGCCCGCCTCCTGGGCGTAACGGTACAGAAAACCCCGGCGCATTTTGGCGCACAGGTAACATGGATTTTGTTCCACGTGAAACACGGAATCAAAAATTTTTGTATTAAAAAACGTGATGGGAATGTTCAGCAACGCCGCGTTATCTTCGATCTGCTTCCGGTTTTTTTCCGTATAACCCGGATCCATGGAAAGAAATTTTACCTCAAAAGGAATTTTATTCCGGCGCTTTAATTCCTGAAATAATTTTGCGCACAGCATGGAATCCTTGCCGCCGGAGATGCAGACCGCAATGCGGTCTCCCGGTCGGATGAGGTCGTAGTCGCAGATGGCCTGGACAAACTTGTTAAATATTTTATGTTTATATTTTTTTCGCAGGGAACCTTCGATGTGCTTCAGACGGTTGGCGTCATCGTTTGCCCTGTCCCCGGCGGATTCTGTACCGGGGATACCTGCGTCTGTTGCAGTTGCTGCGCCGCAGGAATCAGCGTCTGCTGCGTTCACTGTGCTGCAGTTCCCTTCGTTCCTGTTGCGGATGGTTAAATCGTTCATGGTACTTTTCCTTACAATTACAATGAATGGCAGATCGGTTATGTCATATATAGAGCTATTATAACATATATATATATATAGAAACATGAAAAAATATCGGAATAATTTCCGGAAAAAAACGCAAAAGAGTGAAAAGAAACGGTAAATTATGTTATAATCGTATTACCTTTGAACTATTGCATTATTATAGTCAAACTTTGAAAGCGCCTGCTTGTCCTGATGCCGCAACCTTCTGCAGTATGTATCGGGTTGTGCGGACCAAGGTAATGGGCGCTTCACAATGATTTATAAAATCCAACCGGAGGGGAAACTAATGAAAATCGACAGAGGTACAAGGGCAGAAGTAAATTTGGACGCTATTGCCAATAATATTCACGCTGCCAGAAAAAATCTGAAAGACTCTACCATGCTTTGCGCGGTGGTAAAAGCAAACGGCTACGGTCATGGGGCGGTTCCTGTGGCGAAGGCCTGCCTGGAAGCCGGGGCCGACTGGCTGGCGGTTGCCATTCTGCAGGAGGCTGTGGAACTGCGGGAAGCAGGGATCACGGCGCCGATCCTTGTGCTGGGGGCTATGCCTGCCCGTCGCGATCTTGCGGATATTTGCGTGAAATTTGATATTTCCCACGCTGTGTTCGATGATGAGCGGCTTCTGTTATTGAATGAAGCAGGCATTCGCCAGGGAAAAAAGGCAAAGATCCACATTGCCCTGGACACCGGCATGCACCGCATCGGGGTGAAGATTGAAGAAGCCGGGGCTTTTGCGTTGAAAGCGAAAGCGTTACAGGGGATTGAGATCCAGGGGGTATTTTCCCATTTTTCCGATGCGGACGCGGAAGACAAAGGTTATGCGGCCTTCCAGTTTGAACAGTATACGAAAGGGGCCGAAGCGATTGAAGCGGCCGGGGTGAAAATTCCCATACGGCATATCTGCAACAGTGCCGGTATTGCGGAATTGCCCCAATACCAGATGGATATGGTGCGTCTGGGAATTTCCCTGTATGGGCCGCCTGCTTCCGACGCGAAAGAAGCTTATAAGGATTACCGCCCCGCCATGGTGTTTAAGACCCAGGTGGCTTATGTAAAATCCCTGCCTGCCGGAAGGGACATTAGCTACGGCAGGCTCTTTACCACAAATAAGGAAAGCGTCATTGCGACCATACCTGTCGGTTATGCAGACGGCGTCAGCCGGCATCTTTCCAATAAAGGGTACGTGGTGGTTCGTGGCAAGAAGGCTCCGGTGGCAGGCCGCGTCTGTATGGATCAGCTAATGGTTGACGTAACGGATATTCCCGGCGTACAGATCGGGGACGACGTGATTATTTACGGCGGTCCGGAGTTGCCAACGGAAGAAGTGGCGGCCATTGCCGGAACCATTCCTTACGAATTGTTCTGCACTCTGAGCCCCCGTGTGCCCCGTGTGTATGTAAGAGATTAAGGGACCGCTGATTAATTCGTCCGCACGCTTACCGGTCATTTTTGTGAATGGCTTCTTCATTGTCTCTCGACGCAGCTCTGCTGCGTCGAGAGACACTTCCTTGCCATTCGCAAAAATACCTCGGCAATCGCACAAACTCATTTAATCAGCGTTTCCCTAATGCAAAATAAATTTGTATTTTGTCTTATGGGTTCGTAACTTCTGAATAGGTTCGGTAAAAAAGAAAACTTATTCCGGTTGCAAAAAAACAGGAGAGAGGCGCTGATTACAGGCCTCTCTCTTTTTTGTCAGTGTTGTGTGAAAAAATAAATCAAAGTTGCTGTGTGTTACATACAGTATTTCTTTTACCGTTCTTCAATGTAATTGCCGCTTACCCAGCCCTGGATCCAGCCGTACTGGCTGTTGTAAAACTTTACTTCGTACCAGACGCCTTCGCCGTTTTCCACACGGTTCAGCAGGGTCACGTTGTCGCCTTTAAAGAATACGCCCAGGCTTCTGTAACCTGTGCCGGCGCCGGTGCGGATGTTGACTTCATCGCCGGTGATCATGCCGGGGTAGCTGCCGGGCCATTTATTCTGAACGGTACTCTCCAGATCGGCACAGTCGGCGTAAGGGAATACCTCGCCGGCAAACAGCAGGGCCAGGTCAATGTATTTCTGCTCCTGTACATTGCCGTGGTAATGGGACGGGGAAGCGCCTTCGCCGCTGAAGACACGGCTGTCGGCGGGGATAACGTTACCGTTCTCATCGTATTCCGCAAGGATATACATAGGGAACAGGTGGTGGCTGCCCCGCCATTCCCCGTAATGATGATGGCTGCCGTAGCTGTCGTTGTGGATCAGGAACTGAACGATGAAGAGAACGCTTTCTTTATCCCTTTGGAGAGGCAGTTTTTCAAAGACGGAATTCGGGTTTTCGATGCTGGCGACCTGGTTGTTCTTTAAATCCGCTATGTAAGTTTTCCCGTCGACTTTTGCCATGAAGCCGTTACGGTTATGCCCGTAGGTAGACGCTTCTACCCGTCCCGTTATCCCGAACCGTTCCAGATGAGCCTTGCCGGAGTCCGGCAGTGCGGCGTGGGCGACGGAACTTGCGCCCGTGACGGAAAATGCGGCTGCCATGCAGACAAAAGCGATCGTAGCCGAAAGCAGTTTAAAAAGCGTAGATGCATTTAAATTTTTCATTCGCTGACCCTCCTTTTCACGATGGGTTTTCTGATGTAATTATAACATAAATTTACCGGAAGAATAATTTCTGCGCTTGTAAATATTATAGAAATAAATTGTGATATAATAAAAATTAAGGAAGGACAGAAAGGAGTGGAGAACCTATGAGAAAAATTTTCAGCCTTGTATTGATGATGATGTGCCTGCTGCTTGGCACGGTAACCGCTTTCGCAAATCCCTACGGCGGGTCTCACTCGTTCCCTGCCGGTATGTCGCCGGTGCAGGTGCTGCAGTATTTCCATCATAAAATTACGGACCGTGATTTCGGTCTGGCTTACGATATACTCACCGACAGCTATAAAAATTATTTCGGCAGCTATGATAATTTTGCAAAAGGCTACGCCACTACCCTGTTCAGCCGGCCGGAAAGCATTCGCGTCATAGCGGAGGCGGAAACAGCCGTAAAGCTGGCCTATACCCTGCGGGCTACCGACTGGGAAGGGGACACGGATGTGGTGGAGCAGACCTTTGAATGCACTGCTATGATGAAAGATGTAGACGGCAGCTGGATGCTGGAAAACGGAACCGGGAAGCTGGTGAGCCGTCAGGTGTTACATTCCCGCCAGGCAGCCGCTGCTGTGCTGAAGGGCTACCACGACTCCATTACCCATAAAGAAATGAAGGCCGCGTGGAATTTGCTGGGAGATAATTATAAAAATTCCTTCGGCGGCTTTACGGCTTTCTGCAACGGCTTTACCACTACCGCAAGCAGCGCAATCAGCGAAGCGACGCCTGTTGCAGACGGACCCAACATGACGGCGCTGGCCTATACGCTGACGTCCAAAGATGTTACGCCGGAGACCAATGTGGTGCAGGTCTTTAAAGGGCAAGCGGAGCTGGAAGTTGTGCCTGGCAGAGGCTGGCGGATCATGTCGGCCCGGAATACGCTGGTAAACAGATACTTCCCGCCTAAGTGGTAACAGGGAAAATATAAAGAACAGCTGATTAATCCTCAACAGGCATATATTAATTAATCAGCTATTCCATAAAAAATCTTGTTGTGTCTATTCAATGTGTCAGTAAGGCCAGTCCGCCAATAAGAGGCATGGAGATCATGATATAGCGGAGTTTTTCTTTGGGAATCAGGTGGGTGAACTTTGCACCAATGAAAGAACCGACGGTGAGGCCTGCCAGGGTCTGTACGAAAACATAGGGATCCAGCATGCCGCTGAACAGGTAGCTGAGTCCTCCTGTTGCGGCGATAGGGAATATGATCAGCATGGTTGTGCCAATGGCCTGATACAGTGAAACGCCGAAGAATAGCATCAGGCTGATTTGGATAAACGCGGTAGCTCCGATTCCGAATGCGCCGGACAGCATGCCAGTCATAAGACCGATCATGCAACAACGCAAGTAGTAGGCAAAACCGGTTGCGGTTTTCTGGTTTCGGGCTACGAAGTCGGCAATTAAATGGGAATGAAACAGTTGCACATAAAACAGAGCCGTGGTTAATAGTAACATGACAGCGGTTGCAGGAGAAAGTAATTCTGACGGAATCATAAAGGCCATATGTGTGCCGGCCAGCGCGCCTGTAATTCCGGCAGCGCCGGTAGTGAGTCCTAATTTTAAAATTACTTCGCCTTCCCGGTAATGGCTTATGGTCCCTGATAAAACCGTAAAGGTCATGCAGGACAGGGAAACGGCGATGGCAGTATGGATGGGTACTGCATACCCTACGGTAAGAAGGGCGATGGTGAGCCCGGCGCCTCCTGTCCCGGCGCAGCCCAGAAGGCACCCGAGGACAAACATACCTGCTAATATCATACGAACACCTGAGTCTGTTATAATATTTATTGTAGAAATAAGTAAGACCATTGACTGTCTTGACTGCAGTTATAATTCTATAAGAATCAAAAAGCTCTGGAGAGGTGTCCAGAGCTTTGCTTTTTGGTGATCCAGGAGGGATTCGAACCCCCGACCCACGGCTTAGAAGGCCGTTGCTCTATCCAACTGGGCTACTGGACCATTAGGCGTTTGCGAAGGTTTCACTTTGTCTGCTGGAGTAATTACCGTGGTAATCTGTTCCCGACAGCTTCCATCGTTACGATTTGCGATGGGAAATAACCTTCTAAAACTGACAATGAATTATATCATATCATCTCAGCACTTGCAAGGCCTGTGATAAAAAAGAAATTATAGGCATTTTCGTGTAATTTTTATACTGCTGGTGCCGTTTTAAAGTTAAATATGGTAATTCTTTCTGAAATCATATATAATAAACTGATAGTATTCTTCTTATGAGAAAGATTTTAATGGCAGGTCGAGAGGAAGTTGTACATGGATAAAAAAGAATGCCTGCAGCTGCTCAAAAAGTTTGAAGGAAGCGGCTTTATAAAATATTGCGGCATTGCGCTGGAAGATGCAGACTGCGGATGGGTCAGGACTAGCATGCAGGTCAAAGAAGAAGTGATCAATCCTTTTGGGTACGTCCATGGCGGCGCGCTGAATACGCTGATTGATACTACGGGCGGCATTGTATGCTGGACGGTAGGCTGCACGGTGTGCACATTGGATCTTTCTACTTCGTTTATACGCAATGTGAAGGTTGGACATATGGTTTTTGCGGAAGCCCGAGTGATTCGAAAGACGGAGCACGTGGTTTTTGTTGAAGTAAAAGTTTACAGTGATGAAAATGAAATTCTTTCTAAAGCCAGTGCAACCTTTTACATAACCGGGAATTATTCCAAAATCCCGCCGAAATGGTAAGATGACCGTGATGGCTGTGGGACTCGTTTAAGGCGTTTGAAAACAAGGGCGGAATGGGTGGAGATAAACGGATATGGGATCCTGGCATCTGATTTTATACTGGAGAGTTTGCAATGAAGCAGTTACCTTTTAAGGCTTTTGTAATTTTGCTGGTGATTATCAGTTTTAATATTTTGTTTGGCATTGACGGCGTGGCGCTGCTGGATCCGGATGAGCCGGTGTATGCGGAGACGGCCAAGGAGATGATCCGTTTTAACGAATATCTTTCTCCCCGTATTTACAATGAATACTGGTACGACAAGCCGCCGATTTTCTACTGGCTGCTGGTTGGTTCCCTGAAATTGTTCGGAGGCTTTTCTGAATTCGCAGCCCGTATTCCCGCGTCTCTGATGGCTATTGGGGCTGTTGTGATGACAACGGTGTCTGCTGCCCGGCAGTTCAGTCCCCGGGCCGGCTTCTGGTCCGGCCTTGTGATGGGTACCACGGTCATGATCATGTACATGGGCAAGGCTTCTGTAACGGATACCACCCTGTTGTTTTTTATGACCGGCGCGCTGCTCTGCTTTATGCATGAAAAGTACTGGCTTATGTATCTGTTCTGCGGCTTTGCGGTGATGACGAAGGGCCCCATCGGGGTGGTGTTCCCCGGCGCAATCGTATTCTTCTATTTGCTGGCGACACGGGATCTGCGCAGGATGCTGCACATGCATGTGATTCCGGGCCTCCTGATCGTGGCGGCGGTGGGTCTGCCCTGGTATGTGTTCATGTACCAGAACCATGGCATGGATTTTATTTATGAGTTTATCGGCTTCCATAACATCAGCCGTTTTGCTGCCCCGCTGCATCCCAAGCGGGTACACTGGTGGTTCTATCTGCCGGTCATCATTCTGGGGCTGTTCCCCTGGACCGGTGTTCTGCTGAAATCCATTAAGGATGCATTTACGAAAAGCGTGGGGAAGGAAAGCGCTAAGCTCCTGTTCCTGCAGGTGTGGTGGATTTTTGTTTTCATTTTCTTTTCCATTGCCAAGACGAAACAGGTTTCCTACATGCTGGTGCTGCTGCCGGCTTTTTCCATGCTCATTGGCTGGAACATTGAACGGATGACCTGCGAAAACGGAAAATACCAGAAGGGCTGGTTCATCGGCAGTTTCATTATGTTTCTGCTGATGGGGATTGGCTGGATCATCGGTGGCCGGCAGATGCCGGAAGTGGCAGTGCATGGAATGGTTTTGGGCGTAGCGACCCTTGTATTGGGCGCGGCGGTACTGTTTGCCCTGAAAAAATACAGCAGCGTGGAAACCGCCGCCTGGCTCCATGTAGTGGCCGGCCTGGTTACCATGGTGCTGGCCTTTGGTATTATGATGCCGAAGCTGCAGGACCGTTTCAGCGTGAAGACGGTGGCCCAGACCTATGTAGCTATGGAAAAAGAGTCTTTCCGTCCCTTGTACATCGATAAGTTCCTGCGGCCCGGCTTTATGCTGTACACGGATATTCCGGGCATCGAGGCGGATACCAACAGCGAAAAGTCACTGGATGCGGTGAAGCAGGACGCACGTCCCAAATATATCGTAATGCGCGAATTTATGTATAATAAAATGAAGGAAAAAATGGGCGGCGAAGATTGGGAGCTGCTGGAAAATAAATCGGGCATCTGTATTTACCGGAGCCGGTAAGAGAAAGGAATGTGCCTGAGTAAGGCGGTTGTTAATGGGCGGCGTAAAAAAGTTCGGCCCCGTCTCATTGCAGGCCGGAAATTTGCATCGCCCGTTCAGGCTGAAAATTGCATCGCCTAAACAGATCAGCAGAAAAATGTATCGCCCGATGAAGCGGGCGATGATTAGGAACGAGGTAGCGTATGTCAGCAGAGACCGTGCTGTATATGGTGATCCCCTGCTATAACGAGCAGGAAGTATTGCCGGATTCGGCAGAAAAAATAAAAAATAAAATTACACAGCTGATGCAGCAGAAAAAAATCAGCAGAAAAAGTAAGATCTGTTTCATCAACGACGGCAGCCGGGACCGTACCTGGGAGATCATTCAGAATTTATGCGGCAGCGACCCGGTGTATTCCGGTATCTGCCTGGCCCACAATGAAGGCCATCAGAACGCGGTGCTGGCCGGCCTTATGACCGTAAAACCCTACTGCGATGCAGCCATCAGCATGGATGCGGACCTGCAGGACGATATCAATGCGGTGGATGCCATGATCGACAAGTACGATGAAGGCTGCAACATTGTGTACGGCGTCCGGGACAACCGGGAGTCCGATACATTTTTTAAACGTTTTACCGCAGAAGGTTTTTACCGTTTTATGAAAATGATGGGGGCGGAAGTGATCTTCAACCATGCAGATTTCCGTCTTATGGATAAGCGGGCCCTGGATGCTTTTGAAGATTATCAGGAAGTGAACCTGTTCCTGCGGGGCATTATTCCCATGATCGGGCTGCGCCATGACTGCGTGTATTATAAACGGAAGGAACGGCTGGCAGGGGAGAGCAAGTACCCCCTGAAAAAAATGTTTTCCTTTGCCTGGCAGGGCATTACTTCTCTTTCTTCGGAACCCATCAAGTGGATCGTAAAGCTGGGCATGACCATTTCGGCCGTCAGTCTGCTGGTTCTCGCCTGGTCCCTGTACCGCCATTTTACCGGCCAGACCATCGCCGGCTGGACCAGTATGATCATTTCCCTGTGGCTGTTGGGTGGCCTTGTGCTTATGGCCATCGGTATTATCGGTGAATACGTGGGAAAGATTTATCTGGAAGTAAAACGGCGTCCCCGGTATCTGGTGCAGGAATTTATTGATGAGAACCAAAAGGGAAAATAATTATTTGGGAAGCAAGACATTGCCTGATGGCTGTGAATAGAAAGTTTGTTGCTTTTGCAGACAGAAAATAAAAGAGGAAAGGCAATCCAGCGTTTCCTCTTTAAGAAATATAAAATAAAAAAGACTTTCTGCGTCGGAATCGCCAGATTTTCATCCTGCGTTACAGAAAGTCTTTTAAAAAACCGTTAGAAAAATTTATTTTGCTTTACTTTGAAGCGATATAAAAAAACCGGCTGCCATTCCTTTTAGAGGGGGCTTCCGGATTTCAGGCAAAAAAATGGAGCGGGCGATGGGAATCGAACCCACAACATCAGCTTGGAAGGCTGGAGTTTTACCACTAAACTACACCCGCATGAAAATTTTGGATAACCAAAATCTACAAAATATAATACATGAATTGTTTTGGTTTGTCAAGTTTATTTGATGAGGAGGAATTTGTATGACAAGAGTAAAAGAGACCATTGCCCGCCACGATAGGGGTTATAACTGCGCGCAGTCGGTGGCCTGCACTTATGCGGACCTGGTGGGGCTGGATGAAGAAACCATGTTCAAGGTAACGGAAGGCCTGGGCAAGGGCATGGGCGGAACCCTGGCTACCTGCGGGGCCTTAAGCGGCGCCTGCGTGCTGGCAGGGATGAAACGCAGCACCGGGAACCTGGAATCTCCCGACAGCAAGCTGGAAACCTATAAACTGGCAGAAGAAATCGTGAATAAATTCCAGGAACAGTGCCACTCTTTAGTTTGCAAAGAATTGAAAGGACTGGATACGGGCAAAGTGCTGACCCCCTGCCCGGACTGCATTATGAACGCAGCCCGCATTGCGGAAGAAGTGCTGGACCTGAAGGATTAAGGGTTTGTTTCAAAATTTTGTATCGATTTTGGGTACATTTAATTTGAAAAACGGGAAAAAAGAGAAAAATTCTTTTACAAATTAAAACAAACGGCACAAAAAAATCCTCTCTAAACCGCTTTTACTGGCTTAGAGAGGTTATTTTCATGGTCGGAGCAGCAGGATTCGAACCTGCGACCCCCTGCTCCCAAGGCAGGTGCGCTACCAAACTGCGCTATGCCCCGATGTATCGGTGCTGCTACAATAGCAACACTGCTATTATATATGAGGTTGGACAGAGTTGTCAAGTTGACAGGGCATAAAGCTCTGGTCTGACGGTCTCCGGTTTCGGTGCTGTTTCGTTATTGTTGCCCGGAAAGAACGCTACATGTTTTGGATAACATTACCCTATGGTTAAGCAGGGAAAAATAAAACCGGCCTTTCGTTACGAAAAGCCGGTTTGTGTTCCGTTATAATATATAATTATTTGAAGTAACGGTCCAGCAGGCCTTTGAAGGCTTTACCGTGACGGGCTTCGTCCCGGGCCATTTCATGAACGGTGTCATGGATAGCGTCCAGGTTCAGTGCTTTTGCACGTTTTGCCAGGTCGGTCTTGCCTGCGGTTGCGCCGTTTTCGGCTTCTACGCGCATTTCCAGATTCTTTTTGGTGCTGTCGGTTACAACTTCGCCCAGCAGTTCAGCAAATTTAGCGGCATGTTCTGCTTCTTCATAGGCAGCCTTTTCCCAGTACAGGCCGATTTCCGGATAGCCTTCCCGGAAGGCAACGCGGGCCATGGCCAGGTACATGCCAACTTCGCAGCATTCGCCGTTAAAGTTTGCACGCAGATCGGCTTTAATATCTTCGGGAACGTCAGCGGCTACGCCAACAACGTGTTCAGCAGCCCAGCTCATTTCGCCGGCCTGTTCCACGAATTTGGAAGCGGGAGCATTGCACTGGGGGCATCTTGCCGGAGCTTCGGCTCCTTCATACACGTAACCGCATACAGAGCAAACAAATTTTTTCATGATGATCTCCTCCGTTCTGAATTTATAATTTGTGATTTATTTATGGTACGGAAATTACCGTTCCTCTTCCTGAAAAGTATACCATTTTTATCGGGTTTATGTCAACGGAACCTGCGTAGTAATCCCTTTGTGTAAGAGGATGTACAAACATTTTAAAAAGCCTTGTCAAATGCGGCTAAAAAGGGTATTATTACAATGAAATTTTGTTTGTATTTTTAGGAATTGATAATTTAAAGATTTTGTGCTACAGATGGCATCGGCTTCAAAAATGCCTTGTGCATTGAATTTGTGAACAATGGAAAGAATGTCATTGAAAACAGTTAGAAGAATGTCGTCGTAAGCAGCAGGATAATAATGTGAATTTACGAGAATTGTTTTTTGGGAAAAAAGTAAATACGGAAACTTCGAAGCCGCTGGTTTCAGAGGAAGTCCTTTCGGAAGCTTTGGCAGAGGATGCTGCCGCCCTGACGGAAGAAGAAACTATTTCCCGGGAAATGGATTTTGTGACTGCTGAACAGCAAACGGGTTCAGCGATCCCAACCGGTGGAAAATCAGAAAGCGAAATTGCTGTTGCTGAAAATTCGGGAGCAGAGCCGGAAGGACAAGACGGTTCCATTGTAAAAACTGAAGGAACCGAGGCTGCCGCTCCGAAAAAAGCTGACAACCGTTTTCTGAAGGGCACGCTGATCTTAACTGTCTCCAGCATTGTGGTGAAAGTGATCGGCGCCCTGAACTGGATTTTGCTGAGCCGGGTGCTGGGCGGGGAAGGCATCGGCCTGTACCAGATGGGTTTTCCCATTTACCTGATGGCCATTACGGTCTCTTCTGCAGGCATTCCTGTGGCCATTTCCATCGTAACGGCTGAAAAAGTAGCCCAGCATGATTTCAAAGGGGCGGAACGGGTCTTTCATGTGACCCTGCGCCTGTTGTTCGTGACGGGGCTGGTATTTTCACTGGCTCTGTTCTTTGGGGCGCAAAAACTTATCGACTGGCAGTTTATCCGTGACGGCCGGGCCTATTATTCGATTATAGCCCTGGCGCCTGCGGTATTTTTTGTAACCTTTCTGGCCAGCTTCCGGGGATATTTGCAGGGCTGGCAGATCATGACGCCTACCGCCTGTTCGGAAATTACCGAGCAGCTTGTGCGGGTTGGCACCATGCTGTTCTTTGCTTCCTATTTTATGCCTTACGGTCTGGCAGCGGCTGCCGGCGGGGCCAGCATGGGCGCCGGGGCCGGGGCTTTCTGTGCCCTTTTGGTGCTGATGTTCTTTTACCGGAAGCTGAAAAAAGATTTACAGGCCAAACGTGAACAGCAAAACCTGTATGCGGTCCAGGAAACTTCTTCTGCTATTATCGGGCGGCTGCTGAAGCTGGCTTTGCCCGTTTCCCTTACCAGTCTGATGCTTCCCATTGTGGCGAACCTGGATCTGCTGATTGTGCCCCAGCGGCTGGAGGTGGCCGGCTTTGACGTGCGCCATGCCACGGAACTGTTCGGTTATCTCACCGGCATGGCGGTCCCTCTGGTGAACCTTTCCACGATTTTTACGGCGGCGCTGGCTATCAGTCTGGTCCCGGCTATTTCAGAGTCCCGGGCCATGGGGCAGCAGGAAAATATCCGTCACAAGACCGGCGTGGCTTTCCGCGTTGCCATGATTGTTACGTTTCCCTGTTTTGTAGGACTGTTCTGTCTGGCGGAAAAGGTAGCCGGGCTGATTTATAACGCTCCGGGGGCGGCTCCCGCCATTCAGGCCATGAGCGTAGGTATTGTGCTGTTGGGGATGCATCAGGTCAGCACTGCAGTCTTGCAGGGTATGGGCCGTACCAGTATTCCTGTGGTCAACATGATTATCGCCTGCGTTGCCAAAGTCTGTCTGAACTGGACCCTGACGGCGGTTCCCTGGCTGGGCATCAAGGGTTCGGCTATGGCTACGGTAGCGGATTTTGGTGTGGCGGCCCTGATCAATATGTATTTTATTTATAAACTGACGGGTTACACCATGTCATTTACGGGAATTGTTAAACCTATGGCGGCAGCGGCCGTTATGGGTGTAGCGATAGAGGGAATCCTGTACGGGGCTTCCGGCCTTGGTGGCTGGGTCATTTTACTGTGCGTGATGGCAGCCGCGGCAGTTTATGCGGTGGCGCTGACGGCTATGGGCGGTCTCACAAAAGAAGATTTGGAAAGTATCCCTTATTTAGGCAGACGGATGTTGGCCCTGGGTCAGAAGTTGGGATTTTTTAAAAATTAAAGGTTGGCTATTTAAGCTGACATAATTTTGTCAAAGGATATGAATATAATAAGCGGAAAATATATTTCCGGAGCATTTTGCCGGAAACGCGATTAAAAGTTTTGACGATTGTGGCGATTGTAACAAAAGCATTTTGTGAAACCGAAGATGATTTGTGATATCTGTTTTGGCATTAGCAGGGGAAAATGGAAGAAAAAAATATAAAAGAAACCGAAAATAATAAAGAAACCGTATTACAGGAAAAGCCGGAGGAACCGCAGATCGTTCTGACGTTCCCAAAGGCTGACGGCACAGCAAAAGTTTTTTCTGTGCCACGGGGAAAAGCCGTGACGCTTGCGGGGATCTGTGGGGCGGTTTTGTTGTGCCTTGCAGGTGCGGCCGGTTTTTACGGCTGGCAGTATCATCATTCCAACGTGGATAAAGCAGCCTACCAGGAATATATGGCCCATAAAGAAGAACAGGAGGCCAAGCTGCAGTCCCTGTTAGACGATAATGAAAAGATGCTGCGGGACATGAGTGAGATCCATACCCTGGAAACAAAACTGCGCAGGGCGGTTATCCAGAGCAGTGGTGATAAGGAATTTACCAGCAACATCGACTCCATCGGCGCCGCGGAAGGATCAAAGTCCACAGACCCTGCCTACAGCGGTAAGGGCGGTCCCGGTGCGGATATCAGCATGCTGGATGTGGCGTCGGCCCAAAATAAAAATCTGACGGCCCAGATCGACCGGCAGAAGAAAAACATGCATGAACTGCTGACGGTCATTGAAGGACGGAACAACCGTCTTTCCATTTTGCCGGACTTATGGCCTACCGACGGTGGTGTGATCAGTTCTCCTTACGGCGGAAGGACCGGTCCCATTAACGGGGGGTTCGACTGGCATCCCGGTATTGATATCGCTGTGGATATTGGAACGCCGGTGTACGCGGCGGGTATGGGTACTGTGGAGACAGCGGGCTGGAACGGCGGGTACGGCCAGTATGTGCGGATCCGTCATGGTAACGGTTATGAAAGCGCTTACGGGCACATGAGCGGTATCGCCGTGTCCGCGGGACAGCAGGTCCGTAAAGGGGAAATCATCGGGTTTGTAGGCAGCACCGGTTACAGCACCGGTCCCCATCTGCATTTTGAAGTATTCGTAGACGGGGAAAATGTGGATCCCTGGTATATGCTGAAAAAAGGAAAATAAATAGTAAAAATAAATAATATTAGTAAACAGGTTGAAAAAACCGGTTGACTAAGTAACTGCAGTTAACTATAATTATGTTAACGTTTACAAATAAAACGTTAACATAATTATTTTTTTGAAAAGAGGAATCAGAGTATGACGATCACGGAATTAACAGATAAAATTATTAACGAAGGCTATCGCATTACGCGGGAAAATTTGGATAAAGAATTGTTGCTCCATGCAGATCTGGAAGAGATGCTGGACTGCGCCGGAAAATTACAGAAACGTTACTGCGGTAACCTTGTTGATTTCTGTTCTATCATCAACGGTCGCAGCGGCCGTTGCAGCGAGAATTGCAAATACTGCGCCCAGGCTGCCTGCAACCATACGGGCATCGACGAATATGATTTTCTGCCAAAAGAAAAAATTTTTGCTGCGGCAAAAGCAAACCAGGATGCCGGCGTAAACCGTTTTGCTATTGTAACGGCAGGCCGCGCCCTGAAAGGGAAGGATTTCGATAAAGCCATTGAAGCCTATAAGGAAATGCATGCAAAGTTGAAGATCAATCTCTGCGCATCTATGGGTTTTATTGATGCAGACCAGTTCCGCCGTTTAAAAGAGGCAGGCGTGACCAGTTACCATCATAACATTGAGACCTCCCGCCGTAATTTCCCCAACATCTGCACCACCCATACCTTTGAAGATAAGATCCGCACCATTAAGATTGCCCAGAAGGCAGGTCTGTGCGTATGCTCCGGCGGTATCATCGGCATGGGAGAAGACTGGGACGATCGTTTTGATATGGCTTTGACACTGGCGGAACTGGGTATCGAATCCATTCCCATCAATGCCCTGATGCCCATTAAAGGTACACCGCTGCAGGATATGCCGCAGATTTCCGCGGAAGATGTAGCCCGTACTTTCGCGATTTTCCGTTTCATCAATCCTACCGCCAATATCCGCATGGCGGCCGGCCGGGGTATTCTGCCGGAATCCGGTGCAACGGTTATGGGGCGGGGCGCTTCCGCCAGCATTACCGGAAACATGCTGACCACTGCCGGCGCCGCCACCATTACCAGCGATATGCAGATGCTGAAAAAACTGGGACTGACCAACAAAGAAGAGGAGGCAGTGTTCCCGAAAGAATTGGTGGAAGAATACAAAGCTTCGCTGAAAAAATAAAATAACGAATAAAATTTTTTTCATGACAAAACCTGTAAGAGAATGATATAATACTGCGGAATGCTGATTTGCATATGATTTATTCCAATTCAGCATTCCGTCACAATGCGATAAAGCATCAGCAATTGTTTTGTTTTAAAGCCATTTTAATTTACGCGAAGTTTATGAACGGGGAGAGAAAGCAATATGGGTGAACAGGCAAAACAGCAGGACGGGTTTCCGGAATCAAAGCTGCCAAGGGATCCGGAAACCGGCAATTTTTTAGATATTCCTGCGCGAATCCGTGAAATTTATAAACATAACTGTTTTATGTCGGATTTCTTTCATGTAAACATTGATGAGATTCACTGTGGAAGCGCCCAGGTGAGCCTGCACGTAGAGCATGATAAACATTCCAATCACCGGGATGTTGTACACGGCGGCGCCCTGACCGCACTGGCGGATTCTGTGCTGGGGGTTACCGGCGCGTCTGTAGGTGAAACAGCGGTGCCTGTCAGCTTTTCCATGAATTTTATCAATAACGCCCGTTTTGATGGCGCGGTACGTATGATCAGCCATATCCGGCATCACGGAAAAACAACCATGGTTATCGAAGGTGAGATGTACGACGGAAGCAACCGGCTTTTGGCTACCATGCTTGCGTCCATGATGAATGTTGATAAAATTGAAGGAATTCCCAGAACCTGGTAAGGCCGTTAAAATTCGATTTGTGTTTTTAAAAGGACCATCGATTAAAAAATCGATGGTCCTTT
>Ga0310695_10002860_pt1 | contig 35209 bp, 21 predicted proteins | sample RumenRJG_04DNA_FD_203882 | JGI IMG/M metagenome (GOLD analysis project Ga0310695, IMG submission 203882) | Bovine rumen microbial communities from Lethbridge, Alberta, Canada - RJG_04 (v2) (version 2) | ecosystem: Host-associated > Mammals > Digestive system > Stomach > Rumen | place: Canada... | reverse complement strand
ATCCTGCAAGCGACAATAAGGAGAAAGAGACTATCGCTATTACCATTCCAATTAGTGATCGTAGTCTGCTTCGTGAATTAGTTCGCAGATTTGGCTGGGTAGGCGTATTCTAAGCATGATTTCCTAAATTCTCTAAACGTATGCCAGGGGTGAGATACGATACTTTCGGGTCGTTAGTGACGTTCCTTGCGGTTGTAGATGCGTCACTTTGCGGTCGTAGATGCGATACTTTACCCCCCTAAAGTATCATCGGAACGAGTCGTAGATGACGTAGGAACACCTCAAAGATGACGTTAGCACGGGTCTAAAGTGCCATACCCTGGAGAATTTACATAGAATCCCCATCGAATTTACGCAGAATTCAAGGTGAATTTACGCAGAATTCGGGTCGAATTTACGCAGAATTCTTTTGTGAAGTCTGGGGAGGAAGTAATCAAAATCATTCAAATAAATTTTGTGTTTTACGGTATTTTTTGTACCTTTGCAAATGATATGGAGATTCGGGATTTACCGATAGTTGCTTTATATAGACTATATTCCTATAAATAGGAACATATAGTCATAGATAGACCTGTAGTGGTCTATCATGACGTATATGATAATGGAATAATTGAATATGATATACAAGAACGACATAGCGCTGGCGGCAACAACGGCCAGGAGCTACAACAGACACTGGAGAGCACACAAACTCTCATGGACAGAGATAGGAAAAATCAAGTACCTCTTCGACGGAGCCTACGAATACATGGACGACGTGACACTGGCCTACCGCAAGGAACAGTTCAACGAACTGCGCAAGGCCTTAGGCTTCAAGCAGGACTCGGAACTGACCGCACTTATAGAGCGGTCGGAGGCTTTCTGTATAGTACGCGATAAAGAAACAAAGAAGATGGAGGCTTTCATGTCGCCCTTCGTGGGCGACCGCTATGTCTTGACAGACAGTCAGGAGATAGAGGAACCTGCCATTCCCTACGCGTTGTTTGACTGCAAGGCTAACGCATTGGCCAACAAAAACGACCACGATAAGATCAGCGAGAACCAGCGGCACCACAAGAACGGTATCAACATGAAGGTGCTGCTGGCAGGCAACGTGCCACAGTTCCATATCAGGCCCAGCGAGGAAGCCTACAAGCGCATTCATGACGGACTGATGAAGATTCTAGGCGACGACTGGCTAAGGGCAAAATACTATGGCGATTTCCTGTATGCGTATATGAAGAAATACGATGTTAACTATACCGTAGCCTATGAGGTGCTCAACACGTATATCGACGAGAAGCTGGCCCGCCACATGGCGTGTCGTGTGGGCATTGAGAACTGGCCTGGTGAGGCCATTGTCAAGTGGGTGCAGAACTACTTCAGTGCCAAGAAGCTACCCTTTGTCATCACTGAGGCCGACCAGGTGCATAACCGCTATATAGAGGAGCTCATCAACCGGCCTAACACGATATTTGCGGATCCTGTCTAAAAACTCCTGGTTAGTTCAGTAACCACTTCCATATTTTTTGTATCTTTGCACCCGCTATGGATGATAAACGTTATCTTCTCAGCATGATTCGCGAGGGCGAGCACCAGCAGCAGGACTTCAAATACCGTGTGGCTGATGCTTGCAAACTGGCCAAGTCGGTGTCGGCATTTGCCAATACCGATGGCGGCCGACTGCTCATTGGCGTGCGCGACGATGGACATCTGTCTGGCGTTCGCAGCGAGGAGGAGATATACATGATGCACCAGGCGGCCTACAAATACTGCAAGCCCGAGTCAAGCATCAAGTTCGACACCTATCATGTGGACGGGAGAAACATTGTGGTAGCCACCGTGCCACCATCAACAAAGCGACCTGTCTGTGCGCTGGACGAAGAGAATCGGTTGCGGGCCTATATCCGCATCAACGACGAGAATATTGTGGCTTCGCCTGTTCATCTGGCACTATGGCGGGAGTCGCAGAAGCCACAAGGTGCCATGATTACCTACAATGATGACATCCGTCGCTTGTTGGACGTGATTCAGAGTCCAATGACACTGAACCAAATAGTCCGTATGGCGCGTCTTCCGCGTCACAAGGTCATCACCCTCATGGCTCGCCTCATCCGTTTCGGCACGCTCCGCTGGGAATACACCAATCAGCAGTTCCTATTCAGTCAGCTGTAGACAAAATTGCTATCAGATAAAAAGAAATCGATTTTTCTTTTGTAATATGCACTTTTTTTCGTATCTTTGTAGCGTGAAACAAACTATTAAATAACACGATAAAAAGAAGCAAAAAAAAGATGAAGAAAAGGTTATTATCATTGGCTACCGTCATGGGTATGACCCTGATGGCTACGGCTCAGTTGACGATGGACGTGAACACCAAGAAGCTGGGGGCTCCGGTCCAGTCGACCATGTATGGTATTTTTTTCGAGGACATCAACTATGCCGCTGACGGCGGACTATATGGTGAACTGGTGAAGAACCGCTCGTTCGAGTTTCCACAGCACCTGATGGGTTGGCAGTCGTTCGGCTGTGTCGAGGTAAAGGACGACGGTCCGTTCCAGCGTTGTCCGCACTATGTGGAGCTGAGTGACCCAGGTCATCGCGACCGCCGTACAGGTCTGACGAACGAGGGTTACTTCGGCATCGGTGTGAAAAAGGGCGAGCAGTACCGCTTCTCGGTATGGGCCAAGGCGCCCAAGAACAGGGCGACCATCCGCGTACAGCTGATAGACGAGAACACGATGGACGAACGTCAGGAACTGGCTGAGCAGAAACTGGACATCACCTCGACGGAATGGAAGAAATATACCGTCACGCTGGCACCAAAGAAGACGATGCAGCATGCCAAGTTGCGCATCTACCTGCACGGACCGAACAGCGTATGTCTGGAGCACATTTCGCTATTCCCCGTCAATACCTACAAGAACCGTGAGAACGGCATGCGACGCGACCTGGCACAGGCCTTGGAAGACCTGCACCCTGGCGTGTTCCGCTTCCCCGGCGGTTGCATCGTAGAGGGTTGCACGCTGGACGAGCGCTACCAGTGGAAGAACAGTGTCGGCCCCGTTGAGAACCGTCCGCTGAACCATAACCGCTGGGAGTACACCTTCGACCACCGCTACTTCCCCGACTACTACCAGTCGTACGGATTGGGATTCTTCGAGTTCTTCCAGCTGGCTGAGGACATCGGTGCCGAACCGCTGCCCGTCATCTCGTGCGGACTGAGCTGCCAGTTCCAGAACCCCGACCCCACCAAGCCTGGCGTACACGTAGCCTTGGAGGATCTTGGTCCCTATATTCAGGATGCCTTGGACTTGGTAGAGTTTGCCAATGGCGACGTGAACACGAAGTGGGGCAAGGTGCGTGCCGACATGGGGCATCCAGAGCCGTTCAACCTGAAATACTTAGGCGTGGGCAACGAGCAGTGGGACTACGACGAGAAGCATGGCGGCTACGGTCCTGTGTTCACCGAGCGTCTGAAGAAGTTCAGCGACGCCTTGCGCGCCAAATATCCTAACCTGAAACTCATCGGCACCACTGGTCCGAACTCAGAGGGTTGGGACTTCGACCTGCTGCAGCCTCGCATGAAGGAGCTGAAGGTTGACCTCTACGACGAGCACTACTACCGTAACGAAGAGTGGTTCCTGAGCCATGGTCTGCGCTACGACGTGTACGACCGCAAGGGTCCGAAGGTGTTTGCCGGCGAATATGCCTGCCACGGCAAGGGCAAGAAGTGGAACCACTACGAGACCTCACTCTACGAGGCTGCCCACATGACGGGTATCGAGCGTAATGCCGACATCGTACACATGGCTACCTATGCCCCACTCTTCGCCCACGTCGATGGTTGGCAGTGGCGTCCTGACATGATATGGTACGACAACCTGCGCATGTTCAAGAGCGTGAGCTACTACGTACAGCAGATGTTCACGATGAACAAGGGTACCAACGTGCTGCAGCTGACCACCCCCAAGCAGGTAGGCAAAAAGACCGTGGCCGTGCCTGTTGCCAATCAGGAGGGACAGAACGGACTCTTCGCATCGGCCGTATATGACAAGACTACTGACGAGATTATCGTCAAGGTGGTGAACACCTCGAAGCAGCCACAGTCCGTCAGCATCAATCTGCAGGGCATGAAGGGCGAGCGCACGGCTAACGTGCTGGAACTCTGGACAAACGGCAGAATGGAGGACGAAAACACGCTGGACAAGCCTGAAAAGATTCATCCCGTCAGTCTGACCGTACCATGTACTGAGGACAAGAAGCAGACGGTGCTGAACGACCAGTTGAAGGCGATGTCGTTCCGTCTGTATAGGATTAAGAGGTAAGAGGGCTGAAGGCTGAAGGCTGAAGGCTGAGGGCTGATACAAGAAAAAACTGGGACTCACTCTAAACGAGGGTCCCAGTTTTTTTATTATTCTGATGCTTCGTACCATTCTTCCCAACGGAACACGGCACCATTGCGACGGTCAGGATCAGGACCAGCAAAGTCCATGGAATAAGGACTGCCCGTCGTGGGACTCTTGCCTAAGTATTTGTGACTTTTCAATGAAAGGAGCATGAAGTCGTGGTCGAGATAGTCTTGCCACAGGAAGGCTTCGGCCTCCTTCGGATCGGTAGTAAAGCGCACGTCGCCAGGCAAACCGTCGCCATAGACTTTCACGTAGCGGCCATCGGCACACTGAAGCGCGACGCGGCCCTGTCCGCAGTCTGTCACCTTGAACCGCGTCAGACTGCTGTTGTCGCCGGCATGGGTATCATGAAGCAGGCCATGCTTCAGCGCAATGGCAGGACGATTGGTAGCCTTATTGATGATGCGGATAGTCTTGCCGTATGGGATATTCTTGCTACGGTCGGCCTTGGGCTCAACGACGGTGAAATTGTCGAACTCGGCATAGCCACCCTTCAAGCCTTTATGGTTAAAGGCAAAGAGGGCATGGCGCGAACCTTGGAAGGAGATGAGCTGATACGTGAGTGGCATCATGCGACCCAGCATGGAATAGTTATCACCATCGAAAGAATAGGCATACTGCGCCTGGTTGTTGTCGTAGTCGCCAATGCAGCGAAGGTATATCTTGCCGCCAGGCAAATCTGCGGGAACAGAGACGATGACTGTGTCGTTGGTGAGTTGTTCGAAACAGCGCAGCGTCAGGGTCTTGCCATCCTTCACGACACCAATCCATGAGCAGGGCACATTGATATTGCCAAGACCGGCAACGTCGCCATCCTTCATACCTTTAGTGTAGAGTTCGACAGTGGTCACAGACGTAGGACCGATGACACGCTGGGTAAGCGTATTGCGTGCCCACATCAGTTGTTCGGCAGGCATTGACTGCAGGCGCAGGTGTCCGTTCTTCAGACTCCACTTGCTGTCGTCAGGATTGTGGTTCCACTGCCAAACACGTCCTAACGTCTTACCGTTAAAGTCCTCATTGCGATTATAAGGGGCATAGGGTACAGTGTGTTGTGATTGAGTTGCAGCAGACATGGGCTTGAACCACGTGCGTGGTGCACGTCCCAAGTTGCCCTCAAGGCCAATCATGGGCCATCCGTCCTTCCACGTTATCGGCATGAGGCAGACAGTACGGCCAATGGAGTGGAAGTCTTGCATGAGCAGGGCCCACCACGAACCGTCACTGGCCTGTACGATGCCACCTTGATGGGCATTGTCGCAACCTGTGGCATCGGCACTGGCTGGCGCGATGCCAAACTTGGTGCCATCCTCGCCGATACGGTATTTCGTGCCACGAGGCACGGTGGTACGTCCCACGCCATGATAGCCGTAAGTCTCATCGGCAGTGATGACACGGGTCTCGTAGGGTCCCCAGATGCTCTTCGAACGTGAACAAAGCGTACGACCATTGGGCGAGTAGTCAGTAGAGATGAGGTAGTACATGCCATTGATTTTATACATGTGATGACCCTCGCCAATGCCGTTGCCCTCAGGAATGATGACACGGTCGGTGCCCTCTACAGGACCGCTCATGTCGGGCTTCAACTCCGTGCAGTGTACCTCACCATACTTGTGGATGGCGTAAATCTTGCCGTCATCATCGAAGAGTACAGAGAGGTCGTAGATATTTCCTTGCATGTTGTGATGCGTCCAAGGTCCTCGGATATCCTTGGAAGTAAAGCATTGCAGCCCCTTACCGTTGACGTTTGAAAAGACATAGAACTGTCCGTTAGCGTAGCGGATGGCTGGTGCCCAGATGCCCTGACCGTAAATCTCCTGATGATTCTTCAGGGCAAACTTGTCGTCAGGAAAGTCAAAACGGTCAAAACAATACGAGATATTCTCCCAGTTTACAAGGTCCTTGGAGTGCAGGATGACCAAACCTGGCACCGTATGCATCGTCGTTCCTGCAAGATAGTAGTCATCGCCCACACGGATGACATCTGGGTCGGAAAACTCATCGTAGAACAGGGGATTGGTAAACGTGCCATTACCATTGTCAGCCGTCCACGACGTCTGCGCACTTGCCGTTGGCAAATGAGAAATGAGAAATGAGAAATAAGAAATGAAAATGAAAAATGTGAGAATGATTATACGCTGCATAATGATTAATTTCAATTGTCAATTATCAAGTAAGCACGGCCAACCGTCAACACTCCAGCTGATAGGCCGTTGAATAAGAATGGATGCCCCTTTATGGGCTATGCTGTAACCATGACAGATAAAGATGTCCTCGCCATTATAATGATAGGCCGCACAGTGACCGGCAGCCTCAAATTGCTGCTTGTCACCCTCTAAGAACAGTGTGCCGCCGCCCTTTGCCATATCTTTGCCGTCACGGTCGAGGTATGGTCCGCCAACGTGGCGGCTACGCCCTACGGCGACGCGGTAATTGCTCTTTGAACCACGGCAGCAGTAGTCCCAGGAAACAAACAGGTAATACCAACCACCGTGCTTGAAGATAAAAGGTGCCTCTATGGCATTGGTACCAGCATATTTTGAAGTAGGATTGGGCGCAACATTCCTGGAAGCCGGGTCGTAACGACGGGCAATGGTGCGAGGCTGCTCGCCTGTGGCAATATGCATCGTTGTGTCGAGACGCACCAACTGGATACCATCCCAGAAAGAGCCCCACGTCAGCCATGGGTTGTCCTCATCGTCGATGACGAAGTTGGGATCAATAGCATTCCAATCATTACGTTTGGCCTTAGAGGTAACAATACACCCTTCATCGTTCCAAACTGGATACGACAGCGACGGCGCCGAAAGCAGGCCGATGGCAGAACCGTTCTTGCCAAAGGTAGAACAACTGTAACTGAGCCACCAGCGATTGTGCCAACGGATAACGTCAGGGGCCCAGACATGATGCTGGAAACCAGGCACTGAATCGTGTGTCCATTGGGGCATCACGGACATGACGGGTTGACCACTGACAGTCCACGTCTTGCGATCCTTGGACGTCATGTGCTGAATGCCCATGCCTGTAGCAAAGAGGTGCCACGTACTGTCTTCGTAGGCCATGACAGGGTCATGTACCATGGGGGTGTCGGTCTGAAACCCTGCACGTCTGCGATGATGTCCTTGGGCAGAGAGAGCCAAAACGGCTGTCAGCAGTAGTCCCATCAAAAGTATTCTCTTCATATTTCTTATCTTATTACATATTTCTTGCCATTTCGGATATAGATGCCAGGACGCTGCGATTGGAGAACACGCCGGCCATGAAGGTCATAGAATGTTTCAGCCTTCTGAACGCGGTCAGTCACAATGTCGGCAATACCTGTAGAAGCCTCAGTCTGGTACCCCCAAATCGTGACGCCTGTAGCAGTACACAAAGCAGTAAAAGACGGTGTCTTACGGTCAGTAGGTTCCAACGTCTGCTCTATCATCACACCATCATAAAGTGAAGTACCTGTCTGGATGGTGACATACGACGTACCCTCCTCAATGCTCCAGGTTCCTGTAACAGCACCGCTGATGGTACCGTCGCTCTTCAGTTCAATATCACCAGGTGCAGAGATTGCCTTCGCAGTATGGTCCAGTTTGTAATTGTGGGTCAGCAGTTTATACTTACCGGCTATCTTGGCAGTAGCAATCTGCTGCGTGGTGGCGATGTCGGCACTCTTCACCTGCTCGCCTGTATATTCGAAAGGTGCTGCCACCAACCAGCCATTCTTGTTCTGGAACACTTGATGGACGCGCACCTGATGGGCCTCGCCCCAGTTCTGGAAACGGGTGTGATAGACCAGATAGGTACGACCGTCGTCGGCAGCGATGATGGAGCAGTGCCCTTGCGACCGTTCGCCCATATTGCCAGTTACCTGACTGCCCCACGATGTATAGGCACCAAAGATGTTGACACCACGGTTGCCATCATTTTCCCTCAAACCAAAGTTCAGCAGATACGAGGGATAAAGTGCTGCCTGACGATGGCTGTCAACATACGGTCCATCAGGATTCTGAGAGCGAAACACACGCATCTGATAGCCGCCATTGTTGTAGTCGTTGGCCACACCGCCAGCAGCCAAGCCGCCATTAGTGACAAACAGATAGTAGTAGCCGCCGATATACTCGATATAACTGGCTTCACCCGAAGAATAGTAACCTCCTGCTATCTTCTTGCCGAAATACGGATCTACGGTAATACCGTCGCCAGAACCCGTCAATCTGTATTCTACATCGTAATCGCGTAAACCGGTCTGTTCGTCGAGTTCCAACATATAGATGCCACCACTCCACGAGCCGTACGACAGCCATAGTTTGCCTACTTCGTCGTAGAACACACAAGGGTCTATACAGTTGGGATAGCGGCGTCCCCAGTTGTTGCCGACAGCATAGCGTGAGGGTAGCGACGACTGTGTTCCGATGACGATCTCTAAGTCTGTATCCTTATAGGATGTACCGGTATGGAATCCGCTTATCACCACAGGGGCTTGATAGCGGTAAGGACCTGTAATCTTGTCTGAGGTCAGGAGAATGATACTGGAATACCAGTTGTCGCCATTGACGCTGAGATACATGCACCACTTCTGCATGGCTTTGTTATAGACGACGTCCGGAGCCCACATGTTGCCATCGACATTATAGTTGGCATTACCACGTTTCGACCATGCCATCGCATTGAATGAGAAGTTCACCTCTGCGCCGTTTTTCTTGATTTTTGTTACTTGAGGTGAGGTAAATGCCACGTTATTGGCAGCATTCGTACTGTTCGCAGTAGCCCAAGGAGCAGTCAGCGTAGTCCATCGCATCAGATCGGTTGTCTTGGCAGTAGCACGATGCGAACCAAAGATGTAATACGTTTTGGATACAGAATCCCACACAATACTGGGATCATGCACGCTGACTCGTTTCAACGAATACCCCATAGAGTAGCCGGACACAAGAGTCATCAAGAAAAACAGGACGGATCTCATTCTGGTCTTTTTTAAAAAGTGTGGTGCTCACGAAGAGCACCACAGATGATCATTATATTTAAATTATCACTTATTCCTCGACGACTTTGTAGCCCCAAGCCGTCACACCTGTTGCAGCGTTCAAACCTGTGAATGCTGGTACCTGATTATTGGTTGGCTCCAGTGTCTGCAGCACCATGACGCCCTTATATTCAGCACCATTCAGGGTGATGTTGACATAAGAAGTACCGTCTTTAGCTGTCCAGGAACCTGTGTAGGCACCACTAATCGAACCGTCGGCATTCAGCTGAACGTCAGCAGGTGTAGCCAGTTCCTTGGTAAGGTGGTTCAGCTTATAGCGGTGAACCAGCATCTTGTAGTTACCGGCAATCTGGCTCTTGTTGATGAGCTGTTCATTGGCTATTTGGGCACTCTTGGCTATCTCGCCAGTGTACTCGAATGGAGCGGCAACCAGCCACTTGTCTTCGTTCTGATACATCTGGTGAACACGCACGGCGTGACCTTCACCCTGTCCCTGGAAGCGGCTGTGATAGACGAGATAGGTACGACCGTCAGGAGCAGCAATCACTGAATTATGACCCTGCGAACGCTCAGCCCAAGCACCAGTGGCCTGACCGCCCCATTCGCCATAAGCACCGAAGATATTAACACCACGGTTGCCGTCGTTCTCGTTAGGACCGAAATTCAGTGCATAGCTGCTGAACACGGCATTACCACCCTTGCTGTCAACGTATGGACCGTCGGGTTTCTCAGAGCGGAACATACGCATCTGGTAACCACCGTTGTTGTAGTCATCAGGATCACCACCAGCCATCAGACCACCATAGGTCATAAACAAGTAGTAGTAGCCGTCAACATACTCGATATAGCTGGCCTCACCCGACACATAGTGGCCACCAGCAATCTTCTTGCCGAAATAGGGGTCAACGGTGATGTCATCGCCACTGCCCTGCTGGGCATAGGTGACATCGTAGTCGCGAAGACCTGTAGCTTCGTCCAGTTCAAGCATCCAGATACCACCACTCCATGAGCCGTACGACATCCAGAGTTTGCCCTCTTCGTCGTAGAACACGCATGGGTCGATACAGTTAGGATAGCGGTTACCCCATTCTGTGCCGGTAGCATAGCGTGCAGGCAACGTTTCCTGCTCGCCAATAACCAGTTCCAAGTCGGTCTCCTTATAGCTGTCACCAGCAGAAAATCCGCCAATAACCACAGGAGCCTGATAGGTGTAGGGACCTACAATGTAGTCAGAAGTCAGCAAGATAACGCTGCTGTACCAAAAATCGCCATTGATGCTAAGATACATACACCACTTCTTCATTTCCTTGTTGTAGATGACGTCTGGTGCCCACATGTTACCATCTATGCTCCAATCGGCTTTACCCTTCTTTGACCACTCGAAAGCGTTGAAAGCAGGAAGGTCAATCTCTGCTCCGCCCTTCCTAACCTTGGTGACTTCAGGTGTGACGAAAGCCACATCGTTACCGACACCAGTCTCCCCGTTAACAGCCCAGGGAACGTTAACTGTCGACCACGTCATCAGGTTTGCCGACTTGGCAACACCTCGATGCGAACCGAAGATGTAGTACGACCATGATGAGGGATCGTAGACTACGCTGGGATCATGGACGCTGACACGGACCAGATTTGAGGGCCACAGCACCTGTTCGCTGAACTCCGTTGGTGTATCAGCTATCACTGTGGGTATGGCGTTGTCAGGGAAATCATCCTCTTTACATCCTGTCACGGTAGTCAGCATACCCAGACAGGCTGTTGCCATCATCCAATATTTTATATTTTGCTTGTTCATAATTACTTGTCTTTTTAGAATGTTCTTTCAATTGATTACTCGAAAACGATGTGAGCCTTCTCCATACTTAGCTTGAAGCCGAAGTCATTGGCATCAATGTTCTTCAAACCAGTGTACCTCTGTGTATAGGTGTTGCCATCAGAACCGAGGACTACAGCCTTCACGTCAGCAGTACCGTCACCATTATTAGTAATGTAGGTAGTCACCTTTGCTTCATTCAAGATGCTCTTAAAGTTACCCCAATCCCAGTCGCATGACTGACAGCCATTCCAGTAACATTCACCGATACCCCAGTTGTCTGCACGTACGAAACCGTATTCAGTACCATCAGCTTTGTAGAGGGTAATGATGAAATTGTTCCAGTTTTCCACACCATTGGTGTAGTTGATGAATCGGTTCACAATAGTCTTTCCGGCAGGAACGGCGATATAGTCTGTAGCATCTGCACGGAATGTACTGGAGTTGTCTTCAGCACCAATAACCTTATCGAACTCAAGATGTGCTTTCTCCATACTTAAGTTGAAGCAGAAGTCGTTGGCATCGATATTCTTCAAGCCTGTATAGCTCTGTGTATATGTGTTACCATCAGAACCAAGGACTACAGCTTTCACGTCAGCAGTACCGTCACCATTATTGGTAATATAGGTTGTTACCTTTGCACCATTCAAGATGGTCTTAAAGTTTGCCCAGTTCCAATCGCATGACTGACAGCCATCCCAATAGCAGCCACCGGTTCCCCAGTTGTCTGCGCGTACGAAGCCATACTCAGTACCATCGGCCTTGCAGAGTGTGATGATGAAGTTGTTCCAGTTTTCTGCACCATTGGTGTAGTTGGTAAAGAAGTTGACATAAGTCTCGCCAGGAGCAACTTTGAAGTTTTCGGTCTTCTCCTCACGGAAACCACTACTGTTGTCTGTCTTACCAATGCATGTGAACATCTTGTCGACAATGTTAATGGTCGTGGTACCGATAACCGGCTTAACAGCTGCTTCTCCCTTGAAGGTCTTGTTGTAGACAGCTACCAATGTCTTTGTACCAAGTGTTTCAAAATCGGGAATGACTTGTAATTCTAACTCATCAATACCGACAGTCTTTGTCATACCATCTTCGAAGGTAACCTCGGCAGTGAGATTGGCTATTGCATCTTCGTAAGTGGTGCCAAGGAGTACCTTAGAAGGTAAGCCATTCAGCTTCATTGATGCAGGATTGCTATCGGGAATGTCAACAGGTACGCCGAAGACAATGTGGCTATGGTCAACAGTGAATGACAGATAGAGATCCTCAGGACTGTTGTTGATGTTAACATTCAGATAGTTCTGCGAATAGCTAGCACCATTGGCCCCAACCATCGTAATCTTAACGTCTACGGCAGTAGGATTGGGGATAATAGTTATCATGCACTGGGCTCTGCTCATGGCTTTTGCCCATGCAGCCCAGTCGCGGCTGTCAGACTCCATACTCTTGTCGAAGTGACCTGCGCTTTCTTCACCAGTATAGCCGGTACCCCAACCCCAGTTGTCAGCACGAAGTACTGCATACTCATAGTCTTTTGCAGCATTTCTCAGAATAATGACAAAGTTGTTCCAGTTGCTGGCACCACCATAGTTTGTCAAGGGAATCTGGTAGGTCTTACCCTGCTCAAGTTGTACATCGTCAGTAAAGACAGACCACCAATCCTGTGAATTGTCTTCAGCACCAAGTACGTCTGGTGTTGGGATCAGGGTTACTACTTTTGCTGCCTTTGCTGCTGCTATAGAGTCGGCTTTATCAGAGATCCAGTCGGGAGAGCCTATAGAATACAGCTCCGCGCCCTCGCAGCCTGTCAGCATGAGCATACCAAGTGCAGCAAAACAAGCTGAAGTTGCTATTTTATTGAGATATTTCATAATCTTCATTTTTATCTTTATTACTGTTAAACCTTTTACCATTTAGAGGTTCACGACGGGATGCACCGTCCAACCCTTTCCAGAGAAGTAAGAGGCATTGTTGCTGTCCTTATTGGCCGAGTTACCCACCAAATGAGTGTTCTGGGTCAATGTATTTTGGAAAATAGGCAGGAACTCATGACCAGGCTTGAAGGTATCGAACGAACTCTTGCTGCAGCCATTATAGTTAACGGCATCTTTCGGGGTATAGGTATAGATACCCTTGTCAAAGTTAGCCTTTGTCCAGAAATTGACAGCTGCATGCTCCTTCAACTGCTGCAGGCGGTCGGCACTATAGAAGAATCCCCAGCGAATGAGGTCAAAGCCACGTCCGAACTCACAACCAAACTCTCTTGGACGCTCCACATTTGCTATATATTCAAACAGTTTGTCGGCTGTATTGTATTTGCCCTGATCTATATCAGCCAGTCCGGCACGGTTACGTACAGCATTTATCCACTTGTAGGCATTGGCTGTCGGCCCATTGTTCACCTCATTTTCACACTCAGCAGCACGCAGCAGTACGTCAGAGTAACGCATCAGGCGCAGGTTAATACCACAATGCAGACCAACAACTATCTTATCGTAAAGGTTGGTACGGAAATTGGTGTTCTTGGCAATAGGCAGACCTCCGTAACCGTTATTCGTGACAACATAGTTACCAGCTGTCATAGGTACAGTATAGCAGACATTGCCATTGGCATAGCCATCCCAAGCAGGCTCGTAAGTTCCGACAGTCCAATAGAGACGTGGATCAAGAGAGCCATTTGTAGTTTTTTCACTCAGGAACAGGTTGTAAAGCCATGGAGAAACAGACAAGTCGGCCCATCCGCCGAAGTCGCCAGGACCATAGTTACTCTCAATAGCATGTCCCTGCGTAGCATTGGCACTGGTGTTGACAGGTGTCCACTCATCGTCGGTACCCTGAGACTCCAGGTCAAGGAACTGCACCTCAAAGATGCTTTCGTCGTTGTTCTCGTATTCAGGACCTTCACGGAAGTTGTCGCCGAATTCGGCCATCAGTTTGTACTCGCCATACAACTGGTTACCACCATCGGCAGTACTCATGATATCCTTGAGAACGGCCAGAGCCTCGCTATACTTGTGGCGCATCATCAGTGTACGGGCATAGTAGCCGGCAGCGGCACCACTGGTGGCGCGACCTTTTGCCCACTCGCCGCCAACAGTCTTGGCAGGCAGCAGCGTCATAGCTTCAGCCAAGTCCTTTTCAACATGATCGAGCACGCGATCATACTGAGCATTGCCATCAGCATCGCCTTCCTGATAGTTAGAAGCATACAAACCGTCCAAAGTCTTATAATCGTTATAATCGGTAATCAGAGCAGGATTCTGATAGTAGCCAGCCAGATTATAATAAGCCAGACCACGAATGAACAGGGCCTGTCCCTTGATGCGCTTATAGCGGTCACTCAACGTACTGTTTTCTTCGGTAACGCGCGACAAGATGAAATTGCAGACGTTGATGGTGTAGTACCAGTCACGCCACGACCACTGGTTGATTTCGTCAGTGATAGGGTCATTCAAATCGTCGAATGGCATATACCAAACCTGAGAAGAGTTCCATACTTCGTCACCACGGGTGACATCAAGATTATAACCCACGCGGGCGTATGTGCCCTCCATGCGGATGTGGTTGTAGCAAGCAATGACACATTCTTCCAGATCATCGGCTGAATTACCGAAGGTCTCAGATGTCTGGCGGTTAGGGTCGCTGACATCCAATTTGTCGCTACATGAGGTCATCGCACCTATGCCGAGCAGCAGGGCAAATGATAATTTATATAGTTTCATATGATATATATTCTATTAAGAATGATGAATGATAAATTAGAACGACAAGAGGATACCTCCCATGAAACTGCGAGGAGTCGGGTACGAACAGAAGTTGTAACCTGGGGTGAAAGTACCGCCAGCATAGTCAACATTGTATCCATGATACTTGGTAAAGGTATATAAGTTCTGAGCCGACACGTATGCACGTACACCGCTGACCACGCCCTTGAACCACTTGTCAGGGAAGTTGTAGCCAATCTCGATGTTGGCAATCTTCCAATAAGCAGCATTCTGAATCTTGCGCTCACTGAACAGGTCGTTCCAAGCCAGTGTGGCGTTATTAGAATAATAGGTACGTGGGACGTCTGAGATATAGGTATTGCCGTCAGCCGACCAACGGTTAGCACCAGCAACATCTACGTCCTTATTGCCAGGACCGTAGCATGAGTTCAGACTGTTATAGATGTCATCAGTCACGTGATAGTTCAAAGCACCAAAGGTCGAGATGGCCAAGTCGAAGTTCTTATACTCAAAACGGGCGCTGATACCGAAACTAACCTTGGGCAGGCCACTTTCCAGCACCACCTGATCATCGGCATCCACCTTACCGTCGTTGTTGCTGTCATAATACCAGCAGTCACCGACGTTGGCACCGCCCTGGTAGGTCCAGCCACCCTCAGCCACGAGGTCAGGCACGTACGAGGGGTTAGCCTTCTGCTTAGCTAACTCGCTGTTGTTGTGAGTGACGCGTCCCATCTCGTTCAGTTGGTTCAGCTGTTCCTGTGAACGGATGATGCCACCATATTGCCAGCCATAGAACTGACCGACTTCCTCGCCTACCTTTGTTATATAGGCACCAGTGACGTAGCTTTCCGTACCGAAACCAAGCGATGTTACCTTGTTCTTCAGGGTGCTCAGGTTACCACTTACCTGCCACTTCAATGGGTGGTCGTTATTACGGTATGTTGCAGAGAACTCGAAACCGCTGTTCTCCATCGAAGCTGCATTCATCGTTACAGCCGTGTTAGCCACACCAGCATTTGCAGGTACGGGCACATTGTAGTGCAGATCCTCAGACTTGTTCTTATACCACTCAGCTGTGAACTCCAAGCGGTTGTTGAACATAGCCAGGTCGATACCGATATTGGTGGTCTTCTTCTTCTCCCATGCAATGTCGGCATTGACGAAATTAGAAATAGCAGAACCAGTAATGGGCACATTACCGAACGAATAGGTCATGTTATTACGGGCCAGGGTAGCCAAGTTAGCATAGTTGCCGACAGCAGCCTCGTTACCTAACTCACCATAGCTCGCACGTACCTTAAACATATTAACGATGTCGCGGTTGATGGGGAAGAAGCTTTCCTTATCGAAACGCCAACCGACAGATACAGAGGGGAACGTCTCCCAACGGATGGACTTTGTCAGACGAGAGCTGCCATCACGACGAATGACAACCGACAGCAGGTACTTGCCATCGTAATCGTAGTTCAAACGACCGATAAACGATGCCATAGAGTGCTTAGCCTCATAAGAGCTTGAATAGGTGTCGCCACCATTCTGCAACTGCAGGAAATAAGGTTCCGAGAAGTTGACTGCCCAACCGGTAATCTCGTTGGTATTGTCCTCCTGATAGGTCATACCGCCCAAGAGGTTAATGTGATGCTTACCAATGGTGCCGTCATAGGTCAGCGTATTTTCAGCCAAGAAGTCGCTATACTGTCGAGTACCCTTGGTCAGGCGCTCGTTCGACTTGTCCAGATAAACACGGTTCGACTGAATCCATGCCGATACCCAAGTTTTGTCCGTAGCGTAAGTCTTACTGTATGACAGGTTCAGTTTGTAGGTCAGCTTATGGTTCTTTGACTCAATGCCAATCATCTTCAGCAGGTTGACGTCAGCAGAGCCAGTACCTACTACACGGTCAACAATCGTATTACGGGTCAGCAGATTGTTGACCAGCAGTGGGTTGGAGGCCGAGATATCACCATGAACGGTATCATAGTAAACGCCATAGCCGTAAGCATCGTAGTTATAGCTGCTGGCAGAGCCTACCTTGTCGTCAAGCACCCAAGTGGTGGGATCGTAAGCCTTAATGGTAGGTTGCATCAGCAGTGTTCCACGCAACACGTTGGTGACGTCGCCATACAAACCTTGAACATACTCAGAGGCGTTCGAAAGACCCATACCGTCCTGGTTGCTGTGCGAATAAACCAACGAGGTACGGAAGTTGATGAACTTGGTCTCCATCGTGTTATTAACACGTGCCGTAAAGCGCTCGTAGTTAGGACCTGCACCCTCCAACGTACCTTTCTGCTGGAAGTAGTCGAGACCGACGTTATAAGTACTGGTGGCACTACCGCCGCTCAGATTGATATTGTGGTTCTGGCGGGTACCTGTCTTGAAAACTTCGTTGAACCAGTCGGTGTTTGTACCGTCCTGGAAATGGTACTTACCGTCAGTTCCAAGACTATAGCCGCCAGCTAACGGCGTGTTGCTGTTGGCGCAAGCCATACCTAAATATTGACTGTACTGCGAGGCATCCATGACGTCATAGACGCTGCTGGAAATATTGTCAATACCAAAATATCCTTTATAGTCAACCTTCAACGGTTGGTCTTTCTTACCGCTCTTGGTAGTAATGATGACAACACCGTTTGCAGCACGCGAACCGTAGATAGCACCAGCGGAAGCGTCCTTCAGTACCTGAATGGTCTCAATGTCGTTAGGCGAGAAGTCGCGAATGGTGGTACCCATGGGTACACCATCGACAACATACAGAGGTGCTGTGCTACCAAATGAGCCGATACCACGAATACGTACTGAAGGATCAGCACCCGGCTGACCGTCAGAAGTAATCTGAACACCAGCCACCTTACCTTCCAGCATGGTGGAAATGTTGGAGTTCGACACACGCTTCAGTTCTTCAGCATTCACAATGCTGACTGATCCGGTCAGGTCGGCCTTCTTCTGTGTACCGTAACCGACTACAACCAACTGATCGAGTACCTGGGAGTCGGACTCCATTTGAATCTTGTCAATGACGGCTCGCCCACGGACGGCAATCTCCCGATCCTTGAAGCCCACATAGCTGATGACAAGTGTTGCGTTTGAAGCAGCATCAATTGTGAAGTTACCGTCGAAATCGGTCACTGCACCAGTCTGACTGCCCTTCACCTTGACGGTTGCACCGATAAGCGGTTCTCCGTCTTGGTCTACAACCTGACCCTTGACCTTGATAGTCTGCTGGGTCACAGACGCCATTGCAGGAACTGACGTGAGGGTTAATCCTCCCGTCATCCCCAACATTAGCATCGTAGAGAATAAGACTTGTTTTCTCATTAGATAATGAATTTAATGTTTGAATTGTGTTATTATATAAATGTTAGCAGTTGTTTTGCTTGCAAAATTATAAAAAAAGCCCACCGTATAGGTGGACAAAACAATAAAAGAGGTGGACAAACCTCAATTATCCTTGATTTATATCATTCATGCACCTACAAACAGCTACTTTTCATCCACCTTTTCATCCTCCTCTACAAATGCGCTGGGACTACAGCCATACTGGCGGGTAAAACAACGAGTAAAGTACTTCGGATCGTTGAATCCCACCTTATAGGCTATTTCTGTGATATTCCTGTTAGCCCAATTGTCAAGCAACAAACGTTTGGCAACACTCAACCTGTAGTTACGGATAAACTGGCTGGTACTTTGACCGGCTTCATGATTCAGTCGCTTCGACACTAAACTTCTACTCATGCCCAAAGCTTCTGCAAACTCATCAATGCCAAACTCGCTGTTACCATAATTCTGCTCCATAATTTCCGTAGCACGTTCCATGAAGCCCTTGCTTTTTACTGTTTGCTGCTTATCTGCCTCTACAGTACGATGAAAACTTTGCATCAAATACTCATGAGTATCCAGAATATTCTGTATGCGCGATTGTAACTGGACAGGATCATCACTTTCTTCCAAAGCCTTACGGACAGGCTGCATCAACTTCTCAGCCTCCTGACGACGAAGGGACGCCAAGCGAAGACGGTAGAGCCATACAAAGACGCCAGAGAGCACCACAAGACACAACAATATAAACCACCAACTCTTCCAGAAATACGGGACCACTTCCACCTTAATACTGATGGTATTTCCGTCCAGACCAGTCTCCGTCGCATTTTTCACTTCAAAGAGGTAGGTTCCAGGCTTCAAACTCGTATATCGCACTGTATGCTCGCCTGGCTTCAGAACGGTCCAATCGTCCTCGAAACCTTTCAGGCGATACACAAATTGCTGTGTCTGACCAGCACAGCTCAGTGCAGAGAAACTAAGTGAGAATGACTTATTAGACTCGTGCAACCGTATCTTCTCTGCCAGCGAGATGTCGGAATCGATGATGGAACTATTGGCTGCGGTTATCTCCTGATTATCGACCACCAGATGGGTGAATGAGAGATGCACTGGGCTTGTAATGTCCGTATTCTCGCCACGTATGGCTGTCAATCCTTTTATACTGCCTAAATAGATGACACCGTCAGCATCCTTGATGGCCGAATTCCAATAGAATCGCTGGCACAGCAGACCATCGCGCTCGCCATAATTCACAAAGGTGTGGTGATGGGGGTCGTACACTGACAGACCGTTATTGGTGGTAATCCACAGTCGCCCGTTGGCATCGTCAACAATACCCTTCACGGCGTTGTTGGAAAGGCCGTCGTCGGTAGTCATCACCTCAAAGCGCTCCTGTCCTCCCTTCTCAGTGAGTCGGCGGTACAGCCCATAGCCGTCGCTGCCCAGCCACAGTGTGCCGTCTTTGGTCTCATAGATACAGGTTATCTTATCGATTACCGGCGACTGTGGCTTATCCAACTTATGAATCAGGTGACGATAGCGGAACTTACCCTTATCGGCTCGACCAGCCTTCAGGTCAATGTCGCAGACACCCATCAGGCAGCCCATCCACAGGTGACCGTGATGATCTATACAGGCTCCGATACAGCCTCTGATGTTGCGGTTGTTGGGGAAAGGGTCCTCAATACGTCCAGTTTTCAGGTCATAGAGGAAGACACCTTCGTTCGCACCTATCCACAGGGCATCGTTATACTTGTCGTATGCCAAGGCTCCGACGTATTCTGTCTGACGTTGTAAGTCGGCTGGCAGCACCAGCCGCTGGGGTTGTGCATTTCCCTCCAGCGCAATCTTATTAATGCCCCCACCCCATGTACCAATCCACAGTCGTCCATAGGCGTCGGGCTGCAACACCGATACGGAGTTATGCGACAATGCAGAGTTGGCAGTGGTCCAGCGCACCATACCGTGACCTGTCGAGTGTTGTCCGCGTGCTGGCAGCCTGCTTAGTCCGCCTTCAACATTCCCCACCCAAATGGTTCCATCAGCACTGACATACATTGCATTCACGGGTGTTGACGGTAGCGACAGGACACTGCCTGTCTGATGGACGTAGTTCTGTAACCTCAGGGGCTTTGGCATCAGCCGCACGATGCCTGCCGTCTCAGTGCCTATCCACAATTGTCCGTCGTAGTTCAGCAGGCAGCGGATGAAATCGCTGGGCAGCGGACTATCTGCAGTTGTGGTGTTCCAACATACGAAAGCCGAATGTGGGGCGTCGAACAGGCAAATGCCTCGCAGCGTCCCCACCAGCAGTTGCCCGTCATCTGTCAGTGCCAGCGATGTAGCGTGGTTGTGTGGCAACGACCGTTGGTCAGCACTATGGCGGAAGGTCTGCAACGTGTTATTATACAGGTCGTATGCATGGAGTCCCTCGTTGGTAGCTATCCACACGCGATTGCCCTGCCGAAGCAAATCAGTGATAAAATAACCGTTGAGGGATTGCAGCGTCGTGTGTATCGGACTGAACTGAAGGCTATTGCCATGCACGTGAAGACGTTGCAGTCCAAGTGCGGTCGATACCCATACATTGCCGTTATGTTCGATGTCACTGATGGCAATGTCAGGCGTATTACCTTGATAGGGGCAGCAGCTGATACTAGCCACACAGCCCGACTCATCGAACTCATAGCGATAGATGCTGTCGCGTGCCACCTGCCACATGGCTCCCTTCGAGTCGCAATACACCTTCACCGTAGGGCGCTGCAGGCGCTGTCCAATGCCGTGGCCGTTCTTCGTCGGCACCACACGGCACATCTTCTTCAGGTCAACAACCACCGTCCCCTCGGCATACGCTATCCAAAGTCGCTGGCAACGATCCTCGGCAAAGCCCAAACACGACCGACTGTCGCCCTGAAATGGTGCTGTAAAGGCATAGCCGTCGTAACGAACGGCGCCACCACCAAAACTCGACACCCAGATAAAACCCTTACTGTCCACGAAAATATCGTTTACATGGTCATGAGGCAACCCAACCCTCAAGTCGAGACACGCCATATTATAGCGTTCAACCAGCATGTCTGATTGCAACGACACATTCTGCGAACGCACTGGCATTAACAGCAGTTGCATGACTAATATAATAAGGACTACTCGCATAAACATCGGCAAAGATAGTGCAAAAAGAGCGAAACGCCAAAGGAAAAATCGAAAACTTTGTTTTGATACACAATTAAAACATGTGCAAAAAGAATCCGCCCGATACCTTGCGGAATCGAGCGGACAAGTATTAAGCTAAATTAATAATGCTTTTTCTTAGAAGTTGTAGTACATACCAATCTCAAGGGCAGCCAATGTGTTGGCGTTCAGGCCAAAGTGGCTAACAGCGTCAGAGTCCTTATCCTTAGAAGACTCGAAGAAAAGACCGTCACCCAACTTTGCAACGAAACTGATCTTATCATTTGCATTAAATGCCACACCTGGACGAACACCTACACCAAAAGTAGTATTGTTCCACTCGTCCATCTTAGTGTACTGAAGAGCTACCATAGCGTCAACGAAGAGGTCAATCTTGTCAAACTGCAGGAACTTGTAACGATAGTAAGGAGCAACCTGGAACTGGATAGCGCTCTTATCTGTCTTGTGACCAGCAAATGGATTAGCACCATTGATAGTAATCTTATTACCGTTGTTTGTAACGCCGAAACCGAGAACGATACCAACAGAAGACTTCTCGTCGAGATTATAACCGAGTTCGGGCTTAATCTGGAAGAACATACCAGTAGCATCCTTGCCATCCTTGTCAATCAGCTTGTTCTGGAAATCCAAACCGAGGCTACCACCGATGTAACCCTGAGCATTCATAGTTGCAGCTACACACACAGCTGCAAGTGTCATCATAATCTTTTTCATTTTCTTTTTACCTTTTAAATGTTAAACTTTGACTGTTGGTCTATAAAAAACCGCAAGTCGTTACTTAATTCGGGTGCAAAGTTAGATAGAAAACTCTAACAAACAATAAAATTCTCCATATTTTTAATAATTTTTGCTTAAATAATTGATATAAATCAATCAAAATGGAAAAATCGGATAATAGGATAGAGATACCGAACAATCAAATAAACCATAAACTAAATCATATTATTATTAATAATAATGTAAAAAAGTGCTTATTTCTTGCACATTTCAAATAAAATACTTACCTTTGCGAATTGAAATAGCAAGAAATAAATCATGAAGGCAACATTTATAGCTGGTCCGTGCGTGATAGAGTCGGCTGAATTGCTTGATATTGTGGCAGCTAAGTTGGTGGAAATCAATAAAAAGCTGGGCACTGACATCATATTCAAGGCCTCGTTCGACAAGGCCAACCGTACGTCTATGAGTTCGTTTCGTGGTCCTGGTATCGACCATGGACTGCTGATGTTGAGTGACGTGAAGTCGAAATATGGGCTGCGCGTACTGACGGATATCCACGAAGCATGGCAAGCAGTGCCCGCTGGTCAGGTATGCGACGTATTACAAATACCAGCTTTCCTGTGCCGTCAGACCGATCTGCTGATTGCTGCTGCCAAGACAGGACGTATCGTCAACATCAAGAAGGCCCAGTTTCTTTCTGGTCACGACATGCGCTATCCGTTGGAGAAAGCCCGCGAAGCAGGGGCCAGCGATGTATGGCTGACAGAACGTGGCAACATGATGGGGTATAACAATCTGGTGGTGGACTTCCGCAACATCCCTGATATGCTGGAGTTGTGTCCTACAGTGATTATGGACTGTACACATAGCGTACAACGTCCTGGCGGTGCTGACGGCAAGACGGGCGGCGACCGTCGTTTCGTACCCCAGATGGCAATGGCAGCCAAGGCTTTTGGTGCCACAGGCTGGTTCTTCGAGGTGCATCCCACCCCCGACCAAGGTCTGAGCGATGCTGCCAACATGCTGGAGCTGGATAAGCTCGAGGAGCTTATTGAGAAGTTGAGAAAGTGAGAAGGTGGGAATTATGACTGCTAAAGACTACGCGATACAATGTATCAAGGACGAGGCACAGGCTGTGCTAGACCTGATACCGAAGATGGACGACGACTTTGAGCGAGCCGTAGAGCTGATAATGCAGTGCAAGGGCAAGGTCATTGTAACGGGTGTGGGCAAGAGTGGCCACATCGGTGCTAAGATTGCCGCTACACTGGCATCGACTGGCACGCCATCATTCTTTGTCAATCCGCTGGACGTGTATCACGGCGACCTAGGCGTGATGGCACAAGGCGATGTAGTGTTGGCTATCTCAAACTCGGGGCAGACCGACGAACTGTTGCGATTCATTCCAATGGTACTACATTTCGGCATACCCATCATTGCCATGAGTGGCAATCCGCAGTCGTTGTTGGCTAAATACTCTACCTGCCACTTGAACGTAAGCGTGGAGAAAGAGGCCTGTCCACTGAATCTGGCACCAACCAGTTCGACAACGGCAACGCTGGTGATGGGCGACGCGTTGGCTGTGGCACTGATGGAGCGACGCAACTTCAAACCACAGGACTTTGCCCAGTTCCACCCAGGTGGTGAACTTGGCAAGCGCCTGCTGACCACCGCTCAAGACGTTATGATAACGGAGCATCTGCCCATGCTGACAGCCGATATGCATTTAGGCGAAGCCATCATCCAAGTGAGCAAAGGCAAACTGGGACTGGGTGTGGCTATGAAGGACGGCTGTATAGAGGGCATGATTACCGATGGTGACATCCGACGGGCTATGGAGAAGTGGAACGCAGAGTTCTTTGACCGCACGGTGAACGACATTATGACACGTACACCGAAGACGGTCAGTCCTGACACCAAGATTGCCGATGTGCAGAAACTGATGAATAAACATAAAATCCACAATGTGCTGGTAGTGGACAGCGAAAACCATTTATTGGGAATTGTTGACCGCTATGCTTGCGTGTTGTGATATTGAGAGAATGAGAAATTGAGATAATGAGATAATGAGATAATGAGATAATGAGAAATTAAGATATGAACAGACTGAAAAGAATACTTATACTCTTAATGCTGGCAATACCATTGGCTGTTGCCGGCGTATATCTGTTTAAAACACTGGATGCGCGCGACGGACTGACCAGCAGTCAGGTAAACTGCGTGTTGAAAGATTCGCGTGGCTACCTTTGGTTTGGTACCACAGCAGGTCTGTATCGCTATGATGGCTATACGTTCCGTAACTTCCAGTGTAACTCTCAGGACGGCTCGTCGCTGCCTGACAGCTACATTATCAGTATGCAGGAAACGCTGGAAGGTACGTTATGGATTGAGACGTCGGCAGGTTTCTGCGTCTACCACCCGCAGACGGAGAATTTTGAGCGCGACATGAAGCAGGTATATACCCGCATGGGTATTGAGGGACAGCCTAATGTGGTTTATGTGGACCGTCATAAGAACTTCTGGGCTTCAATACCCAACAAGGGTGTGGTAGCTTACAACCAGCAGCAACAAACCAGCTATGAGTTTGGCTATACCAACGATGCCGTAGGTATTCCTCAGGGTAACATCGTTTCTATCAGCGAATGTCGCGACGGTGCACTCCTGGTATATGAAGACGGACGACTGGTCTGCTGTGACATCATGCACCAGCAACATACCGTATGGCAAACTGACTATATCGCAGTTAATGATCTGCGACGCAGCAAGTCGCTACGCGCTTTTGCCGACCAGATGGACAATATCTGGCTCTATGGTCAAGGCACGCTGATGATGTATAACAAGAACACTAACCAGTGGGATACCAGCATTGGCAATCAGTTGGGACTGACGGGTATCAGCGTGGACCATATCGTCAATGGTATGGCTGGCGATCGTAGCGGCAACATCTGGATTGGTACCGACCGTACTGGTCTATTACGCATGAATGTCAATACCCATGAGGTTGAATACGTGGCACCTCGAAGCTTCAACGACCAGCAAAACATCATCCAGGAGGTGATAGGCGTACAGAGTCTCTATGTAGACGATACCGACCTGCTATGGGTAGGAACCGAAAAATCGGGTGTGGCCTACTACGGTGCCAATATCTATAAATTCGAAGCCGACATGATAGGCGATATCACAGCCATAGCGCAAGATCAGGAAGGCAAGCTATGGTATGGTACGAGCGACAGGGGTATCATTAATTACGACGGACAATTGGCCAGCCGTAAGGTAACCTGTATGGCAACAACGTCAGACGGAAGCCTGTGGGTAGGTTCTAAACAGAACGGTCTGACACGCATCAAGAACGGCAGCACATCTTTCTATTCGGCAGCTCGCGACAGTATGAAGACGCTAATTGACGATCACATCAACGCCCTTTGTGCCGATAAGACGGGAAACCTATGGATAGCCACCAATGGCGGCTTGCAGGTATATAGCCCAAAGATGAACACTTTCAGCAGCTATACGCGTGAGAATGGCATGTTGAATACTAACAACATTACATCACTCTACTATGGTACAGACAACAATCTGCTGATTGGTACGGCTGAAGGTATGGTTATTCTGAACCTCTCAACACGCAAAAAAACGGTGTTGACGGGTAATACCACTAATCTGCACTCGTTTACCAACAACTATATCACACAGGTTTACGAAGATACGAGAGGTCTAATATGGATAGGTACGCGCGAGGGCATCAATGTGTTGAACCCAGAATCAGATGAGCTCTATTATGTGACGGAAAACGACGGACTCTGCAACAACTCCATCTGCGGTATTGCTGAGGACAAGAGCGGAAGCATCTGGGTGACCACCAGCAACGGCATCAGCCGTATCGTGGTTCAGCGTAACCATGAGGACGGCACCTTCGCCTTTGGACTCTACAACTACAGCATCAACGACGGTCTGCAGAGCAACGAGTTCAATATGGGTGCTATCCTGTCAACAAGAGATGAAGGCAGAGTCTACTTCGGCGGACTATACGGTATCAACTGGGTTCGCGAAGCAGCCAAGGACGATCAGGAAACACTGCCACGCGTCATGCTGACCCAATTGTTTATCGGCGAGGAAGAAATCCTAACGGGACATGCCTACGATGATCGCGTCATCCTGACCTCAGCACTTAATGAGAGTAGTAAGATTGAGCTGAAGAATAGTCAGAACACTTTCACAATTAAGTTTGCTGCTGGTAACTACAACAAGGGTGAGCGTCTACAATTTATGTACTGGATGGAAGGTCGCGACAACGACTGGCGTAATGGCGATGCCATGCTGCACGGTGTGAAGTTCCAGAATTTAAGTAGTGGTGACTATACGCTGCACGTCAAGGCTGTCAGTGCCGACGGTGCCGTCAGCAATCAGGAGCGCAAGCTCGACATTACCATCGACCGTCCCTGGTGGCTGTCGTGGTGGATGCTTACATTCTACGTTATCATTGCTATCGCAGCCCTCATCATCTGGCGCTATGGTATTGGTAAGGTAAAGCACATCTGGATGAGTAAGCGTGCCGTCATTGAGGAGTTAAAACGCCAGCGTGAAGAAATCAAGCTTGCCAGCGATGAACTGCGCCAGCCAATGGCCCGTATGACAACCATCATCGGCAGTATGGCTGAAAGAGAACAATCACTGGAGGGACGCGAACAGTTGAACTCGTTGCATTTCCAACTGTTGCAAGTCATCACACGTATCTCTGAGATGCAATCGACGCTGGAGAATCCTGAGAAGAAGGCTACCTCGTCAGCTAAAGACCGCTTGGAACTGAACGACAAGGGTCAGGTGGCACTGGCCTACAATGTCAGCAGTGAGTTAGCCATTGACGCCAAGCCTATAAGGGTTGACTCACAAGCCAAGAAGTTTGCCGTTGTACTGATTGACGACAATCGTGAGTTCCTAAATTTCATGAACGCACATTTGCGCGACGTATACAACTTCCACACCTACGAAACAATCAAGGAAGCCTTGCCCGATATTGATACGCTGAATGCTGACCTTGTCATTTGTAAGCAGAACATGAAACCAATGACGGGTAGCGAACTCTGTACACAGTTCAAGATGGACAACCGTCGCGGTAAGACCAAGTTTGTACTGATGACTGATGGCGTGCTGACGCAGCAAGATATGACCGATCAGAATATCACGCTGGCAGCCGACGACTATTTGGCTAAGCCGTTCAATGTTCAGGAAGCCGTCATGCGCTTCAACAAACTGATGGGTCTTGGACCAATTGAGATGAACCAGGATGTCATTGAGGGTAGTGAGACACGTATGATTGAAGGCCGTAACGCCAGTATGACCACTGCTACAATGGCTTATGAAGACCTGGACGAGCTTAAAGCTCAGGCTCAGAGCGAGACTGGTGATGGAGAGCAGCAAGACACGACTGAGCAGCAGCCCATCGAGAATGCGCCTGTCGCCCAGAATCAGGGTGCCTTTATACATGAGCAATACTATGGCGGTAATACCATTGGCGACTACTCGATGAGTGAATCAATGGACCAGCAGCTGATGCGTAATGTGGAGCAGTTCGTACTGCAGAACATGAGCCGCGGACAAATCAGCCTCGAAGAGATGGCCACCGCTATGGGTATGGGTCGCGTACCTTTCTTCCATAAGATACGTTCCATCACCACAAAGACACCTGCCGAGGTTGTTCGCGACATCCGTCTGAAACACGCCTGCACGCTGCTTGTCAGCACGAATGTCAACATGAGCGAGCTGGCCCTCAACATTGGTTTTAAGACAGCAGAGAACTTTGTCAACATCTTCAAGGAGAAGTTTGGTATGACACCGCTGGAATATCGTCTGAAAAACAAGAGATAATCATGCTTCGGACAATTATTCTCATCACCTTTTCTATTATGAACCTTTCAGTGAGCGCTCAGACGAGCGACTCACTGATAGTTCAGACACTGCGTGAGAGCAACATCCGTTTCTCACACGACAACAGTGTGACGCTGTTGCTGTCAGGTCAACAGAAGTTCGACGATATGTTTCAGGCCATTCGTCAAGCCAAGAGCAGCATCCATCTGGAGTATTTCAACTTCCGCAACGACTCCATTGCCATGCTTTTATTCGACCTACTGAAGGAAAAAAGCAGAGAAGGTGTTGAGGTACGTGCTATGTTCGACGGCTTTGGCAACGACTCCAACAACCAGCCTCTGAAAAAATATCACCTGAAGCCTCTACGCGAGGAGGGTATTGAGATTGTGGAGTACTCCCCTATCCGATTCCCATGGGTCAATCACATCTACGGACGTGACCACCGTAAGATTGTGGTTATCGATGGGCGTATAGCCTATACGGGTGGTATGAATGTAGCTGACTATTATATAAAAGGTACTGAACAGGTGGGCGAATGGCGCGATATGCATTGCCGCATCGAGGGCGATGCCGTCAACGACCTACAGAGCATCTTCCTCCGTATTTGGAATCGCGCAACCAAACAACAGGTCAGTGGTGCCAAATACTTCCGTGGTGGCACGCTTACCAAGTTTACGGCTTTGAAACCAGACACCACTGCCACCAAAGGACGTAAGATGGTAGGCATCATCAACCGTGAACCTGGCATCACGCCAAAAATCATGCGCACTTTCTATATCAACGCCATTAATCAGGCACAGGACTCTATTCATATCATCAACCCCTACTTCACGCTCATTCCTACTGTGACGCGTGCGCTGACTCGTGCCATTCGCCGTGGTGTAAAGGTAGAAATCATGCTGTCGTCGAAGAGCGACATTCCCCTGACACCAGACTGCGCACTCTATCAGGCTCGCAAACTGCAGAAGCGTGGCGCTATTGTCTGGCTCTACAAGCCGGGGTTCCACCACTCGAAAATCATGATGGTCGATGGACGCTACTGCACCGTTGGCAGTACCAATCTCGATGCACGAAGCCTAAAGTGCGACTTTGAGGAGAATGCCGTCATTGTTGACAAGAATACGACGCAGGAACTCGACGATATGTTCTGGCGTGACAAGCAACAGTCGTTCCAGCTAACTGATGAAACATGGGATGAATTCCGTACTGGGTGGCAGAAGTTCCGTGGGTGGTTTGCCCACCTGTTACAGCCGTTCCTGTAACACCTCATTACCTCATTTTCTCAATTTCTCAATTCCTCATTCTCTCAATTCCTAAAAGGGCAAATCGCCTTTTCGTTCCTCCGCCCTGCGGGCAGAGTCGTGTTGCATCACCATGGTCTGCATCAGTCGGATGTCCGTATCGCTAATGCCGCGCTGGTGCAACCACTCTCTATTGTTGAATGCCTCATAGTAGTCGCCACCCAATATAAAGTACTGGTCGAAACAGGCGTCAGCTTCCTTAATGCGACCCATCAACCACTGACAATAGGCTTTATTCAGATAGTCCTCGCTCGTCGCACTATCATTACTTGTCAACTGCTGATACAGTTTGTCTGCCTGTTCCATCTTGCCGTCACAGATCAATGCCCACGCCAGCACCCTTTGGATGTTCACATCCTCATCGTGCTCATAGTTCAACTGGTAGAGCATCTTCAAGGCATCCTCATATTCATCCATATTCACCAGACAAACTGCCTTGTTCAACATATAGCTCACCTTGTTAGGATGCAACAACAGCAGACGTTCATAGTCATCATTGGCATCTTCATACAATCCCTCACTGAAATAGAAACGCGCCCTGGCCGATAGTGCCCGTTCATTATCTGGGTCCAACCTCAGAGCATCCGAATAGTCTTCCTTCCACAAATAATACTGAACGTCGCGCATCGACTCAGGAAAGGAATCCAGCAACATTTCTGCCTCGTAGTCGTACAGATGCTTCTTCATCACCCTCACCACTTCAGGCTTATGAGCGTCAAGCGGCGTTTGGTTGAACACCTTCGAGCAGAAAAAGCAACATGTAGCCACCTGTGCACCTGTTTGCGAAAAAGGATTGATAAGCGCCTGACGATTAGGGAACAGCCGGAAGAAACGATACATATCCATCAAATAATTTCGGCGGATAAAGGCTGGTGTCTGCTGCTCTTCATGGTCCATTGTCATATCACCCATGGTGGCCTCACCACGCTTCATAGCTTGGCGCAAGCTTTCAGGCAACTGACTGACAACCTGTTGGAAGGCTATCACAAACGAATACTTGTCGCTATTGCAGAAAGGTCCTTTGTTCATGATGGACGTCAGGAAACGGTTGTCCTCGAATTTCTCTATAAACTGAGCAATGTCAGGATGCTGAATAAAGAAAGGCACGAACCAGTTCGAGATGTCGTAGAAAAAGGGGAAACGCTTGGTCTGCGAAAAACCGCCAAAAAAGATATCAGAACCCTTGCGCTGCATGTCTATCATCCGCTGGAACGACTGTTCCAACTTCTCCATACGCTGTTCCGAGGCATCAGGATGCAGCACGTCCTCAAGGGCGTCTTCTTCCATTTCTTCTATGCCATTCTTCGTGACACGGAAGCTATTGTTCTTCAGAATGTCGGGCATGATTTCCTGCTGCACGGTATTAGTATCCTTTTCGGCATCCATCGTGTAAATCATCTGGATTTGCAACTCCGTCAATTCGTCACACGTACGCTTCGACTTTAACAGTTCCTCTATCAATGATCGCTGCTCAGGATAAATTTGCAACATGTCGTCGTCGATACCTAACACCCACCCCACAAGGGCACGCTGACGTACATGCTCATCCGTCGAACGTCGATATACATCTACCAGTGTTCTGAATTTCACAATATCGAAACGATTCATCAACGACAGCATCACAGCCGATACCAGCAACTGCTGATCAATAGCGTCGATGGTTGGCGAAACCAACAGTTCCTCCATCATGCGACCCGTACCCTCTGACCAGATGTTCGATGTCAGCATATAGTTGAACAGTTGGTTCATTTGCTGCTGGTGAGCCTTGTAGAGAGCCAGACCTTTCTCCTTTCTGGTGTGCTCGGGCTCCAATTCCAACATAGCCACCTCGCTCACAAAGTTCTCCATCTCCTGACGGATGGTTTCAAGATTCATCGGGTGCCATGTCTGATGGGCATTATGATGCAGCTGTTGCAGGAACGATGTAGCACTCAGATGACGGTGAATGGCTATATTGGCCATCAGTACATAAATGCGCTGCAACAGCCTATTGTATTGCTCGTCACGCTCAGGGTCAGTAGCACCCTGCATCCAATAGTCGGCCATCAGGTTGTACTCGCTCTTCAGCGTCTCCAGCTTCTCGCGCGACTGTTGGTTGGGCCAAGCCGTCAGATAGGTTTCCAGCTCCATAATGGCCAACCCTGCATTGCCAACCTCCAGTTGGTGGTAGATGCGATGTAGCGATGTGTCAATTGTTCCCATTCTTTTCTTTTTTAGGCGTTGTTTTCACTCCAAGCCATTTCTCTACCTGAGCCACATCTTCTTGACGTGGGCCTTGCATGTAAACATACGGATTCTTCTTCACGTCGGGCAACGAATCCACCACCTCTTTCCTGACATTACAGTGACGCATTATCAGGTCGCGATAGTGTTTGAATCCATTCTTGTTAATCGAGTCACAAGCCTGGTTATAGGCTTTTACGAATAACTGCAACTGTTTGGCACGCTCAGGGTGACGCATCTCCTTCTCACGGAAGGCAATCACACCTGGCTGCATCTTCGTCGTACGCGAGTCGTACACCACCAGATGTTTCATCAGTCGTGCCATCGAGGCCTGTGGTTCCGTCATCCAGAGGGCGTCCATCTCGTTGTTCTGCAACATCAGCATCCGCACATTGACATCATTAATCTGCACTTTGAATACGCGTTCCTCCTTCAGTTTCACGGAGTCACGGACCTTATCTGTCAGCATATCGGTAAACGAGAATCGCGTCATAGCCACCATCTTGTCGTCCAACTGTTTTAGCTGGTGGATACGGGCATTGCGGTTGGTGATGAGCTGCCAATAGGCATTCGTCACCGTCACGTAGCGCAGTTTCGTTCCTCGCTGTTGCATACGGATGGCACGTACCAAGTCAGTTACCGTACCCTCAACACGACCACGCTCCATCGCTGTGTCACAATCCATCTGAGCCGTAAAGTGCTTCAGGCGGACGCCACCACGAATCATGTCAAACAGTTGGTAGTATTCAGCAACATACAAAGGAAGACAATCCAACGTAGGCAGCACAGCCACTTTCAGCGCTGCCGAATCCCTGCGCATAGCCTCACGTCGATTCTCGTTGGCTATACGTTTAGACTCTTCGTAACTCTGTCCGCAGGCTACCACAAGCAGCAAGCCGACTATGATAATGATTAGATTCTTCATAAATTCGCTGCAAAGTTACACAAAAAAGTGAAAAATGGAGAGTGATAAATGAAAAAGATTGTAAAGTAATCATAATTTCTAATTACTAATTACTAATTTCTAATTAAATAAGTGTATCTTTGTACCCAATATGGCAAAGGATAAAATCATGTACGTCTGCGAGAATTGCGGACAGGAGTCGGCCAAGTGGATAGGCAAGTGCCCCGCTTGTGGCCAATGGAACACGTATAAGGAGATTAAGGTTGCCGATACCCAGAAGAAGGTGGCTGCCACTTCGGCAGCTGCTTCGGCTGGTCGTCAACTAAGGGAAAACAAGGTGCTGCGCCTCAAGGACATCTCGGCCCACGACGACCCACGTATCGATATGCACGACAGTGAGTTGAACCGTGTCTTGGGTGGTGGTCTGGTGCCTGGCAGCATTGTGCTACTGGGTGGCGAACCGGGCATCGGCAAGTCGACGCTCACGCTGCAAACCATGCTCGCCCTGACAGACAAGCGCGTGCTATACGTCAGCGGTGAGGAGAGCGCCCACCAGCTAAAGATGCGTGCCGAAAGGCTGGCGGTCAGCGGTTTACCCGCTGACGACAACTTCCTGCTGCTCTGCGAAAACTCCCTCGAAGCCATCTTCGACCATATCAAGGAGGTACAGCCCGACCTCCTCGTTGTCGACTCCATACAAACCATTTCTACGGAGGATGTCGAGTCCTCAGCAGGCTCCATTGCTCAAGTGCGTGAATGTGCCTCTGCCCTGCTCCGCTTTGCCAAGACCAGTGGCGTTCCCGTCATCCTCATTGGCCATATCACCAAGGAAGGTACGCTGGCTGGTCCTAAGATTTTGGAACACATCGTCGACACCGTCATCCAGTTCGAGGGCGACCAGCACTATATGTACCGCATTCTGCGCTCCATCAAGAACCGCTTTGGAAGCACATCAGAATTAGGCATCTACGAGATGCTGCAGACGGGGCTTCGACAGGTCAGCAATCCTTCAGAACTGCTGCTGACAGACAATCACGACGGACTATCTGGTGTCGCTATTTCGAGTGCTATCGAGGGCGTCCGCCCTTTCCTCGTCGAAACGCAGGCATTGGTGTCTTCTGCTGCATACGGCACACCTCAGCGCTCTGCCACGGGTTTCGACCAGCGACGCCTGAATATGCTGTTGGCTGTATTGGAGAAACGTGTAGGTTTCAAACTGATGCAGAAGGACGTTTTCCTGAATATTGCAGGTGGACTGCGCGTCACGGATATGGCTATGGACCTCAGCGTCATTGCTGCCGTATTGTCGAGCAATGTCGATACGCCCATTGAAGAGGGTTGGTGTATGGCTGGCGAGGTCGGATTAAGTGGCGAGGTTCGTCCTGTGGCTCGTATCGAACAGCGCATCTCGGAAGCTGAGAAGTTAGGATTCCAGCATATCATCATTCCGAAATACAACCTCTCAGGTCTGAATCGCAAGAAGTTTAAGATTGAACTCGTGCCTGTCCGTAAGGTCGAAGAAGCCCTCCGTGCTCTTTTTGGCTAAAAACGACAGCCTTCATCCATCTTACATCATCCATCATCCATCTTACATCTTACATCATCCATCTTACATCATCCATCATCCATCATCCATCATCCATCATACACAGTAGTATCCTCGATGCCCGCTTCGGCAAAGGCTTCGCGACGCTCTACGCAAGTGCCGCACTTGCCACAATGGTGTTCACCACCCTTGTAGCACGACCACGTCTCGCTGTAGTCAATGCCCAATGCCTTGCCTCGACGTGCAATGTCACCTTTAGTAATATTGGTATAGGGCGAACGCAGGTGAACGTTCACGAAGGTACCTGCCGCAGCAGCCTGGTCGAAGGCATCCACGAATTCTGGACGACAGTCGGGATATATGGTGTGGTCGCCTCCGTGATTGGCCATCATCACATATTTAAGACCGTTCGACTCAGCAATGCCCACGGCGATGGAAAGCATGATACCATTGCGGAAAGGCACCACCGTCGACTTCATATTTTCGTCCGCATAGTGACCCTCAGGAATCTCTTCCCCACCCTCCAACAATGAACTGACGAAGTATTTCGTCATGAAGTCCAGCGGTATCGTGATATGCTTGATGCCCAACCGCTCGCAATGCAAACGGGCAAACGGTATCTCACGTGCATTATGTTTCGAACCGTAGTCGAACGAGATAGCCAGCGCTATGCGCTCCTGCTCGTCGTATAACAAGGTGGTCGAATCAACGCCACCGCTTAATATCAATACTGAATCCTTCATCTCACTTTCTGATAACGTTTGATGTGTGCAAAGGTAATGTAAATCGAGCAAAACGCAAAACAAAACGCTTTTTATTTTCGTTTATCGTTGTTGCGTAGGAAAACGAAAAAGAAAGCGAACCACAAAAGATTCGCTCTCCTTTTTCACTCATAACCGGCGCCAGCCGATTCTTCGACTAAAGATCGAAGTGTGGCGTTGCATTCTTCACTTTAAAACGGTCCATGACCCATGCAGCTCGTTGTACCCATTGCGGTCACCGCTGCCGATGCTGCTGCAATAAAGATTCTAAGTAGGATTTCTCCCCATGATGTCTTCTTCATACTTCTTCATTCCTTAATTTGTCAATTTGTAAACAGAGACATGAATCATGGGGTCTCTTCTGATCATTTTGTTGTAAATGCCAAGGAGCAGACTCGTCGAGAAATAGAATTCATCATAAATGAATTAAAGCCGTAGGTACTCGACCAACGGCTTTATAAAAATCGACGGT
>Ga0310695_10002858_pt1 | contig 35213 bp, 31 predicted proteins | sample RumenRJG_04DNA_FD_203882 | JGI IMG/M metagenome (GOLD analysis project Ga0310695, IMG submission 203882) | Bovine rumen microbial communities from Lethbridge, Alberta, Canada - RJG_04 (v2) (version 2) | ecosystem: Host-associated > Mammals > Digestive system > Stomach > Rumen | place: Canada... | reverse complement strand
GAAGCTCAGATTGGCGAGAATACAATTATTAATACAGGTTCGGTTGTGGAACATGGTTGCAATATTGGAAATAATTGTCACATTGCTCCAGGTTGTACTTTGAGCGGCTGTGTAAAGGTTGGCGATAAAACTCATATAGGGACAGGAAGTTCCATAATTCAAGGTGTTACAATTGGCAAAAATGTTCTTTTAGGCGCGGGAAGTGTAGTTGTAAACAATATCGAAGATAATTCAAAAGCCTATGGAGTGCCGGCAAAAGTTAAATGAATAATTCTAAAGTTTTTATTATTGCGGAAGCAGGTGTAAATCATAATGGCTCAATTGAACTTGCAAAACAGCTTGTTGATAAGGCTGTGTGGGCGGGGGCAGATTGCATAAAATTTCAGACTTTTAATAGCAAAAATCTTGTTTCAAAGAACGCGCAAAAAGCTGAGTATCAGAAAAGGACGACTGGCGGTACGGAAAGTCAGCTTGATATGCTTAAGAAACTAGAGCTTTCAAAAGAACAGTTTGTAGAACTTCGTGATTATTGTAATCAAAAAGGCATAATGTTTCTTTCAACCCCGTTTGATTTAGAAAGTATAGATTTTTTGGCTTCAATTGGAGTAAAGACTTGGAAAATTCCTTCTGGAGAAATAACTAACTATCCATTTTTAAGAGCAATTGGAAAGAGAAAAGAATCTGTGATTATGTCTACAGGTATGTGTACTTTAGATGAGGTGCGTGATGCTATTGAAGTCTTAAAAACATTTGGAACTAGCGATATTACTTTGTTACATTGTACAACTGAATACCCGGCACCTTATGATTCTGTAAATCTCAAGGCAATGCTCACTTTACAAAATGAGTTTGGATTTAATGTTGGATATTCCGATCATACAAATGGTATTGAAGTTCCTGTCGCAGCAGTTGCCATGGGGGCAAGTGTTATAGAAAAACATTTTACTCTTGATAAAAATATGGAAGGTCCTGATCATAAGGCAAGTCTTGAACCTGAAGAACTAAAACAAATGGTTCAGGGTATTAGGAATGTTGAAGTTGCCTTAGGTGATGGAACAAAAAAGCCTTCAGAAGCAGAAAAAAAGAATATTGCAATTGCTAGAAAAAGCATTGTTGCAAAAACAAATATTAAAAAAGGAGAAGTTTTTACTGAAAAAAATATAACCGCAAAAAGACCTGGCAATGGAATTTCACCTATGAATTGGGAGGACATTCTTGGAAGATCTGCTATAAGAGATTTTTGGGGGGATGAGGCAATAGAAATATGAATTATACAATACCAGAAGAATCAACAATTTTAGAAGCATTAAAAAGAATTGATGAACTCTCCCAAAACGGTTCTAGAATATTATTTGTGAATAATAGCTTAGGAAAAATTGTTGGTTCTGTATCGGATGGAGACTGTAGACGAGCTCTTATAAATGGAAAAGGTATAGAAGCTAAAGTATCTGATTTTATGAATACAAATTTTATTTTTTTAAAAAAATGTGAATACGATATTCAAAAAATTCAGAAGATACGTCAGCTTGGAATTAAATATGTTCCTGAATTAAATGCTGATGGAACGCTATATACAGTCCGCGATTTTACAAATGGTAAATCATATATACCTGTTGATGCAGTCCTTATGGCCGGCGGAAAGGGCGAACGTCTTAGGCCTCTTACCCTTGAAACTCCAAAGCCTCTTTTGAAGGTTGCGGATAAACCTATTATTGATTATAACATTGAAAATTTGATGTATTACGGTGTAGAGCATATCAATGTTACTGTTAATTATCTTGGCGAACAAATAGAAAAACATTTTTTAAAGCCATACAACGGTCAGCAGGTAAAATGTGTACGAGAGGGGAAATTTCTTGGAACAATCGGCTCTCTTGATATTATTGATAATTGGCATAATGATACAATTCTTTTAATGAATTCTGATTTATTTACCAATATCGATTTTGAATCGTTTTATATGCATTTCAAAAAACATGACGCCGATATGAGTGTTGCAGCTGTGCCATACAATGTAAATATACCTTATGGAATTTTCGAAATTGAAAATACTCGTGAGATAAAAGGTGTTAAGGAGAAACCTTGTTTCTATTATTATGCTAATGCTGGTATTTATTTGATTAAGAGAGAGCTTCTTTCTCTTATACCAAAAGATACATTTTATAATGCAACAGATTTTATGAATAAGTTAATAGAAGTAGGTAAGAAAGTAATTCGCTATCCTATTGCGGGATATTGGATCGATATAGGTAAGCCAGAAGATTTTAATAGTGTTCAGGAATTCGCACGAAATTTAGGAAAACAATAAAATGAAAGTATTAGTAGTTGGTTATGGCTCAATGGGTAGGCGTAGAATTCGCCTGTACAAACAGATTGATAAAGATGCCCAGTTTATTTGTGTTGATTCAAATCATGAACGTATAAAACAGGTAGAAGAAGATGGCTATATAGCATATGCAGATTTGAACAAAGCTGTAAATGAAAAACCTGATATGGCTTTTGTAAGTACTTCACCACTAAGTCATGCTGAAATTATTCCTATTCTTTTGCAGAACAAAATAAATACTTTTACAGAAATTAATCTTTCATCAAAAAATTATGATCAAATGATTCGACTAGCAAAAGATAATGATGTAAAACTTTTTCTTTCAAGTACGATTTTATATAAAAGACAAATTCAGAAAATAAAGGAGCTGGTACAAAAAGAAACTCAACCACTTACATATATTTATCACATTGGTCAGTACCTTCCGGACTGGCATCCTTGGGAAAGTTATAAAGATTTCTTTATAGGGAAAAAAGAAAGTAACGGCTGTCGTGAGCTTTACGCAATTCAACTTCCCTGGATTGTAGATACTTTTGGTGAGGTTTCAAATCTCACATCTGTTTCTCAAAAATCTACAAATCTTGAAATTGATTATGATGATTCTTACATAACAACTTTTGAGCATAAAAACGGAAATAAAGGTGTTTTCATTGTAGATGTTGTAAGTCGCATCGCCACAACATATCTTGAAGTAATCGGTGAAAATATTCATCTTACATGGGATGGCTCTAATGACGGCTTGAAAATCTTCAATATTGAAGAAAAAAAGGTAAAAACCTTCATCGCCTATGAAAATGAAGTTCACAATAAAAAATATGCAGCAAATATTGTAGAAAATACTTATCTTGATGAAATTAAAGACTTCATTAGTTATGTACAAAATGATACAGAACCAAAATGGTCAATTCAAAAAGATTATGCTGTACTTGATTTAATAGATAAAATTGAGGGTATAAAATGAGGTTTTTGTTTATAGGCCTAGGTTCAATTTCTACAAAGCATATAAAAGATTTAACTGCTATTACAAATGAACGTGGAGTTGAATGTGAAATAACTGTTTTACGACGTCATATAGGAGAGCTTCCTCAAGATTTGCTTTCATATAATATTACACAGATTACAGAACTTGATTCGACCACTTATGATACTGCTTTTATCACAACTCCAACAAATCTGCATTTTCAAAGTATTGAACAACTTAAGGGTAGAACAAAATTTTACTTTATCGAAAAGCCAATTTTTGAGAGTACAGATTATGTTTGGAAAACTCTTGGAATAAATGAGAAAAATGCATATATAGCTTGTCCTTTGCGACACTCTGAAGTGTACAAAAAACTCAAAGAGATTGTTGATAAAAATAAAATCTTTAGTGGACGACTTATTTGTTCAAGTTATCTTCCTGACTGGAGGCCTAACATAGATTATCGCAAGAATTATTCTGCAATAAAGGCATTAGGCGGAGGTGTTACTCTAGATCTGGTACATGAACTAGATTATATGACTGGACTTTTCGGTTTGCCTGAAAATGTCATGAATATTCATGGAAAATATAGTGACCTAGAAATAGACAGTGATGATTTAAGTGTATATATAGCTCAGTATAAAGATAAAATCTGCGAAGTTCATTTGGACTATTTTGGTAGAAAATATCAAAGAAAATGTGAACTTTATACATCTGAATGTAGTTATATTGCTGATTTTAAGGCCGAAACAATAGAAAAATCTGATGGCACAATTATTAATTGTCATCAAGCAGGACAATCAAATCTATATAGGGAAATGGAATACTTTTTGAACTTCATAACAGATAAGGACGTTATAAATATCAACTCGCCTGAATATGCATTTGAAGTTTTGAAAATAACCTTAGGAGAAAAGTAATGAAAAATGTATTGATTACTATATGTGGAAGAGCTGGAAGTAAAGGTTTTAAAAATAAGAATCTAAAAACTTTTCTAGGTACTCCTCTTGTTTATTATACAGCTGCAATTGCTGAAGATTTTAAGAAAAGACTTGCAGAAGAATGTGAAGCAATAATTTGCTTGAATACTGACAGTAAAGATTTACAAAAAGTTGTAAATGATAAATATAAAAATATTGAATTGATTGATCGTGCTGAAGAACTAGGTGGTGACAGAGTTCCAAAAATGGCAGTATGGCATAACAGCCTTGATATTATGGAATCAAAATATAAGAAGAAGTTTGATTATGTAATTGATCTGGATATCACAAGTCCACTCCGTCAGATTGATGATGTTTTAAATGCTTATAAAACAAAAATAGAGAGGAGTGATTGTCAGCTTGTTTATAGTGTATGCGAAAGCCGCAGAAATCCTTATTTTAATATGGTAAAAGTTGAGAATGAATTTGCAACAAAATTTGCACAATCAAATTTTACAACACGCCAGGAGGCACCTGCTGTTTATGATATGAATGCTTCAATATATGTTATTGATGCTGATTATTTGAGGAATGATAAAGAGAATATGCTGCTTAATGCTAAATCAATCATTTATGAGATGCGTGATACTGCTGTTTTGGATATAGACAGCGAGCAGGACTTTGTGCTTATGGAAATTATAGCTAAATATTTGTTTGCAAAAGTTGATGGCTTTAATAAACTGAAAAAACTAGTAGAAAAAAAAAATAAAATTTGATAAACTCTTTAACAATCCATAAGGAGGAAAAAAATATGGAAAATTTGCAAATTTGTAAAAAGTGTCTTATGCTCTCGACGCGACCAAGACTTACGTATAGTGGTGGGGTGTGTTCTGCATGCCAATGGTCAGAGGAAAAAAAGACAACTGTCGATTGGGGGGCTAGAAAAAAGCAACTTATTGAATTTTGCGATAAATACAGAAAGCAAGATGGTAGTTTTGATGTAATTGTTCCCGTTTCAGGGGGGAAAGATAGTTCTACAGTTGCACATAAATTAAAACATGAATTTGGAATGAACCCATTGTGTATTAATATCAACCATTATGTAGATGTAAATACTCAAATGAATGATATAAATTTAAACAACTTTGTAAAACAAGGTTTTGATTTGTTTAGGGTTTATCCTAATGCAAAGGTTTTAAGAGCATTGGATAGAATTGGGCTTGTCGAATATGGTCAGCCATATTTTGGTTGGATGACTTGTATGACTCTTGCACCATTAAAAATTGCCACAAAATTTGGAATTCCATTTATTATGTATGGGGAAGAAGGAGAGGTTGAATATGGTGGTTCAACAAAATTAAAAAATTCACCTGTGTATACGGTTGAAGATACAGTTAAATTCTATCTTAGTGGTGTACATCCATCAACTTATTTAAAAGACGGTTTTACAGAAAAGGATCTATATTGGTGGTTGCCTCCAACGGATGCCGAAGTGAAAAAATTAAATCCAGCTGTTTGTCATTGGTCATATTTTGAATTTTGGGATAGCAATAAAAATTATGAATATGCCAAAAAATATGTTGGCCTTCAAGAGCAAAAAACTAATTCTGTAGGAACATATAATAATTTTGCTCAAACAGATGGAATTTTATATCCGTTGCATACTTATTTTATGTATCTTAAGTTTGGTTTTGGGCGTTGTACTCAAGATGTTTGTATTGATATTCGTAGCGAAAAAATAAATAGGGAGGAAGGAATAAAACTTATTAAGCAATATGATGAAGTTTATCCAGAGCAGTTCGAGAAGCAATATTTGGATTATTATCAGTTAACAAAAGAAGAGTTTGATGCTGTTATAGACAAATTTGCAAACAAGGATTTGCTTGAAAAGAAAAACGGTAGATGGGTGAAGAAATTTGATATTGAAAAGTTGTAATTATTGAAAAACATAGGAAAGTCTCAATTTTATGAGGCTTTCCTGGTGTATTTTATAATTTATTAGATGGTTAATTAAGGTTAAAATATGAGTGTTTCTATAAAGAATTTTAAAAACTTACTTGTAAAACAGATAAATTATTTTAATTATGAAAATGTCGATATTGTTTTTGATGAGAGTGTTTTTGATGAAGCATTGAGTAGAATGCGTATTTGCATTAGCCATATAAAGTCAAAATATATTAATGCTGAAGCATTAAAAAGTGATTTAGGTTTTGATCCTTACAATTCTGTTCAATGCGGTATATTCTTATACTATTTGGCAAATTCATATTACAATCATTTTGGCGCTAATAAAATTTCTGAAAGTTTGTATTTATTAAATAAAGCATTATATTCTTTTGAGTTATATTATAATCGAAGATTACCAGAGTTTTGGTATATGGATCATCCTTTGGGGTCAATTATTGGCAATGCAACCTATAGTAATGGAGTTTTTATACAGCAAGGTGTAACTATTGGGGCCAACAAGGGGGTTGTTAGGCCTACTTTTTCTGGGTATGTTATGCTGTTTACACATGCAGTAGTTGTGGGAGATTGTAAAATTGGCAAAAATGTAATTATTTCTGCTAAAACTTATATAAAGGAAACTGATATTCCAAATAATTGTATTGTTTTTGGACAAAGCCCAAATCTTATTATCAAACCAAAGTCTGAAGAATATATGAGAAATTTCTTTTCACAATTCTTCTGTGAATAAATTTTAATATTTTTATGGATGGTTATTGTGTCGGAATCTTTTTTTGTTCCATTAGATATTGCTAAAAGTCATTGGGATTTTAAGTATCCTCTCATTTTCCTTGATAATTATTATGAGTTGCAATTATCTGATGATGAACGAAAAAAAGTAAGTTATAAGATAATACCTTCGCATAAAGTAAATATACGAGAAGAGGATTTTGATCGTTTTGGGCAAGAAATAATCTGTTTTTTTTCTGAGGAATTGAATAAATATCATAATGTTAATTTTGACATTGTTTATTGGAAAAAAATGTTCTCTGGTTGGTTGCGAGAATTTTTTGCAAATAGCTATGAAAAAATCGAATTGTTATTACAATTAAAACTTTGTTATCCAGATTCGAATTTTATTTCATGTGTAAACTCGGATGATAGCGACTCCGTAATGTTTTCAAAAATTGCAAAGGAAATATGTAAATTTGAAATAAAATATGATTCTGTAATATCGGAAAATATGACTTCATATGATGAGAAAGATAATAATATATGTTTAATTTTAAAAAAAACAATAGATAAAATAAAAAATAAAATATGGCCAATAAAACTTAAAAGACTAATAACTCTGATAAAAATTGTTAATAGAAAGTTAGTGAATATAAAAAATGCACGGACAAAAACTGTCCTTGTCGGCCCATCTTATTTTACAGGACAAGTATATGATTATTTAGAAAAACGAAGTAAATTTAAAATAGGTCCATTATCTGATAAAACATTTTTTAGAAGATTGAATCATTTTGAGAAAATACAAAATGATTCAATCTTTAGAGGTTATTTACGTAAAAAATTATTATCAAAATATAAAAATGCGGATTGTTTTTGGAAGTATGTTATTTGTAGTGTTATAACCGATTATATACCCCAATTTTATGTAGAACGGTATAAACAATACTTAACAGCGAGTAAGCTCTATCTTAAATATAATAAAAGACTTAAATATATTTTTTCTGTGTGTTTACTAGATAAATATTCTTTTTCTTCTTTTTTCTGCATCTATGCTCAGACGCAAGGTGTAAAGATTGGAACTATGATGCATGGTGGAGATTATGGCTGGCGCAAATATGTATTTAATGAAGAAGCAACTATTGCTGATTTTTTTTATGGTTGGGGCAGTTGGACAAATGATGCATCTAATAATGATACAAAATTTATTAGATGCCCGACACACAGGTTGTCTGTTTTATATGATGGGGTGGAGCTGTCTGAAGATTATTTGTTTTTTGTAGGTGCCGTTCTGCCTTTTTTTTCATCAAATACATGGGAAATCTCAGGTAAGCAGAATTATCATGATGTTATTTTGAGATGCTTAAATAGTCGAATTCGTTTCTTTGCAACACTGAAAACTAGTATTGTAAAAAAATCATTATTGAGAAATCATCCTTGTGATTTTGGTTATCATGAATCTGATGTAATATCTAGGGCAATATCAAATTTAAATATTGATAGTTATAAGCAAAAATTCTTTACTGATAATATTGGGGGGCCCAATGGTCGTAATGAAACTTTTTCTAATAGATTGGTGAGAGCAAAAATTATTATATATGATGATGTTGAAACACCTTTTACTGAGGCATTGTATATAAAAAAGCCATTTATTTTATTGTTAGATAAAGATCATACGGTTTTTCGAGAAGAGGAGTTGCCTTTTGTTGCCATGATGGAAAAGGTTGGCCTTATATATTATGATGCAGTGGAATGTGCAAATTTAATAAACTCTATTTATGATGATATATCTTTGTGGTGGTATGAGGAAGAAAGGCAGTCTGTTGTTGTCCAGATTCGTGATAGGTATACTACTGGTTCTGATAATATTGATGAATGGTGGTTAAATGAATTCTTAATGAAAGGAAATAATGATGAATATTAGTTTTAATATACCTCCCCATGCAGGAAATGAAGAAAGGTATATCTCTGAAGCAATCTCAAATAATAAGATTTGTGGTGATGGTGTATTTACAAAAAAATGTCATGAATGGTTTGAAAAAAGATTTAATGCAAAGAAGGTTTTGTTAACTACAAGCGGTACTTCTGCACTCGAAATGGCTGCTCTGCTTTGTGATGTAAAACCTGGTGATGAAGTAATTATGCCGAGTTACACTTTCTGTTCTACAGCTGATGCTTTTGTTCAACGTGGTGCAAAAATTGTTTTTGTTGATATTCGACCGGACACAATGAATATTGATGAAAAACTCATCGAAAAAGCAATAACTCCAAAAACAAAAGTAATCTGCGTTGTTCATTATGCTGGCGTTGCTTGTGAAATGGATGCTGTTATGGATATTGCTCACAACCATAGTCTTAAAGTTGTAGAAGATGCTGCACAGGCCGTAATGTCTACTTATAAAGGAAAAGCTCTCGGCACTATTGGAGATTATGGCTGTTATTCTTTTCATGAAACAAAAAACTATAGTATGGGTGAAGGCGGAGCAATTGTCATCAATACAAATATAGAGGATATTGAAAAGGCTGAAATCATCCGTGAAAAGGGAACTAACCGATCAAAGTTCTGGCGTGGACAGATTGATAAATACACATGGGTTGATTACGGTTCAAGTTATCTTCCAAGCGAATTAAATGCAGCGTGCCTTTGGGCACAGCTTGAAGTTGCAGATAAAATAAATGATTCTAGACTTTCTGTTTGGAATAAATATTATAAAGAACTCAAGTCTCTTTCAGAAGCTGGAAAAATCGAACTTCCGATTATACCAGAAGGTTGTGTTCATAACGCACATATGTTCTATGTAAAATGTAAAAATCTGGAAGAACGAACAAAATTTATCAGTTTTATGAAAGATAATGGTGTTGGTTGTGTGTTTCATTATATACCGCTTCATTCAGCACCCGCAGGACTTAAGTTTGGCCGTTTTGATGGGGAAGATAAATATACAACAAAAGAAAGTGACAGACTTGTGAGATTGCCTCTTTGGTATGGAATGAAAGATAATGATGTTTTAACAATTATTGAATCTGTAAAGCGATTTTATTATTTTACTAAATAAAGAATCATTTGAAGGGAGATTTTTTATGGATGCAGTAGAAAAAAATAGAAAAAAAAATCTTACAAGATTAAGCAGCCTTTTTAATGAATTTGGTGATGATGAAAGATCTTTGGGATGGACGAAGAAAAAACAAAATCTCAGATTTCAACAGATTGTTTCTAGATTGAATATCATGAATAAAGAAATTCTCGATATTGGCTGTGGTTTTGGAGATTTGTACTCTTATTTAAAATTAAATAATGATGTATTATTTAATTATACTGGTATTGACATTATGCCTGAATTTATTGAACTTGCTAAGAAAAAAAATCCAGAAGGATGTTTTTTGACCGCAGATTTTATGAATTGGGATAGCAATAAAAGATTTGATTACATCATTGCATGTGGATGTTTTTTTAATTTAGATCCGATAAATGAAGATGAGAGCTATTCATTTATTAATGATTTTATAAGTAAGGCTTTATCTGCTTTACATGAAAATGGATTAATTTGTCTTCATTTTTTGAATGACAAGGTTGATTATCATACTTCTAAAGAAGATTTTCATGTTTCACCTGAGCGAGTATTGTCAATTTCATACGGGTATTCAAGAAGAGTTATATTAGATAATAGTGTTTTCCCTTTTGAAACATGTATATATATATATAAGGACGATAGTTTTTCTAAAGAAACAACTGTTTTTTCTGATTTAAATTTGATTTAGGAGTATGTCATAATAATGCTTGTTGTTGTAGATCAACCTAATTATATACCATGGAAAGGTTATTTTGATTTAATACATGATGCTGATTTATTTGTTTTTTATACTGATGTCCAGTATACGGTTAGGGATTGGCGTAATAGAAATAAGATTGTTACACCAAACGGTGATAAGTGGCTTTCAGTTCCAGTAGGTAATGATATTCATAGATTGATATGCGAGGTAAAAATTAATGATTCAATGTGGCAAAAAAATCATTATGATACCATTAAGTTTGCGTATTCTAAAACAAAATATTTTAATAAATATAAAGATTTTCTTGAGTATTGTTATCTTGATAAAAAATGGGATAACCTTTGTGATTTGGATTGTTATATGATAAAGACGATAGCACATGATTTTTTAGGTTGTAAGACAGAATTTGAAGATAGTAGGAATTTTGTAACACATGGTGAAAAACATGAGAGAATGTTAAACCTTTTAAAAAATATAAAAGAAAATCAAGGGGAAAACCTAACGAATAAAAAGTTAGACTATCTTTCTGGGCCAGCTGCAAAAGACTACATCGTTGCAGCTGATTATAAAGCTTCAGATATAGGTCTAGCATGGAAAAACTATGAAGGTTATCCTGTATACAATCAATGTTATAATCTGTCATTTAATCATTTTGTTTCAATTTTTGATTTGTTATTTAATACTGGAGAAGACGCACCTTACTTTATTTGGGGGTGGCGTGAAGAATCTGGCATAAAGTCATATACTTGGTGTAATTAATGTGCGTAAGGATAATAAGTGCTATAGGGGAGCAAATTTTTTTATTATAACTAGGTGCAAGGTTTTGATTTGTTTAAGGAATTAATGTTCCTTTATAAACACTTCGTGGGTTAATTAATAAAAGAAGTAATTTGACTGTTGTTCTTTTTGTAATTATGAGAGGAGATATGATAAAATCTGTCTTGAAAAAATGTTCTGTTTTGGTATTTATTGTTAGAAAAGCTCGTGCAATAAAACGAATAATGCTAAATAAAATGAATATTAAAAAAATAAATAAATTATTGTCAGAAGGTGTCATAATACATTTGATGTTCAATGATAAGTTTTTAAAACCATACGTGGATTTCTTAAATAAATATTTTAATTGTAAAAAGCATATTGTATTGTGTAAACGATGGTTTGATAAATATCCATTTCCAGAAGGAAAAAACGTTTTTGAAATAGAATCTTTTGATTGTATCAATCTAGTTAATGCGAAAAAGATTATTTGTCATTCCGTATTTGACCATGAAGTTATAGACAGATTTTATCAGGAAAGAGAATTATTGGGTAAAACATGTTGCGTTATTTGGGGGGGGGATTTTACTAATAGGTCAAAAGAGAAAAGGTTGCACAAGGACCTTTTTGTTTTGGGAAATTTTTATCAATATGTAGGTGGGATTGATGAACCGATAGTTCGTGAAATGTATAATATATCTGACAAACAGATTTTTTTTAGAAATGTAAATTACATTTTTCCATTAAATAAAACCATTCTTGATAATGTAACTTGTAAAAATAAGGGGTATATTCAAATCCAACTAGAACAAAGCGCTGAGATATCAATATTGGATTCTATGGATTTGTTATATAAGTTTAAAGATGAGAATATTAAGATTGTTGTAATACTCTCGTATGGTGGAGATGGTGTTTTGGAAAACGAGATTATAAAAAAAGGATGTTTATTGTTTGGTGATAAATTTGAGCATATTGATAATTATATGTCTCCTGTGAATTACGCAAAACACATAGTTAATAATGATATTTTAATTCTTAATGGCGATCATCAAATGGCTTTTGGAAATACAACGGCGCATTTATATTTAGGTAAAAAAGTCTTTGTTAGGAGTGATATCCCTACAGGAAAATTCTTGTTAGATAATTACGACATTCGTGTTTATTCAACAGAAAGTATAAACGCTCTCTCTTTTGATGAATTTATTACTGATCATTTTTCTCATTCTAATAAAAATAATACCTTGCCATTTTTTGATGAAGAATTTATTGCAAAAGGCTGGCAAAAAGTGTTTGAGTCATAGGATTTGTCTTACGAAAATATTATTCTGTGACATGTCAAGCTGATTTTTTTTGGGGCTCAGTCATTTGATGAGGCAGTGTTACTAAATATTATTCGAAATTCATAGATGATATGTGGAAAGATATTTATATAATAAATAATAAAAGATAATTCTTTTCAGAGAGGAGAATAAATGATAATTTTAGGTAGGCGATTAACTTTTCGAGAGTTTTTATATAAATCGATAAGATATCTTCCTCTTCATTCAAAAAACTATATTAAACGGAAAACTGATGAATATAGAAAAGAAAAGGAAATAAAAAATCTTATAAGAATAATGAAAGGAAGGGAAAAAAAATATAATACGATTCTTGCAAGCAATCTTGCAAGAACGCTTCGAAAATCTTACAAAAAGGTTCCATATTGGCATTCTTTTTCACAACTGAAGAAAGTCAACAAAAAAAATTGTTTTGAGCTCTTGCAATCCTTGCCAACTTTGACAAAAGATACAATCAGAGAGCAAGGTAAAAATATGTGGCAAAATGGAAAAACTCCTGAAAACTCTGGAGCCGGCTCTACAGGTGGAACTACTGGCACACCTTTGATTTTTTTACGTGGGCAAAATGCAGAAAATACACATCAGCCAGCATTGTACGAATATATGACTGGTATAAAGTATAAAGGGAATCTGGATAAATTCGGAAAGATAGTAAGTTTTGATGGGGCAAGACCATCAGAAGAAGACATTAAAAAGAATATTTTCTGGAGAGAAGATTATAATTCTGGAATTTATGGAACTGTAGATTTTTGCTCTTTTTATTTGAATGATAATGCAAAATATTATATTGATAAATTAAATGAACTTAAACCTTTTGTGATTCGTGGATATTCTAATGCAATTCTTTCTATGGCGCAATTTATCGAGATGTATGGTGGATTAAATTTTTCGCCAAAAGGAATTTATGTTACATCTGAATATTGTAGTAAAGAATCAATGATATATATTTCCAATGCTTTTGGATGCAATGTCTATGGACAATATGGTCAATCGGAAGCATGTCTTTTTGCCTGGACAAAACCTAATGATGATATATATTATTGTTCTCCATATTATGGATATGTAGAAGTCCTTGATAAAAATAACAAACAAGTTGAAATTGGCGAAGTAGGAGAAGTTGTTGTCACTGCTTTCTATCGTACTTATGAACAGCCTTTTATCCGCTATCGAACTGGCGACTTGGTAAAGTATGGAGGTGCAAAAAACGGTATTGTTTGCTTGTCTGGCTTAAAAGGACGTAAAGGCGAATATATTGTAGGTAAAAACTCGGAAATAATTCAATTAGTAGGTTTTATTGATATACATTATCTGAAATGCAAGGATAAAATTTTATCTTATCAAATTGAGCAAAATGAACCTGGTAAGATTGTTTTTAGAGTTGTAAGGTCTGATGATTGGGATTTAACTGATGAAGATGAAATTAGAAAACTGCTCTCTATCAGGGATATTGATGTAAATTTTGAATATCCTAAGGAAATCCCTTTAACTGCAAAAGGGAAAAGGAAGAATATAATTCAGAATATAAAAATATAAAAGGAATCAAATTATATGTCATACGCCCCAATTGTTTTATTCATTTACAACCGTCCCGACCACACAAAGCAGACTCTGGAAGCTCTTGCTGCAAATACGCTTGCACGGGACTCGGACCTTTTTATCTACGCCGACGGTCCAAAAGAAAATGCCGCACCTGAGCAGCTTGAAAAAATTCGGCAAACCCGAGAGCTTGCCCGTTCTCAAAACTGGTGCAAGAATGTGACGGTCATTGAATCAGAGAAAAATAAAGGGCTTGCCGCTTCAATTATTTTGGGCGTTACGGAGACGGCAAATAAATATGGAAAGGTAATTGTCCTTGAGGACGACATTGTTACAGGAAAATACTTTCTTGAGTTTATGAACACAGCTCTTGACAAGTATGAGAACGAAAAAAAAGTTTGGCACATAGCAGGATGGCGTGACCCCGTTAAAAAAGCTAAAGAAGGCGGGGCTTATTTTTATCCTACGATGGATTGCTGGGGCTGGGCAACATGGGCTGATCGATGGCAGTATTTCAAAAAAGATGTGGCTTTTTACCAGAGTGTTTTTACAGATGAAATGAAATTCCACTTCAATATTGAGGGCTCAGAACCTGGAATGTGGTCTCAGATTGACGATAATTCAAGCGGCAAAATTAATACCTGGGCAATATTCTGGTATGCAACGCTTTTCTTAAAAAACGGTCTATGTCTTGCCCCTACAAAATCACTTGTAAAAAATATTGGTTTTGATAATAGCGGCGTACATTGTGGACAAAATTCTAGTGAAGATATAAAACATAATTTGGACTTTGAGATAAAGTACTTTCCTAAATCTGTCGTGATTGATGTTGCAGAGTACAAAAAAAACATAAAATTCTTCAAAAAAATAAGAAGAAAATCGTTTGTGCGTAAGTTAAAGGATATTGTTAAATCCATTCTCCGCCCGCCATATCATTTTACAAAGTGGCTATATCATCATACTCTAAAACGTCCGCCAAAATCTTTTGGTTATATTTTTATGCTCCATCGTGTTGATGATTTTGAGCTAGGTCATTTGTGGTGTAATGAGCATATGAAGGTGGCTCCTGAATTTTTAGATTCAACGATTGCTTCTTTGAAAGAAAAATATGACATAATTCCGCTGTCTGATGTTCCATTGCGGCTTACACAAAAAAATAAGCGAAAATTTATTGTATTTACAATGGATGATGGGTATAAAGACAATTACACAAAGGCGCTTCTTGTTTTTAAAAAACACAATGTCCCTTATACTATTTTTGTTGCAACAGATTTTCCTGATAAAAAGGCTTTGTTATGGTGGTATGAGTTGGAAGATTTGCTTCTAAAAAATGAAAGTGTCGCTCTTTCAAATGGTATAACTTATCCTGCTCATAATTACCAAGAAAAGTGTGATTCCTTTATGAAAATCCGCGAGGAAATCTTGAAATTGAATCAACTAGACTTGGAAAACGAACTGAATAAACTGTTTTCAAATTACAAAATAAATTGGACTTCTCAGTGCCAAAAACTTTGTCTTTCTTGGGATGATATCAAAACCTTGGAAAATGAGCCGCTTGTAACAATCGGAGCCCATACAAAGCATCACTATAATTTAAAGCAGCTAGCCACAGAGGGTGATGTTAAAGAGGAAGTGCAGGCATGCGTGGAATTACTAAAGCAAAAAGCGGACATTAATCCAAGTGTTTTTGCCTATCCCTTTGGTTCACCTGTAGAAGCTGGAGAACGGGAGTTTAAAGTGCTTTCTGAATTTCCATTTACCTGTTCCTGCATTGCATGTGGCGGCCCTTGTACAAAGGAAAATACGAAAAATTTAAATTCATTGCCTAGGGTTATGTTCAAGCAGGATTTTAAAATGGAGGATTTAAAATGAAAATCCTTCTTATAAATTTTACTGATGTAGGTGGTGGCGCTGCAATGGCAGCCGTTCGCCTTGTTACAGCCTTAAATGAACATGGGGTTTGCGCTAGGCTTTGCGTTCCCAAAAAACAGTCAGCTTGCCCTTATGTTATTGAACTTCCGCAAAAAAAACATTGCTTTGCTATAAAACTTTTTCGAAAGTGCATGTTTTTTTTACAAAAGTTTTTTACTCTAATTTCAAAAAGACTTCCTAATCCGTTCCAATTTAAGACTACAAATGGTATACTGCATACGACAAACTTCTATTCTGAGTCAGACATTTGTTGGATAAACAAATCTGACTTCGATATTGTGAACCTGCACTGGATAAGCGGCGTTATTTGCAACAAAGACATTGCTAAGATTAAAAAGCCTATTGTTTGGACAATGCATGATTCGTGGCCCTGTTGCGGCGCTGAGCATCATCCGAATATTGCAGAGGGCGACACAAGATGGAAAAATGGGTATTACCGTAATAACAAACCTGCGACAACCAAGGGCGTCGACTTATGCAGAAGGGTATGGAATCAGAAGAAAAAATATCTTTCTAACAAGAATATAGTATTTACAGCGCCAAGTCGATGGGAATATGATGTTCTTAAGGCAAGCGCTTTGTTTGGGCACTGCAAGTGCGAGATTATTCCAAATATAATTGATAATACCGTTTTTTATCCGCGTGATAAAAAGCTTGCGAAGAAATTGTTTGGCATTCCTGCTGATAAAACAATAATCGGTTTTGGTGCGGCTTATGACATTGACAATCCTAAGTCTATGAAAGGCAGTTACTATCTTATCGAAGCTTTGCAAAAACTTAAGAATCCCGAAAAGTATTTTATTGTGATTTATGGCCCTGCAAGCGACGCGTTTACAAGCCGTATTCATTTGCCTTTCTTTGCTTCGGGTTATGTGTCAAATCCGAATATCCTTGCAACTGTTTATTCTCTCTGCGATGTTATTGTAAATCCATCGCTTATCGAAAATCTCCCTACGACTTGCCTTGAGGCAATTTGTTGTGGCATTCCTGTTGTAGCGTTTGATGTTGGCGGCACAAGTGACATTGTGGTTCATAAAAAGACCGGTTGGTTGTCTACACCTTATAAGAGTGAAGGGCTTGCAGATGGGATAGAGTGGTGTGTGGAAAACCTTGGCAATCTATCAAAAAAATGTATTGAAAAGGCGTCAAGAGATTTTAATAAAGAAGATATTTTAAAAAAATATATCAAGGTATTTAAGGCTGCTCTTGCACGTTGATCATTTTGTGTAAGTTTGGGTTGAAATATAGCGGATTTTCATATAATATTAAATAATATGACTTTTTCAATTATTATTCCAACATACAATCGCGACGAAGATTTGGAGGCGTGCCTTAAGTCTCTCAAGGATAATTCCGTTTATAACAACGAAGTAATCGTTTTGTATAATTTAAATGAAAAAACAAAGGCAATTTGCGACAAATATGGGGCAAGGTCTGTTTTTGACAACGCGCGTAAAAATGGCAAGCGGGTAAAAAGTCTATGGGCAATTTTAAATGAGGGCGTCAAAGCTGCAAAGAATGATTGCGTGATGTATTTAAACGATGACTGTCTTGTTTTGCAAAATTGGGATAAAATGGCCTCTGCTTATTTTGAGAAAAATCAATCTTTAGGTTTGTTGATTTTAAGAACATATGGAATTGGTTTGATCCCTGAATTTAGGATTGGATATCTTGGCCCTTATTTTGGAAATATTCCATGCGCAAATTATGCGATTCTAAATAAAAAAAGCGGTTGTTTTTTTGATGAGCGTATTCAATGGTATTATGGTGACGCTGATATTGCATTGCAAATGGCTATAAATAAAGTCTATTGTATTGAAGAAACAACGGAAAATATGGTTGTCCATAATCATAAAATTGATGAAAGTCGTATAGAGCATGATTCTAATTCTTTAGGGAACCTAGCCGACGAAGAATATTTTATGATGAAATGGCGCGGATATCATTTTTCTAACGGAAAAGGCGAAAAATCCAGCGCAATTTATTCGATTTTAAAAGCGGCACAAATACGATGTGAGTTCACTGTTAAAAGAATCAAGTGTATAATTAAACATCTGCTCAAAAAACTTTTCCCTTTTTTACGAAAAAAATAATAAAAATCTTAAAAAATCTCAAAAAATAATGACTATTATTGGCTTTTGCGCTATAATAGTACATTATGCAAACATTAATTCTTGCCGGCGGAAAAGGCACTCGCCTTGGAGAAGAAACAAAACTCATACCCAAGCCAATGGTGGAAATTGGGGGCTACCCAATCCTTTGGCACATAATGAAAATATACAGCCACTACGGCTACAACGACTTTGTAATCCTTACAGGCTACAAGGGCCATGTCATAAAGGAATACTTTCTTAACTACTACAACCGCTACAGCGACATGACGATTGACATGTCAAAAAACGACGTTCAAATTCATAAAATGCGCGGCGAGCCTTGGCGCGTCACTATGCTTTATACGGGGCCGGAGACGATGACCGCGGGCCGCATCGCTAGGGCCAAGTCCTATATCGGAAGCGAGCCTTTTATGCTGACTTACGGAGACGGCGTTGGCGACGTTAATATAGAAAAACTTGTTGACTCGCACGCAAAAAGCGGAAAGTTGGTCACCCTTACAGCAGTCCAGCCGGAAGGACGTTTTGGCGCCTTGGACATCCAACCTGACGGTACGATAACCCAGTTCCAAGAAAAGCCCAGCGACGCTTGGATTAACGGCGGTTTTTTTGTTTGCGAGAACAAGGCGCTTGATTATATTCCCGCCGATTCCAACGACGTTATGTGGGAGAGGGCTCCGCTGCAAAACATAGCCAAGGACGGCCAGCTGCACGCCTACAAGCATGGCGGCTTTTGGCATCCGATGGACATGCTTAAGGACAAGGAAGATTTGGAAAAACTTTGGGCCACAGAGAACGCGCCTTGGGATGTGTGGGGGCATTTTAAGAACAAACTATGAAAGAACTTCTTGAATTTTACAAAAACAAGCGCGTCTTTCTCACTGGCCACACAGGCTTTAAGGGAACGTGGCTTAGCCGCATATTGATTTTGGCTGGAGTGGAGGTGGCGGGCTATTCGCTAGAGCCGCCCACAAGCCCAAGCCTTTTTGAACAGACCAAGACGAATGACAAAATCAAGTCAATAATCGGCGACATCCGAGACGGCGGCAAGTTAAAGGCCGCGATGGCGGAATTTAAGCCCGACATCGTCTTGCACCTTGCGGCACAGCCGATTGTAAGGACCAGCTACAAAGACCCCGTGGGCACTTACGAGACCAACGTTATGGGCACGGTGAACGTTTTGGAAGCCGTCCGCGCGTGTCCTTCCGTAAAATCATTTGTAAACGTCACGACAGACAAAGTCTACCTTAACCGAGAGTGGGCGTGGGGCTACAGGGAGAACGAAGAACTTTGCGGCTACGACCCTTACTCAAATTCAAAGTCTTGCTCGGAGCTTGTGACATACAGCTACCGCAATTCATTCTTTAACGAAAAAGACGCTCCGTCCATTTCCACCGCGCGCAGCGGAAACGTGATTGGAGGCGGCGACTACGCCGTTGACAGAATCGTTCCTGACTGCATACGCTTTGTCAAAGAAAATAAAGAAATAATGTTGCGAAATCCAAATTCAACGCGTCCTTATCAGCACGTTTTGGAATGCCTTCGCGGATACCTTATGCTGGCCAAGGCGCAATATGAGGACAAAGCCTTTGCCGGCAGCTACAACTTTGGCCCCGACGACGAGTCTTGCGTATCCACTGGCCAGCTTGCTACGCTCTTTTGCAAAGAGTGGGGCGACGGAGCCGCGTGGAAAAACGTAAGCGAGGCCAACGCTCCGCACGAGGCAAACTTTTTAAAATTAGACTGCTCAAAAAGCAAAAGCGTTTTGGGCTGGAAGCCGCAATGGACAATCGGCGACGCTATGGCAAAAATCGTGGAGTGGGAAAAGGCCGTGTTGGCTGGGACGTCCGCCGCGGAAATTACTGACAAGCAAATAAAGGAATACTTTGGAGAATAATATGTTTGAGAACAAGACAAAAGAGCAAGCGACAAAAGAAATATTGCAAAGCGTGGAAGAGTACTATAAAAAGTTTATGCAAAAGCCCGAGTGGAAGGACGGCGACCGAATCTCTTACGCAAGCCGGGTGTTTGACCAAAAAGAGATGGTAAACCTTGCCGACTCCGCGCTGGAGTTTTGGCTTACAAGCGGCCGCTACACCGACCAGTTTGAAAAGCAGCTTGGCGAATACCTTGGAACGCCTTTTGTCTCGCTTGTAAATTCAGGCAGTTCCGCCAACTTGATCGCCTTTATGGCGCTTACAAGCCCGCTTTTAAAGGAACGACAGGTAAAGCGCGGCGACGAAGTGATCACCGTGGCATGCGGATTCCCAACGACTGTGACGCCGATCTTGAATTACGGAGCGGTTCCCGTTTTTGTTGACGTTACGATTCCCCAATACAATGTGGACGTCGCCCAGTTGGAAGCGGCCCTTAGTCCAAAGACAAAGGCCGTGATGCTGGCTCACACTTTGGGAAACCCTTTTGACCTAAAAGCCGTGACAGACTTTTGCAAAAAACACAACTTGTGGCTTATCGAGGACAACTGCGACGCGCTTGGCTCGGAATACGCCTTGGACGGAAAAATGCTTAAGACAGGAACAATCGGCGACATCGGAACTTCCAGCTTTTATCCGCCGCACCACATGACGATGGGCGAGGGCGGAGCGGTTTACACAAAGAATCCGACCCTTCACAAAATCATAAGAAGCATGCGAGATTGGGGCCGCGACTGCGTTTGCCCCAGCGGCCGCGACAACCTTTGCGGCCACCGCTTTGACAAGCAGTTTGGAACGCTTCCGCTTGGCTACGACCACAAGTACACCTACAGCCACTTTGGCTACAACCTTAAGGCCACGGACTTGCAGGCAGCGATCGGCTGCGCCCAGTTGGAAAAGTTCCCAAGTTTTGTGGAGCGGCGCAAGCAAAACTTTGCCCGCCTTTATAAGGGGCTGGAAGGCTTGCAAGAAAAGCTTGTTTTGCCACAGGCCGCTCCAAACAGCGACCCCAGCTGGTTTGGCTTTTTAATCACTTGCAAAGAAGGCGTCAGCCGCAACGAGCTTGTCAAGAAAATCGAGGCGGCCAACATCCAAACCCGCGCCCTGTTTGCCGGAAACCTTACCCGCCACCCCTGCTTTGACCAAATCCGCGGAACCGACGCCTACCGCTGCGTCGGCGACCTTGCCGTTACGGACAAAATTATGAACGACACATTCTGGGTTGGCGTGTATCCGGGAATGACGGATAAGATGATTGACAAGATGGCGAGCGTGATTAGAGCGAGCGTGTGAAAAATGGCTAAGCTGCATACTGTTAGAGACTTGGAACTCGCGGCTCTAAATGTCAGAAAAAATCTATTAAAACTTTGTACAAAAGAAGTGATCCACATCGGCGGAGACCTTTCTATAACCGATGTTATGACGGTTCTTTGGCTGTACCAGATGACATATAACCCGCAAAATCCAAAGGATGAAAGCAGAGACCGTTTTGTGCTGTCAAAAGGCCACGCTTCTGCCGTGACAAGCTTTTGCCAAGCTGCTATCGGATGTTTTTCTGCAGATGATGTTATAAACGAGTATGCTACTGACGGCGGAAGATTTTCAATGCATTCATGCAACCTTGTAAATCCCTTTGTCGAGGTTTCTACGGGAAGTTTGGGCCATGGCATGCCGGTCGCTTGCGGCATTGCGGCTGGATTAAAACTAAAAGGAAACAAGACTAACCGCGTTTACACAGTGATGGGCGACGGCGAGCAGTCGGAAGGCTCTATATGGGAAGCCGCCATGAACGCAGCCCATTACAAACTTGGAAACCTTGTGGCAATTCTTGATTGGAACGGACTTGAAGCGGACGGCGCTATTGATGAAGTTACAGGCTTGGGAAATATCGCTCAAAAATACCGCGCTTTTGGATGGAATGTCATTGAGTTAAATGGAAACGAAGTTTCTGAAGTTGTAAAGGCTTTTGATAATTTGCCTGCTGTGGATTCCGATGTCCCGACAATTTTAGTTTGTCATACAACAAAAGGCAAATGCGTTGACTTTATGGAAAACCAAGCGCGGTGGCATGCAGGAAAGATTACGCAAGAGCAGTACGACAAGGCTTGTTCCGATATGGAAAACGTTTTTTCTAAAAAATGGGGCGCGTAAATGGCGGAAGAAAAAGTGTTTTTGCGAAATGTAATCGGCTCGTATATGGCGGAACTTGGCAAGAAGAGCGATAAAGTTGTCGTTGTCAACGCGGACTTGATGGGAACTTGCCGCAACAAGAGTTTTGTTGAAGAATTTCCTAATCGTTCTTTTAATGTGGGCATTGCGGAGCAGAATATGGTCAGCTTTGCTGCAGGCCTTGCTCACGAAGGTTTTATTCCTTATGCGTTTACAATGGCCCCTTTTATGTCTATGAGGGCTTGCGAGCAGGTTCGCACTGACGTTGCGTACGCGCGGCTTCCGGTAAGACTTATGGCCACTTACGCAGGCCTTTCTGGCGGAATATCCGGCGCGACGCATTGGGCTATGGAAGACTGCGCGATTATGACGGGGATTCCGGAAATGACTGTCGTTGAAGTTTGCGATGAAAATCAGGCAAAGTCTGTTCTTGATTTTTCTTTGGAATATGACAAGCCGCTATATATTAGAAGCAGCGTTGAGCCTGTAAAAAATGTTTATCCGGACAATTATAAATTTGAGCTTGGAAAAGCTAGCGTATTGAGAAATGGCGCGGACGGAGCATTTATTTGTTCCGGCGTTGTAGTCCAATATGCCATTGACGCCGCTAAAAGGATAGAAGAAAAGTATGGAAAGCGCATTCAAGTTGTCGATATGCCGACAATAAAACCGTTGGACAGGAGCGCGGTTATTGAAGCCTCAAAAACTAAGAATATGATAGTCGCGCAAGACCATAACGTTATTGGAGGGCTTGGAACCGCTGTCGCCACCGCGCTTGCGGAAGAAGGGCTTTGCGCGCGCTTTAAGATTCTGGGAATTACGGATATCTTTGTCGAAATGGCGCACGCTCCATATTTGTATCATAAGTTTGGCTATGATGCGGAAGGGCTAGAGAAAGCGATGCTTTCGTTTTTTGAATAAGGATAGATATATGACTATAGCGATAACAGGCGCGACCTCCATGCTTGGAGCGGCCACTATAAAAAAATGTCTAGAAAAAAAACACTCTGTTCTTGCTTTTGCGCGAAAGGGTTCTGCAAAAATTTCAAGGATTCCAAAGTCACAATTGGTAAAAGTTGTCGAGTGTGACTTGGATCAAATGAAAGATTTTGACTGTAAAGGTCTTTCCGCCGATGCCTTCATTCATTTTGGCTGGGCGTTTACAGACAAGTCGGGAAGAAACGACGTTTCCAAACAGTTGGCGAATGTCCAATATACAATTGACGCTGTATGCCTTGCAAAAAAAATTGGATGCAAGAAATTTATTGGCGCCGGAAGCCAGGCTGAGTATGGAACTCCAAATGTTACATTAAAAGCAGACACTCCTGTCAATCCTTTGGTTCCTTATGGCGTCGCAAAATACGCCGCTGGAAGGCTTTCTGCGATGGAGTGCAAAAATCAAGGCCTTGAATATAATTGGATAAGAATCCTTAGCGTGTACGGGCCAAATGACAATGACGGAACCTTGCTAAGCCAGCTTGTTTATAATGCTAAGAATAACATCCCAATGGGGCTTTCTGCTTGCGAACAAATTTGGGATTATTTGCACGAGGATGACGCAGGGGCCGCTTTTGTCTCGGTTGCTGAGAATGGTGTTGATGGCAAAATTTATCCGTTGGGAAGCGGAGTTGGTCGTCCCTTAAAAGACTATGTGGAAAAAGCGATAAAGGCAGTTAATCCTGAATATAAGCCCGAATACGGCAAGTATCCATATAGCCCTATACAGCCGATGTTTTTGCAGGCGGATATTTCAGAATTATCTAAGGACACAGGTTGGAATCCTCTTGTTAGATTCTATGAATAACGATAATTTGGAAAGCAGATTTTTATGATTACGAATAGTGTTATTAGTTATGGCGACCAGCTTGGAGCTCAGATGTCTACATTTGCCGAACTTGTCTTTTTGGCAAAGGAGAACAGACAAGATATTTGCTTTTTTAAAGAGTTAAAAAACTTTAGGCGCCGTTATAGAATACTAGAAAACTTTGATTTGCCCGCGCATTTGCAAAGCGGTGAGAAATTAAGATTTTTGCGCCGATTGTTTTTGCCTATCCCTGAGTTATATTGTTTGCAGTTTAAACTTAAGGGAAGGTCGGTTGCAAACCATAAGCGCATTTATTTTTCTAGAATTCGAAATTTTATAGACAAGTGTTTTTTCCATGGCTGCCGGCTTTTTTATCGCGATTTTATAGTTTTTCAAGGAAAAAATGGTGTCCATTGCGATACATCGTTATTGAACCTTGATTCAACCAAAAACTATGACATTCAAAGCGGTTTTGGCACCTTTCAAGATTGGAAAAAATGTCAAGAAGAAATTTTGAATCTCTTTAAGTTCAAAGAGAAAATTCAAAAAGAGGCCGCGGCGATTTATGAAAGTATAAAAGGCGACAAGCCTACGGTAAGCGTTCATTTTAGAAAAGGCGATTACCTTATCTTAAGCAGCCTTAACCTTACGATTGACTATTACAAAAAGGCGCTTAAAAACTTTGATAAGGATAAGTACAAATTGCTGGTATTTAGCGACGATATAGAGTCCTGCAAGGACACAGGCTTGTTTGACGGTTATGAAGTCTGTTATATGGACGCCCATCCTGCGGGCGTTGACATGCGGCTTATGAGCCTCTGCGATAACAATATTATTGCAAATTCCTCATTTAGCTTTTGGGGTGCTTTTTTGAACAAAAACAAAGAAAAAATTGTTGTGTGCCCGCGCGACTATGTTGGACAGTCTTCGCCGGATTATCTTTATATGAACGGAAATTGGTATCCTGAGTCATGGATTGCCTTGTGAGTCTATATGAAAAAGATTGCGTTTTGGAACAATTATACTTGCTTTGCGAAAAACCAGGCTTTTAACCCCGACGCTTACGGGATTGGAGAGGATATAGGTTATCCTATAATGCTGTTAAAAGAAAAGTTTGAAAGCCGCGGCTATGTTCTTGAAACTTTGGATATGGATGACGCAGGCAACTACGAGGCTGTAATTTTTTCTGATTATCCTGATCCCAAGACTTGTTGCGTTGATATAAATCAAATTCCAAAAGAAAAGCGTTTTTTAATCCTTTCTGAGTGCCAAATGATATACAAGCAAAATTCAAGAAGCGATTTGCTAAACGACTTTCAAAAAGTTTTTGCGTATAACGATGATTTGGTAAATAGTGCTGGCTACATAAAGCTTAATATTCCCAATAGAATAAAGTTGCCTGCGCCTGTTGACTTCTCTAAAAAGAAGTTTTCTACGCTAATAGCCGGCAATAAAAGAGTGAACGATAAAGGCGAGTTGTACACGGAAAGATTAAGGGCTATTTCTTACATGGAAAAAAAGCATTTTGCTGATTTTGATTTGTATGGAATCGGTTGGGATTTAAAGGTTTTTTCTGGGCCTAAAATTGTCAGGGCTCTTAATCGTTTTTCTTTCTTAAAAAAAGTCTTTGCTGACAAGCATCCGTCATACAAGGGAAGATTGAATAAAAAATTAGAGACTTTGTCCAACTATAAATTTTGTTTTTGTTACGAAAACAGCAAGTCTATCCCAGGATATATATCTGAAAAAATATGGGATTGCTTTTTTGCGGGCTGCGTGCCAATTTATTACGGCGCTCCCAATGTTACGGATTATATTCCTGAGAACACTTTTATTGATTTTAGAAAGTTTAAGTCTTATGATGAATTGTATGGATATATTAAGAATATGACGCAAGAAGAGTATAATTTATATATTGGCAATATCGTTTCTTTCTTAAAAAGCGGTAAAGCATATCAATTTTCGGCGGATTGTTTTTCCGATACAATAATAAGTGAGATTTTAAAATGAAAGACTTGACAGTTTATGTTTTAACTCACAATCGAGGCAGAATGTTGCTTGAAACGATTGACAGCGTGCTCAACCAGACTTGCCGCGATTTTACATTTATAGTCTCGGATAATTCAAACAACAATGACACATACGAATTGTTAAAAGAAAATGGATATATTGAAAAGTTAAATTATGTAAAAAGAAAAGAAGAGTGTTCTGGACTTGAACACTTGGATATATGCCTTTCGGAAGTAAAAACAAAGTATTTTGTTCTTTTTCATGACGATGACATTATGTTGCCAAATTATGTTCAACAAATGTATGACGCGGTTCAAAAAGGGTATCCTGCTGTCGGTTCAAACGCTTATTTTTTGTATGGTGGCAAAAAAAGCAAAAAAACATTCTTTGGCAAAGGCAAAAATATTGAGGTAAGCAAAAAACAGTTGCCGATTCAGTATTGTAAAAATATTATCTCTCCATTTCCAAGTTACATTTATAACAAAGAGCTGCTTAAGGGTTTGCATATTACAAATGAGTGCGGCAAGTACAGTGATGTTATATGGCTGTTAAAGGTTTCTGAGGCGGGCAATGTCTTGTGGCTTTCAACGCCCCTTATGTATTATCGCATTCATAAAGAGCAAGATTCTAAAAGCCTTGATATAGAAAATCAAGAAAAATTAATAGAATGTTTTAAAAATATCGTCGGAGATGGCAATAAGTATTTAAGAAAATACGAGACAATTCTTTTTTACCTAAAGATGTGGCTTGATTATAAGAAAAGAAAAGTAATTAATAAGAGCGATATGTTTTTCTTGTTTGCCCATTCAAAATTTCTTTTTTGCAAGTTTGTGTTAAAATTAATACTTTTCCATAGAAAGGCATTGTAATACTATGAAAATAGCTTTTTTATTGCGATTTTGGCCTCATTTTGGAGGCGGAGAGACGGTGACTCGGGTTTTGGCAAACGCGCTTTGCAAAAAAGGCCATGTCGTCTGCGTTTACTATTTGTGGGGCAGAAACAGCGGCGTAAAGACGGAAATCGATCCAAACATAACAGCAAGAAAAGTCGTCGGCATATCGGAAAGCTCAAAAGATGGCGTAATTGAGAAGAAATATTACAAGGCAATCGAAGAGCAGTTTAGGGCTTTTTGTAAAGAGGACGGAATTGATATTGTAATCAACCAATGGATCCCTCCAAAGCTTTGCCTTAAAATTGTAAAAGGCTTGGACGTAAAGCTAATCACTTGTCTTCATACAATGGTTAAATACGTACCCGCAAAATTAAAAACATTAAAAGAAAAAGTTTTTTACACAATCTTTGGCGACAATGCAAGCTATTTAAGAATATATTGGAAATACAAGGCGGGCGTTTTGCATTCAGACAGGTACGTGTGTCTTTGCAAGCCTTACGCGGACGACATTGTAAAATTGTATAAAGTCAAAGATAAAGAAAAGGTTGTTGCCATCGCAAATCCATGCGCGTACGGCGAGGCCCCTCAGGACATAATTAACAAAAAGCAAAAGGAAATTATTTATGTTGGCCGCGTGATCGACATAAAAAGAGTTGACTTTTTGATTGACATTTGGAAAAAGATAGAGGACAAGGACTTTGCCAAAGACTGGAAGTTTACCATTGTTGGCGAAGGCCCCGACTTGCAATATAACAAAGATTACGCAAAAGAGCTTGGCTGCAAGCGGGTTTTCTTTGAGGGCTTTAAGGAGCCAAAAGAGTATTACGAGCGGGCCTCTTTGTTCGCATTCGCTTCTTGCCAAGAGGGCTGGGGCTTGGTCCTTGTGGAAGCGCAAGTTCATGGCTGCGTCCCTGTCGTTATGAATTCTTCGCCATGCTTTGAGTATATAATCCAAGACGGGCAAAACGGCTATTTGACGCCAGAAAAAGACAAAGACCAATTTGCCGCGGCGCTTGAAAAATTAATGTCTGATGACGATTTGCGAAAGCGCGCCGCGCTAAACGCAATGGAATCCAGCAAAAAATATTTGGCTTCTAACATCGTTTGCGAATGGGAGAAGCTTTTTAACGAGCTTTATAAATAATTAACGGAGTTTTATGTCTTGCATCCTACTTTTTTTCTTCAAACACAAATAGCCTTTGCCCAATATAATTTAGCGCGGTGTATAGGCACATTCCTACAAGCAAGGCGGCGTTGTCGCGGATTTTCTCCGGCTGGGATTCCAAAAGCCAGTATACAGCCTTTTTTGCTACAAAGTATGCGATAAAATAGCATATCGCCAAGTTCAAAATAAATACGACGACTTGCCTATAGCTTTTTTGCTTGTTTTGGAACGTGAAGTACTTGTTCAAGAAAAAGCTTATAAGGCCGCCGACAATGTAATTGCACGCGGAAGAAATCCAATAGGACGCGCCAATGCAATTGTAAAGCAAGAACATAAGTCCGCAGCCAAAGAGCGTGTTTATGACTCCGACCAACAGAAATTTTAATAATTTTTTGTCTACAAGAAGCATGGTGGTTGTCCCTTAGTCTTCAAAAGAATTTAAAAATGAATTCTGGCTTTTGTACTCAAAGACAATGTATTTACCGTCATTGTAAATTTGAGTTCCCGTCTCAAATACTTTGCTATCTAGTGAATTTTTATAAAACTTTTCTGACAGCATAAAGAATGTCTTTCCGTTGTGTTTTTCTTTGTAATATCTGCTTACTGTCAATCCGTTTTCTTCTTCAAACTTCTTAGGCATGCATTGTACATAGTCGTCAAGTTCGCTTGAATATTTTTTGTCTTTTAAAACCGCCGCAACTTCTATCTTGCCTTTTGTAAAATATGTGATCATATTTGCGTACTCTCTTATGCTGTATCCAAAAGCGTAGTCGCTGTCTTGCAAGGCTTTTTGGTTTAAGAAATCCATTACGGGGTATATGTCGCGGTTTTTGTCTTTGGCAAGATAAGATTGTGTTGATGTAAAGGATGAGGTAAGGATGCAAAGGGTTAGTGTGGTTCCCGCAAAATATCTTCTAAAAATTCCAAGCTGGCCGCAGTCAATAAAAATTATCACGCAGGGGATTATGTATGCAAGCACAGGTATAAAGTATCGGTCAATATATTCTGTATGACTAATTACAAAAGTGTTAAAGATTAACGCGCAAATTGTAAAAATAAGCAAAAACTTTCTTTCTATGGCTATATTTAAGCGCAGCGCTTTTATTATGTTGGCGACAAAAATGGCCAGCGTAATGTATACGCATATGTTTATTACTCCGCTGGGGGTAAAAACAGCGATGTTGTCTTGGAAGCCGAAAGACCGCAAGAAAATATAAAAAACATCCAATGGGGTGGCGTCGCCAAGCGAATTGAATGTAACTCTGCTCCATTGAGAAAGATTGTATATTGGCTGCAAGGCTACGCTGTTGAATATATAACCCAAGCCGCTTAACAACAATCCTATTATTCCGGCTTTAAGGGCGTTTGAATGTTCAAAAAAAGATTTTATGTCGCAATTTTGTTCGCTACCGCTGTTTTTTTTGTAAGAAAAAATTAAAATCGATAAAGTTATGGGGATTTGGTAGTTTAAGATATAGCGGATTGAAGAAACGCCGCTTATAAAAGACAAGATGTAAAACGCTATGAGCGTTCTTTTTTCGTTTTTTGACGTTCCATTTAAAATTTGAACAAAAACGCCAAGCGTTACAAAAGCGAGGATTATGTGCGGGATGTAATAGTTACCCCAGCCGATTACAAAAAAGTGAAGCGTTGACCAAGGCGCGACAACAAGGATAGAGCCCCAAAATTTTAGCCAAGTTTTTTTTACTTGCAATTTAGAAAGCAAGAACCAACCTGACCAAAATAAAATAGCGCAAGAGAATAACGAGGTTAAGGCTCTGACAATGTCCCAATTAGAAGTGAGCAAAAACAAGGGCGCGGAGACAAGCTGCGTGTTCAATATTCTTAATTCCGTTGAGTAACGCCAGCCGACGGGTATTGGATTTTTCTCGTGGACGCATTCCAGCGCCAACAGTGTCTCTGACGCCAAGTCTGAGTCGATGTTTTTTCGCATTGACACAAGGACTGTGTATGTGACCAAGAACGCTACGCACGCCGTTATGACCGTAAGGTACATGATTTTTGCTTTGTCCGAGTGTTTGTGGAATAAAAATACGTTAAAAAAAATCGCGACAAAAACAGGTATCAGGATGAATGATTGAAGCGTTGGAAGCCACTTGTCTATGGAAAAATCCCTATGAAAAACGATTTTTGAGAAAAAAACGTATAAAAGTGATATTATTTTTTCAGAAGAGGCTATTGCAAGAGTTCCTGCCAATAAAAAAACAAGCGTTGTTGAAAATACTATGATTTCCGCTTTTTTAGAGAAAGGCTTAATCGCGTCCATTTTTTTTGCTCGCTTTTGTCTTTGATTTTGAGTCCAATCCGGTTCTTTCGCTTATAATGTAGCGCGGGCGATGTTTTACTTCTAGGTAAATTTTTCCAATGTATTCGCCTATCACTCCAAGACAGATAAGCTGCATTCCGCCTAAAAAGCATATCAAGCTTATCATGCTTGCCCAGCCAGAGACTGTTTTGTCCAAAAAACGCATGGTTATTCCCCAGATTATTGTGGCAAAGCTTAACAATGAGACAAAACATCCCAAGCCTGTAATCAAGTGCAGCGGTTTTACGCTTAGGCTTGTGATTCCCTCAAACGCAAAAGCAATCATTTTCTTTAACGGATAGTGGCTTTCTCCGGCTATTCTTTCATGACGCTCGTAATATACGCGCGAGCTTTTAAAGCCCACCAGTGGGAACATTCCTCGTAAAAAAATGTTAACCTCATTAAAGTCTGCAAACGCTTTTAGCGCTTTGGAAGAAACAAGCCTGTAATCCGCGTGGTTAAACACAGTGTCCGCGCCCATCCACTTCATTAATTTATAAAAGCTTTCGGCTGTAAAGCGCTTAAAGAATGTGTCAGTTTTTCTGCTGGACCTTACTCCGTATACAATGTCAGCCCCTGCCATATACTCGTCAACCATCTTGTCCATGGCGTTTATGTCGTCTTGGCCGTCACAGTCTATCGTTATCGTTATGTCCGCGATGTCCTTTGCTTCCATAAGGCCGGCAAGCACGGCGTTTTGATGGCCTCTGTTACGGCTTAAATGGACGCCGGCGAATGTTTTGTCTTTTGAGGACAAATCTTTTATAATATTCCATGTTGAGTCGGCCGATCCGTCGTCAACAAAAAGAATTTTGCTTTGTGGACTTATTTTTTTTGCTTTTATAAGCTGAGAAATTTTGTTTAAGAATAGCCCGCTAGTCTGAGGAAGGACTTTTTCTTCGTTGTAACACGGAATCACCACATATAAAATTGGAACGCTCGGTGTCATGCTTTACCTTTCTTCCACAACCCCAATCATAAACTCCGCCGCTCTCTTTCCGGCCTGGCCGATATGCTGCCAAGACTCGGCCTTGGCTTGGTCGCGGGCGGCCTTTAGCGCCGGGCTGTCGGAGGCGTTTTGAATGACATCTTTTATTCGGCCAAAGTCGGCTTCGTTGATCGGGATTCCCATTTTGTGCAGGGTGGCGACTTCCCAAAGCTCGTGCTTGATGTACCAAGCGTCGTAGGGCTTTAGGTCCATCTGCGCGTTGGCGTAAATGACTGGCTTGTCAAACAAGAAGGTGTAGTCAAATATGATGCCCGAAAAATCGCTTATCATAATGTCGGACTTGTTCAAGCAGTAAATGTTGTCGCGGTCGTAGTTCCACTCGACGTTGGCGGCGTCTTTGTAGCGCGCGGCTAGGCGGTCAAGCATTTCTTTTTCCGAAATCTTTGACTGCGGGTGGGGGCGGATAATCACCTTAAAGCCGGACGCCACAAGCGGATCCAAAAGGCGCTCGCCGTAAAGGGTAAGGAGGCCGCTCTTTCCCCAAGTGGGAGAGACCAAGACTGTAAACTTGTGGCCGGGATCCGGCGGAAGTTCCTTTACGCGTTCCTGCATCAAGTCAAGATAAGTGCAGCCGACGGTGACCAAATCCTTTTGCTTTATTCCTCTTAAGTTTTCCAAAAAGCGGATGTCCTCCGCCTGGTAGTCGCCCGTCATAAGGACCGAGTCAAAAAAGTCCAGGCCGAACAAGCGGTACATCGACGAGTCGGTGGGCGAGTGGAAGATGTGGCAATAATGCTTTACGTTTTTGCTGCGCTTTAGCTGGTAAACGTCAAGGCCCGGCGTTGACATGACGACGATTCCGGCGGATAGGAGGTTCAGCTTTGCGTAGGCTGTGTTTCCTTCGCCGATGTATTCGGCGGTCACGCATTGGTAGCTTTGCCCAAACACGCCGTCGTCCTTGGAGGAGGTGTAGTAGGTTATCGGAATCTTTCGCTCCTCAAACTGGTCAAGGATCGGCTTAAAGACAGTCCAATAGCGCTTGTCCTCGCAGTAGATGACATACTTTTTGTAGCTTTTGTCTTCCTTTATGTTCTTTTTGTCGGCGCTAAAAAAAAGCTTTATCTTAAGCCACAAGGCCTTGAACAAAAAGAACAGGGTGGCGAAGGCTCCGATCAAAATCGAGAAAAGCATGCTGCCCGTGCCGGGGTCGATGTACAAAAGCGCAGTGTGTGTGAGCATTATTTTTTTCCTTTAGAAGTTTTGCTTTTTGAGCCCTTTTCCTTTAGGAAGGCGGCTATAAGCTTGTAGGCCTTGTCCATCCAAGCCTTTGGAGCGACTGTCACGCGCATGGCCAGCTGGCCTTTCTCTGTCCAAAGGCGGGTAAGGATTCCGTTTTCCGCCAAGTAGTCCTTAAGGGCCTGCGTGTCGATCTTGTTGTCAAAGTGCATGAAAACAAAGTTTGCCGCGCTGTCAAAGGCCTTTACGCCCTTTAGCTTGTTCATGTTCGCGATAAAGCCGCTGCGGGCCGCGTCCAGCTTTTTTACAAGAGCGTTGTAGTATTTTTTGTCGCGCAGGGCCGCCACCGCCGCCTTGCGTCCAAGGTTTGACACGCGGAAGGGATTAAGGTCCAGCTTAAAGACTTGCTTTGCCATCGGGGCGCAAAGGCCGTATCCGACGCGCGCTCCGGCCAAGCCGTAAAGCTTTGAGAACGTTCGGCAGAAGACCACGTTGTTGTAAGTTTCCAAAAGGCGGCGGACGTCGTGCTTTATGCCGCCCATTCCGTAATAGGCTTCGTCAACGATTACAAGCGAGCCCGGGTTTTGCTTGATCACTTTTTCCAAGTCCGCCTGGCTTATCTCCGCTCCGGTGGGATTGTGCGGAGTCGTCACCACGATGATGCGGGGCTTGAGCTTTTTTGCCTGCGCCAAAAGTCCCTTTGTGTCAAAGACGTAAGAAGTTTTTCCCGGGACGACGTCATAGTAGGCGGCCTTTGCAAAGTGCAGTTCGATGACGGACTTGTAATAGTTCCACGCGGGGGTGGAAATAAGAACGACGTCATCCTTGTTCAAGACAAGGGTCATTATTGTCTTTATGACGTCTGATGAGCCTGAGTGGACAAAGATTTTTTCGGTCGGAATGTCAAGGTCTTTGCTGATTTGAACGGCAAGCTCGTCCTCGCGCGTAAGGTCGTAAAGGCAAAGGTCGTCCATCGTGGCGTTGTGGAATACTTCCAGCGCTTTGGGACTGGCTCCAAAAAGGTTTTCGTTTACGTGCATGCGGCCGGTCGTTTGTTCCGTTCCCACTACAGAGTATTGCTTTACGTCGGTGTAGTTTGAAAGGTACTGGATGCGCTGGGTGTTGTTGACAAATTCCTCTTCCTGGAAGAATTGGTTGACAAACTCTTTGAAAGACGGGTTGAACTCGATGATTTCTTCTGTCGTGTCAAATTCCTTGCATTCCTTGTCGTCGGTTTGTCGGATTTTCATGTTAAGGACGTCGATGTGCTTGGCGTAAAAGTGGTCCCACAGCATGTACTTCATCTCTGGGTCGTAGTATTCCTTTACCATCAGCTCCTTGAACTTGTCGGAAAAATCCTTGCGCCAGTATGACTCGCCGATGATGTACCAGCTTTTTTCTCCGCCGCGCTTTACCTCGCGCATGTAGCCGTCTTTGTCAAAGGCCTTTACGCAGTCTTCGTTGATGAACTCGTCGGAAAATTTTGCCGCATAGTAGGAATCGTAAACGTAGTCGCGGTAAACGTTGTGGGCAAACCAGTTGTCGCTGCAGCAAACGTAAGAATTCTTAAGGTAGTCTTTGGCCGCGTAAAGAGATGAGATGTTGTTCTTTTCCTCCCATTCGGTGTTGTCGATTATGATAAGGTCCTTGTACTTCTTTTTAAGCTCGTAGTACTTTTCCTTAAGGTAGCCGACTACAAGGATTATTTGGCTTACGCCCGCGTCATGCAGCTGCTTGATTTGGCGCTCCACCATCGTGTCGCCCTTGATTTCAAAAAGTCCCTTTGGAAGGTAGTTGGAAAGGGGCATGCAGCGGCGGCTTCGGCCCGCGGCCATGATGATCGCGTTGTCAACCTTGTAGGGGGCCAGCGCCTCCATGCCTTTTGGCGTCACCTTAAAGTCGTCCGTAAGCCAGCCGTTTTTGTTGCAAGAGTCAATCGCGGCCTGCGCCGTGTTTTCTACGTTCGCGGCCTTGCTTCTTGCGGCCATCAAGCAATTAAATTCGTTTTCTGTCATGCGTATTTTCTCCTGTTATTTTGTTCCTTCCGGCGGCTCGATTTGAGTCCAAGAAGACGCTTTGAATATATTGTCTTTTACAAGCCACCACTCGTTGTCCTTTATGTCAAACTTGTAAAGGTCCTTGTGGTAGGGCGGCTGGTGCTTGTCGCAAGTCGTTATGACCACTCCGTCTTTTTTGAGCGGCCTTGTGTCAAGCGGAATCTCTTTGTTGGTAAAGGGATTAATCGGTTTTTCTATCAAGCCTTTCAATAAGAGCGATGCCGCGTCGGCGTTGGTCATAAAGTCCATGCTCTTTGTTATCGGCCCCTTGGCTCCAAAGTCCTTGTAAAGCAAAAGCGGGTGGTAGTGGCCGCGGCCCCAGTAGGCCGTTCCATGCAGGCGCTGGT
>Ga0310695_10002851_pt1 | contig 35260 bp, 28 predicted proteins | sample RumenRJG_04DNA_FD_203882 | JGI IMG/M metagenome (GOLD analysis project Ga0310695, IMG submission 203882) | Bovine rumen microbial communities from Lethbridge, Alberta, Canada - RJG_04 (v2) (version 2) | ecosystem: Host-associated > Mammals > Digestive system > Stomach > Rumen | place: Canada... | reverse complement strand
GGGCGGCCGTGCCCCCTTTACACACCACTAATATACGAAAAAGTGAGAATTAACGGAAATATTAACAAACGAACCGCACGAGCCGAAGGGCTTAAGCTTTTACGCCACGGCGGAAATTAGTACAACTTTTACGATTAGTAAATTACGATTTCATCTCCTTTCAATTTGCAAATATAAGCATTTTTTTTTTATTAGCAACAAATTGCGGGAAAATTATTCAATTTTTCTTGAAAAAAGTCCCATTCTTCGACAAAAAAAGCACTATCAGCTATCTCCCTACCACTTTGGACAGAAAAAAGAGACCTCCATCGCACGGATGTGGCAATGGAGGCCGATTGGATAATTGATGTCCTGATAATTCCCACCCAGATACGCCAGGATTTAGAACTCGGCACTCTTCGGTGTACGTGGGAAAGGAATGACGTCGCGAATATTCTGCATGCCCGTGACAAAGAGGATGAGGCGCTCGAAGCCAAGGCCAAAGCCGGCATGCGGACACGATCCCCAGCGACGGGTATCAAGATACCACCACAGGTGAGTCTGATCCATTCCGCGCCGCTCTACCTCGCTCATCAGCTTGTCATAGCTCTCCTCACGAACAGACCCACCGATAATCTCACCAATCTGCGGGAACAGCACATCGGTACCCTGCATCGTGGGACCGGGAGCGATGGCACCCTTGTAGCCTACGGAGCCATTCTCTCCTGTATCTCCAGGCTGTCCCGAAACGCCTGCGTTCTGCTTCATGTAGAACGACTTGAAAGCACGCGGATAGTCGGTCATAATGACAGGTTTCTTGAAGTGCTCCTCAACGAGGTAGCGCTCATGCTCCGAAGCCAAGTCGTCGCCCCAATTACAGGGGAACTCGAACTTCTTGCCATTCTTGATGGCCTCCTGCAAGATGTTGATGCCCTCGGTATAAGGCAGACGGACGAAGGTCTCCTTCAGCACGCCCTCAAGTCGCTCGATGAGCGTCTTGTCGATCATTTTGTTCAGGAACTCCAGATCGTCCTTACAGTTATCAAGTGCCCAGCGCACGCAGTACTTGATGAAGTCCTCTTCAAGGTCCATGAGCTCTTCCTGATTGATGAAAGCCACCTCAGGCTCAACCATCCAGAACTCGGCCAGATGACGTGGCGTGTTCGAGTTCTCGGCACGGAACGTAGGACCAAAGGTATAGATGGCACCGAGGGCCGTGGCTCCAAGCTCGCCCTCAAGCTGTCCACTCACGGTTAGCGAAGTCTGCTCACCGAAGAAGTCATCGTCGTAGATGATTTTTCCGTTTTCGTCCTTCTTCAGGTCGTAGAGGTTCTTCGTAGTGACCTGGAACATGTTGCCTGCTCCCTCGCAGTCGCTGGCGGTAATAAGCGGCGTGTGGAAATAGTAGAAGCCATGCTCATGGAAGTAGGTATGAATGGCCATAGCCATGTTATGGCGTATGCGCATCACGGCTCCGAAGGTGTTGGTGCGCAGACGCATGTGGGCATGTTGACGCATATACTCGAAGGTCTGCCCCTTCTTTTGCATGGGATAAGTACTGTCGCAGAGACCATAAACGACAAGTTCCTTGGTTTGGATCTCACTACTCTGACCGGCTGCAGGACTCTCGACAAGAGTTCCGACAACACCGATACAACTACCTGTAGTAATATCCTTCAACAACTGGTCGTCAAACTTTGTAGGGTCAACGACCACCTGCACATTCTTGATGGTAGAGCCATCGTTGAGCGCAATGAAGTCGACATTCTTGTTACCGCGGTGCGAGCGTACCCAACCCTTCACACAGACTTCCTTTCCGTATTCCGTGCTCTTCAGCACGTCAACTATCTTTGTGCGTTTCATTAATTCTTAATTCTTAATCGGCAAGGCCGACAACCCATAACTCTTAATTCCTAACTCTTAACTACTCATACGCTCCCATGCGCAGGCGGTCGACCTCATCCTCGGTGAGATAGCGCCAGTCGCCACGCTTCAGGTTCTTCTTGGTAAGACCAGCAAACTGCACGCGGTCGAGCTTTGTCACCTTATAGCCAAGGCTCTCAAAGATACGGCGTACGATACGGTTCTTACCTGAGTGAATCTCAATACCGACCTGCTTCTTATCGACGGGATCAGCATACTGGATATCGTCGGCCTTAATCTCACCATCATCAAGGATGACACCCTCGGCAATGCGCTGCAGATCGTGAGCTGTCACATTACGGTCGAGATAAACATGATAGATCTTCTTCTTGAGATACTTAGGATGTGTGAGCTTAGATGCCAGGTCACCATCATTGGTGAGAAGGAGTACGCCCGTGGTGTTACGGTCTAAGCGACCTACAGGATATATACGCTCAGGACAAGCGTTCTTCACCAAATCCATCACCGTCTTACGCTGCTGAGGATCGTCGCTCGTAGTGACGTAATCCTTCGGCTTGTTCAGCAGGACATAGACCTTCTTCTCGAGCGTGACAGGTTCATCATGGAAACGAACCACATCGCTGCGCAGCACCTTCGTGCCCAACTCAGTGACCACCTCTCCATTGACCGTCACAACACCTGCCTGTATAAACTCATCGGCCTCACGACGACTGCAAACACCGGCATTAGCCAGGAACTTGTTCAGACGAAGCGGCTCATTGGGATCGTAGTTCTGCTCCTTATACTCAATGCGCTTCTTCATCGAATACTTGCCATTGGGATCGTAGTCGGCAGTACGTTTACGGAAGCCACCCTGAGGACGCTGACCATAGCCACCACGTTGCTGGTAGCCACCCTGAGGATGCTGGCCGTAGCCACCCTGACGAGGCTGACCATAGCCGCCGCGCTGCTGATAACCGCCCTGAGGACGCTGGCCGTAGCCACCCTGACGAGGCTGACCATAACCACCCTGACGGGGCTGATAGCCACCCTCCTGCTGACCATACTGCTGGCGGGGCTGATAACCCTGCTGCTCATCGCCCTCCTGATTATATCGGGGACGATAGCCACCCTGAGGACGGGGCTGATAGCCGCCACGCTGCTGGTAGCCACCACCATTATTATAATTATTACGCGGACGATAGCCACCCTGCTGGCGTGGTGACTGGCTCTGCAAGCCAGCGCCGAAACCTTCCGGGCGGAAACCTCCCTCATTATCATTATTCCTGGTATAGGCTGGACGTTCGTATCCTCCCGATGTGGGACGCTGTCCTGTGTGAATACGCGGACGCGGCGAACGGCCGGCCGGTCTGAACTCTCGCTGATAACCATCCCGGTTACCGCCTTGCTGATCCTGTGCAGTCTGTTCTTCCTGCTTCTTCTCGTTTTCGAATTCCATAATCTCTAATTTTTTTGTTTTTGGTTGACAAATGTGCCTTCACGGCATTATAAATATGTATTACATTCCAGTATAGTTCCATGGCGTAATAGCCATGAGCTCTTCTTTCACGGCATCGCTTACCTCGAGTGTCTGTATGAAAGCGTGTATCGTTTCTTCCGTCATCTTCTCGTTGGTACGAGTAAGCGATTTCAAGGCCTCATAGGGATGAGGATAAGCCTCACGACGCAAGATGGTCTGTATGGCCTCGGCCACCACGGCCCACGTCTCTTCAAGATCTTCGTGCAGTTTCTCCTCATTGAGTATCAACTTTCGCAATCCCTTCAGCGTGCTTTGGAAGGCGATAACGCTATGACCCATTGGCACACCTACGTTACGGAGTACCGTTGAGTCGGTGAGGTCGCGTTGCAAACGGCTCACAGGCAATTTCTGTGCCAAAAACGCAAGAATAGCATTTGACATACCCAAATTACCCTCTGAATTTTCATAGTCGATGGGATTTACCTTGTGCGGCATGGCGCTCGAACCGACCTCACCAGCCTTTATCTTCTGCTTGAAATATTCCATAGAGATATACATCCAGAAGTCACGGTCAAGGTCGATGACAATCGTATTGATGCGACGCATCGCATCGAAAATAGCAGCCAGCCAGTCATAGTTGGAAATCTGCGTAGTGAACTGCTCACGCTCCAAGCCTAACTTCTCAGAGACAAAGTCATTGGCAAACTCGCGCCAGTCGTACTGAGGATATGCCACATGATGGGCATTCAGATTACCAGTAGCGCCACCAAACTTGGCTGTCACGGGAACATCCTTAAGTGAACGGAGCTGCTCTTCCAGACGATAGACATAGACCATGATTTCCTTACCCAGACGAGTAGGAGATGCTGGCTGTCCATGCGTCTTGGCCAACATGGGAACGTTTTTCCATTCGACAGCATAGTCGTTTAGCTGTTCTATCAGTTCTTCTATCAACGGATAGTAGACCTGTTCAAGCGCCTCTTTCACTGAAAGGGGTACGCTGGTGTTATTGATGTCCTGGGAGGTAAGGCCAAAATGAACAAACTCTTTATATGCCTCAAGACCGCCAATCTTATCAAACTCTTCCTTGATATAATACTCTACGGCCTTCACATCATGATTTGTGACTTTCTCGATGTCCTTTACCCGCTGGGCATCCTCAGGAGCCAATGTACGGTAGATGTCGCGAAGACGTTCAAAAAGCGAATGGTCAAAGCTCTCCAACTGGGGCAAAGGCAACTCACACAGACTGATAAAATACTCAATCTCTACCCTGATACGATAGCGCACAAGCGCATATTCTGAAAAATAGTCGCCAAGTTGATCTGTCTTGTCTCTGTATCGGCCATCTATAGGCGAGATGGCTGTCAGTTTGCTCAATTCCATTGTTGTGTTCCGATATAATTCTTAGAAGGTGCAAAGTTACTACTTTATATTGAGACTACGAAATCGAGAATCAGTATTTTTTGTCCCTTCCACGTTTTTTTTGATATTTAACAAACAAAACAAGTTGCAATCATTACTTCATTGACTGGCAAACAAGCAACTATCGGGAAAGAAGAACCGCAACCTCTATTAATTAGAGATTGCGGCTAAAAGTGTGGGCGTTGACGGATTCGAACCGCCGACCCTCTGCTTGTAAGGCAGATGCTCTGAACCAACTGAGCTAAACGCCCTGCTTTTGTTAAGCGGGTGCAAAGGTACGAAGTTTTCCCGAACTGACCAAATTTTTCTTTATTTATTTTCTCTTTTTTCGAAAAAATCATCAGAAAAGCGTACTTTTACAGGAAAAGATATTGCCATGCCCCCATAGGTGCATGGCAATATCTTAAACATAGTATGATTATCAGTGATGATTAATTGCCACCTCCGACATGAGTATTCTCAGGCTCAGGATATGTAGCATAGGGATAGACATACGTATTACCATACTCTTTCGCTGTGAAGGACGCGTCGGCATTAGCAATAGAGAAAATCTTATTGGTAATTGTCTGGAAGCCGGCGAGATAGAGTGTGCCATTGGCAGGTAGCGAATATGCGGGTGAGAACTCATAGTTCTTCGTCACAAGAGTAGGTGTGCTCACGGCACGAGTACCATATTTACGCATCACCATCTTACGGAGATAATCGGTAAGCGAACCCTCGATAGTGTTGGCCAAGACCACACCATCCTTTGCAGTGTAAGGCATTGTAGAAATGCTACGAACAGACGACGTGGTGTTCTCGATAGGTTCGGCAGTGATGTTCTCATACTCAACGGCACCAGCAGTCTCATTAATCTTCACACCGACGGCAAACGACTGGGTCTGGAGAATGTTCAACTTAATCACAATCTTATTATCCTGCTTTCTGTCAACATCAACGACACCATTGCCGATAGTCAGAGGACTCCAGCTATCACCCGTAATGGTACGGAAAAGCACAACAGCCTTCTTGGTGTTATTATCAGGAAGGGTGATAGTCACAGTATAATAGGCATCTCCGGGAAGCTGCAGAACAAAAGGACCTGCATCGACACCGACACCAGCCATCAACTCATAGCCACCAGGGAGATCAGTCGTGGCACGAGTCATCAGACGTGCACCAGACACGTTGTTCTCCTCGGCCAGTTTCTTTGCGTCCTCAAGGCTGTTGATGTTCACCAAGAATACAGAGAAGTCATCGATGCTACCACCCTGCTGTGTAAGCTGGGCAGAAACATCGTCATAGTCACTGCCCGATATGGCAGGAGTCTCGACCTGAACGGTAATCTCATTTGCCTTTGTCTGGTCGCCATTGGGGTCGGTGGTGTTTACGACATTACCCGTACCGTCGTCCTGAGTAGAGGTTTCAATGACAATCTCGTCACTGGCAGAGGCAGTTCCACCAAGCTTCACTGCAGTAGACTTCACCTCCTTTGACAGATAGAATACCTGGTCAACATTCTGTCCAGCACGGACATTCTTGCCATCAATGGTCTGAGTGGTAACCGCAAGAGAGAAGGTTTCAGATGCCGACTTGTAACCATTCTTTGTTACGAGAACTTCCCATGTACCATCGGTAAGACCAGCGGCCTCGAAGACATTGTTAGACACGGAGACGAGACGAGTCGAGGCCGAACCTTGACGGCTAAGGCTCACCGTAGCGCCGGTCAGTACCCTTCCCTCACCATCGAGGATGACACCACGAATGGCGTGCTTCGGTGAAATAGACGTAGTTACTTCAGGAGCTGATTCGTCGCTCCCACTGTGACATGCAGTAAAACCCAATGCCATGCCAAATCCAAATGTCAGGATAAAGGCTTTTTTGAATACTTTTTTCATAAGCTATTTATAATTATTTTTAGTCATTTACTTGATAACCACTGTAGCACGACGATTAAAGGTATAAGGAGTCAGATCGTCAACGCCACCACCGGCAACAACCTCGATGTCGCTCTCGCTGATACCCATCTTCACGATTTCGGCCTTCACAGTCTCTGCACGCTTCTGGCTGAGTCCCTTATTACCATTCTCCTTGCCAGTCTTGTTGTCAGCATAGCCAGTAACCACGAGCTTTGAACCATGAGCCTTGGCAACATTGGCCAGTTCCTTCACATCTTCCAGGTCCTTACGCGAAACAATCTGCCAGCTGTTCAGGTTGAAGAACACAGAAGCGGGAGCGGCAACGACCTCCTTGACCGTAACGGTCTCGGTCTTGGCAGGACGGTTGTTAGCCTCGGCCAGCAGGTTCTTCAGGCGTGCATTCTCAGCCTCCTCATCAGCGAGCTGGGCATTGATAGCGTCAATCTGACTCTGCGACAGAGCCTTGAGGGCATCGACATCGGGAGTCTTGTTCCATGTGCCCTTACCCAGGTTGTAGGTCACACCAACCTCAAAGTTGAAGTAACGGTCGGTCGTACCGATTGAGGTGCCATAGACATTATGATTTGTTGCAGCGGCAGCAGTGATATCGTCATCAGAGATGTTCATGCCGAGTTCAACATTAAGCAGCAGCTTGTTGGTGAGCTTCAAGGTGTTGAGCAAACCGATGCTGTAGACATGGGCATAATCGTTGGCCGTGCAGTTACGCATGATACCAGTTCCAAAATAGGGAACCAAGTTGTAGCAACGATTCTCATCATAGCCACAGAACAGATTGGTCAGGTTGAAGAGCACCTGCTCCTGGGCATTCCAATACTTGAATGCGTTAGTCTCAGCATCCTCAGAGATGACGTTACGTCCCCAGATGCCATTAATCTTCGTGCGGAGTCCAATGCCAGGTGTGAACCATTTGCCCACAGCCAGAGACAATCCAAGATTACTACGGAAACCTTTCAGAGGGCTTGACGAGAAGTTCAAGTCCTTCTCCTCATTCGAATAAAATGCGCCATAAGCCAAATTGGCCTGAACGAACCAATTGCTCCAGAACGAATTAGTAGCAACACTATACTTCATCTCAGGAGTGTCACTTGTCTGAGCCATTCCAGCTACAGACATGCTAGCCAATGCCAGCATCAGAAAAAACTTTTTCATTGTTAATAAACTATTTAAAACATTAATTTCGAAATTACGATGCAAAATTAGACAAAATAAATTAAACCACCAACATTTTTCTCACAAATCTACTTACTAATTGCAAATTTCACAACAGAAAATTAAAAAAGTATAGTCCATAAGCCTTTTTTGTTAGTCAATTTCACCCCAACAACTTGTCAATATCACTCTGTGGGAGGATGCAAAGGACAGTACGCCCATCTGGAGTGTAGTTGACATTGGAACATGCGAAGAGCTCATTGACAAGCCGCTCCATCTCCTCATTGTCAAGTACCTGTCCCACTGGAATGGCGGCGTTGCGGGCCAAGCTGAGGGCGAGATTCGAATGAAGCTGCTGAGGGTCGGACACACCAGCAGCAGCATCGGCAATCATGCTATGCAAGAGAGTAACCGGATTAAGTCCATCGAGCTCGGCAGGGACTCCTCCTACAGCAAAGCTACCACCACCCAGGTCAGTCAGGTCAAAGCCTATGCGCTGCAATTCCGGCAGCACTTTCTGTACCACCACCGCCTCAGCAGGCGAAAACTGCATGACCTCAGAAAAGAGCAGGCGCTGAATACTAACCGCATGACGCGAAAGCTGATCGATGTAGCGCTCATACCTGATGCGCACATCTGCCCGATGCTGATCAATAATCATCAGTCCCGACTTCACTGCCGTCAAGATATAACGTCCCTTATACTGATAATGGGTAGGTGACTTCTCAGCTATAAGATCCAAGCTGGAGTCTATAGCCGTCTCGTCGGGAACGAACAGTTCCGTCTGATCAACCTGAGGGCGAGAAGAATGCAATGCACCTTCATATAGTTGCTGCCAGGAATCACTTGAAGAGCTATGTAACTCTTTGTTCTTGAATGGATTATAGTCTGGGTTATAGGTTACCTTTGGTGTCGCAACCGAATCTCGCAGAGGGTCGAACACAGGAATATCCGGTCGTCCTTCCGTATCAAAGTCTATCGTTGGCACATCACAAAAACGACCAATGGCTTCCTTGACAGCCGCAGACAGGATTTGCCATATACTTTGTTCGTTCTCAAACTTTATCTCGGTTTTCGTGGGGTGGATGTTCACGTCAATATCGGCAGGAGCTACTTCAAAATAGATAAAATAGGGCACCTGCATTCCTTCAGGAAGCAGTCGCTCGAAGGCATTGGTCACTGCTTTATGGAAATAGGCATGCTTCATAAACCGACCGTTCACGAAGAAATAGTTCTGCACACCTTTTTTCCTGGCGGATTCAGGTTTCCCCACAAAACCGTGAATACGACAAATGACCGTATCAACCTCAACAGGCAACAAGTCTTGATTGAGTTTCTTGCCGAACACGTCACAGATGCGCTGCCGAAGCGATCCTGTCTTCAGGTTCATCAGTTCCTGTCCGTTGGAATGAAGCGTGAAAGCTATCTCAGGATATACCAACACTATTCGTTCAAAAGCCATGAGTATATTGCTCAGTTCAGTAGCATTGGTCTTCAGGAATTTACGTCGTGCAGGCACATTAAAGAACAGGTTCTCCACCTTAAAATTACTGCCTACAGGAGAAGACGTGGGTTCCTGCCGTACTATGCGCGAGCCCTGCAGCGACAAGTGAGTGCCTATTTCTTCGTCCTCCATCCTGGTGGTCAATTCCACCTGTGCTACAGCAGCAATCGACGGAAGGGCCTCACCACGGAACCCCATGGTCTGAAGAGAGAAGAGGTCGTCGGCCTTTCTGATTTTCGACGTGGCATGTCTCTCGAATGCCAAGCGGGCATCGGTTTCAGACATTCCTTTTCCGTCATCGATGACCTGAACCAACGTACGTCCAGCATCGACGATCTGTACATGAATGTTACGAGCACCCGCATCTACTGAGTTCTCGACCAGTTCCTTGACAACCGACGCCGGGCGCTGGATCACCTCACCTGCGGCAATCTGATTAGCCACGCTATCGGGTAAAAGCTGAATAATATCACTCATAACAACAACATCCAAATCAATAACAGAACCGCAATCAACAAGAGTATCTTCCTTGTACTCAGCCCATTTCCGGCATCCTTGCGGAAACGCGCATGTCTTTGTCCACGACTGAAAATTCCATGCAAGCCATCTGACTCCGACGATCCCGGAACATCAAGGCCCAGTTCCCTGCGTGCCCGGTTCTCTATCTCGTCAAGGCGGTCTCGCCTATCGTCCAGAAAGATGGGCTTATGGTTGAATTGGCGTGGTTTTTTCATTACCGTTGTTCTTCATCGACGTTTCACGCCGTTTTTGCGGTTTAAGCTCGGCACCACTTTCTTTTGGACGCCAGACGAAGATGTCGTCCTTCGACAATGGGCGGATATAGTCAAACCAATAAAAGCCTTTAAGATAGCGTTTCTCGGGTGGTATCTGTGAGACAGGATACATATTCCCATCACTCTTCGGAGCCCAGATGCGCTTCAACTTTCTGTTTTCCATGAACATTCGAAGTTCATTTGTCTCCATATAGACCAGTCCTACATAGGAGCTGTCGGATTCATCCTCGGGATAAAAGTCTACAATTACATTGTCCTTGGCTCTGGCCTCATGCATCTGTCCTTTGACAAAATAAGCAAACATCTCCTTCGACGAGATCTGATTATACATACCATCTTCTGGCAACTGCTCAATAGAGAAAGCCTGGTTGATAACATGGGCATGGTCAATGACAGAGTCCTTCATAAACACATCAATCTGCTCACCCACCAACTGCTGGTTGACGTTCCACACAATCGGATCCCGATACATCGACATACAGGAGTCGAGCGAAGAATAAACCAACGAGTCGCATACGGCCTGGACATCAACACGATACGCCCGTACCTTATTATATGCGTGCATTACACGATATATGGAGTCTGTATCCATGTTATAGGTAAACACCTTGAACGTATCAGCATGCATATAGAGTGTATCACGCTGTGAGAAGTCCATCGCCACCGCTGAATCTGTCACCATGGCATATCCCGTCTTGTCGTCGTAATAGCCATAGTTACTGGTAAGGATGTTTTTATTCACAGTGTCGGTATACACAACATTATAATACGCCTCGCTCACTTCAGTCTGACCGTCATACCAAAGGCTGTCACCCGTCAGACGACGCCCCTGATTGTCAAGTATAGAACGTTCTAACAGGATACCCTGTTCCTTCTGCGTATTATAAAAGCCCAATTCAGAGTAGATATGGCTTTTGCCCGACGTGATATCCGACGGCCCCACAATATGCGCCAGTTTCCCACGAGTATCATAATACAGCGAGTCGGTAGTAAGGTAGAAGTTCTTGTCGCGCATGTGGACGTCGTAATAGAAAACCGCCATCTTCGTGTCGGCATGGTACTCACCCCAGTCGCTGGTCAGCGTAGTAGTTCCATCAACGAGTTTTCCACCTTCCTGAAAGTAGCCCATTGACCACAACCGGTCATAGTAGAGCGAGTCGGTATAAAGAGTGGTCGTGCGGTTTTTCAATACCACATTCTGAAAGGCCTGCATCATCTGGTCGTTACCATCATAATAGCCATAGTCACTGGTCAGCGAGAGTGTATCGCCCTGATACATACGCACATGGCCGAAAGCCTCAAACGAGTTACTCTGTTCGAAAAAGTTTGCACTATCACAGAGGAGACGGGCCCCGTCATGCTCGAATTCCACATGCCCATTGAGCACCTGGGCATTATTGTTACGCCATCGGTCGTAGCTCAGTTCGTCTGAATGAATCAGATAAATGCGTTTCTTATCAGGTGCTTGATAGCCAGCAGGACGCGCTTTGCGTTGAGCTTGTTTTCGCTTCAGCGGACCATTCGCTGTTGGCTGTGGTACAGCTGCTGCATACAGAACCATCAGGCAAAGGAGACACAGAAGCATCATTGAGATGCTTCTGTGCCAACCTGCCTTTTTTATGTTGAAATCTTCTATCCTCAATTCTAAATAACGATTATCTCACCCATCCTTCGTATTCAAAATCACAACCCTTATATTCGTCGTTTATACGAACGTAGGTACTTTTGATTTTGTCGACCACCCACTTATGCAGTGCTTCGGCGCGGCGTTTTTCCAGCACCACGTCTTTCATTACCTGAAAGTCTTCGGTAATGATTGCCTTATGGCCATCCACACGATTCTTCAACTTGGCAATGACGCAGACCGTTTTACCTCGTTCATTAATCATGGTGAATGGAGCCGATATTTGCCCAACTTTCATAGTATCAACCACACGAGCCACCTCCGAGGGCAGGTCCTGCAACCGGAAACGCGAAGTCTGTCCACGCTCAGAACGGTTGGCCATCAGGCCACGGTTGTTGCGCGTATCCTTATCGTCAGAGAAGAACGTAACTGCATCCTCAAAAGTAAAGTTCTCGCCTGTATACAATCCATTCAGCAACCGTGGCACGACACCTTCACGCAAGTCTGAAGCAATGCTGTCAAGACGCGCCAACGACACCTGTATGGACGAATCGCTCACTTCGGGCTTAAGCAAGATATGACGCACCTTAACCTTATCGCCACGTTTGTCGACCAACTGGATGATATGGTATCCGAACTCCGACTCCACGATTTTCGATATTTTCTTCGGGTCAGTCAGGTTGAAAGCCACATTGGCGAAAGCTGGATCGAGCACGCCACGTCCCGTATAGTCCATCTCACCACCATTACGTGCAGTACCCGGATCCTGGCTATACAGACGTGCCAGCGTCTGAAACGTCGTCTCACCACGAGTCACACGATCGGTAAAATTTCGCAACTGGTCCTTCACCCTGTTGATTTCCTCCGGTTCAATACGTGGTGTCTGTGTCAGAATCTGGACTTCGACCTCTGTAGGCACAAAAGGAATGCTGTCCTCAGGTAAGTCTTTGAAATAACGGCGAACCTCAGCAGGTGTCACCTGGATGTCCTTCACCAGCTTTTCACGCATACGCTGAATCATCAGCTGATCACGCAGGTCATCGTGCATCGATTGGCGTATCTGGCTGATGCTCTGCCTACGATACTCTTCCAGTTTTTCGCGTGACCCTATCTGCGATACCATATAGTCAATACGCGCCTCCGTCTGACTTGAGATTTCAGACTCCGTCACCTCGATACTGTCAATAGCGGCCTGATGCAAGAACAGCTTCTGCACAGCAATCTGCTCAGGAATGGCGCAGTCGGGATCGCGATCCCACCTTGTACCTTCCATCGCTGCCTGCATGCGCATCACCTCAACGGTGCTCTTCAGTATCGGCTCGTCGCCAACCACCCAGATCACCTCATCAATAACGCTGCGATGCAGTATGCTGTCAGGAACCTCGGCGTGCGCCATGACAGGCATCAAAGCCAATGCCAATAGACTGTTTTTCACTACCATATCCAGACAATCAGTGTTTGTTCACGGTCTGCAACACGTCCTTATTCACTGAGAACGAATACTTACGGCGCAACTCGGCCACCCACTGCTGCTCAAGCATCTCCTGATAGTCGGCTACGACCAAGCCACGCACATCGGTATAGTCCTCGGGACCTTTCTTCAGCACCTTGCCATAGACGGCATTGATGGGATAGTCTTTCAAATGGCTGACAGTAGTGTCCTTCTTGAAGATGATACTGTCGACCAAAGCATTGTCACCTTCCTTGAAGATACCCTTCTCCACACGAATGCGGATGACACTGTCGGCATTAAACGTCTGGCGCAGCTTTTCTGCCCACTGCTCGAAAGGCAACTTCTTCACACAGTCGGCCACAGCCTTTACGTCGGCCTGCTCCTTTACATGATAGGCCATTCCCTTGTAGCGGGGCTTGTCCCAAGCATATTTTTTCTTGTTCTGCTTGAAGTACTGGGCCAGGCCAGCCTCATCCTTGGCAGCCTTATCCCACACCAGTTGATTACTTATCTCATAGAGTAACAGACCGTCGTGGTATTCCTTGATCAGGTATTTCATCTCGTCGTCTTTGGCAGACAGCTCATCGGCCACTTCATTCATCACCTGCTCCTTGGTCTTACCATTGCCATTTTTCACAATCGAGTCCACCTTCTGCTCGGCAATGTTGTCACGCAGTCCGCGCTGTTCTATGAACTTCAAAATGCTTTCATGATGGAACTCGTAGGGTTCCAGCATCTTACGTCCACGCAACTGGATAATATGATAGCCAAAAGGAGACTGCACGATGGGCGAAATCTGGCCCGAGTCCTTCAAGGCAAAGGCGGCATCCTCAAACTCTTTGACTAACTGTCCTCTCTGAACAAAAGGCAACAGTCCGCCCTGACGGGCAGAACCGGGATCCTGACTCACCTTCGTAGCCAGTTCACTGAAGTCGGCACCCTTCTGAAGGGCGTTATAAACCGAGTCGATGCGCACCTTGGCAGCAGCCAGTTCCTCTTCCGAGCCCTGCTGGGGAACACGCAGAAGGATATGCGCTGTCTGAATGAGTCCGTCGGGACCAATACGATCCACGGTCTCGTCGTAGATTCTGTGGGCCTCGCGCTCCATATCTTCATCAGTAACCATGGCCGGCAGCAACTGCTGATCACGATACTGTGCAAACTCAGCCTTGAACGAACTCAGCGTGTCGTACTTGGCATCGAGGGCGGCTAACACCTTTAGCTTATAATTAATGAAAAGGTCGACATACTCCTCGACACTTTTTTTATCGATGACACCATCCGAATTGTTCTTATTGTAGGAATACTCGAATTCTGAACGGGGAACGTCAACGCCGTTCACAGTCATAATAACGGGGTCTACAGTTGTCTGTGCGACAGCAGCTGCGCTGGCAAGGCAAACTGCGAAAAGCATTTTCAGTTTCATTATTGTTGTCTTATGTTATTTGTCCTATTCTGGTCTTGAGTAATTAGGTGCTTCGCTTGTAATGGTAATGTCGTGTGGATGGCTCTCCATCACGCCTGCATTGGTGATGCGAGTAAACTTAGCCTCGTGCAACTTCTCGATCGATGCAGCACCACAGTAGCCCATACCAGAACGCAAACCGCCTGTCAGTTGGTAGATCACCTCCTGTACCGTTCCCTTGTAAGGCACTCGACCGGCGATACCTTCTGGCACCAGTTTCTTCACATCCTTCGTATCGGCCTGGAAGTAGCGATCCTTTGAACCATGCTCCATGGCTTCCAGCGAACCCATGCCACGATAGCTCTTGAACTTACGGCCATTATATATTATGGTGTCGCCAGGACTCTCCTCGGTACCTGCCACGAGCGAGCCGATCATCACTGACGAGCCTCCTGCAGCCAGTGCCTTGACGATGTCGCCCGAGTAGCGCAATCCTCCATCGGCAATAAGGGGGACACCCGTTCCCTGCAAGGCACTATACACGTCGTAGACAGCGCTCAGCTGGGGCACACCGACACCTGCCACGATGCGGGTGGTGCAGATAGATCCCGGGCCTATGCCCACCTTCACGGCATCGGCACCGTTCTCTACAAGCATGCGTGCAGCAGTACCGGTGGCAATATTGCCCACCACGATGTCAATGTCCTTGAACGAAGCTTTAGCCTCACGAAGTTTATCGATGACACCTTTGGAATGGCCGTGAGCCGTATCGATGACGATGGCATCGGCACCGGCATTCACCAATGCCTGCATACGGTCGAGCGTGTCGGTGGTCACACCCACGCCGGCAGCAACGCGCAACCGTCCCTTCTCGTCCTTGCAGGCCATAGGCTTGTCCTTTGCCTTAGTGATGTCCTTATAGGTGATGAGTCCCACAAGGCGGTTGTCCATATCCACCACAGGCAGTTTCTCTATCTTGTTCTTCTGCAGAATCTCAGCCGCATCAAAAAGGTTGGTCTGCTGGTGTGTCGTTACGAGATTCTCTTTCGACATGATTTCGTCTACAGGACGGTCCAAACGACGCTCGAAACGCAGGTCACGGTTTGTAACGATGCCCACCAAGTGACGCTCGTCATCGACCACGGGGATGCCACCAATATGGTATTCGGCCATAATATCCAGTGCCTGCGCTACGGTCGAACCACGCGGAATAGTCACGGGATCATAGATCATGCCGTTCTCGGCACGCTTCACGATGGCCACCTGACGAGCCTGCTCATCGATAGGCATATTCTTGTGTATCACACCGATACCGCCTTCACGGGCAATGGCAATAGCCATCTGGCTCTCGGTCACCGTATCCATAGCCGCGGTGACGAAAGGCACGTTCAACTCGATGTTGCGCGAGAAGCGGGTTTTCAACTCTACCGTCTTCGGCAGCACCTCAGAATAAGCGGGAATCAGCAGGACGTCGTCAAAAGTAAGGCCGTCCATCACGATTTTGTCTGCAATAAATGAAGCCATAATGTTTACACCTTTCTTAAATATTGCGTGCAAAGGTACGAAAAATAAGATAAATGTGAAAAGTGAAAAGTGAAAAATTTGCTGCCGCAGTCTTTTTTTAACCACTCTTCACTTACCATAAGGTGTAGCGGCAGCAAATTATTCACTTTTCACTTTTCCCTTCTCCCTTTTCACTTATCCCTTTTCCCTTTTCCCTTAATTCGCCATCTCACTGATGAACTTGATACGCACGAGGCGTATCTCGTTTTCCTCATAGTCTGATCCCAGTTCCTCATAGGCATCCTTCAGGTCGCCGGAGTCGGACTCGCGGAAATACTCATAGATGTCGTCGATATCGTCGGGATCCATAATCTCCTGGAGGAAATAGTCGATATTGACCTTATTGCCACTATAAAGGACGATGCCTTCGAGCTCGTCGAGCAGTTCTTCGAAGTCGATGCCCAGTGCATTGGCTATTTCGTCAAGGTCGATACGGCGGTCGATGTTCTGCAGAATCTTCAGCTTGCGCATCGAGTCCTTAGGCTTGGTACGCACACGAAGATCGGCCTGACGGGTAATGTCGTTCTCCTCGCAATAGCGTTTGATCAGATCGACGAAATCCTTGGCGTATGGCTGCCTCGTCTTTCCGTCGCCTACGCCCTGGATGTTCTTCAGTTCCTCGAGTGTAACCGGGTAGTCGGTAGCCATCTGTTCAATACTCACATCCTGGAAGATGACATAGCCCGGACGTTCCAACTTGCGCGACCACTTGCGACGCAAGTCGTGGAGCATGGCCGAAAGTGTGGGGTCAAGGGCACTCGTTCCACCATCCATATTGACGCTATCGTCTTCCTCGTTGAACTCATGGTCTTCGGACACCATAAAGGTATGAGGCTTCTTCAGGAAACGTTTTCCTGCAGCGGTTACTTTCAGCAGGCCATAGTTCTCGACATCTTTCTTCAGGTAGCCTGCAATCAGTGCCTGACGGATGACGGGATTCCATATCTTCGGATTGTCATCCTCGCCCGTACCAAACTCGTCGAGCTCATGGTGCTTATGCGCCAATATCTCTTCGGTCTCACGGCCTGTAATGAAATCGATGATATAGTCGGAACGGAAATTCTCCTTGACGGTGAGTATGGTACGCAGCACGGTGACCAGCTGGTTCATGGCGTCGACCTTGGTCTGCGGATGCAGACAGTTGTCGCAGTTATGGCAGTTCTCAGGCTCGTACTCCTCACCGAAGTAATGGAGGAGCATTTTCCGTCGGCATACCGATGTCTCGGCGTATGCGGCAGTCTCTTGCAGCAGCTGACGCCCTATGTCCTGCTCAGCCACAGGCTTACCTTCCATGAACTTGTCAAGTTTCTGCAAGTCCTTATAGCTGTAGAAGGCAATGCAGATACCCTCGCCACCGTCGCGTCCGGCACGTCCCGTTTCCTGATAATAGCCCTCTAAGCTCTTCGGTATGTCGTAGTGGATGACGAAGCGCACATCAGGCTTGTCGATGCCCATGCCAAAGGCGATGGTTGCCACAATGACGTCGATTTTCTCCATGAGGAAGTCGTCCTGCGTCTGTGAGCGTTTCATCGAGTCGAGACCGGCATGATAGCAGTCGGCCTTGATATCGTTGGCCTGTAACACTTCGGCCAGGTCTTCAACCTTCTTGCGCGACAAGCAATAGATAATGCCGCTTTTGCCGGGATGCTGCTTGATGAACTTCACAATGTCCTTGTCCACATCCTTTGTCTTCGGACGCACCTCATAGTATAGGTTAGGACGGTTGAACGACGACTTGAACTCGGTGGCGTCCATAATGCCTAAGTTCTTCTTGATGTCGGTACGCACCTTGTCGGTAGCCGTTGCCGTGAGTGCGATCACGGGAGCCTGGCCTATCTCGTTGATGATGGGACGTATGCGCCTGTACTCAGGACGGAAGTCGTGGCCCCACTCCGAGATGCAGTGAGCCTCGTCGACAGCGTAGAACGAAATCTTAACCGACTTCAAGAACTCCACGTTGTCTTCTTTCGTCAGTGATTCCGGAGCTACATAAAGTAGTTTGGTATGACCTGCGCGTATGTCGTTCTTCACCTGATCGATAGCAGCTTTGTTGAGCGAAGAATTAAGGAAATGGGCGATGCCCTCATGTTCGCTCAGATGGCTGATAAAGTCCACCTGATTTTTCATCAGCGCAATAAGTGGCGAGATAACAATGGCCACACCGTCCATGAGTAGCGAAGGCAACTGGTAGCATAGCGACTTGCCGCCACCCGTAGGCATCAGCACGAATGTGTCCTTGCCATCAAGCACGTTCTGAATGATGGCTTCCTGGTCTCCTTTAAAGGTGTCGAAGCCGAAATAGCGCTTCAATTCCTTTGTCAGATTCGAATGTTTGTTTGTCGGCATAGGCTTTTGTCTTCGAAATGAGAAATGAGATTACTCACTTATTGCAGATTCGATTTCGCAAGCTGACTCTCGGCATACTCGCGTGTCACTTCATAGTTTTTCACTCGCTTCGACGGCACCTCGAACATGGCGTCCATCATAATGCTCTCAACAATAGAGCGCAGACCGCGAGCACCAAGCTTGTACTCCACCGCCTTATCGACGATGAGCTTCAACGCCTCGTCGGTGAAGGTGAGCTGGATGCCGTCCATCTGGAACAGCTTCTCATACTGCTTCACAATCGAGTTCTTCGGCTCAACCAATATGCGACGCAGTGCATCGCGGTTAAGAGGGTTCAGATAGGTAAGCACCGGCAGTCGGCCAATGATTTCAGGAATGAGCCCGAACGACTTTAAGTCCTGAGGCATGACGTACTTCATCAGGTCGTCCTTGTCTATCTTGCGCACGTTCTGCACCGAGTTGTAGCCCACGGTATGGGTATTCAACCGCTGGGCAATCTTTCGCTCGATGCCATCAAAGGCGCCACCACAGATAAAGAGGATATTGCGTGTGTCTACCTGTATATAGTCCTGGTCGGGATGCTTGCGGCCACCTTTTGGCGGCACGTTCACATCGGTGCCCTCAAGGAGTTTCAGCAGGCCCTGCTGCACACCTTCACCGCTCACGTCACGTGTGATGGACGGGTTGTCGGCCTTGCGAGCTATCTTGTCGATCTCGTCGATAAAGACAATGCCCCGCTGCGCTGCCTCGACATTATAGTCGGCCACCTGGAGTAAACGGGACAAGATGCTCTCTACGTCCTCGCCCACATAGCCGGCCTCGGTGAACACCGTGGCGTCGACGATAGTGAACGGCACGTCAAGCAGACGGGCAATGGTGCGAGCCAGGAGCGTCTTTCCCGTTCCCGTTGAGCCTACCATGATGATGTTCGACTTCTCAATCTCCACGCCCTCGTCGTCCTTAGGCTGCTGCAACCGTTTGTAGTGGTTGTAGACGGCTACCGACAGATAGCGCTTGGCCTCGTCCTGACCGATGATGTACTGGTCGAGGTAGTCTTTTATCTCACGGGGCTTAGGCACGTCTTTCAGCTTAAACTTGACAGTGTCGGATTCCTTGACAGGAGAGAGACCCGATTCCTGTACTATCTGATATGCCTGACGGGCGCAGTCTTCACAGATAAAGCCGCTGACACCCGAGATGAGCAGTTTCACATCTCGTTCGCTACGTCCGCAGAAATTACACTGTTTCTTCATTTCTTCTTCAGCACCTCGTCAATCATTCCGTAAGCCTTCGCCTCGTCGGCAGTCATCCAATAGTTGCGGTCGCTGTCGGCCCACACTTTGTCGTAGTCGGTGTGCGAGTGCTCGGCAATAATGGTATAGAGCTCTTTCTTTATTTTCTGTATCTCGCGGGCCTCAATCTCGATGTCGCTGGCCTGACCCTGGACACCACCTAAAGGCTGGTGAATCATCACGCGGCTGTGGGGCAGCGCCGAGCGCTTGCCTTCCTTGCCCGACACCAACAACACGGCAGCCATCGAGGCGGCCATGCCCGTGCAGATGGTGGCCACGTCGCTCGTAATGAACTGCATGGTGTCGTAGATGCCCAGCCCGGCATAGACAGAACCGCCAGGCGAATTGATGTAGATAGAGATGTCCTTGCCGGGATCCACGCTGTCCAGGTAAAGGAGCTGCGCCTGCAGGGTGTTGGCCGTGTAGTCGTTGACCTCGGTACCTAGGAAGATGATACGGTCCATCATCAGGCGCGAAAAAACATCCATCTGCGTCACGTTCAACTGACGCTCCTCCAAGATATAGGGATTCATGTACTGTGCCTGGGCACGCATCACATCATCAAGCACCAATCCGTTCATGCCAAGGTGCTGGGTTGCATATTTTCTAAACTCGTTCATAATCAATATTTTAGTACATTCTATTAGGTGGATTATCAGATTTGCACAAAGCCTGACTCTCCAATAAGAGTTACAAAGTTAATAAAAAAATTCATATTCAAGCAATTTTATCTCATTTTTTTGAAAAAATTCAGAATTTTACCTATGATTAATCAAGATTCTTCGTAACTTTGCACCATCAACCCATACAACAGCATGCAGTGGACTGACAGGATACGACAGGTGAAGCTATGGCTCGTAGTGGCGGCAGTGGTCATTGCCGTCACGTCGCTCCTTGTGTCACACTATCTGGTACGCGACCTGCAACGCGAGGAACGCGCAAAAATGGAGATGTGGGCACAGGCCATGCGTGCACTAAGCGAAGCCGACGAGAACACCGACCTGTCGCTTGTCATGGCAGTCATCGAGGAAAACCACACCATACCCATCGTGGTGCTCGATGTCGACGGGAACATTGCCGACTATCGCAACACCGACATCCCCTCGTCGGCCGACACGATAGCTTTTCTTGCCGCCTACGGACGCCGGTTACAGGAGGCAGGCAACAGCATACGCATCGACTTCGATGATTCCGACTACTACCAATTAGTATGCTACGACGAGTCGACCATGTTGAAGCGGCTCACACAGTGGCCATACGTACAGTTGGGCATCGTCATGATTTTTGTTGTCGTGGCCATCTTTGCCCTGCTCTCTTCGAAACGTGCCGAGCAGAACAAGGTATGGGTAGGCCTGTCGAAGGAAACCGCCCACCAGCTTGGCACGCCCATCTCGAGTCTCATGGCGTGGGTCGAGGTGCTCAAGGAGAGCTATCCCGACGACGACCTCATACCAGAGATGGAGCAAGACGTGAGACGACTGGAGCGTATCGCCGAGCGATTCTCGAAAATCGGTTCGCTGCCCGAGCCCGTCGATGCCTCGATGAACGAGGTGCTCGACCACGTCATAGCCTACATGGACAAGCGCACATCGCAGAAGGTGCGAATTACCGGCCACTACCCTACCGAGCCGGTCATCGTGCGCATGAATGCCTCGCTCTTTGAGTGGGTCATCGAAAATCTGTGCAAGAATGCCGTCGATGCCATGGAGGGCGGACAGGGCAAGATAGACCTCTGGCTTCTGGAAGAAGGCGACACCGTTGCCGTAGAAGTGGTAGATACAGGCAAGGGCATCCGCAGTCGCGACATCAAGAACGTATTCCGCCCCGGCTTTACCACAAAGAAACGCGGCTGGGGACTCGGCCTCTCGCTGGCCAAGCGCATCGTAGAAGAATACCACAAAGGCCACATCTATGTGAAATCGTCAGAGGTGGGTCGAGGCACCACCTTCCGCATAGAACTGAAGAGAAGCTGACCACAATCATCATCTTTTTTTCGCGCACACGTATATATATAATAAGGTGGCCGTAATCATCTCTTCATGGAGCTTGCTTTATGATACAAACTCGTCGACTTTGTTCAACAAACTCGTCGACTTTGTTCAACAAACTCGTCGACTTTGTATCGCAATTGAGCGTTGATTGCTCTGCAAGACCTATGCCTTTGCTTCGCAAAACTGATGCCTTTGAATCGATCAATAATAAAAAAAAGCCAAATTCGTTGGGCAGTTACGAAAAAAGTTTGTAACTTTGCACCCGCAAAAAAGTGTATATGTGTAGTTTAGAGCGCTTTAAGATTGATTTAAAGGGACTTACGGAAGACTCAACACCTTTGGAGTGGGACCTGGACGACCAGTATTTCAGTGCTTTAGACAGTGCTGAGGTGCAGGGCGGAGCGTTGCACGTGTCGGGGTCTATACGCAAGGCTACCGGCTTCTTTGAACTCCAGCTCGCCATCAGCGGCACAGTTCGCATTCCCTGCGACCGCTGCCTCGACCCGATGGATCAGCCCATCGAGACAGGGCTGCGAATGGTTGTCAAGTTAGGAAGCGAATATTCGGAGCAGGATGACATCGTCGTCGTCGACGAGGCCGAAAGAATCCTCGATACGGCATGGTTCATCTATGAGTCCATCGCACTGGCAATACCCATCCAGCACGTTCATCAACCTGGCGATTGCAACGATGCTATGATGCGGATGCTCGACGAGCATTCGGCTGCCCGAAGCAGCGATGAGGATGCACAGAAGGAGATAGACCCCCGATGGGAAGCACTTTTAAAGTTAAAGTTAAAAGTGAAGAGTGAAAAGTGAAAAGTGAAAAGTGAAAAAATTGCTACCGCTCGACACATTAAAAAAAGAACATTGTTAAATTTTATAATTGTAAATCAAAATGGCACATCCTAAAAGAAGACAATCAAACACTCGTACCGCTAAGCGTCGTACCCATGACAAGGCCGTAGCTCCTACACTGGCCGTATGCCCCAACTGTGGTGCTTACTACATCTACCACACCGTATGCCCCGCCTGCGGTTACTATCGCGGCAAGGTGGCTATCAAGATGGAGGACGAAGCAGTAGCTGAATAATGAGTAGAATCAACGCGATCATCACAGGCGTTGGCGGTTACGTGCCCGACTATATCCTGACTAACGAGGAGCTGTCGCGCATGGTCGACACCAACGACGAGTGGATTATGACGCGCGTGGGTATCAAGGAGCGCCGAATCCTCACCGAAGAGGGTCTCGGCACTTCATATATGGCGCGCAAGGCGGCCAAGGAACTCATGCGGAAGACGGGGGCTGATCCCGACAGCATCGACGCACTGATCGTAGCTACGTCGACTGCCGACTACAAGTACCCGTCGACAGCCAGCATCGTGCTTGGCAAGCTGGGGCTGAAGAACGCCTTCGCCTTCGACCTGTGGGCTGCATGCTGTGGTTTCCTCTATGCACTGGACCAGGCGGCCATGATGATTCAGAGTGGAAGAAAGAAGAAGATCATCGTCATTGGAGCTGACAAAATGTCGTCGGTCACCGACTACAAGGACCGCCAGACTTGTCCACTCTTCGGCGACGGTGCCGCAGCTGTGCTCGTCGAAGCTACCGAAGAAGAGGGTGTCGGCGTCATGGATAGCTACTTCCGCTGTGACGGCAAGGGCCTGCCCTTCCTCCACATGAAGGCTGGAGGCTCCGTATGCCCACCAAGCCATTTCACCGTCGACCACCGTCTGCACTACACCTATCAGGAAGGACGCACCGTGTTCCGCTATGCCGTGACCAACATGAGCGATGACTGTGCACTGATTGCAGAGCGCAACCAGCTCACGAAGGAAAACATCAACTGGATCGTTCCCCATCAGGCCAACATGCGCATCATTGAGGCGGTGGCCAAGCGATTGGAGGTACCGATGGAACAGGTGATGGTCAACATCGAACGCTACGGCAACACATCAGCTGCTACCATACCTCTTGCCCTCTGGGAATATGAAGACCGCCTGAAGAAGGGCGATAACCTGATTCTCACCGCCTTCGGAGCCGGCTTCGTCCACGGAGCCAGTTATCTGAAGTGGGCGTATTGATCAGGAGTCGAGAATTAACAACTAAGAATTAAAAATTATGATTAGTTTTGCCGCATGTCTGCAGCAAGTCTAACCATAATTTTTAATTCGTTTTTATAGAAAAGCACCTATGCACAAAGCCGGATTCGTCAACATCGTAGGAAACCCCAATGTGGGAAAGTCGACACTCATGAACCAACTCGTGGGTGAGCGCATATCCATTGCAACATTCAAGGCACAGACCACACGCCATCGCATCATGGGCATTGTCAACACCGACGACATGCAGATTGTGTTCAGCGATACGCCCGGCGTGCTCAAACCCAACTATAAGTTGCAAGAGTCGATGCTCGCCTTCTCAGAGAGCGCTCTCGTCGATGCCGACGTACTACTCTACGTCACCGACGTCGTCGAGAACCCCGAGAAAAACATGGACTTCTTGGAGAAGGTACAGAAGATGACGATTCCCGTCATCCTGCTCATCAATAAGATTGACGAGCTATCCGGAGATTCCGGAAATTCCGGAAATTCCGGAAAAACCAGCCAGCAACAACTTTGCGACATCGTCGCAAAATGGCACTCTCTGCTTCCAAACGCAGAGATTCTACCCATCTCGGCAAAGAACAAGTTCGGCACAGACATACTGCTGAAGCGCATCAAGGAGCTGCTGCCCGAAAGCCCGGCATTCTTCGACAAGGACCAGCTGACAGACAAGCCTGCGCGCTTCTTTGTCTCGGAGATTATCCGCGAGAAAATACTCCTCTATTACGACAAGGAGATACCCTACAGCGTCGAGGTGGTCGTAGAACGTTTCAAAGAGGACGAAAAGAAGATACACATCAACGCCGTCATCTACGTGGAGCGCGACTCGCAGAAGGGCATCATCATCGGTCATCAGGGCGTAGCGCTAAAGAAAGTATCGACCGAAGCCCGCAAGACATTAGAGAAGTTCTTCGACAAGCACATCTTCCTCGAGGTCTTCGTAAAGGTCGACAAGGACTGGCGCTCGTCGCAGCGCGAACTCGACAACTTCGGCTACAACCCCGAATAGAAGCCAAAAGCTCATGTAAAACCTGAAATACAGAAAAGCGTTATGAAAAGAATCGTGCTATTCACAGCCATCCTGATGGCAACCATCGTCGTCAAAGCCCAAGGCGAAGAGGGCGACTTCACCATACAGCCTAAAGTAGGTATAAACCTGTCAAGCCTGTCGGATGCCGACAAGGCCATCGTGGAAGTGAACTTCGGCTTCGAAGGCGAGTATATGCTCACCGATAACCTCAGCTTCGCAGCAGGTGTCATCGTGTCGAATCAGGGTGCCAAGTACGACAGCAGCAGTGCAGGCTCGTACACCGCCGACTTAGACTATGCCAATGTGCCCGTTGTGCTGAACTACTACGTGCTGCCAGGCCTGGCCATCAAGGCTGGCGTGCAGCCCGGTTTTAGGGTTAAGGCAAAGGCAAAGACTGACGGCGCGTCCATGGATCTGGATGAGGTCTATAGTAGTATAAGCAAATTGATAGGAGAAGAGGTGAAGATCAGCAAGTTCGACTTCTCCATCCCTGTCGGCATCTCTTACGAATACAAGAACATCGTACTCGATGCACGCTACAACTGGGGGCTGATTAAGTTGGTCAACATAGGCGACGCATTCTATAACCGCGTGTTCCAGCTAACCTTGGGCTATAAGCTCAACATCGACCTGTAACACCAAGTAACAAAACAACTCTAAAGATATGGGAAACTTAGTAGCCATCGTTGGACGTCCGAACGTCGGCAAGTCCACATTATTCAATAGGCTGACCAACAGCCGTCAGGCCATCGTCAGCGACGAGGCAGGTACTACACGCGACCGCCAGTATGGCAAGTGCGAATGGAACGGACGCGAGTTCTCAGTTGTCGATACGGGCGGCTGGGTAGTCAACAGCGACGATGTGTTCGAAGAAGAAATACGCAAGCAGGTGATTATCGCCACCGAAGAGGCCGACCTCGTGCTCTTCCTCTGCGACATCAAAAACGGTGTCACCGACTGGGACATGGATGTGGCTCAGATTCTTCGTAAAGGTGTGAGGGGTAGTGAAAAGGGAGTGAAGGGAAATGAAGGGGACAAATCATTGCTTCCCCCAGTTATTCTGGTAGCCAACAAGGCTGACGACGGTAAGGACCTCTACGGACAGTACGACTTCTATAAGCTCGGACTGGGCGATCCCTTCTGCATCAGTGCAGCCACAGGCAGCGGCACAGGCGACCTGCTCGACAAGGTGATCGAGATGCTGCCAGAGAAGCAAAAGGACGACATGGAGGATGGCATTCCCCGCTTTGCTGTTGTGGGCCGCCCGAACGCTGGCAAGTCGAGCATCATCAACGCCTTTATAGGCGAGGACCGCCATATCGTCACCGACATTGCAGGCACTACACGCGACTCTATCTACACCCGTTACGACAAGTTCGGCTTCGACTTCTACCTTGTCGACACCGCAGGTATACGTCGTAAGAACAAGGTATCGGAAGACCTCGAGTTCTACAGCGTGATGCGCTCCATCCGCGCCATCGAGAACAGCGATGTGTGTATCCTGATGATCGATGCCACCCGAGGCATCGAAGCCCAGGACATGAACATCTTCCAACTTATACAGAAGAACAACAAGTCCCTGGTCGTAGCCGTAAACAAATGGGACTTGGTAGAGGACAAGTCACAGATTGCTATCTCAACCTTCGAGGACGCTATCCGTCAGCGCATGGCCCCGTTCGTCGATTTCCCCATCATCTTCACCTCGGCCCTGACCAAGCAACGAATCTTCAAGGTCTTAGAGACTGCGAAGCAAGTCTACTTAAATCGCAAAGCGAAGATCGGCACATCGAAGCTCAACGAGGTAATGCTGCCTATCGTCGAGGCCACACCGCCACCTTCGGTAAAGGGCAAATACATCAAGATCAAGTACGTCAGTCAGGTACCTGACACACAGATTCCTACATTTATCTTCTATGCCAACCTACCGCAATACGTAAAGGAGAACTACAGGCGATTCCTGGAAAACAAGATACGAGAGAACTGGACGCTTACAGGCACCCCCATCAATGTCTTCATCAGACAGAAATAACCCCCAACAATTACGGAGATAATCAACGAAAACCCGTAACAGCCCTTATAATGAAAACCCTCAATACCCCTTTTACTGTAGGCAGCGGCTTAGCCGCTGCTTTCCGTATCGTCAGCCCCGTGCTCCCTTCACTGCTGCTGGCACTTGCCCTTTCATCATGCACCAGTGAGCTCACCCCCGAAGAGCGTACCCGGCTGGCATTGGAGGCTGCCAGCAAGGAAGCCACCAGCGCCTATAGCCACCTACTCTCCGCAGACTACGACCAGTTCCTTTCATTGCGTGCCGGCATGGATACCATACCCGAAAGCTACCGCGAAGAGTTCATCGATGCCTGCAAGCAACACATGCAGCAATTTAAGGAAAAGCACAAGGGCATCACTTCCTTTACAATAAGCAACGCCCGCATGGATTCCACCCTCAACCTCGCACAGATATTCCTACTCCTCCAGTTAGGCGACGATAGCCAAGAAGAAATCGTCGTACCGATGGTTGAACACAACGGACGGTGGATGATGAAGTAAACAACTTGAAGAACATACATACATAAAAGAATGCTGCATGCAAAAGCATGCAGCATTCTTTTATTATAATCAAACTGTTCAATATGCAGTTAGAACGTAAGCAATGGACGAATCAGATATTGACTTTCCTTATCACAACCAGAGTCTAAGAAGAACATCACACCGTCACTGTAATTAGGTATGGGCTGATATTTGAACTCAAAGCTCATTGCCTTGGTCAAACCGACCTCGGTACTTGTCCAATAACGGAGGCCATTCTGCAACTTATGGCGGTCTAAGTGTCCTTCAAATCCAGGATCAAACATCCAGAACTTCGCAGAGTTATTTGATTCAAGATTCTCAATCATAGATCCTTCTACTTGTCCTGTCAAGGATGGATAGAACACTGTGCCATCAGCAATTGAAGAACCAGCGATAGCGTCAGCAATATCAGTACCTGATCCACCACCAAACTTTTTACCTATCTGATCGAAAATCAGGGCCCACTCTCCAAATGTACCAATATGCCATCTGCCTTTTGATCCAACTCCAGCTGTAGAATATTGAGCGCAATCCCATGATGCCCAGTAGTTGTCAGTCTGGGTAGCTGGTACCACCGTCCATCTATTGAACAGCACATTCGTATTATACTCACCGTTCAGATCATTCGCGTATGCTTCGGCAAACGTTGCACAGTTAGGTAACTCAGTAAAATCTCCATAAGGACCCCAACGGTTATACTTCGTTGAGAATGGATAAGAAGAGAATGTATGAGCAGTATTCTGGAAAGCCATCACCAAACCATGCTTAGCAGTTCCCTTGGCACCAGTAGCTGGATCATAAGTGCCTACTTTATCGCCAAGATAAACTATTGTACCAATGGGTACAGCACCAGTATCATGATGATTATCTTGGCCCCACGTACCATCGCTATAATAGAAATCACCGATCTTGGGTGCCTTGATTACGTCAAAGTGGAGCTTTTTACCAAGGGTGATAATAATATCGCTGCACTTACCATTCTGAGTTTGAATATTGATAGTATTTTTGACAACACCATTATAAGGCTCCATCTCGTTAGCCAGAACCTGGTAGTCCAAAACGACTTCAACCTGCTGCGGTTGTTCGACAACCTGATATGGGATGAAAAGCAGACCTTTCTTTGTCAGAAGTGTAACACCATCTGTACCGGTATTGGCAGAAGTGATACCTTCGTTTGCATTATAGTAAGTCTGGTTATCATAATCTTCAGTTGCAATAAACTGGGAATATGCGGGATCGACAGAAACAATGTCACTTTCCTTTATCGTAACAGTACGATCAACGGTAACTTCACCAGAAACGATGGGCTTCCAATTAGGAATACCTTGTTTGCTATTAAGAACCAACTTCGCCTTACGAGTCAAGTTCCTATAGTTCATTGTTATAGACCTAATATATACACGAGCATTAGAACTGGCATCGAGTACAGCTTGCAGTTCAGGAGTAACCTTAATTTTAATCTTATCACCAATAATACCGAGCGCATGCTTGAAGGTGAAGTTCATCTTGTCTGTAAGATTTGCTTTCTCCTGATCATACCAAGGATTATCAGAGTTAGCTGCATTCACACCAATAAGCAAGTCACACTGCCCCTGATTCAGCGCAGGATTTGAGAAAGGATAGGGAGACAACACATAGACAAGCCACGGATCACCTTCATCGTATGGCTTTGACATGTCAGCAATACAAGCAGTCTTCCAAGGTTTCTCGTAGTCAATCTTAGTATGATCAACATAGGGGGCATAGGCAAAGAAAGTTGTCTTACCATTGTTAGGCCAATACTTTACAGGGTTGTAAGACCAGATGTAATCAGATCCCACCTTCTCACCATTCACCTGCTGATTATACATAAAGTCAGGAGTTACTGTAGAGCTCTCATAGACTAATGCACCTGTATAACAACCGAAGACACCAAAGCCTTGCTTTTTGATAAGGTCATCTTCGTTATCGATAACACCGAGTGTTCCACCAGAGGTTGCTCGTGTCAGCATCTGCGTAGTCTGAACTCCAAACTGAACGGTACCATCATTACTTAGTGCCGACTCATTTACATTGTCATCTTCAGAGCAGCCAGCCATAAAGAGGGCAAGCCCGAACAATGCAAGAAATTTAGTTGTTTTCTTCATATTGATATTTTTTATATTTTTTATTTCAGATAAGAATCATACTAAATAGCCTATTCAACAATGATGTTCAGTCGGCAAAACTAATTCAATCTCCTCTATTTGTTTTCATCGTTTAAGGCAGAGGACAAACCGAAAGCGAATCAATCAATTAGTAGGTATATCGTGCCTACTCTCTTTCCATTCAAGGAATTTAAAAAAAAGAACGCCAATCAAAGCTATCAATGCCACTGAGGCATAAGCAATCACCATGTTCATTTTATCTTTCCTTTTTTCTTTTTATGATTTTTCTCATACAGCATACTCAATCCAAGAACGAGAACGCTGATAGACAAGAAGAGCGCAACGAAGAACATGTTAGGTTCATTCATATCAGAAAAGACCGAAGAAATCAGCAATGCTGTCACCATGTATTTGGCGATATCCATCAGCCATTTTCCGAACTCTTTCTTCATCTGGTAAGATTTTTAAAGTAAGCAGGAGCCACAGGCTGACGGCCAGCGGCTCCTGCCTTAGTTTGAATTAGCGATTTACGCTAAGAACATTTGATTAGTTGTTCTCAGGAAGCTCAACATCAGCAGCAGCAGTTGACTCATCCCAATCGGTAACAACAGCCTCGAACTTAACGCTAGTCAGACCAACATAGATCTTAACCTGATAAGCCTTACCTGCCTCAATTGCAGGGAATACGTTCTCCTTGAAGATCTTATTCTCAATAGAGCTACCCTTGTGGCCGTTGCTCAATGTGCCAGCCAAAGCGTCATCCTCGGTCTCCACGTCGTAAACGATGCGGATATCCATCTGCTCGTTGGTAGGAATCACGTAGATAGGAGCGTTAGCATCGGCAGTGCCATCCCACAAGTTTACGAATGCATCGGTGGGAAGATCAGTAGCGGGATCCTCAGCAGTGATGATGGGGTTCAGGCCAGTCGGCTTCTCGTTCTTCTGGGGATTGATGCTGTTGTCCTCGTTCAGCTCCTTGTTATCCTTCAGACCATCGAAGAAAGTAACATTCTCGTCGTAAACGAGCTCAGTGTTACCATCATAGCTCTTCCAGTTAGGCTCAGCGTCAGCAACAGAAGCAACATCGTCGCTGTGGAGGTTCAGGGCACCCTTCATGGTGAAACCAGAGAGAGAAATCGAACGAACCCAAACATTAGTGTGATTGTCAACAGTACCGTCACCCTCAGTACCAATCTGGGTAGTACCAACAGCAGGAGTAGCCTCGTCAACAACAGCGATGATCTGAACGTTCAGGCGAGCAAGAGCGTGCTTGAAGTTCCAAGAAATCTTACCAGTAGCAGCAACGTTCTCCTTCACGAGGTCAACGAAGCAGCAACCAGGAACCAAAGGTAAAGACTCACCGTTAATCGGAGTATAGCTGGTAGCATCAGCTGCAACACCCCAGAGGAGGTCAACAGAAGTAGTAGGATTGGTATCAACAACATACTTCACGATAGGATCACCAGTAGCAGTGTTCTTAGAGAGCTGAGTGATGTTCTTCTCCTGATCCTGAGGAGCAACGGGTACACCAGTAGAAACAGTCACGTCAACCCAAGGTGCATAAGCAAAGAATGACAGCTTATCAACCTCATCGCTCTCAGCACCATTACCAAACTCGTTGGGCCAGTACTTCACAGGCTCATAAGTCCACTTAGAACTGTTATAGTTCACCTGCTGGTTGTACATGAAGTTAGGAGTAGACTTGTCAGCATCGAAGTCACCATCATTTGTGAAGTAACCGAAAACACCGAAACCTTCAGTACCCTGCAGGTCAGCAGTCTTCCAACCATAATAGGTATTAGCTGGGACGTTACCAGGAGCACCAGCACGTGTGATAGCACGAGAGGTGTAGACCTCGAAGTTGAGGGCCTGATCCTGAGCCTGCTTCACCGGAGTGACAAGCTCTTCACTTGAACATGCAGTCAGCAAAGCTGCTGCAGCTGCGAAAAACAAATACTTTTTCATAAATGTTGAAATTAAAAAGTTAATAAAAAAGAATATTATTTGATTAAAATTAAAACTTACCTAATTAGAACTTAACCTCAGCTTGTTCGGTTTCATCCCAAGGATATACGATACCATCGAACTCAATGCCATTGTATGCAGGAACCCAAGGAAGGACAGGAATACGGGGATCATCGTCCATGAGGTCAATACGCAATGCATATTCGTTTCTGAAGAGATAGATCTCATTACCTACGTCAAGATGGAAGTACTTAACCGTCTTACGATCGCGAAGCGTACATTTCAAGTTAATACGAACTTGATTAGAGGGACGATTTGAAAGGCACTCATAACTATATGGAGCCAAAGGAATATTACCCTCATACTTGATGTTATCCTTAGGACGCTGTGCTGTATGCACATCCCAGTTACGATTCTCCAATCCCATGGGACCCCATGTGCGGAATGACTTTGCTACGTATCCTAATCCACCAGCAACCAAGTTACTGTCCTTAGGCAGATGGATTTCCCATTCATCAAACGACATCAAACAAGGTGTATCAGAAGCCTTACAGTCAATCAACTGATAACCGTCGGCAAGACCGGCAATAGATGCTTCAACCTTCCAAAGGTAATAGATACCCTTAACATAGATACGTACACGCATGTTCCAAGGATCAAGCAGCGGCTCCATATTGAACACCTGCTTAGTCAGCGTCTCCTGATAGGTATCACGCTCCTCGTAAGGAATATAGCGATCATACTTACCCGACTTGATGTCCATGTATATCGTGTCGCTTGCCATAATCTCAGGCTCATTGGCTACGTTATAAAAGCCATTTTCGTTGACCTTAGGCAGTTTAGAAGCATAAGCGACTGGTCCGAACAACTCTGGAATAGAGTCTGGCTGATAGCTGGATGGTGTTGACTGCACCTTAGCAGTGTTAGCATAGTCCATACCGATGAACTCCTGACGACCATACTCCTCTGGTGAATAGTCGATAACCAAACCGTCGTATTGACCCTGAGAAAGATAGACACCGAAGTGACGAACTTCAGAAGTGGTGTAACGGAAAGACTTACGTCCATCACGAGGGAAGAACCAAACTGTCATACCATCGGGATCTTCAGCAGGTTGGATTTCCGGATTAGCAGGCTGGATATCGGTATTGTAAATTCCTTTGATACCCCATTCACGGAAGTAGTTACGCCAATCGACATTAACTTCAACCTGCTGGTAGTTGTCCTGGAACACCCAAAGGTCACGACGGCAGCTGTTGGCCGTGAGCAAAACAATTGCTGCAGCGGCAAGCGGCGTAAAGCGCCGTAGGCAATTCTTATATGTCATAATCGTTTTCATTTCTCTACGTCGTTTACTAATCGTTAGACTTTGCAGCCTTGGCAGCAGCCTTGGCAGCTTCCTTCTCAGCCTTTGCGGCAGCCTTAGCCTCAGCAGCAGCCTGCTTAGCGGCAGCCTTCTCAGCCTCAACTACAGCCTTAGCCTCAGCCTCTGCGGCCTTTGCGGCAGCCTTTGCCTCAGCTTCAGCATTCTTGGCTGCGGCCTTTGCTTCAGCCTCTGCAGCCTTGGCGGCAGCCTTAGCCTCAGCTTCTGCAACCTTAGCGGCTTCCTTCTCGGCCTCAGCAGCAGCCTTGGCCTCAGCAGCAGCAACCTTGGCAGCCTCCTTCTCGGCCTTCTCCTTAGCCTTTGCCTCAGCGGCAGCAGCCTTTGCAGCAGCCTTGTCGGTCACCTCTTCAGCTTCTTTCTCAACTTTCTTGGCAGCGGCCTTTGCAGCTTTCTCGGCATTCTTGGCAGCTTCCTTCTCAGCCTTGGCAGCAGCTTTAGCATCCTCTTCAGCCTGTTTAGCAGCAGCCTTGGCCTCCTTTTCAGCCTGCTTAGCAGCAGCCTTTGCAGCCTTGTCGGTATTCTCCACCTTATTATTCACCTCGTCAGAAGCCTTTGAAGCCTTTGCTTCGGCCTTTGCAGCTTTAGCGGCTGCTTTTGCTTCAGCCTTTGCAGCCTTTTCACGAGCCTCAGCCTCAGCCTTATCTGCCTTAGCGCGAGCCTTTGCGTCAGTATCCTCAAACTTAGCACGCTCCTTTTCGGCACGGCGCTGCATCTTCTGATCCATGTAATGACGATCGATGTCATCGAGAGTAAGCGGCTCCAACTTGGTGCGCTTGCTCTTTGGACGCGGGTCGAACATATAGGCAACAGTGAGGTTTGCATGTGTGAGACCCAGGATGTGACGCCACTGCGTGCGCTGCCACATCAGGTGGTCATCGTACTCCTCTTCATATCCTTCGGGGAACACTGAGCTACCGAGGTACTCACGATACTGCGTCGGGATGTAGCCGAGACCAACACCAGCGTCGAATGCCCAGTGGGTGCTGATGCGCTTCTGCCAACCGAAGTTCACGTAAGTGTTGACGTATTCGCCCTGATAACCGTGGCTGCGCTGCCACTCGAAGTCATAGTAACCCATGGCCACAGCAAGACCGATGTGCCATCCGTCGAGCGTGTGGTGACGCTCACGGTTGCCCAGCCAGTAGCGGAGTTCCAGACCCCAGTCGAAGAACTGCTCGGCATGTGCATTGTGGCTCCACGTCCACCAAGGGAAGAATACCTCGGCCTCGACACTCCAGCGGTTCTTGTGACCAAGAGGAATCTCAAGCTGGAAGTTTGGTGCGATGACACCCCAGAGCAAGAGGTTAGTCTTCACAGCCCAGAACGGACGATGGTCTATAATCTCTCCGGGAATAGGCTCGGGGAGGTAATAGATGGTATCCTTATTAATAATAACGATGGTATCCTTTTGTACTTCAGGGATAGAAGCGATGACAGCCATACCCGAGGCACGGAGGACAGGGAGGTAGCGCTGATCGAGCTCACGCCACACGGCACCGTTCTTTAATCTACGGAGCTGCTGCTCGCGCGGGTCAACGCGCCAGTTGTCCTTAGCAGGCTGCTTGCTGAGGATACGCAATACGTCCTCACGCCACTCCTCATTGCTCTTGTCGACCATCTGATAGAGCTCACCCCAGCGGGCGCCCTTGTTGACAACAGCCATTTGGGGAGCCTGCTCACCGAGACGCTCCTTCAGCAATTTACGCAATGCCACACCACGCTGCTCACCGAGTCTCTTATTGAGTTCGGTAGGTCCTTCGGGCGAAGCGCCCGTAAAGATGTCGAACTTCAGCTGGCTCATGGGCACGCTGGCGTAGTATTCCTTTACTAGCCGAGTAAACTCAGCGATGCGCCGTTCGTTGTCGGCGTAGGACAAGTCGATGTCACTCTGACCCACACGGAATTTTACTTCGAGCGTGTCAGTCCGCTGTTCTGCGAAAGCCCCTTGCACTGATGATGCAAGAAGTAGTGCAAAGACGATTAGTGGTTTGATCTTGTTTCTTTTCATACTGGGGACAAAATTACATAATTTTATTTAACGGGGCATCTTTTTTCACATTCCATGTCGTCCGATTTGTCACACGCAACCGTCCGATTTGTCACACAATCTGTTTCAAACCACGTATTTTATGGTCAGAAACACCTTATACATTATTATATATATATGAGTCCACTTTAAAAAGTCAGTATAGTCTTCAAACTGTCGCGCCAGCCACTCCCCTCCCTTCATGGGGAGGGGTGCCCTTTGGGCGGGGTGGGGTCTGTAATATCCTGATAGCGAATAAGATACTG